>WNGA01000429.1_pt1 | contig 76604 bp, 61 predicted proteins | sample 5400061 | NCBI WGS metagenome assembly WNGA01 (sample SAMN13153366, study PRJNA577476) | soil metagenome | isolation source: 100 cm soil or saprolite under grassland replicate 2 | place: USA:California | collected 2016-06-15
GACCCGCACCCGCTCCTGGAGCGTGGCGGGCCGGGCGGGGCCGCGGGTGGCCACGATCACCAAGGCGACGGCCGCGACCACCACGGCGGCGCCGAGCGCCAGCGCGGTCCGGCGGACGCCCCGCGGGCCGTTGACCCCAGAGGCCACGTCGCCCCGGCCGTTCCCGCCGGCGCTCACTCCGAGCCCGCCTTCGCCATCGAACGTACCTGCCGCTCGATCAGGTCGTAGGTCGTGACGCTGATCTGCTTGTAAGCGATCCGTCCATCCGGGGAGATGAACACGGTCTCGGGCACGCCGGTCACGCCGTACTCGAGTGCCGTGCGCCCGGACGGGTCGTACAGGTCGGGCCAGTTCCCCGGCAGCCCTTCGAGGAACGAGGCCGCCCCCGACGGCGAGTCCTGGTACAGCACCGACAGGAACACCGTCCCCTGGTTCCCGAACCGCTGCCACGCGCCGACGAGGTTGGGGTGCTCGACCACGCAGTCGGCACACCAGCTGGCCCAGAAGTTCAGCACCACGGGGTGGCCGCGGAGATCCGACAGCCGCACGGTCTTCCCGGTCCGCAGGTCCTGCAGCGCGAAGTCCGGGGCCGCCCTGCCGATGAGCTGGTTCTGCGGCGTCGCGCGCGGGTCGCGGCCGAGGCCGAACCCCAACAGCACGGCCAGCAGGACGACCGGCACCAGGCTCAGCACCACCACCCGCCACCGGCGATCGCCCGACTGAGGCCCGTCGGCCCGCGGCTCCCCGCTCACGCGGTCACCTCCACGCGCTCGGGGACGGGTTCCTCGGCGGACGGCTCCGGACGGTCGCGCCGGCGCCGGCGGGCCGGCCACAGCGCGAGCACGCCGCCCAGCACGATCACCGCGCCGCCCGTCCACAGCCACACCACCCCCGGGTTCGAGAACAGCCGGAACGTCGCCGACGTGCCCTTCTTCGCCAGCGACTGCAACGATGCGTACAGGTCGTGGAACCCGTTGAGCGGCGTCCCCTTCGAGATCGACGGCGTCCCGATCGGCTCGTTCGGGTCCGACGGGTAGTAGTTCAGCGACGGGATCAGCACCCCGATCCGCCGGCCACCGTCCAGGATCGCGAGCGTCGAGACGAACACGACGCGCTGGGGGTCTCTCCGGAACGTCGATCCCTCGTACCGCAGCCGGTACCCGGCGAACTCCGTCGACTGCCCCCGGGCCAGCGTGACCTCCCGCTGGGTCGCGTACGTCGACGACCACGTGATGGCGACGATCGCGACGACCAGCCCGAGGTGCGCGACCAGCCCGCCGTACAGCCGGCGGTTCCGCCCCACCGCCCCCACCGCGGAGTGCGCGACCGACCCGCCGGAGGCGCGGCGGTGCGCCCGCACGCCGCGCGCCATCTCCGAGACCGTCGACGCCGCCACGAACGCCGCCAGCCCGAACGCGAAGATCGCCACCGGGTGCCGCACGCCGGTGATCACCAGCCCGGCGATCGTCAGCGCCCCGGCCCACACCGGCACGCGCAGCCGCCGCAGCAGGTACCGGGCCGACCCCACGCGCCACGGCAGCAGCGGCCCGATCCCCATGAGGAACAGCAGCAGCAGCATCACCGGGGCCGCCGTCCGGTCGAAGTACGGCCCCCCCACGGACACCTTCGCGCCGGTCAGCGCCTCGTTCAGCAGGGGGAACACGGTCCCCACCAGGACCGTGACGGTGAGCGCGGCCAGCAGGACGTTGTTCCCCAGGAACACGCCCTCCCGAGACGCCAGCCGGTCGATCGAGGACTCCGACGCCAGCGTCCGGGACCGGGCGGCGATCAGCCCGAACCCGGCGCACAGCACGATCAGCAGGAACCCGAGGTACATCGGGCCCACCGCCGACTGGGCGAACGTGTGGACGCTCGACAGGATCGATCCCCGGGTGAGGAACGTCCCGAACACCGTCAGCCCGAACGAGGTGACGATCAGCGAGAGGTTCCAGACCTTCAGCATGCCGCGGCGCTCCTGCACCATCACCGAGTGCAGGAACGCGGTGGACGCCAGCCACGGCAGCAGTGCGATGTTCTCGACGGGGTCCCACGCCCAGTACCCGCCCCACCCCAGCACCGAGTACGACCACAGCGACCCCAGGAACAGCCCGGCCGTCAGGCAGACCCAGGCGAACAGCGTCCACCGCCGGGTGATCCGGATCCACTGGTCCGACAGCCGGCCGGTCAGCAGCGCCGCCATCGCGAACGCGAACGGCACGGTCATGCCGATGAACCCCAGGTATAGCATCGGCGGGTGGGCCGCCATCAGCGGGTGGTTCTGCAGCAGCGGCAGCGGCCCGCGCCCGTCCTGGGCGACCTGCGGCAGCGTCCCGAACGGGCTCGTGGCCACGGTGACCAGCAGGAGGTAGAACGCCGACACCGTGAACATCGTGCCGAGCGCCCACGGGAAGGTCTCGGGGCGCCGTCGCCGGAACCGGATCGCCACCGCCACCAGGTAGCCGGCCAGCACCAGGTTCCACAGCAGCAGCGACCCGTCGTCGGCCGACCACAGCGCGAGGACCTTGAAGAACGTGGGCGTGGCCCGGCTGGAGTTCTCGGCCACGTACCGCACCGAGAAGTCGTTCGCCAGGATCGCCGCGAGCATCGTGACGTTCGCCACCAGCACCAGCGCGACCAGCGAGAACGCGGAGGTCCGCGCGCTCTCGACCATGAGGGCGTTGCGGCTCCGGGCGCCCACGAAGGAGACCGCGGCGCCGTAGACGGCCACGAGGAGGGCCAGGACCAGTGCGAACGTCCCGATGACGGATGCCATCGCGCGACAAGACTACCGGCGAGCCCCGGAACTGGCGGAGGGATCAGGCGGGGTCGTTCGGTCCGCGGCCGGAGGCGTCGCCGAGCGACCTCACGTAGGCCAGCACGGCCCGCACCCGACGGTGCTCGTCGTCCGCCTGCAACAGGCCGAGCTTCGCGAAGATCGCGCCGATGTGCGTTTCGACGGTCTTCCCGGACAGGAACAGCTTCTGGCGGATGCCCTGGTTCGACCATCCCTCCGCCATCAGCGCCAGGACCTGACGCTCCCGATCGGTGAGGCCGGCCAGGGGGTCGGGGCTGCGCTTGCGCCCGAGGAGCGTGGCCACGACCTCGGGGTCGATCGCCGAGCCGCCGGTCCCGACGCGTCGGACGGCCTCGGTGAAGTCCGCGACGTCGGACACCCGGTCCTTCAGCAGGTAGCCGACCCCCTCGGCGCCCTCGCCCAGGAGCCGCATGGCCTGACTCGTCTCAACGTACTGGGACAGGACCAGGACCCCCACGCCCTCGTGCTCGGCCCTGATCCGCAGCGCCGCCACCAGCCCCTCGTTGGTGTGGGTCGGGGGCATCCGGACGTCCACGATCGCCACGTCTGGCCGCTCCGCCTCGACCAGGCGCATCAGCCCGACGGCGTCCCCGGCCTGGCCGGCGACCTCGAACCCGGCTTCGGTCAGGACCCGGGCCACCCCCTCCCGCAGGAGGATCGAGTCGTCCGCCAGGACTACGCGCATGGGATCTCGGCGACGACGCGGGTGCCCCTGCCCGGCGGGCTCTCGACGACCAGCCGGCCGTCCGCCGCCGCCACCCGGTCGGCCAGACCGCGCAGTCCCGTTCCCCGGGACGGGTCGGCACCACCGATGCCGTCGTCGCCGACCTCGACGAGGAGCATCCCGTCCGCCGCGGTCAGGCCGACGGTGGCGCGCGTTGCCCGGGCGTGCTTGGCCACGTTCACCAGGGCCTCGGAGACGACGAAGTAAGCGGTGGCCTCCGCGGGGGCAGGAAGGCGGCCGATCGAGTCGGTCTCGATAGTGGTCGGGACCGGAGAACGCTCGGCCAGCGACTCGAGGGCGGCATCCAGCCCCTCCTCGGTGAGGATCCCCGGATGAATGCCCCGGGCCAGCTCGCGGAGCTCGACGAGCGCCGTCCGGAGCTCTCCCGTGGCCTCCTGGATCGCGGTCGACGCCGCTGGATCGCTGCCGTGCTCCAGCCGGTCCTGCGCCAGGCGAAGCGACAGCGAGACGTTGACCAGGCGCTGCTGCGCGCCGTCGTGCAGGTTGCGCTCCACCCGCCGGCGCTCGGCGTCGGCGGCCTCGACGATCCTGGCACGGGACGCCCGGACCTCCTCCAGCTGGGCCTTCACCTCCGCGTGCAGGCGCTCGTTCTCCATCGCCAGGCGGGCCGCCGCGCCGGCCGACCGGATGAGGTCGGTCTGCTCGTCCAGGGCCGGATCGTGGATCAGGGCGCCCAGGGGCTCGCCGTCCCGCTCGATGACCGACACGGATCGGTTCGAGGAGACGCCGGGCAGGGAGATCGGCTTGCCCTCGATGTCCACGTACTCCGAGGAGGCCGGGATCCAGAACACGACCTCGAGCGAGGGATCCCCGAGCGTCTTCGCCATCGCGTCGCGCAGCCTGCCCGGGGCCGGGGACTCGCCCAGCTCCCGGACCAGGTCGCTCACGCCCATCCTCGCCAGGCTCATTCGCAGCAGGCCGAACAGGAACGCCACCGGGACGAGGATCTGTCCGGCGCGGGCCAGCCAGAACAGGGCCTGCTGGAGCCCGGCCGGGATGAAGACCAGCGGAATGGTGCTCGGCGCCAGCCCGCCCGTACAGCACACACCGACCTGCCACGAGCTGAGCGACCCGACCAGGGTGGGTGCGGCCACGGCCAGGGACACCGCGACGACCGACCCGGCGAACCACACGGGGGCGAGCGCCCGCCGGGTGGGCCGCGACGCGGCGCGCCACCGGCCGAGCAGCATCTCGAGCACGACCAGCAGGATCGCGACCCAGACGGCCTGGTACACCCGCGTGACCGACGAGTAGAGGTTCCCGTTCACCCACAGGCCGAGGATCCCCTGATGGGTGTACCCGAGGGCCTTCAGCCCGAAGATGTCGAAGGTCGCGGCCCGGAGGAACCCGAGGACGAGCACGTTCGCGTAGGCGGCCCCGACGACCAGCCGGGCGGGCCGCGACCCCAGGCGCCCGGCGGGGAAGGCCAGGATCAGGTGCACGAGGATCGCCTGGTTCAGCGCCTCGAACCACAGGGCCACCCGGAACGCGTCGTAGCCGTTCGAGTGGTCGAACACCGGGTCGAACGCCTGCCGGAGGACGTTCCAGTCGGTCAGATTCCCCCACGCGCCGATGAACCACGCGAATCCCATCGCCGTCATCAGCCGGCCGATCCAGTTCTCGGGCCGACGGCGCCACGCGACGAGTCCCGTTCCGATGTACGCGAGCCCGACGGCGAGGTCCACGTAGGGGACCTGGGGGTTCGCCGAGGCGGCGAACTGGTTCCAGACCGCGATGTACAGCCGCTCGCCGACCACCCCGACGAACAAACCGAGGACCCCCAGCCCCACCAACAGCGCGGCGTTCGGGTGGGGCCGCCGCCCGCTCGCCGTCACTGTGGACATGGGATCTCCGCGACCACCCGCGTGCCCCGGTTCGGCGGGCTGCCGACCGTGAGGTCACCGCCCAGGGCCGCGACCCGGTCGGCCAGCCCCCGGAGGCCGGACCCCTTCGACATCTCCGCGCCGCCCACGCCGTTGTCGGAGACCTCGACCACCAGGCGCCCGTCCCGCTCGGACGCGGTCACCGCGACCCACGAGGCCCGGGCGTGCTTGGCCGCGTTGGCCAGGGCCTCGGAGACGACGAAGTAGGCGGTCGCCTCCGCCGAGGCCGGGAGCCGGCCGATCGACCCGACGTCGACGGTGGCCGCGACGGGGGAGCGTTCCGCCAGCGATTCGAGGGCGGGGGCCAGCCCCTGCTCGGTGAGGACGGCGGGGTGGATCCCACGGGCCAGCTCGCGGAGCTCTGACAGGGCGAGCTTGAGCTCGTCGATCGCCTGGTCCAGGCTCGACGCGACCGCCCCTCCGTTCGATCGGGCCTGTGCCTGAGCCTGCCGCAGGGCCAGGGACAGGGTGACCAGCCGCTGCTGGGCCCCGTCGTGGAGGTCCCGCTCCACCCGCCTGCGCTCGGCGTCGGCCGACTCGACGATCCTGGCGCGGGATTCCCGGACCTCCTCCAGCTGGGCCCGCACCTCGGCGTGGAGCCGCTCGTTCTCCAGCGCCAGGCGGGTGGCCGCGCCCGCGGCCCGGACGAGCTCGTGCTGGTCGGCGAGCGCCTGGTCGTGCACCAGGGCGGCGACCCGCTCTCCCTCGCGTTCGAGCACGGTCACCGTTCGTCCTGATCCCTCGGCAGGCAGCTCGAACGGCCGACCCTGCTCGTCGACGTAGCCGTTCGATTCCGGGATCCAGTAGGCCACCTGCAGAGACGGGTCGCCGAGCGTCCTGGCCAGCGCGTCCCGGAGGCGGTCGGGGGGCGGGGCATCCCCCAGCTCCACCACGAGCCGGCTCACCCCGAGCCGGGCCAGGCGCATGCGCAGCAGCCCGAACAGGAAGACGAGCGGAACGAGCAGCTGCCCGGCCCTCACCGCCCAGAACAGGCTCGCGCGCGCGGCGTCGGGGATCTGGAAGTACGGATCCGGCACCAGGAACTGGTTCTCGATACCTCCCGTGCAGCACGCCGTCTCCTCCCAGCCTGCGGAGAAGAACCCCCCAACGACGGTCGGAGCGGCGACCGAGATGGAGATCGCGACGACGGCTCCGGCGAACCACAGCGGGGCGAGGGATCGCCTCGTGGCCGTCGTGGAGACGTACCACCGGCGGGCGATCACCACGACCGCGGCGAGGAGGACCGCCGCCCAGACCCCCTCGTAAGCGCGCTGCATGGCGTCCGCGATGGCTCTGTCGGGATGCAGGGCCAGATACCCCTGGAACCCGCGGTAGTGGTAGTAGGCCCAGATGCCACGAGCGAAGAAGTCGATGAAGAGGACGCGGCCGAACCCCAGGAGCAGCACATTGGCGTACCCGGCGGCGACCACGACGCGGGACGGCCGGGACGTGACGCGGCCGCTGGGGAAGGCCAGCAAGAGGTGCACCAAGAGGGCCTGGCTGAGGGCGTCGAACGCGACGGCGATCCGATACGCGTCCCAGTGCGGGGCGCCCGAGCCCTGGAAGGGCGGTGTGTTCGCCCAGGCCCCGATGAACCAGGCGAAGCCCAGCGCCGTCATCAACAGGCCCAGCCGGATGTCCGGACGACGTCGCCACGCAACCAGCCCGGCGCCGATGTAGGCGAGGCCGACCGCGAGATCCATCCACGCCACCGCCGGCGTCTGCCCGATGTGGATCGAGAACCCTTCGCCGAAGAACGCGACGAAGAGACCGAGGAGCGCCAGCGGGATCAGGACCCGGCGGCTCACGTCGGGCTCCTCACAGGAGCACCCGCAGGGTCGGCCCGGACAGGTCGGCCTTGGGGATGAATCCCCGGGCGCCGCTCGCAGCGATCCGCCGGCCGTAGTCGGCGGCGTCCCTGCTCGAGGTCAGGACCACGGCGGGGGCGTGGCCGTCCGAGGTCAGGCGACGGAGCACCTCGAACCCGTCGAAGTCGGGGAGCTGGACGTCGAGCAGGATGACGTCGGGACGCAGATCACGAGAGCTCGACAGGGCGCTCGCCCCGTCGGCCGCCTCCCCCACGACCTCGTAGCCGTCCGCCTCGAGGACCGCCCGGGCCCTCGATCGGAAGCCCGCGTGGTCGTCCACGATCAGGACGCTCGTCTTCACGGTCGGATCGTCACATCGAAGCACGACCGAAACCTCAGGGCTAGCCCTGATTCCGGATCCGGGGCCTGCCCCGATCGAGAACCCTGGCTCGCCCCGATGAGCCGGGGTGGCGCGCTCCCTACGGTGGCCTCGTCGCGCAAGACAACGAGGAAAGGAGGCGCGATGAGCACCAAGGCAGGAACGCTGGGGGCGCAGCGAGGCCCCGTGTTCGGACCGAGGGAGTGGACCATCATGGTGACGATCGCCCTGGTGGCCTGCGCGGCCCTGGTCATGTCCGTCGTCGCGCTGCGGCGGAACAGCACGAGCACGACCACCGTGCCCCGCCACGCGGCCGTCGCGGACCACACGTTCCAGGGGATCTACGAGCGGTCGCAGCCGGTCACCGGCACCGGGCCCGGGCTGGTGGCGGTCGCCGACGCGTCGATCCTCCAAGGCATCTACGAGCGGTCCGCGCCCGTGACCGGCACCGGTCCGGACCTCACGTTCGTCGCCGACCAGTCGGCCCTGAACGGGATCTACCAGCGGTCGCAGCCCGTGACCGGAACGGGTCCGGACCTGGCCGTGGTCGGCACACAGGCGATGACGGAGCGGATCTACAGGCACTCGGGCGGAGTGACGGGCACCGGCCCGGGTCTCACCCACATCGGACACCACGCGTAAGGCGAGCGGGACGGACGTGCCGGTTCGGGCACGGACGGCGGGCCTCGCGGCGAGGCCCGGAAGGGAGGAGGTGCATGCGGAATCTTCTCGAGCGCCTCGCTGAGCAGGACGGGTACACCTCGGGCTCCCGGAGACCACCCGGGGGCCCGAGCACGTGATAGCTCCCTCCGCGACGGGATGGCGTGATACAAACGGCTCACTGTGTCCTCCGATCCTCGTGTCGGCACCCAGCTCGGGCCATACCGGCTCGAGGACCCCATCGGTCGGGGCGGTATGGGCGTGGTCTACCTGGCCAGAGACCTCCGGTTGGACCGGAAGGTCGCGGTCAAGGTCATGGCCCCCGAGGTGGCCGGCGACCGTGCGTTCCGGGATCGGTTCGAGCGCGAGGCTCGCATGGCGGCCGCCACCGACCACCCCAACATCATCCCGATCTACGACACGGGCGAGCAAGACGGGGTCCTGTACCTGGCGATGCGGTTCGTCCCCGGGACCGACCTCCGCACGCTGCTGGTGGAGACCGGCGCCCTGCCCTCCGACCGGGCCGTGGGCATCCTCCGGCAGGTGGCCGGCGCCCTCGACGCCGCGCACGAGCAGGGCATCGTCCACCGCGACGTGAAGCCGGCGAACATCCTGCTGGCCTCGGGCTCGGGCTCCGACGAGACGGACCACGTGTACCTCACCGACTTCGGCCTGACCAAGAGGTTCGCGCAGGCGAGCCGCGCGCTCACCGCCAGCGGGCAGTTCGTCGGGACCATCGACTACGTCGCTCCGGAGCAGGTCGAGGGCCAGGCCGTCGACGGACGGGCCGACCAGTATTCGCTGGCCTGTGTGATGTTCGAGTGCCTGACCGGGGCCGTGGTGTTCGGCGAGACCTCCGACGTGGCGACGCTGTTCGCCCACGTGCAGCAGCCGCCGCCGCCGGTGACCAGCCTGCGCCCCGATCTCCCGGTGGAGGTCGACGAGGTCTTGGCCCAGGCCCTGGCCAAGAGCCCCGGCGACAGGTTCGCGTCGTGCCTGGAGTTCGTGGCCGCCATGCGCGAGGCCCTCGGGGCTTGGGGAGTTCCCGTCGTGCGGCCCGCCGGCCGCACTCCCGAACGGCCGGTCGCCGCCCCGCCGCCGCCTCCGTTTCCTGGAATCGGGTCCGCACGTCCGACGGACGCCCCACTGGAGATGCCGGCATCCCCGGGAACCTCCCCCCCGGATACCGGAGCGACGGCCGAGGCGCCGCCCGTGGCCCCGCCCGCGCCGGTCGCCCGGCCGAGCACACCACCACCCCCGCAGGCGGGAGGGAAGGCCCGGCCCGCTCCTGAGGCCCCGCCGTCGCGCCCTCCCCCGGGCGACGGGGCTCCGGCCCGTCCGCGCCGACCCGGGAGAGCGCTGGTCCTGGCGGGCGCGGCGGTTGTGGTCGTCGCGGGCGCGGTGATCGCCTGGTTCGCGCTGAACGGCGGCGGAGGAACGCCGGACGGAGACGGCACGACGACGAGCCCGCCGGTTGGCCTCCAGCTCGACTGGAGGCAGCGGCCGCAGGATGCCCTGGGCGGATCGGGGCTTCAGGAGATCGGCGCGGTGACGATGGTCGCCAGGCCGGGGCCCCAGGGGAACACGGTCGCGGCGGCCGGGTCGGCCGTCGTCGCGGGCGGGGCGGACGCCGACGCCGCCGTGTGGCTGTCGCACGACGGCCTGACCTGGAGCCTCGCCCCCGGCGAGCCCGGCCTCGCCACCCCCGGGCCGCAGGTCATCCAGGGCGTGTCGGGCGGCGGCCGGGGGAGGCTCGTCGCGGTCGGCTCGGACGGTCCACCCGCGAGCGAGGACGCAGCGGTGTGGCTCTCCGACGACGGGGGGGAGAATTGGTCCAGGGTCACGGGCTCGCAACGGCAGCTCGGCGGCTCTGGCGCCCAGTCGATGAGCCGGGTCGCCGGTACGCGCGTCGGCCTGCTGGCGGCGGGGTTCGACACAGACCCGGTGGACGGCAAGGACGGCGCCGTCTGGATCTCCAAGAACGGTAAATCGTGGACGGAGATCACGGGCGGCGACCTCGGCGGGCAGGGCGAGCAGAAGGTCAAGCGGATCGCCAAGCGGCCGGGGACGACGGGGTTCGTCGCGGCCGGGTACGACACCAGCCCCGGGAAGGGCACCGACGCGGCCATCTGGCTCTCCGACGACGGCAGGCACTGGTCACAGGTTGGTTCCCCGGATCTCGTCGGCAGGGCGGGCAACCAGACGATGAACGACATCCAGGAGGTCGGGGATCAGTTGGTCGCGGTGGGGTTCGACGACGCGGCGGGGGACGGCAGGGACGCCGCCATCTGGATTTCGTCGAACGGCACGAAATGGACCGAGGTCACCGGCGGGGCGCTCGCCGGGGCCGGCGACCAGGTCTTGACCCGCGTCTATCCCACGGGCAGCACGCGGCGGGGGTTCCCGAAGCTCGTTGGCGGCGGTTTCGTGGTGGTGAACGGAGACCAGAACGCGGTGATCTGGTACTCGGACGACGGGCGGACGTGGACGCGGGAGACCTCCAGCCAGGACCAGCTGGGCGGCCCGGGGGCCCAGGCGGTCGGCAGCATCGTCGCGGTGGACCACGGCTTCCCGCTCGTGGCTGTCGGGTCCGACGGCTCGGGCAAGGACGGCGACGCGGCCGTGTGGGCCGCGGAGGGACCGACCCCCAAGTAGGCGCGGACCGCGCGAGTCAGATCGAGCCGCTCACCGTGGGGCTCGGCGTCGAGCCCTGCTTGACCCAGCCCTCGGTGCCCTCGGCCATCACGTCCCACCGCCGGCCGAACGCGTGCAGCCCCCGGACGTCCATCCGGCCGCACTCCTGGGGGACGAGGGGGTCCACCTGGAGCGTGCCGTCGCGAGGCTCGGCGCCGAGGATCAGCCGCAGCCACAGGAACGGCGCTGCGGTCGCCCACGCCTGGGGGCTCGACGCCGTCGGGTACCGCACCGGGAAGCCGCTGTCGCTCCTCGGGTACCCCGCGAACACCTCGGGGAGCCGGTAGTCCGACGAGCCCGCCGCCTCGATCATCACCGTGGCGATGCGGTTGGCCTCGCGCCGGTACCCGTACCGGGCCAGCCCCGCGCAGATCAGCGAGTTGTCGTGCGGCCACACCGTTCCGTTGTGGTACATGATCGGGTTGAACGCGCCGTCGTCCGTCGACATGGTCCGCACGCCCCATCCGCTGAACATCTGGTCCGAGAACAGGTGCCGGACCACCGTCGCCGCCCGGTCCTCCGGCACGATTCCCGACCACAGCAGGTGCCCCATGTTCGACGTCATCGAGTCGACCACCCGCTTCGTGCCCGGCTCGGAACCCGCCAGCGCCTCCGCGTAGTAGCCGCCCCTCGCGTCGACCCAGAAGTCGGCGTTGAACCGGTCGAACAGGGCCGCCGCCTCGGCCCGCAGCCGGGCCGCCAGCTCCGGGTCGCCCCACACCCGCTCGGCCAGCTCGGCCGTCCGGACCTTCGCGTCGTGGGCGTAGCCCTGGATCTCGCAGCACGCGATGGGCGGCTGCGCGAGCTCGCCGCTCGAGAACACGACCGAGTTCGACGAGTCCTTCCACCCCTGGTTCAGCAACCCACGCTGCGACCGCGTCGCGTACTCGATGTAGCCGTCGCCGTCGCGGTCCCCGTACCGGTCGATCCACTCGAGCGCCCGGAGGGCGTTGCCCCGCAAGGCGTTCACGGTCTCGGCGTCGCCGGTGACCCGCCAGTACTCGCTGAGCAGGATCAGCCACAGGGGCGTGGCGTCGTTCGTCCCGTAGTAGGGCCGGTGGGGCATCTCGCCCAGCACCGTCAGCTCCCCGAACCGGATCTCGTGCAGGATCTTCCCGGGTTCCTCGTCCTTGAAGTCGTTGACCTCGGTGCCCTGCAGCGCGGCGAGCGCCCGCAGCGCGCCCTTGGCCAGGTCGGGGCCGATCAGCAGCGACTGGTACGAGGTCACCACCGTGTCCCGGCCGAAGATGGCCATGAACCAGGGCAGGCCGGCCGCCGGCAGCGAGTAGTCGTTGCCCTCCACCTCTGCCTGCAGCCGCAGCGCCGCCAGGTCCGCGATCGAGGTCCCGTACACGAGGTCCATAAGGTCCCAGCCGGTCTGCAGCGTCGGCACCTCGCTCCGCCACTTCCGGAGGTCCGGCGATCCCTCCCGCCACTGCAGCAGCGCCATCGACGCGGCCCGCTCCACCTCGTCGAGGGGCTCGAACTGCCGCTCGCCCATCCGCACCGCGACCTGGATGCGGGTCTTCCACACGGCCCGCGGCTCGATCCGGACGCGGAACACGAGGTCGTCGCCCTGGATCTCCGCCGGCTCGCTCGAGTGCACCCGGCAGGCCGCGGTGAACTCGTCGTGGCGGTACTCGAACACCAGCGCACCGGTGGCCCGGTCGTGCGCCGGGTGGAACTGCCCGAGCTTGAGGAAGTCCTCCCGCTTGACCTCGAACAGGTCGGCGAAGTCGGCGCCGCACGACAGCCGGACCTCGATCTCGAGGGGCACCGTCAGGTGGCTCTGCACGCTGACGACCTCCGTGAGGCCGTCGCCGACGAACCGGAACCGCTGGATCGACATGCTGCGGCCGGGGATGCCCTCCAGGTCGGTGTTGGTCAGGAAGAAGGCCGCGGAGTCGTAGTCGCCGGCGCCGGAGGACAGGAGCGAGGGGCGCGCGCCGTTCACCGTGAGTGCGAACCGCGAAAGAAACCGCGTGTCCTCGTGGAACAACCCGCCCAGCGATCCGCCGAGGATGTCGCCCTTGGGGTCGGACAGCATGAAGGTCGATCCCTTCAGGATCTGGACCCAGCTGACCTCCGGGCTCTCGCCGCCCTCCGGCATGCCACCTCCCTGTCGGGGGGCTCCGCCCCCCGACTGCCCCCCAAAGAACCAGCTTGATGTGCGCTTGGTTGGTCGGGGGGGGCTCCGCCCCCCCGACTGCCCCCCCAAAACCGTGGGTGCGTGTCCTCGCCGACGATACAGCGCCGCGCCCTATGCTTCGTCGCGATGTACGAGCCGCCCCTCGATGATCCCGGCCTCGTCCTCGGCACGCGGATCGGACCGTTCCGGCTGGACAACTTCCTGGGCGAGGGCGCGATGGCCCGGGTGTTCCGGGCGACCCGGCTAGACACCGGCCAGGTGGTGGCCCTCAAGTTGCTGAAGCCGAAGCTGGGGGGGGATCCCGTCTACCTCCGGCGGTTCGAGCACGAGGCCCGGGCGGCCGGCACCGTCCACCACCCCAACCTGGTGCCGATCCTGGATGCGGGCGAGCTCGGGGGCCGGCCGTATCTCGCCTCGCAGTTCGTCGGCGGCCGATCGCTCGGCCAGACGCTCGAGGAGCGCGGGCCGCTGCCCCTGCCGGACGTGCTGCGCATCGCCGCCCAGGCCGGCGCCGGGCTCGACGCCTTGCACGGCGCCGGACTGATCCACCGGGACATCAAGCCGGCGAACATCATCCTGGAGCTCGACGGCACCGCGGCCGTGACCGACTTCGGCCTGGCCAAGGGCCCGGCGTTCACCGTGCTCACCAGCCCGGGCCAGGTCATGGGGACCCTCGACTACCTCGCCCCCGAGCTCATCCGGGGGGGCAAGGGAACCGCCGGGTCGGACCTGTACGCGTTCGGCTGCGTGGTCTTCGAGTGCCTGACCGGGAAGCCACCGTTCGGGGAACGCAGCATGTTCCAGCTGGCCCAGGCGGTACTGAACGAGACGCCCCCCGACCCGACGGTCGGACGCCCGGACCTCCCCGCCCAGCTGTACTGGGCGGTCCTGCAGGCCCTGGCCAAGGATCCCAACCACCGGCCGCCGTCGTGCACCCTGTTCGCGCAGATGCTGGCCAACTGCGCGACGCCGTTCGTCGGGTAGGGCCCGGGGCGCTGGTCGGCGCACATGCGTCGCGATTGTGACCGAAGCCGCCGGCCGGCGACAGTTTCTTGACCCTCTACGATGGCCGCGCCATGGCGAAGAAGAGCAGGAGCCGGTCGAGATCCCGGGCCCGCACCGCCCCCGCCGCCGGCGCCGCCTCCTGGCGGACGACCGGGCAGCGGCCGGCTCGGGGCCCGGCCAACCGTCCTCGCCGGGCGCCGGCGCAGCCACCGGGCCCGGGCGGCTCCGTCCGGCAGGGGGTCCGGCGGGGCCTGGGCCGTCCGCTGACCATCGGGGTCGTGGCCCTCGTCCTGCTCGGCGGCTACTACGGCTACCTGTGGTTGCAGTCCAGGAAGCCGCCGGGCCCGCTCGTGTTCGCCTCGCCGGCCGCCTCGCTCGCCGTCCGGAACGACCTCCCCGGGCTGCAGGCCGGGCCGCCGCCGTGGGACGCGGCGCTCGGCTCGCTCCGGGCGCGGCTGGGCGAGCTGGGGCTGCCCGCGCTGCCCTCGGAGGTCACCGACATCCACTTCCACGTCCACCTCGACGTGGTCGTCGACGGGAAGGCGGTCGAGGTCCCCGACGACGTCGGCCGGAACGAGGCGGCCGGCTACATCACGGTCATCCACACCCACGACGGCAGCGGCGTGATCCACGTCGAGTCGCCGGCCGACCACGTGTACACGCTCGGGCAGGTGTTCGACGTGTGGGGCGTGCGGTTCACGGCGACCTGTCTGGGCGGCGACTGCACCGACGGCGACCGGCGGGTCCGGGTCTACGCCGACGGCACCCTGCTCCGGCGCGATCCACGGCTGCTGGTCCTCGGCCGCCACCAGGAGATCGTCGTGACCTACGGCACGGCAGCGCAGGTGCCGCACCCGGTGCCCTCGCGGTACGGATTCCCCCTGGGCGCCTGACCCGCGCCTACAGGATCCGGCGGAGCAGGCGCTTCTTGAAGCCGGTCCAGGGGGGGTACTGCACCGGCGCGTCCGGCTTCACGGGCTTCGTCAGCACCGGCTTGCGGTTGCTGAACGTCTCGAACCCCTCACGGCCGTGGTACGCGCCGAACCCGCTGTCCCCCACGCCGCCGAACGGAAGGCTGGGAACCGCGAAGTGGACGACGGTCGTGTTGACGCACACGCCGCCGGCCGACGTCCTGCCCACGACCCGCTGCTGCGCGGCCCGCGACCTGGCGAACACGTACAGCGACAGCGGCTTCGGCCGGTCGTTCACGAACCGGACGGCCGCGTCGATGCCGTCCACGGCGACGACCGGCAGGATCGGCCCGAAGATCTCCTCCTGCATGAGCGGCGAGCCGGCGTCCACGCCGCGGAGCACCGTCGGGCCGATGTATCGCTGGGCGGGGTCGACCTCACCGCCGGCCACGACCTCCTGGAACCCGCCCTGCTCGAGCAGCCCGGCCAGCCGCTCGAAGTGCTGGTCGTTCACGATCCGCGCGTAGTCCGGGCTGGCCTTCGGGTCGTCGCCGAAGAAGCTCCGGATGCTCGACCGGAGCGCCTCCACCAGCGCGCGTTCGACGTCGCGATGGACCAGGACGTAGTCGGGCGCGATGCACGTCTGGCCGGCGTTGATCCACTTCCCGAACGCGATCCGCCGCGCCGCCACCGCGATGTCGGCGTCGTCGTTCACGATGGCCGGGCTCTTCCCGCCGAGCTCCAGCGTCACCGGCGTGAGGTGCTTCGCCGCGGCCTCCATCACGATCCGGCCGACGCGCCCGTTCCCCGTGTACAGGATGTGGTCGAAGCGCTGTTGCAACAGCGCGGTGGTCTCCTCCACGCCGCCCTCCATGACGGCCACCGCGTCGGGGTCCAGGTACTGCGGCACCAGCCGGGCCAGGACGGCCGAGGAGGCGGCCGAGACCTCCGAGGGCTTGCCGACCACGGCGTTGCCGGCGGCCAGCGCGGCGATCATCGGCTCGAGCAGCAGCTGGACCGGGTAGTTCCAGGGCGCGATCACCAGCACCACGCCGAGCGGCTCGCGGACCACGCGGGCGGAGGCGGGGCGCTGGACCAGCGGGACCGGGACGCGCTCCGGGCGCATCCAGGAGGCCATGTGCTTGAGCGTGTGGTCGACGTCCCGGCTCGCCAGGACGATGTCGGTGAGCCATCCCTCGATGGCCGGCTTGCCGAGGTCCGCCGCCAGGGCGTCGAGGAACTCCCGCTCGTGCTCGACGAGCATGCGCTTGACGGCCTCGAGCTGGGCCCGGCGCCACTTGGCCGGGCGGGTCCGGCCGGTTTCGAACGTCGCCCGCAGGCGGCCGACGACCGCGGCGGCGTCGAGGGCTGCCGGCCGCTCGGCCACCGCCACGGGACGCGCCGCCTCGTCGTCCGGTCGTCCCCGGGTCCGGTCGATGCCGGATGCACCCTCCGCCATGTCCGATCACCCCGTTCCTCGTTGCGGGCCGATCCGTCGATTGTGCCCCATCGGCCGGGCGGCCACGCGTCAGCTGCAGGTGGCCACGCGTCGGCCGGGCGCCAGGCGTCAGCGGCAGGTGGCCGCCGACCGGAGGAGCGAGAACACGGCGCGCTGGACCCTGCCGCTCGACGGACTGAAGTCGAGCAGCCCCCACCCGATGATCCCGGACGGCACCACGACCAGGTCCTTCTGCGTCGACCCGGTCGCGCGCAGCAGCCGGCGGACCTCGGACAGCGGCACGAACCGGTCGTCGGACAGCGTGACGTACAGCGCCGGCACCCGGAGATCGTGGGCGGCCTCGAGCGCGCCGACGGGGCCGAACGGCCCCTCGATGTACTCGCCCCGGATCGCCGCGGGGTCGAATCCCAGGACCGCGAAGGGCGGTGGCCGCATCGTGGTCGCCGCCACGATGGCCGCCGCCGCGCCGCCGTAGGAACCGGCGAGGGCCAGGCACCGCGCTCCGCCGCGGCGGAGCGCGTCGGCCGCCGCCGCCACGTCGAGGTCGAGCCGCCCGGGGTTCGATCCGCCCGGGCCGGACTCACCGCGGTCGCGGTAGTCGAAGACCTCGACCCGGAACCCGTGTTCGGCGAACACCTGGGCCTCGGCGAGCTCCTCGCACAGCGAGTGCGGCACGTCGTTGGCCATGACCAGGCCGACCGGACCCCGGCCGAGCGTCGCGGCGTACAGCGACACGCCGTCGGAGGTGGTGAGGCGCGCGGTTCGAACGGCCACCCCGGTCACGGCGCCCGGGCACCGCGTGTCGAGTGGCGTCGGCGGTCCCGCGGGCGTCGGCGTCGGCGTGGCCTCCACGGTCGCCGTGGGTGACATCGACGAGGTCGCAGCGACCGGGGGCGACGCGTGCCCCGCTCCCGACCCCGACCCGCACGCCGCGAGGGCCGCGGCGAACGCCGACGCCAGGATCCGTCTCGGACGCCGGCGAGCGAGGGATGACAGCGCTTCCTCCGATCCCCTCCCCCGATAAGTGTCTACGACGCTCGCCGCGGCGCGAGATTGTCGAAGGTCGTGACCATGGCCCTCAGCACCGGCCGATCGAAGGGAGCGGGAGTCGTGGACCACGGCCGCGGAGCACGGGCCAGGACGAAGATCAGGCGCAGGCTCCCGTGGGCGCCAGCGCCGGATGCCTGGTGACCCACACGTCGGGGTAGAGCGTTCCTGCCCGCTCGGCGGTGAACACAGCGAAGTATCCCGCGCAGCCCTCGGCGTCGTGGAAGAGCCGATCCAGCTTCGTCCGGTTCTCGAAGCTCAGGCCGTGCCAGGCGCAGTTCTGCGTCTGCAAGCAGACGAAGTTCTCCGCCGAGACGATGCGCACCGTCACGGGGACGGTGGCGTGGAACTTCAGGCGATAGGTGAAGGTGTCGGGAACCCCTCCGATGTATTCATGGCCGGGATCCAGCGGGCAGCCGGCGTGGGGGCCCTTGGCGCCGCAACTGTTCCACAGCGAGAAGCTCGGGTGGCTCAGGTCGCCGAGGGTTTGGTGGATCTCGCCCTGGATGGCGTGCACCTGCGTCTGGTAGTAGCTGCTCTGTCGGTGCCAGCGCGCCGCCTCCGACTTCCAGTGGGTCACCTCTCCCGTCAAAGAGTCGTTCCGGGCGCTCTCGGCCGAGATCCGAGCGTGGGCGGAGGAGAGCTGAACTCGGGCGGACGAGAGCCGGGAGCCGAGGCTTCCCCTCGAGACGGCCAGAACCAGGACGGTGGCGAGCAGCGCCGCCACCAGCACCCACGGCAGCACGCGCCCCTTCCAGAGGCTCACCACGGCAGCCGCCCACCCCCTCGGCGCGCCCGCCGGCCGAGGCGTGACCTCGGTGGCGACCGGCTCGAGAACGGGAGCCGACAGGGCCTTCCCGCAGGACGGGCACGTCGGCGTGCCACCCGGCACGGGCTCGTCACAGAAGGGACACGGGGAGACGTCCGGGCTGGCCATCATCGTTCGCCTCCTGATCGGGGGCCGCCACCGGAAAGGGCCAGGAGGCCCCGTCGGCACGCAGATCATTTCCAGGAAATGCCCTCGGTACACCGGGCGCGAGGTGGCCGTTCGTCAGTGGCCAGCCGGCGAACGAGAAGTGGCCGGGATCGCTGTGCGGCTCGGACTGGCACCAGCCGGCCCCCACGAGCGACGCGATCACTCCCGGCGTGTCGAGGCGACGAACGAGCCCCACGGGAATTCCTGGACATCGCCGGCCTCCACTCCCTCGATGCGAGAGACTCGTTCGCGTGCGGGCGGCTCGAAGGCTCATCGCGGCGGGGCTCCTGGTGGGGACGCTGGGCGCCTGCGGAAGCGGACCCCCGAGCGGCGCGTCGCCGAGAGCCACGACGTCTTCTGCCGGCGGCGGCGCCGTGGCCAGGGCCCGGCAGCAACTCTGCGAGGACCTGCTGTTGATCCAATCCGGATTTCGCCCCGACGCGCTCGGGAGGCTGCTCCCGAGGCTCCGAGCCGACGTGTCCGCCTTCGCCGCCGCGGGCGACACGAAGGACGCCAGGACCGTGCACCAGCTGGCACGAGCCATGGCGAGGCTCCGGAAGGCCCTGCTCGCGGGACGAGGAGTGGGCGCAGCGAGGAATGCGGTCGAGGCCGTCGTGGGACACCTCCCCGGCTGCTGACCTGATTCCGCCAAAACCCGTGCGGAATCGCCCTGTGTGTGAGACGTTGCTTGGCCATGCAGGTCCCGAGGCCAATCCGCCCCGGCCGGGCGGCGGCGCGGCGCCGGCGCACCCGTGCGGCCCGGACCGCGCTGATCCTCGTGGTGCTCGTCGCGCTGGTGGCCGGCGCCGTCATCTTCCACCCGTGGTCACGAGGCGGCGGGCATCGGAACGCCTCGTCGACCTCTCCGCCGGGCCCCTCGTTCTCCGGGAAGAACCCGATCAAGCACATCGTGTTCCTGGTGAAGGAGAACCGGACCTTCGACACCTTCTTCGGCAAGTACCCGGGGGCAGACGGCGCCACCACCGGGAAGGGGCTCTCGGCGAGTCACCAGCGGATCACGATCCCGCTGGCGCCGGCCTTCGACGAGAATCCCCACGACATCACGCACGGGTTCGTCTCCGGGATCCTGTCCATCGACGGCGGGAAGATGGACGGGTACAACACGATCCTGGACGGGACGGACAAGACCGGCTACACCGTCATGAGCAAGGACTGCTCCGTGTCGCCGTCCAGCGACGCGAGCGCGAAGCAGCAGGGGAGCGGGTGCATCCCCAACTACTACAAGTACGCGGACCGGTTCGTCCTCGCCGACCACTTCTTCAGCTCGATGTATGGCCCCACGACGCCCGAGCACCTGTACACGGTCGCCGCGCAGGACTACGGGATCGTGGACAACCCCCAGAACATCACGCCGAACGGCGCCGTCCCGAGGATGTGCGACGACCCGTCGGAGACGGCGCCGGCCTTCCCCGCCAAGCTCACGACCGCCCAGATCAAGCAGATCAAGTTCTGGGAGGACCACGTCCGGGACCCGGGCAACTACCCGAGCTACGTGTTCAAGATCGCCCACTTCTGGCACCAGCAGCGCCTGTGCTTCGACATGAAGCTGCTCTCGGACGAGATGGACAACGCGGGCATCGACTGGCGCTACTACACGGACGACGACACCATCTACAACGCCATGCAGGTCATCGACCACGTGTGGAACGGCAAGGACCGCAAGTACGTGAAGCCTCCCGAGGAGTTCATCTCGGACATCAAGGCCGGGAAGATGCCCGCCGTCTCCTGGATCAATCCGCCGGACTCGTACAACGAGCACCCCGGGGAGAACGTCAGCGTCTGTGCAGGCGAGAACTGGACCGTGCAGCACGTCAACGCGATCATGCATTCGAAGTACTGGAGGTCGACGGCGATCGTCGTCGTCTGGGACGACTTCGGCGGCTTCTACGACCATCTCCCCCCGCCCCATTACGACGTGCTGGGGCTCGGGCCCCGGGTCCCCGCCCTGATCATCTCGCCGTGGAGCCGCCGCGGGAACGGTCCGGACGGCGGGTACATCGACCACTCGACCTACGAGTTCTCGTCGGTGCTGGGCTTCATCGAGGACACGTTCCATCTGAAGCCCCTCACCAAGCGCGACAAGAAGGCGAACCCCCTCAACGGAGCCTTCGACTTCCAACACGCGGACTTCTCACCGCTGATCCTGAACTACCGCAACGACTGCCCGTACGGCTCGGACCTCACTAAGGAGTAGCGGCCTCAGCCCTGCGCGGCTGGGGTAGTGGTGGGCGAGGGGAAGTCGAACCCCAGCCGGTTGCCCGGACAGTATCCCGAAACGTGTGGATCACCACCCCACGCCACCGTGTCCTCCACCAAACCCCCGGAGCTGTGCGCGAACGGTACGAGTACGAGCGGTAGGCGCGTCGGCCCGTCGATGTGCGCCTCGTGTCAGGGGCGGACGGACTGCCCGGCGACGGTGTCCTTGCTGTAGTCGGCGAGTCGCTTCAGCGCTTTGATGCGAATGTTGATGCCCCGCCCGGGAAGCTCGCCCTGGAGGATCCGGCTGATCTCGGCCCGCTCGAAGTATTTCCCGGCGTCCTCCATCGAGTCGAACGTGAACTCGACGACGCGATGAGGAGTCGCCGAGAAGACGTTGTCGTATGAGGCGAGCCGCCTGAGCTCGTCGGGAGCCTGGAGAGTGTCGGCGATGGATCGGACCCACTCCAGGTAGGCGCGCTTCTGTCCGAGCGGATAGTCGATCTCGTACACGTACTTGATCATCGAAACTGCCCCCTTCGCTCGGGCAGCCCGGCCCGTTGCCGGGTTGCCCGAGCAAGACCACTGGGATTGTAGGGCGCAGCGTCGGATCCCTCGGATGCCGTTTCGGGAGCGGTGTGGCGCGGATTCGCACACATCCGGCGCCTTCGAGCTGGATGATCCGGCTTTCTGCGCCCTTCAGGCGTACCGCCCGCTACGACGGTGTTGGCTCGGATCGTCAAATCGTGTGCTCCTGGATAGTTCGGCGGCAAGCGAAGTAACGCCGCCTCTGTCACCACCTATCAAATGTGCACGACCGGACAGGTCACGGTCCGCGCCACACCGTCGACCGCCTGGACCCTCGCCACGATGAGCCTCCCCAGCCCATCGATGTTCCTGGCTTCGGCCCCGGCGATGATGTCGTACGGGCCGATGACCACATCGGCGAAACGAACTCCCGCGATCGTGCTCAGCGCGCCAGCGACCTCCGCCGACCTCCCTATCCGAGACTGGATCAGCACGTAGGCCTCGGTCATCCGCCACGTCCCTCCACCAACGAGGACACCTCCATCCTCGACCTTCGCCGCCGAGACTACAACGGCGGTGGGGGCCAGCACACGCCGGGTGAGGACCACCCGTGCCATGGAGCCGATCGACGACGTGGCCCTCCTGAGCCCCCAACCAGCTTCTTGCCCACAATCTACTCACGACAGGGCGACACCCGAGGGAACAGGACGGCACCAGCGGACAGGGAACGACACGTGGAACGGAATTCGTAATCCCCGAGCCGACGGGCATCATCCCAGCCCCCGAGGAGGAATCCCCGCCGTCCGACTGGGACACGGACGAGTACCGGGACTGGGAACCCGAGTGTGAGGACCTCGCCTACATGGAGGCGTACCGGACCGAGTACGAGGTCGAGTAATCCCCTGACCCTCCGGTCCCAGTCAGATCGGCCAAGGAACTGCCGGGCGGACGGAGGCCGGCCTATCTCGATTTGGACCCCTGCGTCGCGAGCTTGTCGGCCCGGCCGTTCCAGTGCACGAAGTCGTCGCGCCCGGCCCAGCTCGACTGGTGCCCCCGCTGGTGCCGATATGCGACTCGGAATTGGCGGATTTCGGTGACCCGCTGGCAGTGGTCGATGATCATCGCCACGATCCGATCCTTCGTCTTCCACCGTCCCTGCATCCACGCTCCGACGCCCTCGTAGTCGTGCACCACCGTCAGCTCGGCGCCCGCGGGGACCGCCACCAGTGCCAAGTACAGCGCGGCGAGCTCCGCCAGAACGTTGTGGAGCTTTCCCAGCGCCGCAACCACCGCGACCTCGGAATCGAGGCCGGGGAAGGCGGTGTCCACGAACACCTGCTTCACGTTCATGGAGATCTCGCGCTCGGCGACGCGGACGTCCCGGCCTCCATGAACCAGCAGCAGCCCCACGCCACCGGCCGCGTTGCCGTCGGTGAACGCGTGCAAGCCCGAGGGGAGCGTGATCCCTCCCGCGAGCATGACCTCGGCGGTCTTGCGATTGGCGACCGCTTGGAACCGGGCGCCAGGGACCCCCTTGACCACCTTCTCGCACTCCGCCCAGGTGTCGAAGATCCCCCGGGCGGACTCCGGCGCCGTCACGACGTAGACCTTCACGGCGTCCTCCCACCGGCTCATCTGGACCCGCAGCGTAGACACCTAGCGACAGCGCCCGTCACCACTGCGTCACCACGAAGGGGGTGTGGCTCCCCTTGCCGAACGCCGATGGGACAAAGCCTCGCAGGTCAGAATGGGTGGGCGAGGGGGGAGTTGAACCCCCACCCGGTTGCCCGGACAGGATCCTGAATCCTGCGCGTCTGCCAATTCCGCCACTCGCCCGAGTGGGTTCGCCATGCTAGCAGGCGGCCTTCGCCGGTCCGGGGCCGCGACGAGGACCCGGGAGGCATGCGGCGGGGACCCCCTGGATATAATCCGCCCGACCTCTGGACCAGCGAAAACGTCGCTCTCATGCCGATCCTCCGAGACTTCGAACGTCGCCTGGAAGGCCTGGTCGAAGGCTTCTTCATCAAGGCTTTCCGAACGGGCGTCCAGCCCGTCGAGCTGGCCAAGCGGCTGCTCCGGGAGATGGACGCGAACCAGACGATCGGCGTCCGGGACGTCTGGGTGCCCAACCGGTACCTGTTCCGGCTGTCGCCCGAGGACTACGGCAAGTTCGAGCAGGCCGAGCAGCGACTGGCTGCAGAGATGCAGCAGCTGGTGCGCGACGGCGCGGCCGAGCGGGGGTGGAAGCTGGTCGGACCGCCGGAGGTCGCCTTCGAGGCGGACCCCGAGCTGGGCCGTGGCGAGTTCCGGTGCGAGCCCTCCCTCGTCGAGGGGCCGGACAAGCCGCTGACCGGGGAGCTGGAGGCCGTCGGGAAGGGCCTGCTGTACCTCATCCGCGAGGGAAAGCCCGCGGCCACCTACCCGCTCGACAAGCCGGTCGTGTCGATCGGGCGGCTCTCCGAGTGCGATGTGGTGATCAACGACCCGGGCGCGTCCCGGCGGCATGCGGAGGTCCGGACCGAGAACGGGCGGTACGTGCTGGCCGACCTGGGCTCGACGAACGGGACGAAGGTGAACGATGCCACGGTCGGCGAGCAGGAGCTGACCCAGGGGGACCGCATCACGATCGGCCACACCGTGCTGGAGTTCCGGAGGGCGTGAATGGTCTTCGCCCAGACCGTCACGCCGTTCGTCCTCGCCGTCTTCAAGTACGCCTTCCTCGCGCTGCTGTACTTCTTCGTGTTCCGGGCCATCCGGTCGGTGGCCATCGACGTCACCGGCCGGCGGCGTCCGTCGGTGACGCAGGTCATGGCGGAGCAGCGCGCGCCGAAGCCCGCCAAGGGGGGGAAGCCGGGCAAGGCGCCGACGTCGCTCGTGGTCAGGACCGAGAACGGGAAGAAGGCCGGTTCGTTCAACCTGCGGGAGCAGCTGCAGATCGGGCGGGCGGAGGCATGCCACGTCCGGCTGGACGATCGATACTCCTCCCAGTTCCATGCAAGGCTGTACCCGAAGGACGGCGGCTGGTATCTGGAGGACCTGGGATCGACGAACGGGACGTACCTGAACCGGCAGCGCGTGCAGGGCACGACGGAGGTGCACGCCGGGGACAACATCCGGATCGGGAGGACCACGCTGGAGCTGAGGCGATGAGCGAGGGGGCCATGCGCGACGTGGAGACCTGCGGCGGAGCGAGGAGCGGCCGGTGAAGGTCACCGTCGGCGCGGCGACGGACGTCGGGCACGCCCGGGAGCGCAACGAGGACTCCTTCCTCGCCATGCCGCCCGTGTACATCGTGGCGGACGGCATGGGCGGACACCGCGGCGGGAACGTGGCGTCGTCGCTCGCCATGGAGGTCATGTCGGGGCTGGCGAGCGGCGGCGACTGGCAGCGGCTGGCGGAGCAGGTCCGCCAGGCCAACCACGCGATCCTCGAGCGGTCCCGCGGAGACCGCTCGCTGCAGGGGATGGGCACGACGATCACGGCCACCTACATGGACGGCGACGAGGTCCACTTCGCGCACGTCGGCGACTCCCGCGCGTACCTGCTGCGGGGCGGGACCCTCAGCCAGATCACCACCGACCACACACTGGTCCACGAGATGGTGAAGCGGAACCAGATCACCGAGGAAGAGGCCGAGCACCACCCGCAGCGCAGCATCCTGACCCGGGCTCTCGGCGTCGACGACGGCGTCGAGGTCGACGAGTTCCCGCTCCAGGTGCAGCCCGGGGACCGCATCCTGCTGTGCTCCGACGGCCTGCACGCCATGGTCGACGACGACGTGATCAAGCAGGTGCTGGAGCAGGAACCGGACCCCCAGCGAGCCGCCGAGCGGCTGGTCGAGCTGGCGAACGAGGCCGGCGGGCTCGACAACATCACGGTCGTGGTCATGGACTACGCGGCCGGCGACGGCTTCGCGGGCGCCACGTGGCAGCCCCAGGCGCCCGAGCGCGGCGGGACGAGGGAGATGCCGGTCCCACCGGGAGCGGCCGAGCCGGAGCAAGCGCCCGACCTGACCGGCACGTACCAGACCCCGCCCGGGGTCGCCGGCGCGGGGGCGGCCGAGACGGCCGCGGCTCCGCCGGCGCCGGCCATGCCCGGCGGCCGTCCGGGCACCCCCGAAGCCACGTACCAGCCCGCACCGGGGTACTCGCCCGGCCCGCCCTACCAGCCCGCGCCGGCGTACGGCCAGGCCCCCGCTGCCGAGGAGCCCGGCCGGCATCGCGGCGGACGCGGCCGGGGGCGCCGGGTACTGGTGAGGACCGTGGGAGTGATCGTGCTGCTGGCCGCCCCGTTCGTCGGCCTTCGCCTGTACCTCGACTCGCGGTACTTCGTCGGCGTGGAGGATGGCAGGGTCGCCGTGTTCCGTGGGCTTCCGACCAAGACGCTCGGCGTGAAGATGTTCGGGCGGGTGGAGTCCACGAACATCCCCGCCGACCAGGCCGAGGCGCTTGTCCAGTGGCGCCAGCCGCTGCACGACGGGGCCACGGCGGGGAGCCTGGCCGACGCGGAAGCGATCGTGCGCCAGATCCGGAGCGACCTGTCGAGCTCGAGACAGGGCGGAGTCGCGGGCCAACCGGGCGGCGGGAAATCAAGTGGGGGGAGCCCCAGCGCCTCCCCGACATGATCGAGGCGCAGCGAGGAGCCGACCGGACCCGCTCCGGCGCGCAGCTGGCATTGACCATCCTGGCCATGATGCTCGCGGTGGCGGCCGTCGTGCTGGTGAAGCTCGGCCTGGCCGCCAAGGCCGGACCCAAGGTCGTGTACTTCGTGCTGCTGTTCGCGCTGGGGTACCTGGTCGGACACCTGCTGATCCGCCGCCTGGCGCCGGGCGCCGAGCCGGCCTTCTTCCCCGTGGCCGGGATGCTGGTCGGAGTGGGGTTCGCCATGATCTACCGGCTCGACGCGAGCCTCGCGATCGACCAGGCCTGGTGGCTGGTGATCTCGCTGGTGGGGTTCGCGCTGACGCTATGGCTGGTCCGTGACCACCGCCAGCTGGACGGGTTCACCTACACGATCGGTCTGCTCGGCGTGGTCCTCCTGCTGCTGCCGATCGTCCCCGGCCTGGGCGCGACGATCAACGGCGCCAGCGTGTGGATCTCGCTCGGGCCCTTCTCGTTCCAGCCGGCCGAGCTGGGGAAGATCCTCATCGCGGTCTTCCTGGCCTCCTACCTGAACTCGAAGAAGGAGATGCTCCAGATGGCCCCGAGGCGTCTGGGGCCGTTCCACCTGCCACAGGCCAAGGACCTCGGCCCGGTGCTGCTGGCGTGGGGCGTCGCGATGGCGGTCCTGTTCTTCGAGCAGGACCTCGGCCAGTCGCTGCTGTACTTCGGGATCTTCGTCGTGATGCTGTGGGTGGCCACCGCGCGGCCGGCGTACCTGCTGATCGGGGCGGTCCTGTTCGCGGCGGGCGCGCTGTTCGCGTACGCCACGGTCGGACACGTCCAGGAGCGCGTGCACGTGTGGCTGCACGCCACGAGCCAGCAGCCGTGCACGCCGGGCGAGACGATCGAGTGCGTCCACGCCGGCGGCTACCAGGTGGCCCAGGCCGAGTTCGCCATGGCGACGGGGGGCATCGGCGGCACCGGGCTGGGAGAAGGGTCGCCGGGGATCATCCCCGAGGCGCCGACCGACTTCATCTTCGCAGCGATCGGCGAGGAGCTCGGCATGATCGGCACGGTCGGAGTGCTGCTGCTGTTCGCGGTGGTGGTGGGCAAGGGGCTGAAGGTCGCGGTGGAGCAGCAGGACGGGTTCGGCAAGCTCCTGGCCGCGGGGCTGACGGCGATCCTGGGGATCCAGGCGTTCATCATCGTAGGGGGGGTGACCCGGGTGATCCCGCTGACGGGCGTGACGTTACCGTTCGTGTCCTACGGGGGGTCGAGCCTGCTGTCCAACTTCGTGCTGCTGGCCCTGCTGGTGCGGATCTCCGCCGGGCCGTCGCCCCGGAGGAAGACCCTGTGAACGCGCAGATCCGCCGGCTGGGCGTGGCCATGGTCTCGCTGTTCGTGATCCTGTTCGTCGCGGTCAACTACATCCAGGTCTACGCGGCGAGCACCATCTCGAACAATCCCGCGAACTCGCGGCTGATCATCGAGGCCTTCAAGGTGGACCGAGGGAACATCCTGGCTGCGGACCACCGCACGGTCCTGGCCAAGAGCGTGGCCACGCAAGGGCAACTGAAGTTCCTCCGCCGGTACCCGCAGGACGGGCTGTACGCCCACATCACCGGGTTCTTCTCGCTGAAGTGCGGCGTGAGCCGGCTGGAATCGACGTACAACGACTACCTGGGAGCGAAGTCGAACGACCTGCTGAGCTCGACGTTCTCCGACCTCGTCCTGAACCGGCCCAAGCGGGGCGCCAGCGTCATCACGACCATCGACCCCCACCTGCAGGAGGTGGCGTTCCGGGAGCTGTCCCGGGCGGCGCCCCACGGAGGCGCCGTGGTGGCGATGAACCCGAGGACCGGGGCGGTCGAGGCGATGGTCACGATTCCGCAGTACGACCCAAACCAGCTGTCCCAGCGGAACCTCGACGCCCAGGCGGAAGCGTGCAAGCGGCTCAACGACCACCCCGACAAACCCCTGCTGTCGGACGCCACCGATCAGCTGTTTCCTCCCGGTTCGACGTTCAAGCTGGTCGACCTGTCGGCCGCGCTGGAGAACGGGCTGACCCTGAACACGACCTTGCCGAACCCGTCCGTGCTGGACCTCCCCCAGACGACGAAGACGCTCCAGAACTTCGGCGGAGAGCACTGTGCGGGCGGCGCGCCGCGCATCACGCTGGAGGAGGCGCTGATCGAGTCGTGCAACGTGACGTACGCGGAGCTCGGGATCAAGCTGGGGGCCAAGAAGCTGTTCGACCAGTCCAGGGCCTATGGGTTCGACCAGCACGTGCCATTCGATGTGCCGTTCAACGAGGGCCACTTCGACGACCCATCGGTGTTCGTCGACCGCCTCCCGGCGGTGGCGTTCTCGGCGATCGGTCAGTTCGACACCACCGAGAACCCCCTGCAGATGTCGCTGATCACCTCAGCGATCGCGAACGGCGGCACCGAGATGCGGCCCCGGCTGGTCAGCGAGATCCGCGACCCCAACGGCGTGGTCATCCGGTCGTTCGGGCCGAGCACGTTCGGCAATCCGATCTCGCCGCAGACGGCGGCCGACATGACGAAGGTCATGACCGAAGTCGTGCAGGAGGGCACCGGTACGGCCGCGCAGATCCCGGGCATCACCGTGGCCGGCAAGACCGGGACCGCCCAGACCACCGGTGGCGCGCCCCACGCCTGGTTCACCTGCTTCGCCCCGGCTGAGCACCCCCGCATTGTGGTGTCGGTCGTTGCCCTGAACGGCGGGACCCTGGCGAGCGAGGCCACCGGCGGACAGGTGGCCGCGCCGGTGGCCAGGGCAGTGATCGAGGCGGCCTTGGGGAAGGGATAGCGCTCCATGTCGCAGCTCCCGTCCACCGCCGTGCTGGGGGAACGGTACCGGCTGCTCGAGCGCCATCGCCGCCGGCGGGATGGGCACCGTGTGGCGGGCCGAGGACACGGTGCTGCACCGGGGACGAGCGCACGGGGGAGCTCACCGCCGGTCCCGCCGCGGCCGTCCTCCCTCCGGCGGAGGGTGGCGCGCCGGCGCGCCCCCCCGCCCGGACGCGGCGGCGAGGCGCCTGGGCGTGGTCACGCAGTTCGTCAAGCGCCCCTCCGACGCCCCCGAGAACACCATCTTCCGGCAGATTCCACCGCCGGGAACCGAGGTTGCGACGGGGAGCACGGTTATCCTCCTGGTCTCGGGGGGCTCCGGGGAAGTCACCCGCTCGAGCCCACGACGCCCCCTCCACCGCCGAAGGACCACGGCGGCAAGGACAAGGGGAAGCCGAAACCCGACCACGGCAAGGGCAAGGGAAAACACTGATGAGGAACCACCGAGCGCGACGCCACGCCCCGGAAGGCGGCGCGTGAGCCAGGAACGCCGGCTGCTCGGCGGTCGCTATCGGGTCGAGGGGTCCATCGGCCGGGGCGGCATGGCCCAGGTGTACCAGGGGACCGACACCGTGCTGAACCGGACGGTGGCCATCAAGGTCCTGGGGCCCCAGTACGCCTCCGACGACGGGTTCGTGCAGCGGTTCCGAAGGGAGGCCCAGGCCGCGGCCCGGCTGAACCACCCCAACGTGGTCTCGGTGTACGACACCGGCTCCGACGGCCCCGTGCACTACATCGTCATGGAGTACGTGCCCGGCCGGACCCTGGCCGAGGTGCTGAAGACCGAGGGCCACCTGCTGCCGGAGCGGGCCGCGGAGGTCACCGCCCAGGTGGCCGGGGCCCTGTCCTTCGCCCACGCCGCGGGCATCGTCCACCGCGACGTGAAGCCCGCCAACATCATGATCACCCCTCAGGGCGAGGTGAAGGTCATGGACTTCGGCATCGCCCGGGCCGTGTCCACCGAGACCATCACCCAGACGGCCACTGTGCTGGGCACGGCGTCCTACCTGTCCCCGGAGCAGGCCCAGGGGGATCCGGTGGACGCCAGGTCGGACATCTACTCCCTCGGGGTGGTGGCCTACGAGATGCTCACCGGGTCCCCGCCGTTCACCGCCGATTCCCCCGTGGCCGTGGCCTACAAGCACGTCCGGGAGGCCCCCACCCGGCCCACCGAGGTGGTCCCGGGGATCCCCCCCGACCTCGAGGCCATCGTGCTGAAGGCCATGGCCAAGAACCCGGCCAACCGCTACGCGAGCGCCTCGGAGATGCGCGAGGACCTCGAGCGGTTCCTGGCCGGGAGGCCGGTGCTGGCCACCCCGGTGATGGCCGGCGACGAGACCATGGTCTTCGGGGCCGCCACGCACGAGGGGACGGCGGTCATGACCACGCCGGTCCCGCCGGACATGGCGGAGGGTCGCCGGAGGTGGTGGGTCTGGCTGCTGGTCGGGCTGCTGATCGCGGGCCTGCTGGCGCTCGCGCTCTTCCTCCTGGCCCAGAGCCTCATCGGAAACGAGCCAACGGTGAAGGTCCCCAAGCTGGTCGGCCTGTCCAAGGACGCAGCCGAGATCAAGCTCGACCAGCTCGGGCTGAAGCACAGGGAGCAGTTCAAGCCAAGCAAGACAACGGCCAACCAGGTGCTGGACCAGAACCCCTCCGAGGGGACCGAGGTGAAGTCCGGGACGACGGTGACGCTGATCATCTCCGCGGGCCAGAAGCAGGTTTCCGTGCCCGACATCACCGGCCTCTCGACGCAACGTGCCCAGGTAGTCCTCGGGAAGAACCAGCTCACGCTGGGGGACCAGCTGGCGGCCAACCCCAGCGACACCGTGGCTGCGAACCACATCATCAGCCAGCAGCCGAAGCCCCAGGCCCAGGTGCCGGCGGGGTCCGCCGTCAACTACGTGATCTCGACCGGCCCGCAGAAGGTGGCCGTGCCGGACGTGGTGTGCCAGCCCGTCTCCGAGGCGATGACGACCCTCCAGCAGCAGGGGCTCGATCCGGTGGACGCCGGAACGGACCCCAATGGGCCGAACCACAACTGCGCCAGCCCGGACGCGGTGAGCCGAACCGATCCGCCGGCGGGGACCGAGCTCGACCCCGGATCCCAGGTCAAGGTGTTCCACTCGGCGGCAGAGACCTCGCCGTCGCCGTCGCCGTCACCGTCACCGTCGCCGTCGCCGTCGCCGTTGCCGACGACCCCCACATCTCCTGCGCCGACGACATGAGCGACGACTTCGCCGCCGGCGCGAGCGACGACATCTGGTTCGTCCGCGAGGAGTTCTCTCCGGAGGAGCGGGAGCTGCTCGCGCCGCACTTCACGGACCTCGACGGCCCGGTGTTCGCGCTGACGAACCTGCCGGAGGTCGTGAAGGGCGCGCTCTTCGCCCGGTACTCGCGATCGGCGAAGTCACTGCGCCGCCTGTTCCTCGACGAGTTCGCCGAGGCCGCTTCGGCGCCCGCAGAGGCCGTCGGCGTGCGCCGGGCCGAGGAGCTGTACGGCCGGGTGTTCTCCGAGTACGGGGACGACTCCGTGGCGCAGCTCGGCGGGGTCCACCTGGCCTGCGAGCAGGCGTCGCAGCCGCTGGCGAAGGTGCTCGAGTGGGGCAGGCTGGCCGCGTACCTGGAGCAGTCCACGCGGTACGTCCCCTACGACGACCGTCCCGGCGGCCGGTGGCGCTACGTGGTGCCCCCGGAGGTCGAGGCGGCGGGGCTGGAAGCCGAGTTTCGGCGCCTGCAGGACTCGGCGTTCGAGACGTACGCGAGGTGGCTGGGTCCGCTCCAGGAGCTGTACCGGTCGTGGTTCCCCAAGGACCCGGCCGACTCGGACTTCGTGTACCGCTCCAGCATCCGCGCCCGGGCCTGCGACACGCTGCGCGGGCTGCTCCCCGCGGCGACCCGCACGAACGTGGGGATCTACGCGACCGGCCAGGCCTACGAGCAGCTGCTGCTGCGGATGCGGGCGAACAAGCTGGCCGAGGTGCGCGCGTACGCCGACATGATGCTGGTGGAGCTCCGGAAGGTGATCCCGGCGTTCCTCACGCGGGTGGACCGGCCAGACCGCGGCGGCGAGTGGTCTTCGTACCTGGCCGCGACACGGGAGGAGATGCGACGGGTCGCCGCGGAACTCGTCGAGGGGACCGTGCCCGCAGCGGACGTCGGCATGCCGATGCCCCGCGTCGACCTCACCGACTTCGATCCCGAGGGCGAGGTCAAGGTCGTCGCCGCGGCCCTGTACGGGGCGACGGAGTCGCTGGGGGACCGCGAGCTCCTCGAGCGGGTGCGAGCCATGTCCGAAGGAGAGCGGGCCAGGGTGCTGCGCGCGTACGTCGGCGAGCGCCGGAACCGGCGACACAAACCCGGGCGGGCGTTCGAGCGGACGTCGTACCGGTTCGACGTCGTGTGTGACTACGGCTCCTTCCGCGATCTCCAGCGCCACCGTCTGCTCACGATCGAATGGCAGCCGCTCTCCCCGCGCCACGGCATGGGGTACGCGGCCGAGCTCGTGGAGGTCGGCGCCGAGGAGGACTGGCACCACGTGATGGATGCCTCGCAGGATCTGTACGAACGGCTCGTCGACGCCGGCCTCAGCGAGGCGGCGCAGTACGCGGTGGCCATGGCGTTCGGGATCCGGTTCTACATGGACATGAACGCGCGGGAGGCCGTGCACCTCATCGAGCTGCGCTCGGCGCCCCAGGGACACCCGACGTACCGCCGGGTCGCGCAGCGCATGCACGAGCTGATCGGGGAGGTCCATCCCACGATCGCGGCGGCGATGGTCTTCGCCGACCACAGCCCGGTCGAGCTGGGCCGGCTGGCGGCCGAACGCCGATCCGAGGCCCGCCGGGGCCGGCAGGAGGCGGCGAGATGACCCGCGTCTTCCGAGGCCGGTTGGCGGCAGCGTGATCGCGACCGGCCAGAGCAGGCTGGCGGCGTGATCGCGATCTGCCGGGGCAGGCTGGTGGCGGCGGCGTGATCGCGATCGGCCGGGAGGCCTGGATCCTGGTGGGGTTCGTCGCGCTGGCCGTCGCCGCACTGACGGTCACGGTGGCGGGCGCGATCCTGCTCCTGCGCCAGCGCCGCCGCTGAGGCGCTACGGGTCGGGCTCCGCGATCCGCGACAGGCGACCTCGGATCTCGACCAGCTGCTCTTTCATTGACGTGGACGAGGGACCGCCGGCGGTGGATCGCCGCTCGACCGCCTCGTCGACGTCGAACAGCGCCGCGGTGTCCCGGCCGAGGGACGGCGCGACCTCGGCCCATTCCTCCGGCGCCACGTCGGCCAGGGACCGGCCCTCAGCCTCCAGGCGGGCGACCAGGCTCGCCACGGTCTCGTGCGCCTCCCGGAACGGGGTTCCCCGCGAGACCAGGACCTCGGCGAGGTCGGTGGCGAACAGGGCCGGGTCGATCGCGGCGCGCATGCGCCCGGCGTCGAACCGGATCTCCGCCACCAGCGGCGCCAGGGCGGACAGCGCGGCCGCCAGGGTGTCGAACGCGTCGAACAGCGGCTCCTTGTCCTCCTGCAGGTCCCGGTCGTAGGCGAGCGGCAGGCCCTTCATCACGGTGGCCAGCGCCACGAGGTCGCCCACCAGCCGACCCGCCTTCCCCCGGGCCAGCTCGGCGACGTCGGGGTTGCGCTTCTGCGGCATCATGCTCGACCCGGTGCTGTGGCGGTCGGGAAGCCGCACGAAGCCGAACTCGGCGGTCGCCCACAGCACCACGTCCTCGGCCAGCCGCGACAGATGGATGCCGAGAACGACGCCCGCGGCCAGGAATTCGAGCGCGAAGTCGCGGTCGGCGACCGCGTCGATCGAATTGTCGAACGACGTGCGAAAACCAAGCCGGCGGGCGGTCGTGCCGGTGGGGAGGGCAATGGTCGATCCGGCGAGCGCTCCGGCGCCCAGCGCGCAGCAGTCGGCGGCCTGCTTCGCGTGGAGGAACCGGCCCGCGTCCCGCGTCAGCGGGAAGGCGTGTGCGAGGAGGTGGTGCGAGAGCGAAACCGGTTGTCCCCGCTGGAGATGGGTGTATCCGGGCATGGCCACGCCGAGGTGACTCTCGGCCTGGTCGGCGAGCGCCGTCGCCAGCCGAGCGATGCCGGCCACAACTTCATCGCACGCGTCCTTCGTCCACATCCGGAGATCGGTGACCACCAGGTCGTTGCGGCTGCGGCCGGCGTGGATCCGGGCGCCCGCCGGGCCGAGCCGCTCGGTCAGCGCCCGCTCGAGGGCGGAGTGCACGTCCTCGTCCCGGTCGGACCAGGCGAAGGCGCCGCCTGCCACCTCGCCCGCGAGCCGGTCCACCTCGGCCAGCAGGGCATCCCGGTCCTCGCCGGAAAGCACCCCCGCCTCCGCGAGCGCCTCGACGTGCGCCGCGGTGGCCCGGAGGTCGTACGGCGCGAGCCTCCGGTCGAACCCGAGCGAGCCCGTGAACCGGAGCGCCTCCTCCGACAGGCCAGACGACAGCCTTCCGCTCCAGACGTGGGGCCGGCCGGTTGGGGTCGGTGGACCGTGGATTTCATCGTCTGACGGGAGACGAGGCTGCGACGTCGCCGGCTCGTGGGCTTCGTCGGCCGAGGCGGGACCAGACGGAGACGTCGCGGGTTCCTGGGGCTCGCCGACCGGAGCGAGTCGCGGGGCGGGAGTCGCGGGCCCGTCGGTGACGGCGGAGGCCGAGGTCGGATGGTCCTCCACCGGCGCGCCGCTCAACGGGGCCAGAGCGCCGGGTCCCTGGCGGGCGGACCACGTGCGGACCGGGAGCGACCACAGGCGGATGAACCCCTCCGCCTGACGGTGGTCGAACCGGTCGCCCGCCGCCTCGTAGGTCGCCAGCGACAGGTCGTACAGGGCCGCGGGCGAGCGCCGGCCGACGACGGTGCAGGAACCCTTGAACAGGCGTAGCCGCACCTCGCCGGTGACGTTCGCCTGCGTCGACTCGACGAAGGCCCGGAGCGAGGCGTGCAGCGGCGAGTGCCACATGCCGTAGTAGGCGAGCTCCGCCCACCGGCGCTCCATCGCCGACTTCTCGTGGGCCAGGTCCCGCTCCAGCGTGAGGTCCTCGAGGTCGCGGTGCGCCGCGATCAGGGCGAGCGCGCCGGGCACCTCGTACAGCTCGCGGGACTTGATGCCCACCAGCCGGTTCTCGATCATGTCGACCCGCCCGAAGCCGTGCCGACCGGCCACGCGCGTGAGCTCCCCGATGAGAGCCACGGGATTCAGGCTCTGCCCGTCCAGCGATACCGGCAGCCCCCGCTCGAAGCCGATCACGACCTCCTCGGCCTCGTCGGGCGCCGCACCCGGTTCCGTGGTCAGCTCGAACGCTTCCCCCGGCGGGGCGGACCACGGGTCCTCGAGCGGGCCGCACTCCACCGTGCGGCCCCACAGGTTCTCGTCGACCGAGTACGTCTTCGCCACCGCCGCGACCGGGATGTCCCACTCCTCGGCGCGGGCCCGGGCCTCGTCGCGTGACATCGCCGACTCGCGCACCGGCGCCATGACCCGGAGGTCGGGCGCGAGCGCCGCGAACGTCGTCTCGAAGCGGACCTGGTCGTTGCCCTTGCCGGTGCAGCCGTGGGCGACGATCCCGGCGCCTGCCGCCCTGGCTGCGTCGATGACCCGCGCGGCGATCAGCGGCCGGGCCAGCGACGAGACCAGCGGGTACTTCCCCTCGTACAGCGCGTTGGCCTGCAGGGCCGGCCAGCAGAATTCGGCGACGAACTCCTCCCGGGCGTCGATCACGATGAGCTCGGCGCCGGCGGCCGCGGCCCGTGCGTGCAGGATCTCGCGGCCCAGCTCCTGCCCCACGTCGACGGTGACCGCCACGACGCGCAGGCCATGCTCCTCCGCCAGCCACCGCGCGGCCACGCTCGTGTCGAGCCCGCCCGAGTAGGCCAGCGCCACGGCCGGCCGGGTCACGCGCGTGGACGAACGTGCTTCGCTCACTCCTGCCCTCCCAGCTCCTCGATTCGGCGCGCCAGGGCCTTGCCCCTGGTCCCGTCCGCGGCGACCACCAGCAGCGTGTCGTCGCCCGCGATGGTTCCCAGCACGCCCTCGACCCCTGCCCGGTCCAGCGTCTCCCCCACCGCGTTCGCCGCGCCGGGCGTGGTCTTCAACACGACCAGGTTGCCGGAGGCGGCAACCGAGATCAGGAACTCCGCGAGGAGCGCCCGCAGCCTCGCCGCCGCCCCCAGCGCGGCCGTGTCGCTGGGCCGTCCGTACCGGAGGCGACCGTCGCCGTCCCGGATCCGGACCAGCCCCAGCTCCTCCAGGTCGCGCGAGATCGTCGACTGGGTCGCCTGGTGCCCGAGCTCGGACAGCCGCTCCTGGATCTCGTGCTGGCTGGCCAGCGACCGGTCCCGGACCAGCTCCATCAGCGCCTGCTGCCGCGCCCGCTTCACGTGGCTTCCTCCTCCAGCGCCGCCCGCGCGGCGTCGGGGAAGGCCGCCACGAGCGCCGCCACCTCCTCTTCCGTGATCGACAGGGGCGGTGACAGGCGGACCACGGACGGCCCCGCCTCGGTCGCCAGGAACCCCCGCGCCATCAGCGCGCTGACGACCTTCCCCGCCGCCGGCCGTCCCAAGTCCACGCCGACCAGCAGGCCCGCCCCCCGGACCGCCGGGTTCCCCGGGATGCCTGCTCCCAGCAGGCCGTCGACGATCTGCCGTCCCCGGGCGGCGCAGTTGTCGAGCAGGCCCTCCTCCTCGATGACGTCGAGCACCGCCAGCGCGGCCCGGCAGGGGATGGGCCCGCCGCCGAACGTCGACGCGTGCTCCCCGGCGGCGAACGCGACCTCCTGCCGGGCGATGCACGCTCCGATGGGCAGCCCGCCGCCCAGCGCCTTGGCGAGCGTCACCACGTCCGGCTCCACGTCGCTCGACTGGAACGCGAACCACCGCCCGGTCCGCCCGACGCCGGTCTGGACCTCGTCGAACATCAGCAGCGCGCCGCGTTCGGTGCACAGGTCCCGGGCCGCCCGGAGATACGCCGGGTCGAGCGGCACCACGCCGCCCTCGCCGAGCACCGGCTCCAGGAACACGGCGGCCGTCCGCTCGCCGACCGCCGCGTCCAGCGCGGCCACGTCGCCCGGCGGCACGTGGACGAACCCCTCCGGCAGCGGCGCGAAGGGCGCGTGCTTGGCGGCCTGTCCGGTCGCGGCCAGCGTGGCGAAGGTCCGTCCGTGGAACGAGCCCTCCAGGGCCACGACCTCCAGCCGTCCATGCGGCTTGCCGTGCTTGCGGGCGATCTTCAACGCGGCCTCATTGGCCTCGGCGCCGGAGTTCGCGAAGAAGGCCAGGCCGAACCCGGCCAGCGCGGTCAGCCGCCGGGCCAGCTCCTCCTGCGGCCGCGTTGACCACAGGTTGGACACGTGAGCCAGCGTCGCCGCCTGCTCGGTGACCGCCGCGACCCACCGGGGGTGCGAGTGCCCGATGGCCACCGTCGCGATCCCGCCCGCGAAGTCGACGTAGGCGTTCCCCCTCTCGTCCCACACGCGCGTGCCCTCGCCGCGCACGAGCGTCAGCGGGTACCGCGTGTAGGTCGGCATGACCGCGGAACCGACGGTCAAGCTCATCCGCCCACGTCCCGGGGCAGGCCCGACGTGACGGCCCTCATTCGGCCAGCTCCCCCGGTGGGTCCGGCGGCGACGTGACCCCCGCTACCGTTGGGGTCACGCGCTCCTGCGGCGCGGGGTCGGGGACGACCATGGTGCCGATGCCCTCCGGCGTGAACAGCTCGAGGATGAGCGAGTGCTCGATGCGGCCGTCGATGAGATGGGCCCGGCGGACGCCCTGCAGCACCGCCGCGATGGCGCTCTCGAGCTTCGGGATCATCCCGCCGTCCGCGACGCCCGAGGCTAGGAGGCCCCGGCATTGGGCGACGGTGGCCTCGGCCACCAGCTCGCCGTCGGGGCCGACCACACCGGCGACGTCCGAGAGGTACACGAGCTTCGACGCCCCCATGGACCAGGCCACCGCCCCCGCCACCAGGTCCGCGTTCACGTTGTAGGCCTGCCCCTCGGCGTCCATGCCGATCGAGGCGATCACCGGCACCGACGACTGCATGAGGTGCTCGAGCAGCGCCACGTCCACGTGCTCGACGTCCCCGACGAACCCGAGCTCGGCGTTGCGCGGGCGCACCCGGAGCAGCATCGCGTCCATTCCCGACAGCCCGATCGCCCGGGTCCCGTGCCGCGACAGCAGCGAAGCCAGGTCCTGGTTGACCAGCCCCACGAGCACCATCCGCGCCACCTGGAGGGTCGATGCGTCGGTCACCCGGTGGCCCCCGACGAAGGCCGGCTCGATGCCCAGCCGGCGGGCCATCGCCGTGATCTGCGGCCCGCCGCCGTGCACCACGATCGGGCGGACCCCGACGTGGCGGAGCAGGGCGATGTCCCGGGCGAAGGTCCCGGCCAGGTGGACCTCCTCCATCGCCGCGCCGCCCACCTTCACCACCACGACGGAACCGGCGTGCTCCTCGATGAACGGGAGCGCCTCGAGCAGGACGCGCGCCTTGGCCCGCGTCCGCTCGCGGACATGGGGCGGAGCGGTGGACACCGTGCTCACGTCGTGTACTCCCCGTTGATGCGGACGTAGTCGTAGCCCAGGTCACACCCGAACGCGGTGGCCCGGCCCGGTCCGGGGCCGAGCGTGATGCGGATCACGACCTCCCGCTCCTTCATGGCCTCCACGCAGGCGGCTGGGTCGAACGCGGCCGGGATCCCGCCGGCGCGGATCACCGGGATCCCCCCGAGCGTCGCGTCGACGGCCTCCGGCCGGAACCTCGCCCCGCTCGCCCCGACCGCCTGGAGGATCCGCCCGGGATTCGGGTCCTTGCCGAACACCGCGGTCTTCACCAGCAACGATCCGGCCACGGCCTTGCCCACCCGCCGGGCGTCGGCGCCCCCCGTCGCGCCGTCCACCTGCACCACCAGCGTCGTCGTGGCGCCCTCGGCGTCGTCGACGATCTGATGGGCGAGGTCGCGGCTAGCCTCCCCCACCGCCTCGGTCAGCGCGTCCGGCGACGGCTCGAACCCCGAGGCCCCGTTCGCCAGCAGCAGCACGGTGTCGTTCGTGCTCGGGCAGTTGTCGACCGTCAGCGCGTTCCACACGGGGGCGGCTCCGCGCCGCAGCGCGTGCGCCGCCGCGGTCGGCGAGCACGCGGCGTCCGTGGTCAGGAACACGAGCAGCGTGGCGAGGTCCGGCGAGATCATCCCGGCGCCCTTCGCGCACCCCCCGACGGTGAATCCCTCCCCCGCGACGGCCGTCTGCTTGGCGACGGAATCGGTGGTGCGGATGGCCTCCGCGAAGTCCGTTCCGCCGTCGCTCCCCAGGCTCCCGGCCGCCCTCCGAACGCCTTCGACCGCGGCCGGCACGTCGATGCGCGGACCGATCACGCCGGTCGAACACGGCAGGACGTCGGTGGGGGCCAGTCCCCCGAGCGCCTCCGCCACCGCCGCGGTGACGGCCTCGGCGTCCTCGACGCCGTCCGGGCCGGTCCCGGCGTTGGCCTGGCCGCTGTTCGCGACCACCGCCCGCGCGGAACCGTCCAGCAGGCGGCGTCGGCACACCTCGACGGGCGCCGCTGCGAAGGCGTTCGTGGTGAACAAGCCCGCAGCGTTCGCCGGGGTCTCGGACACCAGCAGCCCGAGGTCCAGACGGCGGGTCGCCCTGAGCCCGGCCGACACGCCGGCGGCCACGAACCCCCGCGGAGCCGTCACGCTCACGGGTACACCCCGATGGTGGCCAGCCCGGCCGTCTCCTCCAGCCCGAGCATCGCGTTGAGGTTCTGGACGGCCTGGCCCGCGGCGCCCTTGCCCAGGTTGTCGATCGCGCCGATCACCACGGCGGTTCCCCGGGCGCCTGGCGCGTGCGTGTCGACCTCCACCGCCAGCTCGCAGACGTTGGTCCCCGCCAGCCGCTTGGGGTCGGGCGTCGTGCCGGCGCCCAGGACCCGCACGAACGGCTCCCCCGCATACCGGGTGGCGAGCGTCGCGCGCAGGTCGTCGGCCGTGGCGCCGGCGGCGACCCCGACATACGAGGTCGTGACGATCCCCCGCACCGCCGGCACCAGGTGCGGGACGAACGTCACGGACGCGCCGGCGCGGCCGAGGATCCGCTCCATCTCGGGCGTGTGCTGGTGCCGGCCGACGCGATACGCCCGCACGCTGCCATCGAGCGACGCGAAGTGCGACTGCGCAGTCGGCGTCTTCCCCGCGCCGCTGATGCCGGACTTCCCGTCGACGACGACGTCGCCCTCGGTCAGCCCGGCCTCCACCAGGGGCCACAGGCCGAGCAGCACCGGCGTCGGATAGCACCCGGGGTTCGCCACGAGTGCGGCGCCCCGGACCTCCTCCCGGAACAGCTCGGTCAGGCCGTAGGCGGCCTTCTCCACCCACGCCGGCGCGGGATGGTCGAACCCGTACCAGGCCGGGTAGTCCCCCGGCGGCAGCCGGAAGTCCGGCCCGACATCGACCACGTGGACTCCCCGCTCCGCGAGGGCGGGGACGATCCGGGAACTGTGCCCGGCCGGCAGCGCCAGGAACGCCGCCCCGACCGATCCAGGGTCCAACGCGTCGTTCGGCTCCAGCATGCGGTCGGCGAATGGCGCGAGGTGCGGCCACACCTCGCCGAGCCGCTGCCCGGCCGCGTCGTGCGCCCCCACGAACGCAACCTCCAGCTGCGGGTGCCCGGCGAGCAGCCGCAGCAGCTCCGCCCCGGAGAAGCCGGATGCCCCGAGGACCGCGACGGGAACGGGATCGCCTGCCATGGAACGCATGATTATGCAGAGGATAGCAGAGTTATGCAACCCCTGGAATTCCTGCTGAGAGGAGCCCGGCATCGCCCCAGCCCGGAGCGCCGCGGCTCCTCTTGCTCATACGGCTGAATCGCCGATTCACGCACACCTGCTGGCTCGCCGATTCCGGCGCTGGGAACGCGTCAGGCCTCCTGCAGCCGCAGTAGGTCGTCCACGGTCTCCCGGCGGACGGCCACGCGGGCCTCCCCGCCTCGCACCAGGACCACCGCGGGGCGGGGGACCACGTTGTAGTTGCTGGCCATCGAATAGCAGTAGGCGCCGGTCGCCGCCGTGACCAGCAGGTCGCCGGGGTGGACGTCGCCGGGGAGGCGGGCCTCCGACGCCACGATGTCGCCCGACTCGCAGTGCTTGCCGACGATCCGGACAGGTGACAGGGGCGCGTTCCCCGGTTCGTCCGCCCGGCCGGCCAGCAGGAACTCGTAGCGCGCGCCGTACAGCGGGGTGCGGATGTTGTCCGACATCCCGCCGTCCACCGCGACGTAGGTCCGCACCCCCTCGATGCGCTTCACGGTGCCGACCGTGTGCAGGGTCACGCCCGCGCGGGCGACCAGCGCGCGGCCGGGCTCGAGGATCATGGCCAGGTCCTCCGGCCAGTCGGCCAGCAGCCGGCGCGCGGTCTCGGCCGGCGACACCGCCTCGGGGTCGTCCCGCGTGTACGGCACGCCCATCCCCCCGCCGAGGTCCAGCTCGCCGAGCCGCTCCCCCACCGCCTCCGACACGGACCGCAGCACCGGGAACATCACGTCCTCGACGCGGCGCTCCTCCTCGCCCAGCAGCTGGGACCCGATGTGGGCGTGCAGCCCGCGGACGGTCACGCCGCGGAGCGCCGACAACCTCGTGGCCGCCTCGGCCACCCGCCGGATCGGGATGCCGAACTTCGAGTCCACGCCCCCGGTCCGCACGAACTCGTGCCCGCCTGCCTCCAGGCCGGGCGTGACCCGGATCCAGACATCGGCGGCGACCCCGAGTCGTTCCAGGCGGTCCATCTCGTCGAAGCTGTCGACGATCAGCCGCCCGACCGGCAGGCGCAGCTCGTCCTCGGACTTGTTGTTGCCGTGCAGCACGAGGTCCTCCGCCGGCACGCCGGCCGCGGACGCCACCGCGTGCTCCCCGCCCGTCGAGCAGAGGATCCCCAGGCCGGCTCCGGACGCGATTCGGGCCATGGCCACCGTCGGGAACGCCTTCACCGCGAACAGCCCCCGCGAGCCGGGCGGACCGGTCCGCATCACGTCCGCCAGGTCCTCGCACCCGGCGCGCAGCGCGTCCTCGTCGTAGACGTACAGCGGCGTGCCGAACCGCCCGGCCAGCTCGTTCGCATCGCAGCCGCCGATCCACAGGTGCCCGTCGATGACCTCGGCGCTGGGGGGAAACACGCGGGCGAGCTCGCCGAGCCCGGCGCCGGTCACGGGACGATCTTGGAGATCGGCAGCTCCAGGATGTCGCTCGCGCCGTGGGCCTTGAGCAGGGGGATCAGCGTGTTCACGTACGCCTTCTCGACCACGGTCTCGATCGCGTACTCGCCCTCGTCCGCGAGCTGGGAGACGGTCGGTGCCTTCATCGCGGGGAGCACCCCGAGCACCTCATCCAGTCGCCCCTGGGACACGTTCAGCTTGATCAGCACCCTGCCCTCGGCCCGCAGGGCGCCGAGCAGCAGGGTGGCGATGTCGTCCATGGCCCGACGCCGCTCGGGGTCGGCGGCGGCCTCGGCGCTCGCGATCAGCAGCACCTCGGATTCCAGGAGCGTGTCGATGATCTTCATCCCGTGCGCCCACAGCGTGGCGCCGGTCTCGGTCACGTCCACGATGGCGTCCACGATGTCCGGGACCTTGGCCTCGGTCGCGCCGTACGAGGTCATCACCTTCACCGGGACCCCGAGATCCTCGAAGTGCCGCCGCGTCAGGTTCGGGTACTCGGTCGAGATCCGCGATCCGGGCGGCATGTCCGCGCCCTTCTCCGCCGGATGGGACTGGGGCACGGCCAGGACCACCCGCACCACCCCGGCCCCGCTCTTCGCGTACTCCAGCCGGTCCAGGACCACGACCTCCGCGCCCGTCTCCATGACCCAGTCGCGTCCCGTGATCCCGAGGTCGAAGAACCCCTCCTCGATCAGCTTCGGGATCTCCTGGGGGCGCAGGAGCGAGACCCGCTCGATGCGCTCGTCCTCGATGCGTCCGTGGTAGTCGCGGCTGGACCCGCGCCGGACGCGGAGGTCGGCGCGCTCCAGCAGGAGGAGCGTCTGCTCCTCGAGCGAGCCCTTCGGGATCACCAGCTTCAGCATCGGAGCAGGAAGTTTGCCTGGAACGGCACGGACTCGTCACGCCGCCGGCGAGCTAGTCTGGCTCAGACTACTCGGTCCGCAGCCGCCGGTGGAAGCACGTCCGCTCGCCGGTGTGGCAGGCCGGGCCGACCTGGTGGACCCGGAGGAGGATGGTGTCGGCGTCGCAGTCCAGCCGGATGTCCTCCACGTGCTGGATGTGTCCCGAGGTCTCCCCCTTCGGCCACAGCTCGCGGCGGGACCGGCTGTAGAACCACGTCCGGCCGTCGAGCAGCGTGCGCTGCACGGCCTCGAGGTTCATCCACGCCACCATCAGCACCTCGTCGCTGTCGGCGTCCTGGACGACCGCGGGGACCAGCCCTCGCTCGTCGAACTTCAGGTCGGCGACCGCAACCGGCTCCCGTTCCGCCGGGGACTCCGCGCTCGGCTGCTGGTCGCTCATTCCCTCGCTCGCTCGCGTCACGGCAGGCGGACGGGGATGCCCCGCTCCGCCAGGGAGGACTTCACGTCGGCCAGGGAAAGCTCGCCGAAGTGGAACCGGGACGCCGCCAGCACGGCGTCCGCGCCGCCCTCCGTCAGGGCCTCCGCGAAATGCTCGACCCGGCCGGCGCCGCCGCTGGCCACCACCGGCACCGTCACCGCGTCACTCACGGCCCGCATCAGCTCCAGGTCGTAGCCCTCGCCCGTGCCGTCGCGGTCCATCGAGGTCAGCAGCACCTCGCCCGCGCCGCACCGCTCAGTGGCCTCCACCGACCACTCGACCACGTCGAGGCCGGTCGGCGTCCGGCCAGCGTCCACCACGACCTCCCACGAGCCGTTCCGGCGACGGGCGTCCACGGCGATGACCATGCACTGCGTGCCGAACCGGTCGGCGCACCGCGCCAGCACCGACGGGTCCCGCACGGCGGCCGAGTTCACGCTGACCTTGTCGGCCCCGGCCAGCAGCAGCTGCCGGACGTCGTCCTCGGTCCGGACGCCCCCGCCGACCGTCAGCGGGATGAACACCTGCTCGGCGGTCCAGGCCACCACGTCGCGGGTGGCCTCCCGGCCCTCGACGGTGGCCGTGATGTCGAGGAACACCAGCTCGTCGGCTCCCTCCCGACCGTACCGTTCGGCCAGCTCGGCGGGGTCTCCGGCGTCGCGGAGCTCGACGAACCGGGTCCCCTTCACGACCCGGCCGGCGTCGACGTCCAGGCACGGGATCAGCCGTTTCGCCAGCGTCACGACGCGGCCCCCTCCGATACGGCCACCAGCGCCTCCTCCAGCGACAGCGTCCCCTCGTACAGCGCCTTGCCAACCACCGCGGCCTCCACACCGAGCTCGGCGAGCGCCTCCAGGTCGGCGACGGTCGCCACGCCCCCGGAGGCGATCACCGGCCGGTCGGTCAGGTCCTGCACCTGGTGGTACAGGGGAAGGTCGGGGCCCTCGAGCGTCCCGTCGCTGCCGATCGAGGTCACCAGGAACCGCGGCGCGCCCGCGGCGTCGAGCGCCGGGAGGAAACGCTCCAGGGGTCCGGCCGCGTCGCGCCACCCACGGACCATCACCAGGCCGTCCCGCGTGTCGAGGGCCACGACGATGCGATCGCCGTGCCGCTCGACCGCCTCGCGAACGAAGTCGGGATCGCGCGCCGCGGCCGTCCCGAGCACCGCCCGAGCCGCGCCCAGCGCCAGCACCCGGTCGACGTCCTGCGCCTCGTGCAGCCCGCCGCCGGTCTGCACGGGGATCGCCACCGCCTCGCAGATCGACACGATCGCGCCGCGGTTGTCCCCGTCCCCGAGCGCGGCGTCGAGGTCCACGACGTGCAGCATCGGCGCGCCGGCGTCCGCGAACCGCCTGGCCATGGCCACTGGGTCGCCGCCGTACAGGACCGCGCCTGTCGGGTCGCCCCGCAGCAGCCGCACGCAGCGCCCGTCCCGGAGGTCGATGGCGGGAACGACGATCACGAGATCTCCTTCACGAAGGCCTCGTACAGGGCCAGCCCGGCGTCGCCCGAGCGCTCGGGGTGGAACTGCGTCGCGAACACCGACCCGTGGGCGACAGCCGCGGCGAACTCGCGCCCGTGCTCCGTCACGCCCGCCGTGACCCCCGCCGTGACGTCCGGCGCGAACGAGTGCACGAAGTAGAACCGCGTCCCCGACGGGATGCCCCGGACGATCGGGTGGTCGAGCGTCCACACCACCTCGTTCCACCCCATGTGCGGGACCTTCACGCCCGGCGCGACGGCAAGCTTCCGCACCACCCCCGGAAGCAAGCCCATGCCGGGGTCCGGGTCCTCCTCGCTCGACTCGAAAAGTACCTGCATGCCGAGGCAGACGCCGAGCACCGGACGACCCGACGACGCGTACTCCCGGACCGCCGCGTCGAGGCCGGTCTGGCGCAACCCCCGCATGCACGCCCCGAACGCCCCGACGCCGGGGACGACCGCCGCGTCGGCACGCGCGGCCTCGGCCGGGTCTGCGGTCACGTCGGGCTTCCCCCCCACCCGCGCCACCGCCCGGCTCACCGAGCGGAGGTTGCCCATCCCGTAGTCGAGGACGGCGACCCGGGCCGTCACAGGGTGCCCTTCGTCGACGGCGGCCCGGCGCCGCCGGTCATCCGGGTGGCGTCGCCCAGGGCCTTCGCCAGCGCCTTGAACTCCGCCTCCACGATGTGGTGGGGGCTCCGGCCGTCGCGCAGCCGAACGTGCAGCGTGATCCCCGCCTCCGTGGCGAACGCGCGCACGAAGTCCTCGGTGAGGCCGGGGTCGTATGCGCCGATCTGCTCGGCCGGAACCGGCACCTCGTGCACCACGTACGGCCGGCCGGACAGGTCGAGCGCCACCTCGACCAGCGCCTCGTCGAGCGGCACGGCGATCGAGGCGAACCGGCGGATGCCGGCCTTTCCCCCCAGGGCCTCGGCGAACGCCTGGCCCAGCGCGAGCCCGACGTCCTCCACCGTGTGATGGGCGTCGACCTCCAGGTCGCCGCGCGCGTGGACCTCCAGGTCGAACCCGGCGTGGATGCCCAGCTGCGACAGCATGTGGTCGAAGAACGGGATGCCGGTGTCGACCTTCACGGCGACCCGCCCGTCGAGCCCGATCGCCACCCGGACACTCGTCTCCCTCGTGGTCCGCTCGACGGACGCCCTGCGCTCCGCGGCGGCGTTCACCACGACTCCGATCGGTCCGCGGCGTGGCCCGGGCCCGGCTCCGGCGTTCCCAGGACCTGGGCGAACGCATCCAGGAACGCGGTGGTCTCCTCCGGGGTTCCCGCGGTGACGCGCAGGCACCCCGGGACGACCATCGACAGGTCACGGATCAACACGCCGTGCTCCAGCAGCGCCTCCCACGTCCGCCCCGGGTCGAAGCGCCCCCGGAACAGGACGAAGTTCGCGTCGGACGGGAACACCTCGACGCCGGGCATCGCGGAGAGCGTCTCGAAGATGCGGTCGCGCTGGTGGCGGATGGCGTCGAGGATCTCCATCGCCTCGTCCCCGTGGCGGAGCGCGGCCAGCCCGGCGGCCTGGGTCAGCGACGACACGTGGTACGGCAGGCGGACCCGCTTCACGTCGCCGGCCACCTCCGGCGACACCAGCCCGTACCCCAGGCGGGCGCCGGCCAGCGCGAACGCCTTGGAGAACGTCCGCAGCACCGCCACGTTCTCGAAGGAACCCGCGACCGCCGACGTCTTGCCGCCGAACTCGATGTACGCCTCGTCGACGACGACCAGCGCGCCGGAGGACGCCAGCTGCTCCACGGTCTCGACCGGCTGCGCGTTCCCGGTCGGGTTGTTCGGCGAGCAAAGGAACACGACGTGGGGGTCGGCGGCGAGCGCCCGCTCGACGTGCGACGGGGTGATGGCGAAGGGCGCCTCCACCGGGACGTGGACGACCTCGGTGTGGGCGACCCAGGACAGCCGGGAGTACAGCGGGTACGTCGGCTCGAAGGTGACCGCCCGGCGGCCGGGACCGCCGTAGGCTAGCAGGAGCTGCTGGATGATCTCGTTCGACCCGTTGGCCAGGATCAGCCCCTCCATCGGCCAGCCGGTCCGCTCGGCGAGGAGCGTCCGCAGCTCCACCGCCTCCCAGTCCGGGTAACGGTTCAGGGACAGCCGCCCCACCGTGGCCTGGAGATCGCGGGCGAATCCCTCCGGCAGCGGGTAGGGGCACTCGTTGGTGTTCAGCCGGACGGGCACGGCACGCTGGGGGGAGCGGTACGGCTCCTCCTGGCGGAGCCTCGGGCGGGGCCCCTTCACCGGCTCGGTTCCCTGGTTCACTCGCCCTCCACCATGTCGTCCTCGCGCCACCGCGGATAGGACCCCAGCACCTGGACGGCGGCGGCCTCGGTCCGGAGGTCCTCCAGCGCCGCCCGGAAGGCCGGATCCTCGCGGCCCGCCTCGACGTCGAGGTAGAAACGGTACTTCCACGGGCCGGCGCCCGACGGCCGGGACTCGAGTTTCACCAGGTTGACCTCGCGCTCGGCGAACGGCCGGAGCGCGTGGTACAGGGCCCCCGGCCGGTGGTCCGTGACCAGGACCAGCGACGTCTTGTCCGGCGGGCCGAGCGGCTCGTCGGCGGCGGCGACCGCCGCGAAGCGCGTGAAGTTGTCCTCGTCGTCCTGGATCTTGCGGGCCAGGACCTCGAGGCCGTAGACCTCGCCGGCGCGCCGGGACGCCACGGCCGCCTCGCCGGCCCGGCGCTCGCCGGCGATGCGCTTGGCCGCGCCGGCCGTGTCGTACACGGGCACGACCTCGACGTCGAGCGTGGCCAAGAACTCCTGGCATTGGGCGAGGGCGGCCGGGTGGGAGGACACGCGGCGGAGTTCCCCGAGGGCGGTCCCCGGCAGCGCGAGCAACGCGTGGTCGACCCGGATCACGGCCTCGCCGACGATGTGGACCCGGCCGGGCCCCAGCAGGTCGTAGGTCTCGTTGATCGAGCCGGCCTGGGAGTTCTCCAGGGGGACGACCCCCGCCCGGAGCGCGCCGGACTCCGCGGCGTCGAACACCTGGTGAAGGCTCCGGTACGGCAGCAGCGGAGCGCCCGGGAACAGCTTTGCGGCCGCCTCCTCCGAATAGGCGCCGGGCTCGCCCTGATAGCCGACCGTCGGTTCCATCGCCCGGTCACTTTGGCAGGCGGCCGGCGCGGGCGGCACGCCGCGGCGGCCCTTTTCCGCCGATTGACGGACCGGGGACGGGGAAGGACAATCCCCTGAACGATGCGTGGCATGCACGGCACCTGGCGCTGGTCCTGGGGCTCGACGAGCCCGGCGCCGCCGCGCGTCTGACGCCAGACCAGTCGCCGCGTGGCCCCGGGTTCGGGAGACCCGGGGCCATCTGCTTTCCCGGGCCACCCACCCAGCCACCGGCGCCTCACGAGGAGGCCCACGACATGGAACCGAGGATCTGCCCCGCCGCCGAGGAGTTCGACTCGCTCGGGCGGGGCCACGCGCTGGCGCCCGTGTGGGCCGAGCTGCTCGGCGACGTGTCGACGCCGGTCGGGGTGTTCCCGGCGCTGGCGGGCGACGGCCCGGGCGTTCTGCTCGAGAGCGTCGAGCGCTCGGAGCGCTGGGGGCGCTATTCGTTCGTGGCCGGGGACCCTGCCGCCGTGGTGACCGCGGACGCGGACGGCGTGCACGTCGAGTCGGTGGCCCGGGACCTGCCGCTGCCGTGGTCCGAGCGGCGAGGTCCGGTCCTGCCCGCGCTACAGGAGCTGGCGGCCGCGCTGTCGGCGCCGCACCCGGCGGAGCTACCGCCGGTGACCGGCGGCCTGGTCGGGTACCTGGCATACGAGGCCGCCGAGCTGCTCGACGGCCATCCCCACCCGCCGGGCGACCCCGGCTGCCCCCCGATGCGGTTCCTGGTGGTCGACCGGGCGGTCGTGTTCGACCACTGGCGCCAGCGGATGGTGCTGGTCGCGCACGTCCCGTCCGGGGGGTACGCGGCGGGGATCGCGGCCCTGGAGGAGCTCGCCGAGAAGGTCACGCGCCCGCCCCGGCTGGGCCCGGCGCCGATTGGCGAGGGCGCATCGGCCCTGCGTGTGGAAGCGAACGCCGACGATCCCCGGTTCCGGGCCTCGGTGGAGCGTGCGCGGGAGCACATCCTGACCGGCGACATCTTCCAGGTGGTGCTGTCGCGGCGGCTGTCGGCGCCGGCGCCGGACGGCGGGCTGGCCGTGTACCGGCGCCTGCGCGTGGCGAACCCGTCGCCGTACATGTTCTTCCTTCGGATGCCGGACGGGCTGGAGTTGGCCGGCTCGTCGCCGGAGCCGCTGGTCCGGGTGGAGGGGCGGCGGGTGATGACCCGGCCCATCGCCGGCACACGCCGCCGCGGGGCCGACCCCGCGGACGACGCGGTCCTGGAGGCCGAGCTGCTGGCGGACCCCAAGGAACGCGCGGAGCACGCGATGCTGGTGGACCTGGCCCGCAACGACCTCGGGCGCGTGTGCGCGCCGGGTTCCGTCCGACCGACCGAGCTCATGACGGTCGAGAGGTTCTCGCGAGTCATGCACATCGTCTCGACCGTTGAGGGCGACCTGCGTGAGGGGCTCACGCCGCTGGACGCGCTGGCGGCGACGTTTCCTGCCGGGACCGTGACCGGCGCGCCGAAACGGCGGGCCATGGAGATCATCGCCGAGGAGGAACCGACGCCGCGGGGCCCGTACGCCGGCGCGGTGGGCTACCTCACGTTCGCCGGGGACCTGGACGTGTGCATCACGATCCGCACGGTGGTGCTGCAGGACGGCATGGCGCACGTCCAGGCCGGCGCCGGGATCGTGTACGACTCCGACCCGGAGCGCGAGCTTCGCGAGACGGAGGCGAAGGCCAGCGCGCTGCTGCCCGCCGTGGGCCTCGCGGCCGGGGAGGCCGCCATGGTCGTAGAGGAGGTGACGGTGGCGTGATCCTCGTCGTCGACCACTACGACTCGTTCGTCTACAACCTGGTGCAGCTGATCGAGGGGCTCGGGTTCGAGACTGAGGTCGTCCGCTCCGATGCCGAGCGGGCCGAGGCGCTCGCCGAGCGCAAACCTGCAGCCGTCGTCCTTTCCCCAGGCCCGGGACGGCCCGAGGAGGCCGGGTGCTTCGTCGAGCTCCTACGCGTCCTCGACCAGTTGACGCCCGTGCTCGGCGTGTGCCTGGGGCACCAGGCCCTCGGAGCGGCCATGGGCGGCGTCGTGGAGCGTGCCCCGGAACCGGTGCACGGCAAGGCGTCCGAGATCCGCCATGACGGCACCGGCCTGTTCGAGGGACTCCCGAACCCGTTCCCGGCGGGGCGGTACCACTCGCTGGTGGTTCGCCGGGACGGCCTGCCGCCGGACGTCGAGGTCCTCGCCGAGACGGACGACGGACTCGTGATGGCCCTGAGGCACCGCGGCCTCCCCCGATTCGGGCTGCAGTTCCACCCGGAGTCCATCCTCACGCCGCACGGCCCCAGGCTCGTCGAGAACTTTCTGTCATTCACAGGCCATCCGTCGCCCCCCTAGCGTCGGATCAACAAGGGGGGAGACCACTTGCGTCGCCTCGGGTGGTTCGTCGCCGCTTCCGCGCCCGCCAGGATCGCCAGCCGTCTCCATCCGCGTATGGGCGGCCAGTGATCGCGGGGGAGATCCGTGTCGGGTCGCTCCTACGCGGGGACGGCCTCCAGCAGCGCCTCGACCTTCGGACCGATGGTCGCCTGGACGCCGAAGCGGGTGCCGAAGCCGTCCAGGGTCTTCAGTCCCATCCCCGTGATGTACGCGACCACGGTCTCGTCGGGCTTGACGACGCCTCGAGAGGCCAGCCGTTCGAGCGTCGCGATGGTCACCCCGCCCGCCGTCTCCGCGAAGATGCCCTCGGTGCGGGCCAGAAGACCGACGGCCTCCACGATCTCGTCGTCGGTGACGGCGGCCAGCGCCCCGCCCGAGCGACGGACCTCGTCCAGGGCGAAGTGCCCATCGGCCGGAGCGCCGATGGCCAGCGACTTCGCGATGGTCTCCGGGTACCGCACGGGCCGGACCTCGTCGGTTCCCTCCAGATAGGCCGTCGCCACCGGGGCGCAGCCCTGGGCCTGAGCGCCCGACACGCGGACCGCCGGCTCCTCCCCCAGGAGCCCGACCCGGTGGAGCTGCCGGAACCCCTCGGCGACCTTCGTCAGCAGCGCGCCGGAGGCGACCGGCACCACCGCGTGGTCCGGCGCCCGCCAGCCGAGCTGCTCCGCCGTTTCCAGGGCGATGGTCTTCGAGCCCTCGGCGTAGTAGGGCCGCAGGCCGACGTTGACGAACGCCCAGTCCTCGAGCTCCTCGTCCGCTTCGGAGCACAGGCGCTGAACGTCGTCGTAGGTGCCGTCGACCTCGACCAGCGTGGCCCCGTACACGGCGGACGCGGTCAGCTTCGCCGGCTCGAGGCCGGTGGGGACAAGCGTGACCGCGCGCAGCCCCGCGGCGGCGGCGTGGGCGGCGACGGCGTTCGCCAGGTTCCCGGTGGAGGCGCAGGCCACCGTGCCGAACCCCAGCTCGACCGCCTTGGTCAGCGCGACCGACACGACCCGGTCCTTGAAGGAATGCGTGGGGTTGCGGGTCTCGTCCTTCACCCACAGGTTCGGCAGGCCGAGCTCGGCGCCCAGCCGCCGTGCCCGTCGCAGCGGTGACCACCCGTCGCCCAAGTCGACATCCTGGTTGCGCACCGCGGGCAGCAGCGCCTCGAACCGCCACAGCGAACGCGGCCCGCGTTCCACGTCGGCGCGCGTGACCTCCGCGCGGATGCGTTCCTCGTCGTAGGACGGCTCGACTGGCCCGAAGCATTCGTCGCAGGTCGAGCGGACCTCCGCCGGGTAGCGGGCATCGCACGCCCGGCACTTCAGCCCTTGCAGGTAACGCGACACGTCGTCCTCCTCACGAGCCGAGGAGGGTCGTCCGGGAAACCGAGAGGCCCGCCGCGTCGTCCGCGACGAGCCTCGAAGTCCAGGACTTCCCTCATCTCTCCGGCGATCCCCGCCGGCAGGAATTGGCACCCCGCATCACCGGGGTTGCCGAGGCTTCACAGGGCCTGTCCCTCCACCTCTCTGGATGAGGCTCTCGCCCTCCGGGCGTACAGGAACCCGGGGGCGTCGTATGCAATTGTCCGCGGATGATACCGGCGCCCGTCGACGGACTGCAAACTCGTGACTCGTTGAGACCTATCGCCCAAGGGATGCCTGCGGCATACTGGAGCGTCCGCCGCACGTCCCTGGGGGAGGCTGAACTCCGCACATGAGTCAAACGCAGGCCCTGGCATCCGATCCCGTCCTGCAGGCGCTGTGCCCGCTCGCGTTCCAGATGCGCCGGGTCTCTGGGTCGGTGGTCGGGCGGGCTGTCGAGCTCGACGCGATCGAATCCGAGCTGGAGGTCGCTCGCGGGGGCCTCACGGCGCTCACGCTCGAGGGCGAGCCGGGGATCGGGAAGACCAGGCTGCTCCTGGCCGCGACCCAGCTGGCCATGGAGGCCGGGTTCACATCCGTGGCGGTGGCTGCCGACGAGGAACTCCGGGCGCCGTTCCTGTTGATGCGTTCGATCCTGACCTCAGCGGCGGTGACCGAGGCCGCCGAGGGGACCGTGGCCGAGGAAACGGTCCACCGTGCCCTCCAGACCCTGTCCGGACGGGCAGACGCGGCGATCGAGACCCTCCCGGGAGACCAGCAGTTGCTCCGCCAGTTCGACCAGGCGGCGGTGGCGCTGCGGGCGCTCGCAGCGGTCCGGCCCATCGCCCTGTTCGTGGACGACCTGCAATGGGGGGACGAGGACAGCCTCCGGGCCCTCCGGTACGTCGTGCGAACGGACGCGGCGAGCCCGATCTTCCTCCTGCTCTCCATGCGCCCGGAGGAGACGGCGTTCCTCACCGAGGCGGTCACCCTCATCGCCGACATGGAGCGGATCGGCCTGGTCCGGCGCGTCAAGGTGGGCCGGTTCACGCAGGCCGAGACCGCGGCCTTCCTCCGCCAGCTGCTGGGCGGGCAGGTCAGCCCGGTCGGTGCCGCGACCATGCACGCCCAAGCGGAGGGGGTCCCGTTCATCCTGGAGGAACTGGTCCGCTCGTATCGGGACGCCGCGATGATCCAGGAGGTCGACGGCGTGTGGACGCTGGCCAAGGGTGCGGACAAGCTCCTGCCCTCGGCCGTGCAGACCCTGATCCAGCGGCGATCCGGCCGGCTGCCGGAAGACACCAAGACCGCGCTGTCCGAGGCTGCCGTGCTGGGCCGGAGCTTCAGTCTCACCGACCTCGGCGCCGTGCGAACCCGACTGGGCGACGAGGACACGGAGCCCGGCGTGATGGCGGAGGCCCTGGTTCCGGCGGCCGCCGCCGGGCTGCTGGCGCAGCATTCGTCGGGCGCTCCCGCCGACTACAGCTTCACGCACGAGCAGGTCCGGGAGTTCGCGCTCGGCTTGCTGTCGCCGCCCCGCCGCCGGGCCATCCACCTGGCCATCGTCAAGATGCTGACCGAGGCCGGCGAGCCACCGCTCGAGAGCCTGGCGCTCATCGCCCAGCACGCCGCGGCCGCCGGCGAGACGGAACTCTGCGCCCGACTGTCGATCGACGCGGCCCGGGCGGCCCTGGCGTCGCACGCGCCCGAAGAGGTGCTGCGGGCGGTCGACCGGGCGCTTGCGATTGCCTCCACTCCCCAGGATCGCGTGACGCTCCTGTCGCTTCGGGACGACGCGATGGACATGCTGCGCCGGCCGGTGGAACGGCTGGAGGGACTGGCGCAGCTCGCGGCGCTGGCCGACGCGCTCGCCGACCCCCACCTGGAGCTCGAGATCATGCTGCGGCGGGCGGCGGCGTTTCGGGCGGGCGAGGAACACGACCGGGCGGCCGAGCTGGCCCGGCGCGTCCAGGAGCTCGCTCGCGAGCGCGACGACCCGGAGGCCGAGCTGGCGGCCTGCCTGGAGCTCGGGCAGGCCCTCCTCCAGAGCGAGCTGGGCGAAGGCTACGTGCCGGCGGCGGCCGAGACCGACCTCGACGCCGCCGACCAACCTTTCCTGCGCGCCGTCGAGCTGGCGGAACAGCTCGGCGACGACGCCGCGCTCGCCGCTGCCTGCCGGGAGCTCGGCACCATCGAGGTGGGGCGGGTCCGGTCGTGGTTCGTGGAGCTCGTCAAGTCCGGCGAGCAATTCCCGATCTTCGCCAGGGCGGCCGGCGGCGAGCCGCTGGAATCCATCTTGCGCACGCTGCCGATCGCGCCGAACGCCATGGCGGCGGGCGCGTACTTCGACCGGGCACTCGGCCTGTTCGAGAAGCTCGGCGACCGTCGCGGCGTCATGTCGTCGGTGATCGCGATGGCGTTCCTGAACTTCGGCCCGGACATCCACATCGGCGCGAGCGCAGCGCAGCGCATCGAGGAGATCCGCCGGCTGATGACCAGGATGCGGTCGCTGTCCAAGGAGAGCGAGCGGGCCCTGGCCGAGGCCCAGATGCTGTACGGCGTTCACGTGTTCGCCCGGGCCAAGGTCATCCCCGACCTCGCTGTGACCCGCGGGAAGGACGCCTACCAGGCCTCGACGACGCTCGGCGACCGGACGCTGGAGTTCCTCTCGGCGGGCGGGGTGGCCATGGCGCTCCTCGACCTCGGCGACGTCATCCAGGCCGAGCGCTGGCTGGACCTCGCGGCCCAGGCGGCCGCGGCCGCCCCGACCCCGTTGCGGGCCCGGCGACTCGAGCTGTGGCGCGGCCTGGCCAAGGCGGCGGCCGGGGACCCGGACGGGATGCGGGAGCACCTGGACCGAGCGCTTCGGGCGGCCACCCAGCAGGGCGTCCCGTCCGCTCGCTGCGAGATCCTGGCCCGGCTGGCCCTGGAGGCTGCGCGGCTCGGCGCGGAGCAGCGGGACGAGGAATTGCTGGAGCTCGCGGAACGCTCGGCCAATGAGGCCAAGGAGCTCGTGCCGATGTTCACGGCCCACCCGCCGTGGGGGGCGCAGGCGGACGCGGCCCTGGCCGAGGTGGCGCTGGCCCGCGGCGATCTGGCCAGCGCAGGCAAGTTCGGCGGCGCCGCGATGGAGGCCATCCAGGAAGCCATGCGGGAGGACGTGTACCCGGAGCTGCTGCTGCCGACGGCCCGGGCGATCCTGGCGGCGGGCGACGAGGAGCAGCAGCAGATGGTCCAGATGTTCCTCCGGCTCCTGCTGGCCATGACGGCGCAGCGGACGGCCGACGAGGCGATGCGAGTTCGGTGGTTCCGGGGCCCGATCGGCCGCGAATGGGTCCGCCTGGCCGGGCCGATGTCCGCTCCGGCGGCGGACAGGGACGGCCATGGGAACGGCTCGCTCGCAACGCTCGCGGAGGAGGAACTGTCGCTCCTCGGCCTGCTGACCGAGGGCCTGACGAACCGGGAGATCGCCGAGCGGCTCGGAGTGCCGGAGGACGGCGTGGGGCTTCGTCTCCAGCAGATGTTCGCGAAGATCGGGGCATCGTCGCGGGGCGAGGCCACCGCTTACGCGCTGCGCGAGGGGGTGGTGTAGCGGTGATCCGGGCACGGGTGGACCGTCACCGCTGCGTCGGCGCCGGCAACTGCATCACGATCGCGCCCACCGCGTTCGACTGGCACGAGGGCGACTTCGCGAAAGCGGACGTGGTGGACCCCGGAAGCGTCGAGGAGGAGATGCTCCGGGAAGCGGCGCTGGCTTGCCCGACCCAGGCCATCGAGATCGAAGAGGTCGAGGAGCTGCTCCCCTGGCAGCTCCGGGCGGCGACCGTCAGCCAGCCCCGCCGCGTGATGAAGACGTTCATGTTCACGGACATCGTGAGCTCCACGGCGCTGGTCGAGGCCATGGGCGACGAGGCCTGGTCGGCGCTGCTGCGGTGGCACGACGAGACGCTGCGCGGCCTGTTCGCCTCGCACGACGGCCAGGAGGTCGTCGCGACGGGCGACGGGTTCTTCGTTGGGTTCGACAGCCCCGAGGCCGCACTCGCGTGCGCGGTAGCCATCCAGCGCCGGCTGGCCGAACATCGCCGGAAGAACGGCTTCGCGCCGGGCGTGAGGATCGGCGTCCACGCGTCGGAGGCCACGCAGGTGGCGCAGAACTTCCGCGGCAAGGGTGTGCACGAGGCCGCGAGGATCGCCGCGCTCGCTGGGGGCGGCGAGGTCCTGGCCAGCGTGGACACGGCGGCCGGCTCCCGGTTCCGCGTGTCAGAACCCCGCCCCGTGGCCCTCAAGGGCATCGCAGAACCCATGGAGATCGTCACTGTCGAGTGGAGCTGACGCCAGCCCGAACAACCCACGAGCGGACCGCGAGCGGCGTTATCGGGAGCGAGCCGCGCCTCGAGGTGGGACCCGCCCGGTTCCCTCCCAGGTCGTCCGGTATGCGTCGACGAGCCAGCGGTTCACGGCCTCCTCGTTCAGGCGGCGGGGACGTCTCCACGAGGGTCTCGATCCTCGCCTCCAGCTCCGTGGCCGCCTCGAGCGCCTCGTCCCTCGAATGTCGGCCTTGGCGAAGATCCCGCAACCAGCCCAGCCACGGTTCGGGGACCGGGAGGCTGATCCGACCGGTCTCCATGAGCTCGACGCCCTGCACCCCGAGGCGAACCATGTGCATGGCGAATTTGGTGTCGAAGCCGTACTGCTCTTCCAGCTCGGGCCGATTCGTGTGACGGCCCGCTCGCTTGCCGAGCAGGCTGTCGCGCTGGGATCGCAGATATCCGAGGAACCGCTTCCCCGCTCGCCTCGAGATGATCATGCCCGAGCGCGCCCGGAGATCTTCTCCGACGCCCGTGATCGCCACAAGATGCTCCTCGGGAACGAACAGGGGGAGCAACACCGTGGGATTGCCGGAGACTGCCAGGCTCATCCACTTCCGAAGCGAGTACACGACCAGGTCCAGGTCGCCGGCGCCGGACCTGGATCCCTCGGGTTGCGTGCGAAAGATGTACTGCTCGAACCGCCGGAGCCCGACCAGGTACTCGGGCGGCTCGATGCAGATGCCCATCTCGTCGCGGTCGTCCCCATCGACGGCGGTCCCGTGCAGACCGGACCCCACCAGGCATCGCAGGATCGTGTAGCGGTCGGCGATCTCCTGGAACTCCGACGCCGAATGGGGGTTCATCCCGGGATTATGGCGAGCGGGGACGAAGAGCGACCGGGTCAGGACTTCGCGGCGCGGGTGCCCTCGTTCTTCCTGGTGATCGCCGCGACCTCCGGTCGGGGGAGGACCAGGCGGAACTCCTTGCGGACGCTCGGCCAGTCGTCCAGCATGGCCAGCGCCCTCGGGCTGCCGGTTAGGGCTGCGTGTCTCGTCAGGATCCCCCGGAGCTCCGTAGCCTCGTCATCGTCGAGGGACCGGTGTTCGACCAGCTCGCCGTTGAGGTAGCGGTCGAGGGTCCAGTCGGGGTCCCAGACGAAGGCCCGGCCGCCGGTCATGCCGGCGCCGACGTTCATGCCGACCGGGCCGAGGATCGCGACGGTGCCGCCGGTCATGTACTCGCATGCGTGCTCGCCGGCGCCCTCCACGACGGCATTCGCGCCCGAGTTGCGGATGGCGAAGCGCTCGCCGACGCGGCCGTTCACGAACAGCTCGCCTCCGGTCGCTCCGTACAGCACCGTGTTCCCCGCGAGCCAGGGGTCGCCGGAGTCGTCCGACGGCGGGGTGATCACGATCCGGCCGCCGCCCATGCCCTTGCCCACGTAGTCGTTGGCCTCGCCGACGAGGAAGAACTCCACGCCGTCGGCCAAGAACGCGCCGAACGACTGGCCGGCGTGGCCCCGGAACGCGACGAGGGCGAATCCGGGCGGGGCGCCCTCACCGAACTCGTGGCCGATCGCTCCCCCTAGCCGCGCGCCCACCGTGCGGTCGTCGTTTCCGATGTCGTAGGCCAGGCGGATCGACTCCCCGTCGCGGATCGCCGGCCAGGCGTCGGCGAACAGGCGATCGCCAAGGGCGCTCCGCATCCGTTGCAGCGCAAGGGTTCCGGTGAACCGGCGTTCCTCGGCCGGGGGTGACAGCAACGGCGAGAGGTCGACGGCGTCGGCGCGGGAGCCGGCGGCGCGCTGGCGCAGCAGGTCGGTCCGTCCGATCGCCTCGTCGACCGAGCGCAAGCCCAGCGCGGCCAGTCGGGCGCGGACGTCCTCGGCGACCGCGGTGAGGTACGCCGCCACCATCTCGGGCGTGCCGGCGAACTTCTCCCGGAGCTCGGGCTTCTGCGTGGCGATCCCCACCGGGCACGTGTCCAGGTGGCAGGACCGGACCATGATGCAGCCCTCCGCCAGCAGGGCCGCGGTCCCGAACGAGAATTCGTCGGCGCCGAGCAGCGCCGCCGCCAGCACGTCGCGGCCCGTCTTGAATCCGCCGTCCACGCGGACCCGCACGCGGCCTCGCAGCCCGCTCTCGACCAGCGACTGCTGGGTGTCGGCCAGCCCGATCTCCCACGGCAGGCCGGCGTTCTTGATCGAGGACAGCGGCGACGCGCCCGTCCCGCCGTCGGAGCCGCTGATGTGCACGACCTCGGCCAGGCCCTTGGCCACGCCCGCGGCGATCGTCCCCACGCCGACCGTCGCCACCAGCTTCACGCTGACGTCCACGGTCGGGTTCACCTGCTTCAGGTCGTAGATCAGCTGGGAGAGGTCCTCGATCGAGTAGATGTCGTGATGCGGCGCGGGCGAGATCAGCGCCACGCCCGGCTGGGTGTGCCGCAGCCGCGCAATCTCGTCGGTGACCTTGTGGCCGGGGAGCTGCCCGCCCTCGCCGGGCTTCGACCCCTGGGCCATCTTGATCTGGAGCTCCTCGGCGAACGAGCAGTACTCGGGCGTCACGCCGAACCGGCCGCTGGCGACCTGCTTGATCCGCGAGTTCTTCGCCGTGCGGTACCGGGCGGGGTCCTCGCCGCCCTCGCCGGTGTTCGACCTCCCGCCGACCATGTTCAGCGCGAGGGCCAGCGTCTCGTGCGCCTCGGCCGAGATCGCGCCGTGGGAGATCGCGCCGGACGAGAACCGCCGCAGGATCTCGCTCGCGGGCTCGACGTCCTCGACGGCGACCGGAGGCCCGGCCGGGATTAGCTCCAGGAGGTCGCGGGGCTCGGCCGGCGGCCGCCGCTCGACCAGCGCCACGAAGCGCGCGTAGCGCTCCGGATCGCCGGGCTCGCGCACGGCGCGCTGCAGGGCGTGCGCCGCGGCGACCATCTCGTCGTCCGACGCCGGGCCCGCCTCATCCAGCCCCTTGTCGTCGCCGGCCGCCTCGTCCAGCCCCTCGTCGCCGTCGCCGGCCGCGGTCGACTTCAGGGTCGCCAGGTCCGGGTCCACCGTCCGGTGCAGCGACCGCACGACGTCGGGGTTCGTCTCGTGGTACTCGCCGCCCTTGTGGAACTTGACGAAGCCCGGGCTCGACAGCTTCGTCGCGGCGTCACCGAAGGCAGCGACGTGCCGCTCCAGCACGTCCGCGGCGATGTCCTCGAACCTCAACCCCCCGAGCGGCGACGTCGCGCCGGGGAAACACGTCCGCATCACGTCGTGGGCGATCCCGATCGCGTCGAAGGTCTCCGCCCCGCGGTAAGAGTCGACGCACGAGATCCCCAGCTTCGACAGGATCTTCAGTACGCCCTCCTCGACGGAGGTCCGCCACCTCAGCAGCGCCTCCTCAGGCTCGCCGCGCGCCGCGGCCGCGACCGTCGCGAGCGCCAGCCGCGGATGCACGGCCTCCGCGCCGAACGCCAGCAGGCACGCGACGTGGTGCGACTCCCGGGCGTCGTCGGTCTGGACGACGATCGAGGTCCGAGTCCGGTGGCCGGCCCGGACCAGCGCGGTGTTCACCGCACCGACCGCGAGCAGCGCCGGCACCGGCGCCCGCTCGGCCGACGCCTCCTCGTCCGAGACGATCTGGATGCCGCTGCCCAGTGTCGCCGCTCGCACCGCCGTGGCCGCCAGCCGCTCGACCGCGGCGCGGAGCCCCGCCTGGCCCTCCGCGACCGGCCAGGTTGCGTCGAGGTGGAACCCGCCCGGCGGCCGGAACAGCAGGAACGTCGGGTACTCGAACAGCGAGGCCGCCTCCGGGCGCTCCCACAGGACTGGGTCTCGCGGCCCGAGCACCGTGCGGATCGAGAACACGTGCCGCTCGCGGAGGTGGTCGATGGGCGGGTTCGTCACCTGCGCGAACCGCTGCTTGAAGTGGTTGTACAGCGACCGCCGCCATGTGCTGAGCGGCGCGATCGCGGTGTCGTCCCCCATCGAGTACGTCGGTTCCTTGCCCTCGCCGGCGGCGGGGCGCAGGACCTGCGAGAGCTCCTCGCGCGTGTATCCGTGCAGCACCTGCCGGCGCTGGACGTCCTCGACCGCAGGCGCCACCGGGTCGCCGGGCGACTGCGCGGACAGCTCCTTGCCGGCCCAGTCGCCGTAGGCCCGGCGGGAGGCCACCCGGCGAACCGGGTCGGTCTGCAGCCCGCCGTCGGCCGGGTCCACCACGATCATCTGCCCCGGGCCGAGCTTCCCCCGCCGCACCCGGCCCCGGCGCCCGACGTCCACCGACCCGGCCTCCGAGGAGCACGCCACCAGGCCGTCCTCGCACTCGTACCACCGAAGCGGTCGCAGGCCGTTGCGGTCCAGGCAGGCCCCGACGCGCACCCCGTCGGTGAAGATCAGCGCGGCCGGGCCGTCCCACGGTTCCATGATCGAGGCGTGCCACCGGTAGAACCCCTGGACGTCGCCGTCGAGATCGGGGAGTCCCTCCCACGCCGCCGGGACGAGCATGGCCATGACCTGGCGGACGTCGCGGGGATCGTCGGGGTCGGCGCCTTCCCGGATCAGCAGCTCGACCGCGTTGTCGAGCATGGCCGAGTCGCTGCCGTCCTCGTCGATGGCCGGCTTCAGCAGCTCCTCGTCGAGGATCGACGCGGTCCCCAGCCGGCCCTCGCGGCCGTGCATCCGGTGGACGTTCCCCGAGATCGTGTTGATCTCGCCGTTGTGGCAGAGCACCCGGAACGGCTGGGCGCGCTTCCAGGTCGGCGCCGTATTGGTGGAGTACCGCTGGTGGAACAGCGCAAACGACGACCGCGTCCGGTCGCTCACGAGGTCCGGGTAGAACGCCGCCAGCTGGTCGGCGGCGACCAGCGCCTTGTACGTGACCGTGAGGAACGAGCAGGACGCGACGTACAGCGAGCCGGGCGCCGCGCCGCGGGCGGCGGATTCCAGGCGGCGCCGAGCCCGGTGGCAGGCCCGCTCGGCGCGTTCGACGGAGCGGTCGCGCGGCCCGACGAACAGGGCCTGCACGATGCGCGGACGGGTCTCCAGGGCCCGGCGTCCGAGGGCCTCGGGCTCCACGGGCACGTCGCGCCACGCGACGATCTCGAGGCCCTCGGCCCGGAAGGACCGATCGGCCAGCCGGCGGAGGTCGGCGTCGGCGAGGACGTCGCGCACGAACAACATGACCACGCCGAGACGATCCGGGTCGAGGTGCGGAATGCGCAGCCGGGCAAGTTCCGATGCCAGGAGCGCACGAGGGACCTGGATCAAAAGGCCGGCGCCGTCGCCGGTCTTCGCGTCGGCGTCGGTCGCGCCGCGGTGGCGCACCCGGCACAGGGCGTCGAGGGCTCGCTCCACGATGTCGCGGCTGGCGGCGCCCGCCGCGTCGGCCACGAAGCCCGTGCCGCAGGCGTCGCGCTCACGATCCAGCCGATGCACGTCGCCTCCTCTCGCCTCACCCGGCGCCCGATATGACGAGACCCCCCGGTCTCCGGGAGGTCTGGGATGCGCGGCACGGGGATTGGCCCCCGCCCGCGCCTAGATGGCTCGTACCGACGTGTCGTTGCCCGAGTTCCCGCTCCTGTCGCGCATGTTGGGGGCGGAGTATAGGGAGGGCGGCCGAAATGTCAAACAGTCGTGCTCTTGATTGGCCGAGCCGGCCACCGGCCGCGGACCCTCGCGGGTTGCCCTGCTCGTTCCCCCGCAGATTCCCGGCGCCGTGACCGGCCGACCGGACGGGGGCCGCTCGGCGACGCGGCGTCGAACCCGGCCGTGAACACCCGCCGCAGGCCAGGACAGCGCGGGCACGCCGTGGCACAGCGTCACGCCACTCGCGCCGGTTCCGCCGGCCGGCCCACCCGCTCCGAGTGGCGAACGACCTGGATGCCGCCGCCGACCTGCCCGGCCCGGTGGCACGCCTCCGCCACCGCATCGGCCAGACCTTCGGGCCCGAACGACCCGAGTGCCTCGCTCACACGCTTGCCCGTGTCGTCGTGGGTGGTGACCAGCACGTCCCACAGCGCCATGTCCCCTCCTCTTCGCCGCTCGGCCTTGCTCCTCAACGGTATTCCCGAAGCCTTTGCATTCCGGTTTCCTCGATGTGAACTCTGTGTAAAAGGGGCGGCGGTTCATCGGGGTTCGCCGTGGTCCGTCGCGGTGCGTTTGTGCACGTCAGACGGCGTGTAGCGGAGACGCGCTGCACCGCATGTTGAACGGATTGCGCCGTGGGAAGCTAGCAACCGGTTAGCAGCAGCCCCTACCCGAGCAGCGAGTCCAGGTGGGGCACGAGCCCGCCCGGTGGTGGTGCACCTGCGAGGCCCTTTCCCGGTGCAGCAAGCAGGCCAGCTGGAACAACAGGCACCGCACAACCGACTGGGGTGGTGGACCGACGCTAAATTCAGCCGGACGAGCCGCGGGCGAGCGCGAGCAGTTCGTCCGTGGTAGGCGAACACCGTGCGGCCATCGTCGGGCAGCGTGGTGCAGGGTTTCTCCACCCATCCCACGTACTGCTCGAAGCCGGCGCCCCGAGGGGCGTCCACCACGGCCAGGTCCGCCCACTCCCGGAGGGGACACCGCTCTCCTTTGAGACGAGGACACCCCCGTACGGTGTGCGGCCCGGCACAGGTGGCCGTGTCGTAGCCGGCCGTCTTGAGCCATGCCGCCCACCGGTTCCTGCGGACGAAGTCCTCGCTCACCAGCAGGGCGCTCGGCGCCTTCACCCTCACCGTTGTCTGCATGGCTCTACCTCCTGCATCCGCGGATCCTCCGACCTGACGTGGACCATGAGACCGGTCGAAGGTCCCCTGTCCGACGGGACCTTTGGCCACCGGGCGGACAAGGCGCGTCGCGGGCGAGCTCCGCAGGCGCGACGGGGGCCGGGGGGTGTCGTCGAGACTGCTTGGTAGCAGGAGGGCAGTCTCAGGGAACCGCGAAGAAGTCCTTGTGCGCCACCCGACGGTGGTTCCGGTGGAGTGCACAACGGAAGGCTGCGAGCGTGAGGCCATGCCGGGCTGGACCCGCATCTGCCCACGCTGCTACGCCCGGGCCTGGAGCAGCGCGCACGCCGACTACTTCGCTCGCTGGCGAGCCGAGAATCCTGACCGGGTGCGCGAGTACCGCGCCCGCTACAACGCGAAGCGCACTCTCACTACGAGCAGATCGCTTCACCTTTCGAGTGGACGTTCAGCCGCCGGGACCTCGACAGAGTGCTCGCCGCCGCCGCCTCACCTGCGAGGTGATGTCGGCCTCGCCTGATACGTCATCGAAGTTCCGCGCCGCCAGGACCAGCCGGGGGGGCCACCCAGGTCCGTGGGTTAAGGGCTACTTGCTCTGCGACGACCTGCTAGGCGAAGAACTCATCCGCGGCGTACAGGTCGCCGGGGTGCAACCAGACCTCTGACGCCTTCCTGTCCTTGATGTGAAAGACCAGGGTCCCGTTGTCTGCCCAGGTCTTGCCCTCTCGCTCGGCTGTCGCCTTGGACAGGACGAGGCCGTGTTCGTCGTTTGCGAGCACGTCGTGCAGCTCGACCCGGAAGGTCCCTCCGGTCAGTTCCATTTGTTTGGCCAATACCGCCAGGACGGCGTCTCTGCCCCGGTGGTCCCCCGCCAGTGGTCCGCGGCCAGGATTGTGCCACACCACGTCGTCTGCCAAGAGCCCCGAAATCGTCTCCATGTCGCCCTTCGAGAAGGCCTCGAAGCCCTGGCGAAGCAGCTCTTCGTTTGGGTGCGCCATGATCACCCCTTCTTCCTTGGTCCTCAAGGCCAACGTAATGCTGGTACTCGCCTGTGTGCAAGCCAGAGCCTCGGTCGGGACCCTGGCCTAAAGCCGCGGCCAAGGCGAACAAACTGCAGTGGTGGTCGGAGGCTACCGGGTGGCACAACCGAGCTTAGAAACGCATGGGGGACAATGGATAAGGGACCCAGAACAGCGCTACCCCGGAATGGTGCACCCGCCGGCCGCCCCGCTCGCAGTCGGCACCCCCAGTTCACGAGCTCGCCGCCACTGCTCCGTGCGGTGCCGGGTGGCGGCTCACCTTGGACGTCATGCGATTGCCTGACTCGATGCATCCCTGCACCGGTCTCACCACGCAGGGACCCGAGGAAGGGGGGCAGCGATGCGCACATCGCATCCTGAGCGCCGGACTCCCACCATCCGGCAGTTCATCCTGATCATGACGGCGCTGACGACGAGCTCGACGATCGCAGGACAATCAGGCTCAGCTACATCGACGCGTTGAAGGAAGCCCCGCTCATCCCCGTGTTGGCCTGGTCGAAATCGACGCCGGTCTCGAGCCTGCAGGTGACAGCCCATGAGCTGTTCTGGAATCCGTACGGGATCGACTTCGACATCACGAGCCAGGCGCCGGCCGCGAGGTTCAGGGAGGCGACGGTGAGCGTGGCGGGATTGGCCGGCAGGTCTACGTCCCCGTCCCGGAACTTCCCGGCAGCGAATCCGCCGGCGCTGCAGGCAACGGTCCCGCCCTGATCGACTCGTTGGATCGCGGAGCCGATGGAGCAGAACGAGTTCACGCGCCGCTGGATGCGTCCGGTGTCCACTCCGAGTGGGAAGGCGCTTACACCGACACCGGTGAGGTCTGCCGTGTGCTGGACCTTCTTCAGCCCGTTGTCGGACCCGTCCGCGAAGCCTGCGGGGACGTTCCAGAAGTGAGTGAAGCTGCTGGTCACATGGCCGCGGGCCGGGATCGCGAGCGATACCAGGGCCAACGTGGCGGCGAGGAGGATGAGGCTCGCCCGCCCCACCGGCCTCGTGGGCGGCTTCCCGTGTCTCCCTCGGGACCACCGGGGGGCGGAGTGGTTGGGGCGCATCGAGCCTCCTTCCTCCGTGCGGGCCGCCGATGTCCGGCTCCACGAACAGTGCGCCGGAGGCGTCGCGGGGCACAACCGAGGAGAGCGGGACGTGTTTCGGACGCGTCGGTGAGGTCGGGACACGTCGGTGACACTCGGACGTACACTCCGCGCTTCGACGACCGAGTGAGGCGAGCCATGGCTGCCAAGGGTGGCAAGGGTGCTGAAAGAACCGATCTCGCGCGGCCCCGGAGCCGCGACGTCACCGACGGACCCCAGCGCGCTCCCGCCCGAGCCATGCTCCGCGCGGTCGGGTTCGGCGAGGACGACTTCGCCAGGCCCCAGGTCGGCGTGGCGTCGTCATGGAACGAGGTCACGCCGTGCAACGTGCACCTGAACCGGCTGGCGGCGGCCGCGAAGGAGGGAGTCCGCGGCGCCGGGGCCGTGCCGGTCGAGTTCACCACGATCGCGGTGTCCGACGGCATCGCGATGGGCCACGAGGGGATGCGCGCGTCGCTGGTATCGCGCGAGGTCATCGCCGACTCCGTCGAGCTCGTGATGCACGCCGAGCGGTTCGACGGCATGGTCACGATCGCGGGCTGCGACAAGAGCCTGCCCGGCATGGTGATGGCGGCGGCCAGGCTGAACCTGCCGACGGTGTTCCTGTACGGCGGCACGATCCTGCCCGGCCACTGGCGGGGCCGCGACGTGACGATCCAGGACGTGTTCGAGGCGGTCGGGGCCAACGCGACGGGTTCCATGACCGACGGGGAGCTCCACGAGTTGGAAGCGGTCGCGTGCCCGGGGCCGGGATCCTGTGCCGGGATGTACACCGCGAACACGATGGCCACGGCCGTCGAGTCGCTGGGGATGTCGCTGCCGGGCTCGGCCTCGCCGCCGGCGGTGGACCCCCGCCGCGACGAGTTCGCCCGGGCCTCGGGCATCGCCGTCGTGGAGTGCCTGCGAAACGGCCTGCGGCCCCGCGACGTGCTGAGGCGCGAGGCCTTCGAGAACGCGATCGCCGTGGTCATGGCCTGCGGCGGCTCGACGAATGCCGTGCTGCACCTGCTGGCCATCGCCTCGGAAGCGGAGGTGGAGCTCGAGCTAGACGACTTCGACCGGATCAGCCGGCGGACGCCGCACATCGGCGACGTCCGGCCGGCCGGCCGGTTCGTGATGTCCGACCTGGACCGGGTGGGCGGCGTCCCGGTGATCATGCGGGAGCTGCTCGACGCTGGGCTGCTGCACGGCGACGCGATGACCGTGACGGGCGGGACGGTCGCGGAGAACCTGGCGGCGCTCCGGCCCGCGTCGCCCGACGGCGACGTGGTCCGGTCGCTGGCCGAGCCGATCCACGGCCACGGCGGCCTGGCGGTGCTGGCGGGATCCCTGGCCCCGGACGGCGCGGTGGTGAAGGTCGTGGGGATGGAGGGCCGCACGTTCCGGGGCTCGGCACGCGTCTTCGATTCCGAGGAGGCCGCCTTCGATGCCGTGACCCACGGCCGGATCTCGGCCGGCGACGTGATCGTGATCCGGTACGAGGGGCCGAAGGGCGGTCCGGGGATGCGGGAGATGCTGGCGGTGACCGGCGCCATCGTCGGGGCGGGGCTGGGACGCGACGTGGCCCTGGTCACGGACGGCAGGTTCTCGGGGGCCAGCCACGGGTTCGCGGTGGGCCACGTCGCACCCGAGGCGGCCGTCGGCGGGCCCCTCGCGCTGGTCGAGGACGGCGACCCCATCGTGCTGGACGTGGACGCGCGACGCCTCGACCTGGAGGTCCCCGCCGACGAGCTCGCCCGCCGCCGCGACGGGTGGAAGGCGCCGGAACCCCGCTATTCGACCGGTGCCCTGGCCAAGTACGCGCGGCTCGTGTCGTCCGCTGCGCGAGGGGCGGTCTGCACTCCCGAGGGATCGTGACGATCGCTCAGAGGAATCTCCGCGCCTCCGAATGCCCTGCGGCGCAACGGGTTCGGAGTGCCTGCCAGGAGTGGTTCCACCGACCAGGGGTTGACCGAACTCCGAGCGGCCGGTATCATCCGCCACCAACATGAGGACTCGCAGAGACCACTCGAGCTTCGCCCCGGTCAGCGTCCTCGTACTTATTACCTAGGCGCGGGGCCAGGGCTCGCACGCCCTGTTGCCGCGCCAGAGACCCTTCGCAGAAGCGGGGGGTCGTTCGTTTTCCGGGATCCCGGAACGCGAACCCCCCACCCCGAACCCCCCGGACGCGCGAGATGTCCACCCCGAACAGCACGACAAACCGGTCAGAGGAAACACCCGACGAGAGGAGGAGATGACGATGCGATTCGAGTTCACGCAAGACGGCGCCCCGGTCGGCGCCGCGCAGTGGGAGGGGCCCGGGCAGGTCACCCTGGACGTCCGCGACCCCGCCGATCGCCGCCGGCTGGCGGAGTACTTCGCCGCCGAGACGACGTACCTGGCGACCGGGTTCGGCCAGGAGGAGGCGTTCCAGATCCGGCGGCGCGACTGGACCCCGTGGGAGTTCGAGCGCGCGTGCCTGGCGCTGGCCCACCGCATGGGCTATCGGGTCGAGCGAACGCCGTCGGGCCGGGTCGAGGTCCGCCCGCCGGCGTCCCGCGGCAACGGGCACACGACGGGCGCGGCGGAGGCAGCACCGGCCGCTCGACCGGCGAGGCCCCTGGCCACGGCCGCGTTCCCGCCGGCGCCCACCCCCGCCGGGGGCCATCCCGGCGGCCGGCCGAACGGCAACGGCAGGCAGCGCCCCGGGGATGACCGGGCGCCGGAGGCGAGCTCCTGATGAGCTTCCCGTCCCGGCCGACCGGCGCGCAGGCGCTGATCCGCTCGCTCGAGCTGGCCGGCACCGAGGTCGTGTTCGGCATCCCGGGCGGCGCGATCCTGCCCGCGTACGATCCGCTGCTCGACTCGCCGATCCGCCACGTGCTGATGCGGCACGAACAGGGGGCGGGGCACGCGGCGGAGGGGTACGCGCACGTCACCGGTCGCGCCGGCGTGTGCTTCGCCACCAGCGGCCCGGGCGGCTGCAACCTGGTCACCGCGCTGGCCGACGCGCTGATGGACTCGATCCCCGTGGTCGCGGTCACCGGCCAGGTGCCCACCGGCGTGATCGGCAACGACGCCTTCCAGGAAGCCGACATCACGGGCGTCACGATGTCGGTCACGAAGCACAACTGGCTGGTCACGCGGACCGAGGACATCCCGGCGGCGGTCGCGGAGGCCTTCCACGTGGCGACGACCGGCCGGCCGGGGCCGGTGCTGGTCGACGTGCCCAAGGACGTGCTGATCGGCACCGCTCCCTTCGAGTGGCCGGACGGGGTCGACCTCCCGGGCTACCGGCCGACCACCAAGGGGAACCTCAGGCAAGTCCGCGAGGCGGTGAAGCTGATCCTCGCCTCGGAGCGGCCGGTCGTGTACGCGGGCGGAGGCGTGATCCGGGCGAACGCCGCCGCCGAGCTGCGGCGACTCGCCGAGACCGGTCGCCTGCCCGTCGTGACCACGCTGATGGCGCGGGGAGCGTTCCCCGACGACCACGAGCTCTCGCTGGGCATGCCGGGCATGCACGGGAACTACACGGCGGTCACGGCCATGCAGCGGGCCGACCTGCTCGTCGCGATCGGCGCCCGCTTCGACGACCGGGTCACCGGGAACCTGACGACGTTCGCCCCCCACGCGAAGGTCATCCACGTCGACATCGACCCGGCCGAGATCGGCAAGAACCGCGCGGCCGACGTCCCGATCGTGGGCGACGCGGCCGACGTGACCGCCTCCCTCGCGCGCGAGCTCGAGCGGGCCCAGGGCGCGGCCGGCGGCTCGCCCGACCGGAAGGCGTGGCTGTCCACCCTCGACGACTGGCGCCGGCGCTTCCCCTACCGCTACACCCAGGACGACGACGGGCCGATCAAGCCGCAGTTCGTCGTGGAGCGCATCCACGCAGCCACCGACGGCGACGCCACGATCGTCTCCGGCGTCGGCCAGCACCAGATGTGGGCGTCGCAGTTCTACCGGTTCTCCCGGCCCCGGCAGTGGATCAACTCGGGTGGCCTGGGGACCATGGGGTTCGCGGTGCCGGCGGCGCTCGGCGCGAAGATGGGACGACCGGACCAGCGCGTGGTCGCCATCGACGGCGACGGGTGCTTCCAGATGACCTCGCAGGAGCTCGCCACGTCCACCACGGAGAACATCCCGATCGTCGTGGCCATCGTCAACAACGGCCACCTGGGCATGGTCCGGCAGTGGCAGGAGCTGTTCTACAACGAGCGGTACTCGGGCGTGGCGCTGACCCAGGACGTGCCCGACTACGTCCGGCTGGCGGAGGCGTACGGCGCCATCGGGCTGCGCGCGGAGTCGCCCCACGAGGTCGACGCCGTGCTGGACAAGGCCCTGTCCGTGACCGACCGCAGCGTGGTCATCGACTTCCGGTGCGACCCCGGCGAAATGGTGTTCCCGATGGTCCCGGCCGGCGGCTCGAACGACGACATCATCCTCGGGCCGGAGTGCACGGAGCCGGCCCTCGATCCGGCGGAGGCACCGATCGCATGAGCCTGCACACGATCTCGGTGCTGGTCGAGGACCGGCCGGGCGTGCTGGCCCGCGTGGCGAACCTGTTCGCGCGGCGCGGGTTCAACATCCACTCGCTGGCCGTCGGGACCACGGAGCGCCCGGGCCGGTCGCGCATGACGATCGTGGTCGACGTGCAGCGCAAGCCGCTCGAGCAGGTGGAGAAGCAGCTTCACAAGCTGGTGAACGTGCTGAAGGTCCTGGAACTGGAGCCGGCCGCCGCAGTGGAGCGGGAGCTGGCCCTGGTGAAGGTCATGGCGCCTGCCGGCGAGCGCGCCGCGGTCACCGAGATCGCGGACATCTTCCGCGCCCGGGTCGTGGACGTGTCGGAGTCGACGCTGACCGTGGAGGCGACCGGCTCGCCGGACAAGCTCGAGGCGATGCTCGCCCTGCTCGACCCCTACGGCGTCGTGGAGCTGGCCCGGACCGGCCGGATCGCCCTGGGCCGGGGCGCCGCGGGGATCTCGGGACGCCGGCTGCGCCGGGTGAACGGCGCGGCGACCAAAGCCACCGCCTAGAGGCAAAGGAGAACGCAGATGAGCACGGTGCTGTACGACGCGGACATCGATGGGTCGGCGCTGAGCGGGCAGCGGATCGCCGTGCTCGGCTACGGCAGCCAGGGCCACGCGCACGCGCTGAACCTCCGGGACTCCGGGTTCGACGTGCGGGTCGGCCTCCGGCCGGACTCCAAGTCGTGGCCGAAGGCCGAGGAGGACGGCCTGACGGTCACGACGCCCGCCGAGGCGGTGGCGGATGCCGACGTGGTGATCCTGCTGCTCCCCGACACGGCCCAGCCGGCCTCGTACGCGGCCGACGTCGAGCCCGGCCTGCGTCCCGGGAACCTCCTGATGTTCGCCCACGGATTCAACGTGCACTTCGGCCGCATCGAGGCGCCGGAGGGCGTGGACGTCGGCATGGTCGCGCCGAAGGCCCCCGGCCACCTCGTTCGCCGGACGTACACGGAGGGCATCGGCACGCCGTCGCTGTTCGCCGTGCACCGCGACGCCACCGGGACGGCCCGCGGCCGCGTGCTGGCGTACGCGGCGGGGATCGGGTCCGGGCGCGCCGGCGTCATCGAGACGACGTTCGCGGAGGAGACCGAGACCGACCTGTTCGGGGAACAGGCGGTGCTGTGCGGCGGGATGACGTCCCTGGTGAAGGCCGGGTTCGAGACGCTGGTCGAGGCCGGATATCAGCCCGAGGTCGCCTACTTCGAGTGCCTCCACGAGCTGAAGCTGATCGTGGACCTCGTCTACGAGGGCGGGCTCGGCTGGATGCGCTACAGCGTGTCGGATACCGCCGAGTACGGCGACTACACGCGCGGGCCGCGCGTGTTCGACGCGTCGACCCGGGACCGGATGCGGGAGATCCTCGCCGAGATCCGCAGCGGCGACTTCGCGCGGGAGTGGATCGCCGAGGCCGAGGACGGGTTCCCCCGGTTCGCCGAGCTCCGCGAGCGCGACCGCGAGCACCTCATCGAGCAGGTGGGCGAGGGCCTCCGCTCGATGATGCCCTGGCTCCAGCGGGACCGGAACACCGACGCGGCCGGCGCCCGGCGCAACGGCCAGGGCGCGACCGATCCGTCCGCCGAGGGCGCGGTCGAGCTCGACGCATCCGGACGGTCGGCGGACGACGGCGCGGCGCGTGCGGGGGCCGGGGACGGTGGTCCGCATGCCTGACGACGTACGGTTCTTCGACACCACGCTGCGCGATGGGGAGCAGGCGCCGGGCATCGCGCTGACCGCCGCCGAGAAGCTCGAGATCGCCGACCAGCTCGCCCGGCTGGGCGTCGACGTCATCGAGGCCGGGTTCCCGGCCTCTTCGCCTGGTGAGTTCGACGCCGTGCGGCGGATCGCGGAGTCGGTGAAGGGCTCCACCGTCGCGGCGCTGTGCCGGGCCGACGACGGCGACATCGACCGGGCCTGGGAGGCCATCCGTGGGGCGCAGAGCGCACGCCTCCACGTGTTCATCTCGACCAGCGACGTCCACCTCGACTCGATGCTGCGGATGTCGCGCGAGGACGTGCTGGCGGCGACCCGGCACAGCGTCGGCCGGGCCCGCTCGTACACGGAGGACGTCGAGTTCTCCGCCCAGGACGCGACCCGCACCGACCCGGACTTCATGCTCGAGTCGTTCCGGGTGGCCGTCGAGGAGGGAGCGACGACGATCAACGTCCCGGACACGGTTGGGTACGCGACGCCCGCGGAATTCGGGGACCTGGTCCGGACGGCGCGCGAGGCCCTCCCCGATCACGTCGTGGTCTCGACGCACTGCCACAACGACCTGGGGCTGGCCGTCGCGAACTCCCTGGCCGGCGTGCTGAACGGCGCCCGCCAGGTGGAGGTCGCCGTCAACGGGATCGGCGAGCGGGCGGGGAACTGCTCGCTCGAGGAGATGGCGATGATCGTCGCCACGCGCGGCCCGGCCCTGGGCCTCCGGCACGGCCTGAACGTCCGCGAGATCGCCCGGACGTCTCGGCTCGTGTCGATGCTGACCGGCTACCCGGTCCAGCCGAACAAGGCCGTGGTCGGGGCGAACGCGTTCGCCCACGAGTCCGGGATCCATCAGCACGGCGTCCTGATGAACCGGGCGACGTACGAGATCATGGACCCGGTCGAGATCGGCTTCGAGGGCTCGAAGATCGTCCTCGGCAAGCACTCCGGTCGGCACGCGTTCGCCGATGCCGTGGCCCGGCTGGGGCTCCAGCTGCAGCCCGAGGCGCTCGACCGCGCGTTCGTGCGGTTCAAGGAGCTCGCCGACCGCAAGATGGCCCTCACCGACGCCGACCTCGAGGCCATCGTCGCCGAGGAGCTCGGGGTCACCGAGGAGGACGCGTTCACGCTGGTGTCGCTGGCGGTGGTCGGGGGCACGCACCTGTCGCCGACCGCGACGGTCCGGCTCTCGCGCGGCAGCGACGGCGACGACGTCGAGGACTCCGCGATGGGCGACGGCATGATCGACGCGGCATACGGCGCGATCACCCGCGCGACCGGGGTCGACGCGCGGCTCGCGGCCTACAACGTATCGGCGGTCACGCCGGGGAGCGACGCGCTCGGCGACGTCGTGGTGCAGCTCGACGTCGACGGCAGGCTGTTCACGGGCCGCGGCCTCGCCTCGGACGTCGTCGAGGCCAGCGCCCGGGCATACCTGGCGGCCGTGAATCGCGCCGTGCGCGCGGGCGGCAACGGTCACGCGGGCGGCAGCGGTCACGTTCCCGGCGCCGGCGAGGGGGACGTGTCGTGACGCGCGCGATGACGATCACCGAGAAGATCCTCGCCCGAGCGAGCGGGCTCTCCGAGGTGGCGCCCGGCGACCTGATCATGGCCGACGCCGACCTCGCGATGGGGAACGACGTCACGGCGCCGGTCGCGATCGCGCGGTTCCGTGAACTCGGGATTGACGGGGTGTGGGACCCATCGAAGGTCGCGCTGGTCCCGTCGCACTTCGTCCCGGCGAAAGACATCGCCAGCGCGAAGCTGGGCATGACGATGCGCGAGTTCGCCCGGGAGCAGGGCATCGAGCACTTCTTCGAGCTCGGCCGCGGCGGCATCGAGCACATCCTGCTCCCCGAGCAGGCGCTGGCGCTGCCGGGCATGGTGATCATCGGCGCCGACTCGCATTCCTGCACGTACGGGGCGCTCGGCGCGTTCTCCACCGGCGTGGGCTCCACCGATCTCGCGGCGGTCCTGGCCACCGGGCGCATCTGGCTGCGGGTCCCCGAGACGGTCCGGTTCGTCCACGAGGGCCGGCCCGGCCCGTGGGTCGTGGGCAAGGACCTGATCCTGTCGGTCATCGCGCTGGTGGGCGACGACGGCTGCTCGTACCAGGCCATGGAACACGCGGGGCCCGCGCTGGCGCACTTGTCCATGGACTCCCGGTTCACCCTGACGAACATGGCCATCGAGGCAGGCGCGAAGTCCGGCATCATCGCGCCGGACGAGATCACGATGGCCTACGTCGCCGAGCGCCAGCGGGTCAGCGGGCGCGTCCGTGACTTCGACGCGCTCGCCAGCGACGAGGGCGCGGCGTACGAGGCCACCCACGTGATCGACGTGGACAGGCTGGAGCCCCAGGTCGCCCTGCCGTCGCTCCCGTCGCAGGCGGAACCGGTCTCGACCGCCGAGCGGGTGGCCGTGGACCAGGTGTTCATCGGCTCATGCACGAACGCGAAGCTCGAGGACCTCCGGATGGCGGCGCACATCCTGCGCGGCCGGCGGGCGGATCCGCGGGTCCGGCTGATGGTCATCCCGGCCACCCAGGAGATCTGGCTCCAGGCGAACCGCGAGGGCCTGCTGGAGGTGTTCGGAGAGGCCGGCGCCACGGTCTCGACGCCCACGTGCGGCGCGTGCCTCGGCGGCCACATGGGCGTGCTCGGGCCGGGCGAGGTGTGCGTGTCCACATCGAACCGAAACTACGTGGGCCGCATGGGCCATCGCGAGGCGAAGGTGTACCTGGTCAACCCGGCGGTCGCCGCCGCGACGGCGGTGATGGGTCGCCTGGCGCACCCCGATGAGATCGGCGTCGAGCCGCCGGCCGCCGAGACGATCAAGGGCGTGGGCGCGTCGTACGGCGCTGTCGCGGGCGGGGTGGATGCCGCGTGACGGCCTCTGTGGGCGGAGTGGATGCCGCGTGATGACCGCCTTCGAGGGACGGGCGTTCGTCTACGGCGACAACGTCGACACCGACGTGATCATCCCGGCGAGGCACCTGACGACGACCGACCGGGAGGAGCTGGCACGGCACTGCATGGAGGACCTCGACCCCGAGTTCTGTTCCACCGTCCGGCCCGGCGACCTGATCGTCGGCGGCCGCAACTTCGGCAGCGGCTCCTCCCGCGAGCACGCGCCGATCGCCATCGAGGCGAGCGGCGTCGCCTGCATCGTGGCGGAGTCGTTCGCCCGAATCTTCTTTCGCAACGCCGTCAACGTCGGCCTCCCGATCGTCGAGTGCCCCGGCGTCACCGAGGGGGCGGAGCCGGGCGACCGGTTCCGCGTGGGCCTCGACTCCGGCGTCGTGGAGAACCTGACCCGGGCCCGGACGTTCCAGGGGACTCCCCTGCCGCCGTTCATGCGCGACATCCTCGACGCCGGCGGACTCATGCCCTGGGTGGCGCGGTCGCTCCGCGAGGGCGACGGCGGCGCCGTCCGTGTCGGCGTGGCGGCGGACGAGCCGGCGCAGGCCGACTGGAGGCTGGACTGATGGGGGCGGCCGCAGGCCGACTGGTGGCTGCTCTGAGGGGGCCGGCGCAGGGCGCGGGCCGCCGGAAGAGGGCGTCAGGGTGACGACCTACCGCATCGGCGTGATCCCCGGCGACGGGACCGGCCCGGAGGTGGTCCGCGAGGGGCGAAAGGTCCTCGCGGCCGTGGCCGAGGCGGAGGGGTTCGCCCTCGACACGATGGAATACGACCTGGGCGGGGAGCGATACCTCCGCACCGGCGAGACGCTCCCGGACTCGGTGGTCGAGGAGCTCCGCACGCTCGACGCGCTCTACCTGGGTGCGGTGGGCGACCCCCGGGTCCCGGTCGGCGCGCTGGAGCGCGGCCTGCTGCTGCGCATCCGCTTCGAGCTCGACCAGTACGTGAACCTGCGCCCGGTGCGCCCGTACCCGGGCGTGTCGGTGCCCCTTGCTACGGTCGACCCTTCAGAGATCGACCTGGTCTTCGTCCGGGAGAACTCCGAGGGGCTGTACTCGGGGGCCGGCGGCTTCCACCGGAAGGGGACCGAGGGGGAGGTGGCGGTCCAGCAGAGCATCAACACCCGGAGCGGGGTGGACCGGTGTCTGCGCTTCGCGTTCGGGCTGGCCCGGCGAGCCGGCCGGCGGGGGCACGTCACGCTGGTCCACAAGACGAACGTCCTCGAGTACGCGGGCGACCTGTGGGCTCGCGCGTTCGCCGAGATGGCCGAAGCGCACCCGGGAGTGGCGACCGCGTACTGCCACGTGGACGCGGCGTGCATCTACCTGATCGAGGACCCGGGACGGTTCGACGTGGTCGTCACCGACAACATGTTCGGCGACATCCTCACGGACCTCGCGGCCACCATCCAGGGCGGCATGGGGGTGGCCGCGGGCGCGAACCTCAACCCCGACGGCATCTCGATGTTCGAGCCGATCGGCGGCACGGCGCCCGACCACACGGGGCTCGGGACCATCAACCCCATCGCGGCCATCGCCGCCGCGGGGATGATGCTGGACGACCTCGGGGAACCGGCTGCGGCGCGACGCGTGGACGCCGCCATCCGTGCTGTGGCGCCCAAGCTCCGCTCGATGCGGGCCGGCGAGATGGGATTCCGCACCGGCGAGGTCGGCGACATGATCGCGGAGGCCGCGGCCAATGCCTGATCCGGCGGGCGCAGGATCGGCGTTCCCCGAGCCGGTCGCGGAGCTCGGCGCGGTGGGCCGCGGAGGCGCGCCACGCCCTCGGCTGCCGTGGGTCCCCCAGGTCGAGCTGTACGACACCACGTTGCGCGACGGGGCGCAGCGGGCCGGGCTGTCGTTCTCGATCGAGGACAAGCTGAAGGTCCTGCACGCGCTGGACTCGCTCGGCGTCCCCCTCGTGGAGGGCGGATGGCCGGGCGCGAACCCCCGCGACACCGAGTTCTTCCGGCTCGCGGCGCGGGAGACGCTCCCCTACAGCACGCTCGCGGCCTTCGGCATGACGCGCAAGGCGGGCGAGCGGGCCGACGCCAGCCCGGTGCTGCGCGAGCTGCTGGACGCCCAGACGCCGGTGGTATGCCTGGTCGGGAAGTCGAGCCCGCTGCACGTCACCCTCACGCTCGAGACGACGCCCGAGGAGAACCTGCGGATGGTGGCCGACTCCGTGGGGTTCCTGGTGCGCGAGGGGCGACGCGTGTTCTTCGACGCCGAGCACTTCTTCGACGGATACGTGGAGGATCCGGCCTACGCCCTGCGCGTGCTGCGGGCAGCCGAGGACGCCGGCGCCGACCGGGTGGTCCTGTGCGACACGAACGGCGGGACCCTGGTCGGCGAGGCCGTCCGCGCGATCGGTGAGGTCGCGGACCGGGTGCGGGTTCCGCTCGGCGTGCATTTCCACGACGATGCGGCGAGCGCCGTGGCCGGTTCGCTGCTGGCGGTGCAGGCGGGCGCGTTCCAGGTGCAGGGAACCGTGAACGGGTACGGCGAGCGCTGCGGGAACGCCGACCTGATCGCGATCGCCGCGTCGCTGTCGCTGAAGCTCGGCCTGGACGTGCTGCCCGGGAACGGGGTCTCCCGGCTCACGGAGATCGCGCACCTCGTGGCCGAGATCGCCAACGTGCC
>WNGA01000293.1_pt1 | contig 76552 bp, 77 predicted proteins | sample 5400061 | NCBI WGS metagenome assembly WNGA01 (sample SAMN13153366, study PRJNA577476) | soil metagenome | isolation source: 100 cm soil or saprolite under grassland replicate 2 | place: USA:California | collected 2016-06-15
TCAGGCGGTGACGCTCTTTACCGAGGAGCTACCCTGGCTCTCCGGGCAGGACAAGGAGTGGATCATGGGCCGGGCCATCTGCGAATGGTTGGGCTGGCCCCCGCCCAGGGCTACCTGATCGAGAAGACGGGGTTCTCCGTCCGATCGACCAGCGCCTCGTCGCCCTCCGTGGGGAGCATCTCCGCGTAGTTCTGCGCGCCGTCGATGTCGCCCTGCCACACTTCACGCGGGAGCTCGTAGAGCACTTCGATACCGTGACCATCGGGGTCCGCGATGTAGACGCTGTGGGTCATGCCGTGGTTGACGCGCCGGAGGAACGGCACGCCTTTGCTCCGAAGATAGGCGATCTGCTTCAGCCACGAATCCCGGTCGGGCCACGCGATCGCCACGTGGTTCAGCCCTACCCGGCCCGGCATCAGGCTCCACTGCTCGGGGGCGCCACCGCCATTGGTCTCGGGGACTTCGGCCAGCGCCAGATCGTGATGGGTCACGTCGCCTTTCGCATCGAGCCCGCTGTAAAAGCGCATCTTGGGCCGCTGACGTCCCGGGATGGGCTTGAGCTCGGCCACGCAGCGAAAGCCCATGATGTCGGTCCAGAACCGGTGCGAAACCTCGAGGTTCCTCACGTTGAGGACCATATGGTTGATGCCGCGCGGCGGCTGGGCGTGGCCCAGGGTTGGGGATGCATCGTTGCCCATGGTGCCCTCCTGATCGTCGAACTCCGGTCGACGGCGGCCCGTCTCCCGGGAACGCACGAGCATTGTACGGCACCTGAGCCGGAATTGCATCGGCCCCGAGGACCGGTCACGCGGTTCTTCGCCGGACGCTTCAGTAGAGCTCGAACCGGCTGCCCAACGGACTGACGGTCGTGTCGAGGAGCGTCGCCGCGCAGTAGCGGCAGTAGGCGACCGACTCCAGCGTGATCGCGCACGCCGTGCAGCACGCGGCACCGCACTCCAGGCACCCGAACCGCTCAGACCCGCGCGCCACGAGGAGACCGCAGCGACAGCGCTCGCTCATCGCGGGCCTTCCTTTCTGGATGTCAGGCGGATCGACGAGCCATGGTCGGCACGACACCGATCCGGGACTCGATCCGTACGTCGGGTCGCAGGTGCGACGCCTCACGCTCGACGACGCGGAGCGCCGCCAGGCGAAGATCGTCGGACGGAACCTGGCCGGCCACCTCGACCGTGACCGGCGAACCCTTCCACAGCGGCACATGCGCCGTCGGGGTGATCGGCAGGCTGAACAGAGTCGGGTCGCGGAGAACCGCGTCGGAGAGCTGGGCCTGCACGACAACCGCTTCGCCCTCGCGCTTACGCTTCAGATCGAGGATCTTCACCAGAGCGCCGATGAGCAGCAGCATGGCGATCACCAGGATCACGACCGTCACTCCGCTGGATTGAGTCCCGGACGGCGCCGGCGCGCCGACGAGCTGTGCCCAACCATGTCGCGCGGGCCACGCTACGAACAAGAGCCCTGTGGTAATGAGAAGGGCGCGTACAGCACGAAGGATCTTCATTGGCGTCACCTCTCCCTGTCCGGCGGTGCGAAGTCCGTGCCACATCCACCGCTCTGGCCCATCGAGGAGTCTGCGGCCGCCGAGATCGCACGCGCGGAGGTCCCAGCGAGGAAAACAGGTAACTTCTACTGACCCGCGACTCCAAGTTCTACACGGACGGTAAGCAGCCGATCGTCGAGCGAACCATTTCGATCGGGCGACGAGGAAGTATTTTTTTCTCGAGGTTGTAAGGGTTACACGAAGCGTCGCGTCGCCCGTCTCACGAAAGCTCGAAAATTCATGGGGCGCCGGCCCAACAGCGCCTGGCACGTCCGTTGCTCTGGGTCGACGACGCGGACTCCCACAGTACAGGCCACTGGGGCCGCAACACCACCACAGGCCAACACCACCACGAAGGAGGTCAACCAATGATCCAAGTCCTGGCGGTCCTGGTTGCAGTTCTGATGACCGTGTCGCTCGGCGTCTCGACTGCGACAGCCCAGATGAAGCCCGACCCGGCTCAGCCGAAAACGATGGAGCAGAAATCCGACAGCAAGATGAGCCAGAGGGTCGAAGGCACGATCAAGGCCGTGAGTGGCAACATGGTCACACTGGAGGACGGAACAAAGCTTTCCATTCCAAGCTCGGTGAAGGTCGGAAAGGACCTGAAACCTGGCGCCCAGATCACCGCCGAATACGAGGAGAGGGGCGGCCAGAAGGTTGCAACTTCCGTTCTGATCAAGGGATAGAGGGGCATTGCGCCCCAAGGAGGATCGGACATGAGAAGGCTTTTTTCGGGACTTTGTGCCCTCGCGCTGCTGACCGGTGTCGCGGTGGGATGCACGGATTCGGGCCAGAGTGGCCGCACGGGCGGGAACCCGAGTGGCGATCGCTCGCCCTCGGCCTCGCCGCCGACCTCGCCTTCGGACGGCTCGCTCGGTAGGGCGCCGATGAGCCCCGCGCCCGGGAGCCCTGCCCCTGGGAGCCCTGGCCCCGGGAGCACCGAAACCACGAAGACTCCCGGCTCCCCCGGGTCCGACAAAAATTAGTCTCGGTTCGTGAGCCTCGCGGCGGGAGACCGCCGCGAGGCTTGTTCGCTCGCCCCCTCAGATCCCGCTTCTCGGCTCATCGCGGTCGTGCAATAATCCTGCAACGTAGGGAAACGCGGTAGCCTACCAGCTCCAGTCGATTCCCTCGGTCATTCTCGCGGAGGAAAGGGCAACTGGCCGTACTGCGTCGAGCCGCTGCCGTCGGGTGCTTCCTGGCTGTCGTCGCCATCCTGGCGGGTGGCAGCAGCGGCCGAGTCGTTTTGCCCGTCTGGCTCGACCCGATCTCGCTGGCGCCCCCGTCCGACGCTCGAGCGCTCGGCTCAACCCGGGCGGCCGTGCGCGCCATCGCGGCTATCATGACGAAGAACTTCGGCCTCGTGCTTCCGGACCGAGTGACGGTCTACGTGTACGCCGGACGCCGACCGTTCGAGCGAGGTCTGATCCAGGACGCGCGCGTCTCTCCGGTCCTGGCCGCAAAGCTGAGCGACATCGCGATCGGCGTTGGCCTGCGAGGTCAGATACTCCTGAACGAAGGTGCCCCGGCCCAAACCGGGCGCGAACAGTTGCGGCTCATCGCCCACGAGCTCACTCACGTGTCGCAGATCGACCTGGCCGGCGGCGAGGGTCGTGGAGAGCAATGGCTGGCCGAGGGCATGGCCGAGTGGGTGGCCTTCTCCACCCTCGAGCGCCTGGGCCTGGACACATTGAGCAGCCGGCGCCTCGCGGCGGCCTCAGGCATCCGCAACCACGCGTCACTGCTCCAGGGCGGGCTGGCGCTCGAGGCCCACGGCACTCCTCCGGGCTTCACTCGCTGGCACGTTCGGGACGGCTCGCTCCCGACCTACCAGCTGGCCTTTCTCATGGCCGATCATCTCATCGCGCGGCAGGGTCTCGACACAGTGAGGGCGTACTTTGCGTCGTTCGCGCAGTCATCCGACCGACACGCGAACTTTCGCCGCGCGTTCGGCGAGTCCATCACCGAGTTCGAAAGTGGCATGCTCGCGCATCTGAACGTGACCGCTGGTCTGCTCGTCCCGGGTGCGCCGGCGGAAGCCGCACTCGCGATCACCGGCCCGTCGGTCCCCTGACGCGGGGGACAGACTAGTTCGGCTGCTCCGGCACGTCGACGGGCTCGCCGTGGAGCTTCCGGTAGAGCGAGGCGAGGCTGATCCCGAGCACGCGGGCCGCCTTGCGCTTGTCGGACTGCGTCGCGGCCAGGACGTCCATCAAATGCTGGCGCTCGAATCGACGCACGGCTCCGCGGAGATCCTGGGGCGGCGCTCCGTGGGGCGATCCCTGGTCGGGCGACAGGTCGCGAAGGGAGAGGAGGTCGCCGCTGCCGAGGACCATGGTCCGTTCGAGGACGTTCTCGAGCTCGCGGACGTTGCCTCGCCACGGCCGGCCGCTGAGCGACCAGAGCGCGTCTCGCTCGACGCCGAGGTATCGCGTGCCGAGCTTGGCGTTGAGCCGGTCGACGAGATGATCGACCAGGATCGGGATGTCGGCGGAACCGTCCAGCCTCGACCTCCCGATCGAGGTCGCGGTTCGTGCTGGCGATGATCCGGGTGTCCACCGGCACGGGCTTCGTGCCGCTCGCCGGCAGGATGCACTTGTCTTCGATGACCTGGAGAAGCTTTGCCTGCAGTTGCAGCGGCAGCTCACCGATCTCGTCCAGGTAGAGCGTACCGTGGCTCGCCGTCACGAAGAGTCCGGGGTTGGCCTGCACCGCCGTCGTGAAGGCACCGCGCACGTGGCCGAAAAGCTGGCTCTCGAGCAGCATCTCCGGAATCGCGCCGCAGTTGACCGGGACGAAGCTGCCGTCATGGCGCGAGCTGGCGGCGTGAACGGCGCGGGCGACCAGGTCCTTCCCGACGCCGCTTTCGCCGGTGACCAGCACGTTACTCGACGTGCGGGCCGCCAGCGCGATCTGCTCGCGCACGGACCGGATCGCGTCGCTCTCCCCGACGAGCGTGAGGCCGGCGGACGGCGGCTGCGCCGCCCGCCGCACGAGCCCGTCTTTCCAGATCGTCTCCCGATACTGGAGCAGGCGCTGCACGCGCTCCTTGAGAACATCGATGGAGAAAGGCTTCTCGAGGTAGTCGCAGGCGCCTCGACGAAGCGCGACGATCGCGGTTTCGAGCGCCGCGTACGCGGTCATCACGATGACCGACGCGCGCGGATTCAGCACCCGCGATCGTTCGAGCACGTCCAGGCCGTTGAGACCCGGCATCACGATGTCCGTGACGATGACGTCGAAGTCCTGCTCCCCGACGCGGGTCAGGGCCTCTTCGCCGTTCCCGGCTGTCGCCACGCGATAGCCCTCGGCCGCGAGCGACCAGGTCAGGATGTCCTGGATCGCCGGCTCGTCGTCCACGAGGATCTTCGCGCTGTACAGAGCTTGCCCGGTGGTAAGAATGACACCGTCCCGCGCCGCGGTCGCGTCAGGACAGCGCTAAGCCGCGTCGGGCGAGCTCGCCCTCGAGATCCAGCTCAGTCGTGCGAGCGGACGTGCCGCCCGGCACCGTCCAGAAGATCTCGAATTCGAGCCCGTCGGGATCTTTCGCGTACAGTGACAGGCTGACGCCGTGATCGGACGAGCCGACCAGCGCTCCGGCCTCGGTAAGTCGCTGCTGCGCGCGGGCCAGGTCGACGAGGTCGCCGACCTCCCAGGCGGAGTGATACATGCGCGCTACCCGCTCGTCCGGGCGCGCCACGCCCGTCTGCTCGAACAGGCCGAGGTGATGGTCGTCCGGGGTGCCGGGGATCTTCAGGAAGGCCGCGTTCGGATAGAGTCGCTGGACCTCGAAGCCCACGACGTCGCAGTAGAAGCGCACGCTGCGCTGGACGTTCGAGACCCACAGGACCAGATGCTGCAACCGCTTGAGGCCCGTTCCGGTCGCGGTCGCGCTCATTTGGGAGTCTCGGGGGGGTATTCGAGGCTGACGGTGATGGCCGCGCACGCGATGAGCGTGTCCGAGCTTGGTGAGCGGAGGCCGCCATTGACGGCGCGGACGGTCACCTCGCCGTGCGGAAGCTCGCGCCGAACGACATCGACCTTGACCGAGTCCGGGTCCGGGACACCCACGGTCACGTCGACCAGCATTCGCCCGCCGCGCTCGCGGACTTCCTGGAAGAGGGGCAGGCTCGAGTGCCGAATGGCGTCCGACACCGCGCGGCAGGCCGCCTTGGTGGAGTCGCGCCCGTGCACGTCGACACCCATCCCGAACTCGAGAACGCACGGCTTTGCGCTCACATGTCACCTCCGCGTGCCCCGGCGCTATTCACTCGTTCCCATCCGGGTGGCCTCGACGAACTGCTCGGTCGCGTCGTCGATGGAGCGGCCGGAACGGCCGCGCGGGTTCAAGATATACAGCCCCTGTGGATCGACCGTCGCCTGGGGCGGTGGCGGCAGCTTCATCTCGTAGACGACGGGACGGCGGTGGTCGGCGAGCATGAGCGCCGGATCGTACACTTGATTGAATTTCCAGAGGCTCCGGACGAAGTTCGTCTGTCCACGCGCCAGCTGGCCGAGCACGATCGTCGCCAGATCTCGGAGCGCGCTCCACCCGAGATGCTTCATCGCGAGAACGCGCTGGGTGCGGATCAGCTCGTCGTAGAACTCGGCGAGTGGCAACCGCGTCGGCAGGACCGCGTGCTGGATGTCGTAGAGGCGGTAGTCCCGCGTCTGGACACGGCGCGCCTCTGTGTGCCATGTCTCCGTGCCCGGGTAGGGCGTGTTGACCGAGATGTTCACGATCTCAGGGATCTCCAGGCACCACTGGCGGACCACTTCGAATCGCTCGCGGTCCCAGTCGGGATCGGCGATCAGGTTGATCGCGACCATGATACCGAGCGAGCGCGCAAACTCGAGGGCTTCGAACGCGCGGCCGAGGGAGATCCGCTTGCGGTACTTGCGCAACCCTTCCTCGTCGATGGCTTCGAGCCCCAGGAACATGTAGCGCAGCCCCAGGCGGGTCCAGAACTTGAAGACATCCCGATTGCGCAGCAGCACGTCGCCTCGGGTCTCCAGATAATACTGCTTGCGGATTCCGCGGCGCGCGATGGCCTCGCCGATCTCGAAGCCGTGCTTGGCCTGCACGAAGGCCACGTCGTCCACGATGAAGACGCCGGATTCCTTGATCGCGGCGAGGTCGTCCACTGCTCGCTCCGGGCTGACCACCCGGTAGCTCCGACCGTAGAACGTCCACGCGCTGCAGAACGAGCAGTCCCAGGGGCAGCCGCGGGCGAACTCGATCGACGCGCAGGGATCGAGCGTGCCGAGAAAGTACCGCCGGCGGTGCCGCAGCAGGTCACGGGCGGGCATGAGGTCATCCAGGTTCTCCACCAGACGAGCCGGCGGCCCCTCGCCATCGAGGGTGACGACGCCGGCTACCTTTGCGACCGCGCGGCGATCGTGCTCGACCGCTTCGAGCAGCGGGAGCACCGACGCCTCGCCCTCGCCCTTCACGACGCAATCGATGGCCCCGCCGGCGTGCTCGAGGAGGTCCTGCGCGATGAAGGAGGCGCTGTGACCCCCGACGAGCACGAAGGTTTCGGGCCGCTTGGCGCGGGTCAGCTTCGCGAGGTCGACGATCTCGGGAACGTTCGCCAGGTAGTTGCAGGAGAACGCCACGACGTCCGGATGCCAGTGGTCGATGAGCCGCACGTAGTCCTTGTGCGTTTCCGCCTGCAGGTCGATGAGCTGGACGTGGTGGCCGGCCTGGCGGACGGCGGCGGCGACCAGCTCGAGCCCGAGCGGCTCCAGTCGCAGGTAGATCTTCGTGTACATCAGGGGACCGGGGTGAACGGCCAGGAATCGAATGGCCTATGCCTCCAGTACGCCTATTGTCTCTTGTTAGCCAAGGGGCCGCCCGTAAAGCTGGCAGTCGGTCGTGACCTGGCCCCTACGCCCGCACCGCCCCGGGCCGCCCATCTTCAACCACGAAGGTGGCCAGGGTGTCGACCTCGGCTCGCGGCCGGGTCACGCTACGCACCGTTCTCAAATCGGCGCGTAGTCGCTCTCGCGTGATCTCCACGCGCACGTATCCGCGGCGGGTGCCATTGCCGAGCCGGATGTGGGGATTGTCGGCCAGCAGCGCCTCGAGCTCATCCTGACGGCGCCTGAACTGCGATGTGATGGACGTTCCGACGAACTCGGTCGCGACGACCGGCGAGCGCGGGTCGTCGAAGTCAGGCTTGAGGTCCGTCACCCAGAACGCGTGCACGTCGCCGCCGAGCACGATCGGGTTGGCCGGCTTCCGCTGGCCGAGGTAGTCCAGCAGGCGCCGGCGGGCCGCCGGGTAGCCGTCCCATCCGTCAGTCCAGAACTGTTGGCCCGGGCCGGGCTTCCGATCGAGCTGGGCCATGAGGGTCTGCTGCGCGATGAGGTTCCAGCGAGCGGTCGAGCGGTCGAGCCCTGCCAGGAGCCAGCGCTCCTGGACGTCACCGAGCATGGTGATGCGCGAGTCGAGCCGCTCCTGGCAGTCTTCGACGGTGGAGGCGCCGCCCCGCCCGGGCGCGGCACACGGCTGGGGCGAACGGTACTGGCGGTCGTCGAGAAGATGGATCTGGGCGAGGCGACCGAAGGCGACGTGCTCGAACAGGCGCATGTGCGGCCCGTTGGGCACCATCTGGCGACGGAGCGGCATGTGCTCGTAGTAAGCCTTGTAAGCAGCGGAGCGTCTCTGTAAGAACCTCTCCGGGGCCTCGAGGCGCTCCGAGCGGTCGTTGGCGTAGTCGTTCTGGACCTCGTGGTCGTCCCAGGTGCAGACCCAGGGACACGCCGCGTGCGCGGCCTGGAGATCGGCGTCGCTCTTGTAGAGCGCATGGCGGATTCGGTAGTCGTCGAGCGTGCGGGGCTCCGGCGCGCCGTGCTTTCGCACGTGGTCCCGGCCCCAGGACGATTCGTAGATGTAGTCGCCAACGTGGATGATCAGGTCGAGGTCGTCCGCCAGCATGTGGCGGTACGCGGTGAAGTAGCCCTGCTCGTACTGCTGACAGGAGGCGAACGCGAACCGCAGGCGATCGCCTCCGGCATTCTCGGGCGGCGCCGTGCGCGTGCGACCGATCGCGCTCACCTCACTGCCCGTGCGGAACCGGTACCAGTACCACCGTCCCGGCTCGAGGTCGTCGACCTCGACGTGGACCGCGTGCGCGAACGAAGGCGTCGCGGCGGCAGTGCCCCGCTGGACGACGTGAGCCATGCGATCGTCGGCCGCCACTTCCCACTCGACCGAAACCACCTCCGGCGGCATGCCACCGCCCGGCATCAGGGGCGACGGGGCCAAACGAGTCCAGAGCACCACTCCCGTCGGCGAGGGATAGCCCGAAGCTACGCCCAGAGTGAACGGGTGCGCGGAGAGTCGGGCCTGCGCCGGCGCGCGGCGAACGAGTGGCGGAGCGAGGTGCAAAGCGCCCAGCGAGAGCGCACCCGCCAGGAGATGGCGGCGGCCAACACACCAGGTGGTCGATTCTGTCTCGGTCGGCTGAAGCGGCGCCATCGACGTGCGAAGAATAGACGTCCCGGAGCCGGAGAACAAGAAACTCGTGTGATCGTCGAGACGCGGACGGGGCGTCCGAGAGCGGGCGCCCCGTCGCGCGAGGTCAGCTGCGCACGTACACGGTCTTCATGGCGCGGTCGCCGCGCGGGCTGTGCATCGTGGTATCGATCGTCAGGACTCGGCCGTCCGGCGAGAGCGTCCAGATGGACTGCCGGGACATGGTCCGGTCGCCCTGCTCGCTCTTCTTCACGTGTGTTTGAGTCACCACCAGCCGATCGCCCTCGAAGGCCGTCCGGGTTACGGCGTTGCCGCGGTAGCCCTGGTGAGCCTGATCGCTACCGTCGGCGACCAGAGTGTCGGTCATCGAGCGCTCCCGGGTGCCCCTCGTCATGGTCCGGGTGACCTTCAGCATAGTGCCGTGCTGCTCGACCACCAGCTTGACCTCGGGCGGCTGAGCCTGGGCGTCGCGCCGGCCCTGGTCGCGACCCTCGTGCGTCGGGAACTGGCTCTGGGAGCGGTCGAGCACCCAGGAGCCGGCGAACTGGGGCTCTGCCTGGGCAGCCACAACGCCCACCCCGAGCAGGAGCAGTGTCATCGTGCCAATCGTTCGTTGCAGGCGTCTCATGAAAATCCTCCTAGGGAAGGTGTCTGTCCATACGACGGCGCGCTCCCGCGCTTTGTTTACGGCTGGGCAGCCGGTATCCTGTTGCGCGCCGAATCGCGCCGACGCGGGGGCGCACCAGGAGGACGGGCGCATATGGATGTCTGGACGGGTGGACGGGCCGTCGTGGAGCTGCTGAAGGCTGAGCGGGTACGGCACATTTTCGGAATCGTCGGCGCGACCTTCCTGGACGTCCTCGACACGCTGTACGACGATTCGAGCGTCGAGTACATCAACGTCCGGCACGAACAGGCCGCCGCCTTCATGGCCGATGGGCTCGCTCGCGTCACCGATCGGCCGGGCGTCTGCCTCGTGACCAGCGGTCCCGGCGCAACCAATCTGATCACGGGCGTGGCCGCCGCGTACGTGGCCCACTCACCGGTCGTCGTCCTCGTCGGCGGGATCGCGCTCGACCACTATCAGAAGGACGCCTTCCAGGAGTTCGACCTGCTCAACATGTTTCGCCCGGTGACCAAGCTCGCGGTCCAGATCAACAAGCCCGAGCGCATCCCCGAGCTCCTGCGCGGGGCGCTACGCGCCGCCATGAGCGGCCGCCCCGGGCCGGTCTTCGTGGAGATCCCGCGAGATGTGCTGAGCGACACGCTGCCACCCGTAGCGGCTCTCGCGCCGGAGCGCTACCGCGTTATCTACCCGCCCCCCCCGCACGCGGACGCCGTGCGCGAGGCGGTGCGACGGCTACGACAGGCCGAGCGCCCTCTGCTCCTCGTCGGCGGAGGAGCCACCCGGGCCGGCGCCAATGAGCTGGTCGTTCAGCTGAGCAACCGCTACGCGATCCCGATGATCACGGCGTACGGCCGAAACGACGCCGTGCCCAATGCACATCCACTGTATCTCGGCCCTCTCGGGCGCGCCGGAGCGCCGGAAGCGGCCGCCGCCTGTCGGCGGGCCGACCTGATCCTGGTCGTGGGTTCACGGCTCGCTCAATTCACGACCCAGTTCGACGACCGTTACCTGCAACCCGGGACGGCCCTCATCCAGATCGACATCGACGGTCGTGACATCGGTCGCTACTACCCGGTTGCACTCGGCATCCAAGCGGACGCGCGGGAAACGTGTCAAGCCTTGCTGAACGCGTTGGCCGAAGACGGCGGTCCCGACCGCCAGCCGTCCTGGCGGCAGGAAGCGGAGACGCTGCGAGCCCAGCGCCACGCTCGGCTCGCGGCGGAGGCAGGCGTCGGCGCGAAGCCCCTGAAGCCGCAGCGCGTCTACGCGGAGCTTCGTCGTGTCCTGCCGCCCGAGACGATCGTGGCGCTCGACGCGGGAGCCGCCCCGGCGTACGGATACGATCGCCTGCATTTCGCGCAGCCGCGCACGTTTCTCACGCCGCTCGATCTGGGCGGACTGGGCTTCGCGTTTCCCGCCGCGCTCGGCGCCAAGCTCGGCCGTCCCGAGGCTCCGGTGGTCGCCGTCCACGGGGACGGGGGTTTTCTCATGAACGCCCAGGAGCTCGAGACCGCCGTCAGACACAACATCGCGGTCGTGACGCTCGTCATGAACAACAATTGTTGGGGATCGGAGAAGGCGTACCAGAAGCATTTCTACGGTGGCCGCTACATCGGCTGCGACATCGGCAACCCGCGCTACGACCAGTACGCGCGGCTCTTCGGCGCCACCGGATACTACGTCGAACATCCCGATCAGGTCGGAGACGCCGTCAAGGCGGCGCTCTCCACGGGCGCGCCGGCGATTATCGAGATACCGATCGATCCCGACGAGTTTCCGACTCCCGTGGCCGCGATCCGTCGGGGCGCTACTCGTAGCGGCTGATGTGCAGATGCACACCGTGACTCGACACGGGCTGGACCGTCACCTCGCCCGTGCCGCGCAGGAGAGCCGTGCCCGCGCGGTTGAAGGCGGCCATCAGCGTCGGAAAGTCTTCGGCGACCATCGAGAGCGCCACCAGCCCTTCCGTGCCTCCCACCTCCTCGGCCGGCACGACCAGCAGCGCGCCGCGGCCCACCGCCAGCATGGCGCGCGGCCCACCGTTCATCGCGACCTCTTCGAGGCCGAAGAGCGACCGGAGCACGTCGATCGACCGCTTGACGTCGGAGGCGCCGATCACAAGCCGCTTGAGCCGGAGCGGCGAGGGAGTCTCGGCCGCCGCGGCGGACGGCGTCGCCAGCTCGACCAGCACGCCACAGCACGCCTGCGGATGGACGAACGCGATCTGTCCTGCGAGCCCGGCGCGCGGTGACGGATCGAGCAGCTCGACGCGCATCTCCTTGAGCGAGGTCAGCGTCTTGACGATGTCCGGCGTGTCGAAGCAGAGGTGGTGGAGTCCCTCGCCGTGCTTGGCCAGGTAGCGCCCGACGCCCGATGAGGGATCCAGTGGCTCGAGCAGCTCGACCTCGCTCTCGCCGGCTCCTAGCAGCGCGGCCCGCACGTGCTGGTCCGGGATTGTCGCCTCCCTGACAAGCGGCAGCCCGAGCGTGTCGCGGTAGAAGCCATACGCGTCCGCCAGCCGATTCACGACGATGCCGACGTGGTGAATCCGTCGCATCACGCTTCGCCACCCCTCGGCGAGCGCACAGCGCCCCAGTCTCCTCGCGGGCCTCGCACCGCACGGCCCGAACCGACGCGCCGATCTCCTGCCATCCGCCGGGCAGCCTCCGCTGCCGGCCATCGGAGCCCTGGGAACGGAGGGACGGCCGACGATGACGGCGGCGACGGCAAGAGCGGGATCACGGCATCACCGTACCCGAGGCGGTGGCCCTATGCAATGTTTTGCGATCCGCCCAGGATCCTTGCGTGGCGCCGGCGCCCTTCGGTGCGAGCCGGCGGCTACCCTCCCGCCGCGCTGAAGAGGCGCTGGAAGTGTTCCCACACCATGGGTGGCAGCGCGCCGACCCTCGTGTTCTCCTCGACGTGCTCAGGGGACTTCATTCCGACGAGCGCGGTACCGACACCCGGCGTCGAGCGCACGAACTGGAGCGCCCGCTGCGCGTCGCTCGTGAGGCCGGGGATGTACTCCGTGATCAACGGCGGGAGATTGCGCGTGAGCTGGCCCTGGTGGACGGAGGCCGAGGCCATCACGTAGACGCCGAGCTGCCGGGCGGCCTCGAGCACCGGGACCATTCGGTCGTTGACACGCTGATTGGCGCGCGTGAACGCCTCGGTCATCCCGAGGTTGTACGGCAGCTGGATGACCTTGAAGTGATGATCGTTGCCACCCACGTCGCGAGCCGCGGAGACGAGCTCCGCGAGCGACAGGTAGTCGGGGGCACCCGGGTCCACGCAGAATCCGGTCCAGGTCGCGGTGCCGTAGCGCGCGATGCTCCCGGCCGAGACCGCCGCCTCCAGCGCCTCGAAGGCGGCGCGAATGCGAATGATGAACTCCGCGCGCTCGACCTCGTCAAGCTGGGTCTCCGGGTTATGGAGATAGTAGACGTCGAGCGTCTCGAGCCCGAGGTTGGCGCGGCTGCGGTCGATCTGGTCGCGGAGGTAGCGCGGGCTCATGCAGTGCGCGCCCCTCACCACCTCACCCGGCTTGATGATCCCCGTGTCGACGTACGTCGCCGCGAAGTACGCGCGCGGATCGCGCGGCACGGCCCCGTCGAAGGAAATGAAGCCGCCCTTCGTGGCCACGACGACCTCGTCCCGCCCCACCACGCCTCTGGCGATCGCAGTGGCGAGCGCGGTCCTGATCGCGCGCTCGCTGCGCTGATGACGGTAGTTCACCGCCGTATCGATCACGTTGACGCCGAGCGCCAGCGATCGAAGGACGGCATCCTGATAAAGGACGTCGGTCACGCCGTCCTCGGGGCCGAGATACGTGCCGAGCCCCAGCGTCGAGAGCCAGGTGCCGGCGCCGCCCTCCAGCTCGCGAAAGTGCTCGGTCGCCAGCCGTCCGGCGAACCGCTGTGTGTACCGTCGCGTGCCCTCGACGGTCGCGCGTCCGCCCATCATCTTCGCCATCGCATCACCGTCCCCGATCGCACCACCAGGCCCCGACGGAGCGCACCGACGACGCGCGCCATGCTCCCTAGCGCGCGATGCGGAAGGAGAAGCTCCCGCCCACGATGTGACCGTCCGTCGAAAGCACCTGCCACTCGACGCGCCAGGAGCCGACCGCCAGCGGCGGGAGCGCCGCCGTCAGGCGTTCGACCGGCCCGTCCGCGACCAGCACGGTGACAGGCCGCGAGGCGCCGCGCTCGTCCAGCACCCGGATCGTCGAGAGCTTTTTCTCGATGCGGTTGTTGAAACGCAGCGAAATCTGCGGGGGCGACTCCGTGAGGGTCGCGCCGGCGGCGGGTGACGACTCGAGGAGCAGCGAGTGCGCGACGACACTACCGGCGAGCGCCATCACCAGGACGCCCGCGGCCGCCGCCGTCGCGGCGCCCATCAGCGCCAGTCGTCGAGCACGAGGTCCGAGGGGTCCTCGTAATCCTCCTGCTTGCCCCGCTGCATCCGGATCATGGTGAAGTCGACCTGATATCCACATTGGACGAGGATGTTGTACGCGACCCAGTAGCGAGCATACACGGGAAGGATCACCCGTTGCACACCCAGCTCCTGCCCGAAGCCTTCGATCGTCGTGACGAACTGCTCGAGGTGCTCGGCCTTCCGGTGGGGCGGGTCGATCCCGAGGAACTTCACGTACAAGGCACCGGTCGGGGCCTCGCTCACGCCGGGCGTGTGGCAAATCGCGAAGCCGATGAGGTCGCGGCCACGCTCCAGGAGGAGCGTGTCGCCCAGGGCCAGGCCGTCGACGATCTCAATCTCCTTCGCGAGATCCATGCCCCGGCAGATCGCGTTGGTGATCCGATGGATCCGCGCGAGAGCCGCCTTCTTCTTCGCCTCCTCGAGCGTGGAGAAGCGGCGCGCCGTGAGCGGAGTTTTCCCGGGCTTCGGCGACGCCGGCGCTCGGGCTCCCCCGCGGTCGATCGTCCGGCTCATGATCGCGGTCAGGTGCTTCGGCCGGTACCCGAACTTGTGGTAGAGGTACAGGTGCTTCGGGCTCGTCGGGTACGTGACACAGCCGTGGAGCGTCGCCTTGTTCTCGTCGAAGAAATCCTGGGCCGCGCGGATGAGCTGCTGCCCGATCGTCTGGTTGTGGTAGTTCGTGAGCACGGCCACCGGCCCCAGCACGCCGACCGTGCCCCACGTCACCGCGAGCGCGGCGCCCACGATCTTCGAGCTGTCCTCCTCGGCGACGAAGCAGCCCCACGGCTCCATGAGCCAGCGGTGATGAACGTACTGCGCACCGCCGAACGCCTGCCGGGGCCGCGTGCCGAGCTGGCGTTCCAGGAAGTCACCGAAGGTCTGCTCCATGACGTCCCGGATCTTCGAGAGATCGCCCTTCCGCACCCGACGGATCTGAACTTTGGGGAGCCGGCCCTGGGGGTCGAGCCCGGCGCGATCGACCGTGGCCCTCACCTGGAGAGGCCCGCGAAGTCTTCCAGCAGGGTGATCACTCCGGAGTGATCGAGACCCCCGCGACCCTTCACGCGGAGCGCGTTGAACAATTCCTGGACGAGCGCCGTCGTGGGCAGCGGCACGCCGAGGGCGCGGGCGGATTCCATGATGAGCCCGAGGTCCTTGAAGTGCAGATCGATCTTGAAGCCCGGGTTGTAGGTCTCGGCAAGATAGTTCGGCCTCTTCTGATCGAGGCACTTCGAGCCGGCGAGCCCGCCGGCAAGCGCGGTCAGGGTGAGCTCACGGTCGAGCCCCGCCTTCTTCGCGAGCGTCAGCGCCTCGGCGAGCGCCGTCAGGTTGACGGCGACGATGATCTGATTCGCGAGCTTGGTGAACCCGCCGAAGCCGAGAGGCCCGAGGTGGGTGATCGTCCTACCCATCGCCTGGAAGACCGGCAGGACGGCGTCGAAGACCGCCTTGTCGCCGCCGACCATGATGGAGAGCGTCCCGTCGGTCGCGCCCTTCTCGCCGCCGGACACGGGCGCGTCCAGCATCTTCACGGACTTGGCAGCGAGCGCCTCTCCGATTTTCTGAGAGACGATCGGTGAGATCGTGGACATGTCGACGAAGACGAGACCAGGCCGTGCGCCCTCGATGATGCCATCACGGCCAAGTGTCACCTGCTCGACGTCTGGTGAGTTGGGAAGCATCGTGATCAGAACGTCGGACTGCGCGGCGACGTCACGTGGGGAGCCGCCGACCTTGGCGCCCGCCCCAGCGATCTCGTCCACCGGCCCGCGGCTCCGGCTGTGGACGACCAGCGGGTAGCCCGCCTTCAATAGGTTCTTGGCCATCGGGCGTCCCATGATGCCAAGTCCAATGAATCCAATCACTTGCGCCATAGGACCCCCGTTAATCTGTGTCGAATGAGTGACAACAATTAACACACTGACGGGGAGAGGGTCAAGCGACGGGCGCGCTGTCTACGCCTTCTTGCCCCAAAGATCCTTGGCGAGCCAGTCGAGCCCGAGCCCCTTGAGCGTCTTCGGCCACGGCCTGCCGGTCTTGCGGTCGAAGCCGACCTCGGCGTACCAGGTGTCGAGCATCTTTTCCCACTGCGCCCGAATGGCCTGGCCCTTCGCGGGGCCGTCCACGGGCGTCGAGCCATAGCGCGTCGACGGATACTCCATGGCGCCGGTGTGGCCGCAGCGGAGCGCGGTCGCGCGGTTGATGGCAGCGGTCCGGCGTCCGAACCGCAGGGCCTCGTCGACCGTGAAGGCCCAGCCCGTCGCCGCCGAGAGAGCGCGGCAGAGGTACTCGAGTCGCGTCCGCGACGTGAAGATGCAGATGCCGAGCGAGTCCTCGAAGCTCCGCCGCCCGCGCAGCCCGGCGACGTACTTGGCCACCTGTTCGCCGTCGAATGGATTGACGCGCGCAGGTTGGCCGATCTCCGTCGGATGCACGGGGTTCCCCGTCTCCATCGTCGCGGTGGACGAGGTGCAGGTGTCGAGCATCTCCTCCCACCGCGCGCGGTGATCGTGGCCGCGCGGCGTCGCGCCCTTCTCGATGTAGATGGCGCACTCCTTGGCGGGGCCGCCGAGCTTTTCGGCGGCGCGCTTGACGCCCTCGGCGAGGACGTTCCCCAGCCCCTCCCGGCGGCTGACCATCTGGAGGAGGCGGTGGGCGCCCTTGATGTCGCCCCACTTGAGCTCGAAACCGAGTTGCTCCCGAGTGATGTAGCCCTTCTCCTGGCACTCCATGACCCAGCCGCACAGCCAGCCCCACTCGTTGACGTCCACGCACGCGCGGTCGCATTCGGTGTTGAGCCACGCGACGCCGTCGCGGTCGGCCGACCCGATCGCCCATCCGCAACCGGACCAGCCTTCATACTCGGGCTCGTCGACGATCGCCCCCTTTCGGTCGCCCTGCTTGATGACCGACATGTGGCAGTGATGCATGCCGCAGGCGTTGCACTGGTGGCCGCGGTGGTCGAAGTTCTCTCGGAGCTTCGGCGCTTCCCACGCGCTCATGTCGGCGCCAGCGACGTTCGACGTCAAGTTGGTCGTGTAGTTCTTGATCGGCAGGGCGCCCATCTTCGAGAGATTCACGACGCCCGGCAGCGTGCCGTACTCGTAGAGCGAGCGCGCGGACGGATCCGTGCGGAGATCGTGGGCCATCTCGTCGGCCGCCTGGACCACGCCGCGCGGATCGGCGGCGTGGAGAGCCTTCGTCCCTTTGACGATCGCGACCGCCTTGAGCCGCTTCTTGCCCATGACGGCGCCGCAACCGTTCTTGGACGCGACGTGGCCGTAGTCGCCCTGGATGGCGGCGAAGCGCACGAGGTTCTCGCCGGCGGGGCCGATCGAATAGACCGAGAGCTGATGGCCGGCGAGCCCTGTCTCCCGGCAGAGCGCCCCCTGAGTGTCCCACGTGTCCAGACCGATCAGCGCCCGGGCGTCGCGTAGCTCCACGACGTCGTCGTTGATGTAGAGATAGACCCAGTCCTTCGCCTGCCCCTGGATGATGATCGCGTCGTAGCCGCAGTACTTCAGATTCGTCCCGAAGAATCCGTTGGCCTGGGTCGAGGTCGGGCCATTGGTGCCAGGTCCGATGGTGCAGACGGTGAGGCCGCCCGTGCCCCACACGGGCAGGCCCGCGAGCGGGCCCGTGCCCAGTACGAGCCGGTTGTCGGGATGGTCCCAGGCGACGTTGCCCTTGCCGCCCTTCGTCACCGTCTCGCGGTAGAGGATCATCGCGCCGAGCCCGACGCCGCCGAGCAGCTCGCGCATCGTTTCGGGGGCCCACGGCTCGGCCCGGCAGGTGCGGCGCGTGAGGTCCACGCGCAGCAGGTTGCCGGCGAAACCGCCGGGGCGCGCGGTCGTCGCTGCTTTCGTCCTGGGTTGCTTCGGCGCGGTCACACTCGCTGGAGTCATACGGCCACCGGGGTCTCCCCGGGCGCCTTCGAGGGGCGCCCCAGGATGGTTTCGGGAAGCAGCGCGCTCGTGGTCTTCGTCGCAATGAACGCCGGCTTGACGTCGAACGGATTCTTCTTCAGGTGCGCCTTCCAGCGCCCGAGCGAGACGCCGGACTGCACGAGTCCCTTCAGCATCCCAACGTCGTTGGTCGTCCAGATGTCGCTCGACGGCCCGAGGATGATCGCGCCCGTCAGCCGGTCGCCCCGCCAGAGGAGCTTGCGGTACGCGGGCCGGTCGGCCTTGACGCCGCTGGCCGCTTCGGCCTGGGCGTCGTCCCAGGCGCCGAACGACGCGACGTCGAGGTGGCAGACCTCGACGATGTTGATGATGAGGCTGCCGCGGTAGCGAATGTCCTTGCCGGCCATGTTGGCGCCGGCGACGCGGCCATGCTCCTGCGCGGTGGGCTCGATCGCGTGCACCGCGTTGGCCTGCGAGATCAGGTCGCGGCCCTCGGCCACGTCACCGGCCGCGTAGACGTTCGGGACGCTCGAGCGCAGGTGGTCGTCCACGACGATGCCCTGTTTGATCGTCACGCCCGCGCCCTTGAGCCAATCGAGGTTCGTCCGAATGCCCGTCGCCATGATCACGACGTCGGCCACCAGGTCGCCACCCGCGGCGAGCTTGAGGCGCTGCCGGCCCTTCGCGTCGTCGATCCGGGTGAGCTTGGCGCCGGTGCGGATCGCCACGCCGTGCTTCTTGAGCCACGCCTCGACGAGCTGGGCGCCGGTGTCGTCGATCATCCGCGGCAGGATACGCGGGGCCACTTCGACGATCGTCAGCTTGGCGCCGAGCGCCAGGATGGAGTTGAGGATGGTGAACGCGATGAAGCCCGCCCCGACCATCACCACGTGGCTGCCCGGCTGAATCTGCGCGATGACCCCACGGGCCTGGTCCAGGGTCCAGAAGGAATGGACGCCGGGTCCGTCGGCGCCCGGAACCGGCGCCCGGACTGCCGACGAGCCCGTCGCGATCAGACAGTCGTCATACGCGACGGTCGTGCCGTCCTCGAGGGTGCACACGTTCGCCTTCGTGTCGAGCGCGGTCGCGCGCTTGCCCAGGTGGGTCGTCACCCCCCAGTCGGCGAGCACCTTCCCGGTCGCGGTGAAGACGTGCGACTCGGCGATCGACCGGTCGAGGTAGTACGGCAGGACCATCCGCGAGTACGGCCGCTCCGCGCTCACCAGCGTGATCGTCGACCGCTCGGACTCCTCTTCACGGATGGTGCGGATCGCGTTCATCCCGGCGGTGCCGCCGCCGATGATCAGGTGTCGAGCGGCCATCACCGCACCCCTGTGAGGACGCGTTCGGTGCGCTCGCGGGCGAAGTCGCCGAGCCAGTCCCCGGTCGTCACGTCCTCATAGGTGATGGCGGCCGTCGGGCACGCCTCGGCGCACGCCGGGGCGCCGCCGCAGAGATTGCACTTGAAGGCCTTGCGCGTCGCCGGATCGTAGAACATCGTCCCGTAGGGACAGGCGATCGTGCAGAGCTTGCAACCGACGCACCGGTCGTCCAGGACGTCCTTGGCTCCCACGGCGTTGATCGTGATCGCGCCCACCGGACAAGCCGTCATGCACCACCCTTCCGCGCACTGCGTGCAGGTATAGGGCGCGTAGGAGGTGTGTCCCTCGAACGGAGAGACGCGGATCACGGATTTCGCGGGCTGGAAATCACCGGTCTGCATGTACGAGCAGGCCAGCTCACAGCGGAGGCAGCCGGTGCACTTCTCCGGGTGGATCCTGAGAACGCTCACCGCTTCTTCCTTTCGTGACGTTTGTGGGCTCGGCTGCGCTCCAGCCGACCGATGAACTCGTCGAGGGGGATCGCGGCCATCGTCATCCCCGCGACACCGCCGCGCGCGCCCAGCTCGACGGATACACGCGAGATGGTGGCGTTGTCCGGCGCCTCCATGATCGTGACGAAGTCGTAGGGGCCCAGCACCGCGTACTGGGCGACGACGCGCGCGCCCATGCGCTGCACGCCGGCGTTCACCTTGCGGATCCAGCCGGGCCGCCCGCGGAGGACCTTGCGCCCCGATTCGGACAGCGTGCTCAGCATGACATACGTCGCCACGGCGGGCCTCCTCAGCCGTTCACGCTCGGGACAGCGCTCGGCAGTATATCAGACCGGCGCTTCGCGGCTTGATGCTCTGAGGAACATATAGACCGCCGAGAAATCCTTCCGCCCGAGGCCGTGGGACGACGCGAGCCGGAGCGCCTGCTGCGCCGCCGGCGCCACGACGACCGGCACGCGCAGCTCGCGGGCGGCGTTGACGGCCAGCCCGAGGTCCTTCGCCATCAGGTCCGTGGTGAAGCCCGGGGCGTAGTCGCGGCTCGAGGGCGCCTTCCCCACGAGCCCGGGCACCGGATGCATGTGCTCCATGACCCAGGTGTTGCCCGACGATTTCGAGATGACGTCGGTCAGGACCTTCGGGTCGACGCCGAACCCCTCGGCGATCCTGAACGCCTCGCTCACCGCCACGGCGGCGACACCCGCGATCAGGTTGTTGCAGAGCTTGGCGACTTCGCCCGACCCCACCGGCCCGACGTGGATGATGTTGGCACCCATCGCCGACAGCACGGGCCGCGCCTCCTCGAAGTCGCGCGCGTCACCGCCGACCATGATCGCGAGCGTTCCGTCGACCGCACGGGGCACGCCACCCGATACCGGCGCGTCGATGAAGCGCGCGCCGCGGCGGACGACTGCCTCCGCGACCCGGCGCGACACGCTCGGATCGATCGTGGACATGTCGATGCAGAGGCGGCCGGCGGCGAGGCCCTCCAGCACGCCGCCGGCGGCGAGGTAGGCCGACTCAACATGCGACGACGACGGGAGCACGGTGATCACCAGCTCACTGTCGCGCGCGGCCGCAGCCGCTGAGCCCGTCCGGGCGGCGCCGACCCTCACGGCGCCGACGAGGGCCGCCTCGGCCACGTCGTACGCGACGACGCTGTGCCCCTTCTTCACGAGGTTCGCCAGCATAGGCTGACCCATGGCGCCGATCCCGATAAATCCGATCTTCATGAACAGCCCTCCTTCTCTCCGGCGTGGGCCGGGCGTTTCGACGCGCCGCAGGCCAAGGCCGCGCCCGGGCTATGATCGCGGGGTGCACCGAGCGCGTCAAGCTCCGTGGACCGTCGGTGGACTGATCCTCATCGCGCTCGCCGCGATCTTCTGGGGGACGAGCGGGTCGGTGATGACGGTGCTCGCCGAGCGCGCGTCGGCCAGCCCGCTGCTGGTCGGCGTCGCGCGGCTCTGGCTCGCGGCCATCCTGCTGCTCCTCGCGACGTGGGTGACCCCCGGGTCGTTTGCCGTCGTGCCCGGCGACCGCTGGCGCTGCGTCGCGATGGGAGCGTGCATGGCCGGTTACCAGGCGGCGTACTTCCCGGCCGTTACGCTCAGCGGGATCACGATCGTCGCCCTCGTCGCGATCTGCTCGGCGCCGCTCGCAATCGCCGCGCTCGCCCCGTGGCTGCTCGGCGAGCGCCTGACGAGGCCCGTTCGCGTGGCCCTCGGCCTGGGCGTGATCGGCACCGCGCTGCTCGTCGCCGCGCCGTCGGGGTCGTCCGCTCCATCGGCGCGATTCCTCGCCGGCGCGCTGCTGGCCCTCGTTGCGGGTCTGGCCTATGCGCTGTACGTGCTCGTGGCGAAGGCGAGCCTGCGGCGCTCGGCGCCGCTCCCCATGACCGCGCTCACGTTCACCATCGGCGCCCTCCTCCTGACACCGGCCCTCCTCTGGACCGAGGCGCCGCTCGCCCAGCTGGCGCTCGGCTGGCCGTGGCTACTCTATCTCGGAGGGGTCGCGACCGCAGGCGCCTATGCCATCTACACCGTCGGGCTCCGCCACGTGCCCGCCTCGGTCGCCGGCGTGACCACGCTCCTCGAGCCCTTCACGGCGACGATCCTGGGCCTGACGCTCTTCGGCGAGAGGCTCGGCGCCGGCGGCGGCCTCGGCGCCGTGCTGCTCGTCACGGCGCTCGGCCTCTTGATCATCGATCGACGATGATCCGGGCACGAGCAACGCGGCGAGGCCGTCGCCCGAGGGGCGTCGAGTGGTCAGATCGGCTGGATCGGGCGCGAAACGGCGCGGCTGAAGGTACAGTTCGTGACGTCGGCGAGGCGGTCGAAATTCGCCTTCCTGTTGTCGAGGAAGCCGATCGTGCGGCCGACGAGCGACTCGGGCAGCGGCGGGACGGTCACCATGTCGCGGGTGGCGACGCCAACCGGACTCAGAACGCGAATGCGTGTCATAAGGGTCTCCGTCTGATCCCTGTGGACCGGGCGAGGAGGCGCCCGAGGTTCTCGTGGAGCTCGGCGAGGACCGTACGCTTGATGGACACCGACACCGACTCCACGGGCTCCGCATTGCCCTCGCGGTGAATGACGAGGGTGCCCGTGAACTTCTCGGCGCGCTCGTCGGTGGCCGCCAATCCTCTCAATGTCAGGACTTCCCAGCTCTCCGCCATGGGGGCTATCTTAACTCAATGGTCATCGCGCTCGACGTCGGGACCTCGTCTGTCCGCGCCGCGTTCTACGACGGCGCGGGGCGGGCGATCGTCGGGCGCTCGCACCAGGTGCAGTACACGCCAACCCTGACGCCGGACGGCGGGGTTGAGCATGACGCGACGCGATTGCTAGAAGGGGTCGGCGCCTGCCTCGACGCCATCCACCCGAATCGGCCCCCCGAGGAAACTCGTGCGGTCAGCGTCGCGACATTTTGGCATGGACTTCTCGGGTTCGATGCCGGAGGACGTCCAATCACACCCGTCTACATGTGGGCCGACACTCGGAGCGTCGAGGACGCCCAACTGCTCCGCTCGGCGCTGGACGACGAGGCACTCCACAGACGCACCGGCTGTCATCTGCATTCGTCATACTGGCCAGCCAAGCTCCGCTGGCTCGCTCGGGAGCGCCCCGCCGAGGCCCGGCGCGTCGCTCGGTGGGGGTCGTTCGGGGAGTTTCTCGAGCTCTCCCTGTTCGGTGAAGCGACGACGAGCCTGTCGATGGCCTCGGGCACAGGGCTCTTCGATCAGGAAACCACCCGGTGGGACCCGGAAGCGCTGGCCGCGGCCGAGATCGAAGAGCGCCACCTCTTCCCGATCGCCGATCGGACTGAACCGCGGCGTGGGCTGCGCGGCCCGTGGGCTGGCCGGTGGCCGGCACTCCGAACGGCGAGCTGGTTTCCGGCGATCGGCGACGGCGCGGCGAGCAATATCGGCTCCGACTGCATCGATGCCACGCGCATTGCCCTCAGCGTGGGCACCTCGGCCGCCCTCAGGGTGGTTACGCGGGATCCGCCCGCTCCACCGCGCGGACTCTGGCGGTACCGGGTGGATCGCGCCCGCGCGGTTGTCGGGGGCTCGACGTCGGAAGGGGGCAACGTCTACGCGTGGACTCGCCAGGTGCTGCGCCTCGGGCGCGACGATGAAATCGAAGCGGCGCTCGCCGCGCTGCCCGCGGACGGACACGGCCTCACGGTTCTTCCCCATCTGGGTGGCGAGCGATCGCCGGGATGGCGTGGCGGGCGGCGCGGTCTGGTCAGCGGCCTTCGCCTGGACACGAGCGCCGTCGAGATCGTGCGCGCCGTACTCGAGGCCGTGGCGCTCCGGCTCGCGATGGTCTACGGCCTCGTGGCTCCCTGCGCGTCCGCAGACCATGCGGTCGTCGCCTCCGGCGGCGCCCTCGGCCGATCCCGCGCATGGACCCAGATCATTGCCGACGCCCTCGGACGCCCCGTCATGTGGTCGGCGGAGCCCGAGGCAACGAGCCGTGGGGCTGCGCTGCTCGCTCTCGAGGCACTCGGCCTCGTGCCGGATCTCGTCACGGCCCGCCAGACGCTCGGGGAGACGTTCGTGCCCGACCGCGCCCACCACGCACGCTACCGCGAGGCGATCGAGCGCCAGCGCCGCCTCGACGAGAGGGTATGATTTGAGCATGGCATCGGACGTCAACCTGACGGTGTGCGCGGACCCTGCCGCGCTCGCCGAGACCGCGGCCCATCTCATCGTCGACGCCGCAACCGAGGCCGTGAGGGAGCGCGGCCGATTCATGCTGTGCCTGGCCGGAGGGGAGACCCCGCGCGCGACGTATGCACGGCTCGCGCTTCCGGCATTCAGCGAGCGCATGCGCTGGGACCGGACGTGGGTCTTCTTCGGCGACGAGCGCGCCGTGCCGCCCGATCACCCCGAATCGAACTATCGGATGGCGTACGAGACGCTCCTGTCGCGTGTCCCAATTCCTCCGGCCCAGATCTTCCGGATGTGTGCCGAGGACGCCGACGGCGACGGGGCCGCGGCCGCGTACGCGGCGGCGCTCGCCGAGGCCTTCGGAACGCGCCGTGGCGAGCTCCCGCGCTTCGACGTCGTGCTCCTCGGCCTCGGTGTCGACGGGCACACGGCATCCCTGTTCCCCGGCTCGCCCGTACTCCGGGAGGTCTTCCGCACCGTCGCCGCTGTGCACGTCGCCGCCGCACAGATCCCGCAGCGGCTGACGCTCACCTTCCCGGTCCTGAACGCCGCGGCGCGCGTCGTCTTCCTCGTGACGGGTCCCGAGAAGGCGAAGATCGTCAGGACCGTGCTGTCCGAGCCGGCGAGGCTGCCGGCCGCACTCGCCCGGCCGACCGACGGCGAGCTCGTCTGGCTCACCGATCGCGCGGCGGCAGCGCTTCATCCGGTTGGGGAGGCTCAGTAGCGATGGCGACGGGGACCGACGAGCCGTTCACGCTGGTGATCTTCGGGGCGTCCGGCGACCTGACGCGCCGGAAGCTCGTCCCCGCGCTCTGGAGCCTCTACGCCGGGCGCACGCTGCCGGAGCCCTTCGCGATCATCGGCAGTGCGCGCAGCGAGGTGAGTCATGACGAGTTTCGCCGGCGCATGCGGGAGGCCGTGCGCGAATTCGCGCGTACCCAGCCGCCTTCCGCGAACGTCTGGGACCGCTTCGCCGCGTCCCTTTCCTACGTCGCCGGCGATCCCGCCAATCCCGCGCTCTACGCGCAACTCGAGCAGGCCATGAAGGCCATCGAGGGGGCCCGCTCCGGACCCGCGAACCGGCTCTTCTACTTCGCGACGCCTCCGAGCCTGTACGACACGATCGTCGAGAACCTCGGCGCCTCGGGGCTCGCGCACCCACGGGGGGGTTGGACACGCATCATCGTCGAGAAACCCTTCGGGCACGATTACGAGAGCGCGCGAGCTCTCAACAGCCAGCTGAGCCGAGTCTTTCGCGAGGACCAGATCTATCGCATCGACCACTACCTCGGGAAAGAGACCGTCCAGAACCTGCTCGTGCTACGGTTCGCCAACGAGATCTTCGAGCCGCTGTGGAACCGTAACCACGTGGCCGAAATCCAGATCACCGTCGCCGAGTCGATCGGCGTGGAGACGCGCGGGGCGTACTACGAGGAGGCGGGCGCGCTGCGCGACATGGTGCAGAACCACCTGCTTCAGCTCTTGTGCCTCATCGCGATGGAGCCGCCCGTCACCTTCGACGCCAGCCCGGTGCACGACGAGAAGAACAAGGTGATGCATGCCATCCGACCGATCGATCCGCGCAAGGTCGACGAGGTGGCGCTCAGGGGGCAGTATGGCCCCGGCTTCGTCGGTGGAAAGCCGGTCCCGGGTTACCGGCAGGAGAAAGGGGTTGCGCCGGATTCAAAAACCGAGACGTACGCGGCCCTGCGGCTCATCGTCGACAACTGGCGCTGGGCGGGGGTGCCCTTCTATCTGCGAACCGGCAAGCGCATGGCGAAGCGGGTGAGCGAGATCGCGATCCGGTTCCACCGCACCCCCCACATGATCTTCCATCGCGATCCGGCCGGCGTCGAGCCGAACGAGCTCGTGATCCGCATCCAGCCCGACGAGGGCATGGCCCTGACCGTCGCGGCGAAGACACCGGGGCCGGATCTCAAGCTCGGGCCCGTGGGCCTCCATTTTCGTTACGGCGAGGTGTTCGGTGCCGAGCCGCCCGAAGCGTACGAGCGGCTCCTGCTCGATGCGGTGCATGGGGACTCGACGCTCTACGCGAGGGCCGACTGGGTGGAGAAGGCCTGGTGGCTTCTCGGTCCGGTGCTCGACGCGTGGATCCAGGCCTCGGCGCCCGCGCCCTATCTCTACGAAGCCAACTCCTGGGGACCTCCGGAAGCTGATGCGTTTATCGCGCGCGACGGGGGAGCGTGGAGGAAGCCATAGCGGCGCTCCTGGCCGGGGAGAGCCGGGGACTGGCCCTTCGCCGACCACGCGAGCCAACAACCCACGAGGTCTGATCGCGGAGGTGCGGTCGGCGCACTCCTGACAACACGGATCGGCGGAGGGCCAGTTCCCCAGCTCTCCCCCGGCCCGGAACGTCCGCCTACTTCGTGGTCGTCGCGTGCTGGAGAGCGCGGCTCGCGGTCAGCTCGACGTACGTGAACCACCAGCCGTCGAGCAGGCGAACCTCCAGCGAGCTGCCGGCCTTTTCGTAGACGTGCGTGATGCCATGCTCCGCGGCGGAGGTGCTGCTGACGTGGCGCCAGCCGTTCGCCTCCAGCGTGGTCCGCATGGCCACGCTCAGGCTCTCGACCTCCAGGCGACCGCGATACACGAGCCGCGCGGCCTTGACCGTCGGCGACTCGATGACCGTCGACTTGCCTGCCTGGTACGCGAGCCCCTTCGGCACCGGAATGTCTTCGAACTCGCTCCGCACGGGCCTTGTGGAAACCGAGGCGCACCCGACCGCAAACGCGAGAACCAGGAACACGGCGACGATTCGTTGAATGCTCATGGCGTGAGCGTAGCAGGAACCGACGCGGGGTCGCAAAGAAATTTGGGCGAAATCGGCCTCGACCGTGTGCGCCACCTCCGCCACTCGCCCTCGGGCGCGACTTGATGTCGAGATCGCACGACCTGACGATCCGCGCCTGACCGTCAAAGACCGTACCAGCGGTGATTTTCCGTCCACCATGCGTCTGGGTCGCGAGGCTCAGGCTCAGCCCAAGACCGAGTACCCGCCGTCCACGGGGATGGCGGTCCCGGTGACGAAGTCCGAGGCGGCACTCGCCAGAAAGACGGCGACACCGGCCATGTCCTCCATCGTGCCCCAGCGCCCGGCGGGCGTTCGCCTGAGCACGTTCTCGTGGAGGCCCGGGACTTGGCGACGAGCGCCCTGCGTCAGCTCGGTGTCGATCCACCCCGGGAGCACCGCGTTCACCTGGATGTTGTCCTTCGCCCAGGCGGTCGCGAGCGACTTGGTCAGCTGGACCAGGCCGCCCTTGCTCGGGCCGTACGCCGGGGAAAACGAAACGCCGAAGATCGACATCATCGAGCCGATGTTGATGATCTTGCCGCCACCGGCCGCCTTCATGGGCGCGAAGGCGGCCCGGGAGCACAGGAACGCGCTGGTGAGGTTCGTGTCGAGGACCTGATGCCACTCGGCGAGCGTGTAGTCCTGGGGTTGCTTGCGGATGTTGGTCCCCGCGTTGTTCACGAGGATGTCGAGACGGCCGCACCGATCCACCGTGGATCGGACCAGGGCGTTGACCGACGCTTCGTCGGCGACATCGACGGCGATCGCGAGCGGCTGACCGCCGAGCTTCTCCAGCTCGCGGACGGCGGCGGCGGACTTCGTCTGGTTACGCGCCGCCACGACGACGCGAGCGCCCGCGCCCGCCAGGCCGCGGGCCATGCCGAGGCCGATCCCGCCGTTACCGCCGGTGACGATCGCGACTTTTCCCTTGAGATCGAACATTGATTCCTCCGAGCCCGCATCTTACCCGAAGTCGTGAGACGGGACGTGGTGGCCGAGGGCGGGAAGACCCCGGGCCCGGACCGCGCGCACCGAGATGACGCCGTCCTGCCGCTGCGCGATCCCGTCGACGAGGAGATACGGCTCGGCCACCAGCGTTACGCGATGGCGCGCGAAGACCGGCGGCATCACGATCACGTTCGCGATACCCGTCTCGTCCTCGAGAGAGAGGAAAACGAACCCCTTCGCGGTGCCCGGACGCTGGCGGACGATGACGCTTCCCGCCACCTGGACTCTGGCGCCGTCCTCGACGCTCGCGAGCTCGCGTGCGCTCAGCACGCCCCGGTGCCTGAGCGCCGTGCGTCGCAGCGCCATCGGGTGGCGGCCGAGCGTCACGCTCGTGCCAGCGTAGTCGGCAGCGAGGCGCTCGACGTCCGTCATCTCGCTCAACGGGCTGGGCTCGCGCGGCGGGTCCCTGAACAACGGTCCGGGGGGTGGCACGGCCGCCGTCCAGAGATTCGCCCGGCGGGTCCCCCCGAGCGGAGCCAGCGCGCCGATGGCCGCGAGCGTTTCCAGCTCGTCGCGCTCGAGGTGGGCCCGGCGGGCGAGGTCGTGGATGGAGCCGAACGGCTCTTCGTTCCGCGCCTCAACGATCGCGCGGGCCGCACGCTCGCGCAGCCCTTTGACGTACCGCAACCCCATCCGCACCGTGAGGCCGCCGTCGGTGCGCTCGACCGTACATAATCGCTGCGAGCGCGTGACGTCGATCGGCAGGATGCGCAGGCCGTGGCGCTGCGCGTCTTTCACGAGGGTCGCCGGATGATAGAACCCCATCGGCTGGTTGTTGAGGAGCGCCGCGTAGAACGCCGCCGGATGATGGACGCGCAGGTACGCGCTCGCGTAGGCGAGCAGCGCGAAGCTGCTCGCGTGGCTCTCCGGAAAGCCGTAGAGCGCGAACGCGGTGATCGCGTGAACGATCTCTTCCGCGGCGGCGCCGTGGATCCCCTGCCGCGCCATGCCCGCCCGCAGCTTCGTCTCCACCTCGGCCATGAGTCGCTCGCTCCGTTTGAAGCCGAACGCTCGCCGGAGCTCCTCGGCCTCCGTCGCCGTGAAGCCGGCCGTCACCATCGCCATCCGCAAGAGTTGCTCCTGGAACAGCGGCACGCCAAGAGTGCGACGGAGGATCGGCTCGAGACTCGGATGCGGATACGTGACGGGCTCGCGGCCGCGCCGACGCCGGATGTAAGGATGCACCATATTGCCCACGATCGGTCCGGGACGGATGATCGCGACCTGCACGACGAGATCGTAGAACCGCTCGGGACGGACGCGCGGGAGCGTCGCCATCTGGGCGCGGCTCTCAACCTGGAACACGCCGATCGTGTCGGCTTCCTGCAGGCTCCGGTACACGGCGGGATCGTCAGACGGTAGCCCAGCGAGATCCACCTCGCCTCCGGTCTCGCGGACGAGCGTCAAAGAATCCTGGAGCACCGACATCATCCCCAACCCGAGCAGATCCACTTTGACGATGCCGAGCCCCGCGCAGTCGTCCTTGTCCCACTGGACGACGACCCGGCCCGGCATCGTCGCGGGCTCGAGTGGCACGACGTCGTCGAGCCGGCCCGCGGCGATCACCATCCCACCCGAGTGCTGGCCGAGATGCCGCGGCAAGTCCTGGATCCGCGTCCAGAGCGTGGCGAAGCGCCGGATCCGCGGGGCGGTCGGATCGCAGCCGGCCTCGGGCAGATGCTTCGTCAGAAGCTCGTCCGGATCCTGGTAGCCCCAGTTCGCGACGAGCTGCGCGAGCCGGTCTCGCGTGTCGCGCGGGAGCCCGAGCGCCTGGCCGACTTCGCGCGCGGCGCTCCGGCCTCGATACGAAATCACGTTGGCGGTCATCCCCGCTCCATGTCGTCCGTACTGCCGATAGACATGCTGGATCGCCGCTTCTCTCCGCTCGCCGCTCGGCAGATCCAGGTCGATATCGGGCCACTCTCCACGCGCTTCGCTGAGAAAACGTTCGAACAAGAGTTCCATGCCGACGGGATCCACCGCGGTGATCCCGAGCGCGTAGCAGACCGCGCTATTGGCCGCCGAGCCGCGTCCCTGGACGAGGATGTCGTGGGTCCGGCAGTACTCGACGATGTCCCACACGATCAGGAAGTAACCCGCGAGGTCGAGCCGACCGATGAGGTCGAGCTCGTGCGCGATCTGACGGCGCGCGCGCGCCGCGAGCGGGCCGGCGCCGTACCGCGCCCTGACGCCGCGCTCGGTCAGCTCGCGCAGGTGGCCGAGCGGCGTCTGGCCGGGGGGCAGCGGGAACTCCGGGAATCGGTACCCGAGGTCCTTCAGCGTAAAGGCCAATCGCAGCGCCAGCTCCCCGGTGTTGGCGAGGGCATCGGGGAGATCCCGGAAGAGCTGCAGCATCTCGCCCCCGCCCTTCAACCAGCGCTCGCCGTTCGTCAGGAGCCGACGGCCCGCGCGATCGAGATCGGTCTTCTCGCGGATGCACGTGAAGACGTCGGCGAGCGGCCGGCCCTCCGGGCGCGCGAAGAGCGGCTGGTTGGAGGCGACGAGCGGCAGGCGGGCCGCGCGCGCGAGCGTCACCAGGCCCTGGAGGATCTCTTCCTGCTCGCGGACGAAATGGCGCTGGACCTCGACGAAGCAGTTCGAGCGTCCGAAGATCGCCACGAGCCGGGCCAGCACCTGGCGGGCGCCGGCGCCGTCGCCGGCCGCGAGCCGGAGCGCGAGCGGACCGCGCGCGCCGCCGGTGAGACACACGAGCCCGGCGGCGTACGGCTCGAGGTCGTCGAGCGCGGTCGCGGCGGCCCCCTTGGCGGCGCCAAGCTTCATCCGTGTGATCAGACGGCAGAGGTTCTGGTAGCCCTCCCGGTCTTCCACGAGCAGCGGCAGGCGCGCGCCGTCGACCAGCGTGATCTCGCTACCGACGATCGGCTTCACGCCCGCGTGCGCGGCCGCACGGGCCAACCGGGCGGCGCCGTACACGCCGTCGCGATCGATCAAGGCGACCGCAGGCATGTCGAGCCGGGCCGCTTCGGCGGCGAACACCTCGGGGTGCTCGGCGCCTTCGAGGAATGAGAACGCCGACTGTGCGTGGAGCTCGATGAACATGGTCAGTCGTACACACCGTCGAGATACCAGTGACCGGTGAGGCGATCCCGAGCGAGCCGGCAGAGCGCGCCGTCACCGAGCACAACGTCCCATTCATCGCGCGCCCACGCTTCGGCATCCCACCACTCGCCCGACGCGCGCCACGGGCCCGCGCAGGCGACGACGTGCCGCGCGTCCACGCGCGCTGGTCGCTCGCCCGCCGTCTCGACGTCCACGCGGCTCGCCGGCCGCGTCCGCCGCAGCGCGAGCCGATGCTCGGGCTCGTCGGCGGTGGCCGGGTCCTGGCGCGGGGAGCGCCACCCCCGCGGCCCACGATGATCGGACGGTTCGAGCTCGACTGGCGGCGAGAACGCCAGCATCGTGAAGTCGTCGGGGCGGTGCGAGTCGCCGAGCGCGGGGGAACCCAGATTATCGGCGCCGACGAGGGCCGCGAGGCGCGCGAGCATCGAGACGAGATCGCGGGGGACGGGAGCGGGCGGTTGCCAGAGTCCTCCCTGCCCCGTCGATGGCCGGATCGGATGAGCGCTGACTGCGACGCGCGTCACGGGGGCCTGCGGCGGATGCGCTTCGAGGTCCAGGACCAGCAGGGTGAGCATCGGCTTCACCTCGCCCATCGGGTAGGCGAGCGAGACGGCACGCGCATGGTACCCGCCGGAGGCGAGGCCGAGCCTGACCTCGAGCGCGTCGGCGGCGAGCGCCACCGCGGCGAGCCGCTGGCCGAGACGCTCGAGCACGGTCTCGAGCACGAGGGCGAGGGCCCCGATCGAGTCGATCTCCCACTCGAGTCCCTGCGCTTCTTCCCAGAACGGCGGCGACGTCCAGGGACGGAACGGATCGCGATCGAGGCCGAGCGCCAGATCGTGGGCACGGAGCCCGGCGGGCCCGAGGCGCATGGCCAGGCCATCGCGAGGCAGCGCGGCCAGCTCGCCGAGGGTCCGCGCACCCCACCGGGCGAGGGTCGCGGCGAGATCCGGGGTGAGGTCGAGCGCGGCGAGCGGCGCCCGGGCGAGCGCCGCGCGCTCGCGGCCGGGGGGAATGACCGTCACGGCGCCCGTCGCGCGCGCCGCCGCCACTCGCGCGGCCGTGCGGCTTACCGCAAGCCCCACGCGCGCCGTGAGCCCTACGGCTCGCGCCTGATGCACGAGACGGCGTCCGATGGACGCGGGATCGCCGATGAGTCGCTCGAGACCGACCGTGTCGACGTAGACGAGCCCCGCCCCGCCGTCCTCGATGCGCGGCGAGACGGCCAGGGCTGCTTCGAGAAGGGCGTAACGCGCCGCCACGACGTACTCCTCCACCCACGGTCGGGTCACCAGCATCGGGCAGCGGGCGCGTGCTTCCGTCTCCGTCATGCCCGGACGGACGCCCTGCTCGCGGGCCTCGGCATTCGCCTCGAGGATCGTCTTGATCTTCCCCGTCGGGGCGCTCGTGTTGATGATTGCCAGCGGAGACTCGCGGAGCGCGGGTTCGCACCGCTCGACGGCGGCGGCATCGAAGTGCTCCACCAGCACGCAGCCGAACCGGCTCACGCGCTCCACCAGAGCGACGGCGACCAGCCGGACGCCGCACGACGCGAGCGGAGCACCCGCGTCGTCGTGCGCACGCGCGCGAGCCGCGTGGGAACGGGTCCGGGACCAGCCCACTCGATCCCCTCGCGCAGAGTCTCGATCGCCAGCGCCGCGCTCGACCCGGTGAGCCGCCGACGGCCGACGATCAGAAGCGCCACGTCCGTCCGCCGGACCGCGAACTTCAGGCGGAATGCCAGCGTCGTGGAAAGTCGGGGCACCCGCTCGCCCAGGTCGAGCGCAACCAGGGCGAACCCCGGACAGCGAACGAGCATGTCGGTGGCGCGGAGCGCCACGTCGCGATGCCCTCCGCAGCGGACCCACAGAATACGGCGCAGATCGACCCCGGCCTGCGAAGCGAACCCCGGGTCGAACGTCTCCTCGGTGTCGACGAGAGCGGCGGTTTCACCCCGGCTCACGACGTCACGGAGACACGCAACGAGGTGGCTCGTGCGGCCCGACGACGGCGCCCCGACGATCTCGGTGATCTCGCCGCGGATCGGAACCGCGCACTTCGGTGTCGGGCCGCCCGTACTGAGCTCGCCCTCGTGAGATCTGTGATCGTACATGGGTCAAAAAGCTAATCACGTGACGAGTGTTACGCAAGATGAAGATATGGGGGATCAAAGAGAAAACTCTACTAGATAGTGGGGTTAGGCTAGAAGATGCGATCGGCTAGAATGCGGGCTGAGGAGCAGGTGCCATGGAACTACGCACCGTGAAAGCAATCGTCACCGGGGGCGCCTCGGGGCTCGGACGCGCTACCGCTGAACGCCTCGTCGCGGCGGGCGCCAGTGTCGCCTTGCTCGATCGCCCGGCCTCAGCGGGCGCGGACGTCGCGAAGGCCATGGGCCAACGGGCCATCTTCACCCCCGCCGACGTCACGAGCGGTGACGAGGTAGGCGCGGCCCTCCAGACCGCCTGGGACCGCTTCGGCCGCCTCGACGTGCTCGTCAACTGCGCTGGCATCGGCACGGCGATGAAAACCCTCGGGAGATCGGGTCCGGCAAAGCTCGAAGAGTTCACCCGGGTCATCCAGGTCAACCTCATCGGCACCTTCAACTGCATCCGACTCGGCGCCGCGCTCATGGCGAAGAACGCCCCAGGGGCCGAGGGTGAGCGCGGGGTCGTCATCAATACCGCGTCGGTCGCGGCCTTCGACGGCCAGATCGGCCAGGCTGCCTACTCGGCCTCGAAGGGCGGCATTGTGGGCATGACGCTCCCGATCGCGCGCGACCTCGCCGAGCTCGGGATCCGCGTGGTGACGATCGCGCCCGGCATTTTCGACACCCCGCTTCTCGCGACCCTGCCCGATCCTGTCCGCACCTCGCTCGGCAAGCAGGTGCCCTTCCCGTCGCGTCTCGGCCGTCCCGCGGAATTTGCGGCGCTGGCCCTGCACATCATCGAGAACGCGATGCTGAACGGCGAGACGATCCGGCTCGACGGCGCGATCCGGATGCAGCCCCGGTAGTGCGAGCCGCAGGACGTCGTGGGGCTGGGGCCCCCCGCGGGCGAAGCGACCGTGGTGAAGATCGCTCCCCGTGACGGGCACCGCGTCGGTGACGGCGCCAAGCTGAAGCGCTCGCGCATCGTCTTCAGAGGATGGTCGCGCCTGTCAGGCCGGATCCGCGTGATCGACCGCGGCACAGAGCGCCGGCTCATGGTTCATGGTGAAATCCTCTCGATCTATCCGCTCAACGGCGACTGGAGACCGATGCGCCGCGAATACTGGTGGAAGGCGCTCGAGGCCGTCGAGCTCCCCCGCCGACCGTCAGCGCTGCTCGTCGGCCTGGGCGGCGGCACGCAGGTCCATCTGCTCCACCGTCTCTCCGCCCCGCGGCACATCACCGTGATCGAGCGAGATCCGGTCATCGTGCGTGTTGCCAGCGAGTGGTTCGAGCTCGATCGCGTCGGCAAGCTGGAGATCGTCTGCGCGGACGCCGAGACCGCCGTCACCGGGCTCAGACAGGCCGGGCGGCAGTTCGACTACGTGATGGACGACGTCTCGTACGCCGACGAGCCGGAGGTCGCGTTGCCGAAGCTCCTCGCCGTGGTTCCGTTGGTCACGCCGCGGGGATCGCTCGTCGTGAACCGCCACCGGCGCGGCGACCCGCGGCCGCTCGCCCGCACGCTGCGGCTCTACTTCCGCGAGGTCAGGCTTCGCCGCGTGCGGCGGACGGGGGAAAACACGCTGATCTGCTGCTCGCGACCCCTCGTCAATCGCGACGGAGGCGTTTGAACCGCAGGCGGTGCGGGCGCTCGGCCTCGGCGCCGAGTCTCCGGCGGCGGTCGGCCTCGTAGTCGGCATAGTTACCCTGGAACCAGACGACCCGGCCCTCGTCCTCAAACGCCAGCATGTGGGTCGCGATCCGGTCGAGGAACCAGCGGTCGTGGCTGATCACCAGCGCGCAGCCCGCGAATTCGAGCAGGCCATCTTCCAGGGCGCGCAGCGTGTCCACGTCGAGGTCGTTCGTCGGTTCGTCGAGGAGCAGCAGATTGGCGCCGCTCTTGAGCATCGTCGCCAGGTGCAGGCGGTTTCGCTCGCCGCCCGAGAGGTCCGCAACGCGCTTCTGCTGGTCGCTGCCCCGAAAGTTGAACGAGGCGACGTAGCTGCGCGACTGCACGGTCCGGCCTCCGAGCATGAGCGTGTCGACGCCGCCCGAGATCTCCTCCCAGACGGTGCGTTGGCCCTCGAGCGCATCGCGGCTCTGATCGACATAGGCGAGCTTCACCGTCTCGCCGATGCGGAGCGTGCCGGAATCCGGCTTCTCCTGCCCGACGATCATTCGGAAGAGCGTCGTTTTCCCCGCGCCGTTGGGGCCGATGACCCCGACCATGCCGCCGCGGGGCAGCTTGAACGAGAGGCCGTCGATCAACCCCCGGTCTCCGTACGCCTTCCGGACGTCGTCGGCCTCGACGACGATGTCGCCGAGTCGCGGCCCGGGCGGGATGGCGATCTCGAGCGCCGTCGCGCGCTTCTCGAACGACTCGTTGAGCATCGCATCGTAGGCCTGAAGACGCGCCTTGCTCTTGGCCTGGCGGGCGCGCGGCGCCATCTGGACCCACTCGAGCTCGCGGGCGAGCGTGCGCTGGCGCGAGAGATCCGCCTTCTCTTCCTGCTCGAGGCGCTGGCCTTTTTGCTCGAGCCATGACGAATAGTTGCCCTCCCATGGAATGCCGTGTCCGCGATCGAGCTCGAGGATCCAGCCGGCGACGTTGTCGAGAAAGTAGCGGTCATGGGTGATCGCGACGACCGTCCCCGGGTACTCCTTCAAGTAGCGCTCAAGCCACGCGACCGACTCGGCGTCGAGGTGATTGGTAGGCTCGTCGAGTAACAGCATGTCCGGGCGCGAGAGGAGGAGTCGGCAGAGGGCCACGCGCCGGCGCTCGCCGCCCGAGATCTTGGCGACCTCCATGTCGCCGGGCGGCACGCGGAGCGCGTCCATCGCGAGCTCGACGGTGCGGTCGAGATCCCAGGCATTGACGGCGTCGATCTTATCTTGCAGACGTGCCTGCTCATCGAGCAGCTTCTCCATCGCGTCGGCCTCGACCGGCTCACCCAGGCGGGCACTGACCTCCTCGAAGCGCGTCAGCAGGGCGCGGACCTCGGCGACGCCCTCCTCGACGTTGGCGCGGACGTCCTTCGCGGGGTCGAGCTGGGGCTCCTGCGGCAGGTATCCGATGCGAAGCCCGGCGGCAGGGAACGCGTCGCCGAGGAAGTCCTTGTCGACGCCGGCCATGATCCGGAGCAACGTGGACTTGCCCGCGCCGTTGGCGCCGAGCACACCGATCTTGGCTCCGTGGAAGAACGAGAGCCAGATGCTGCGGAGGATCTCCCGCTTGGGCGGGACGACTTTCCGAAGATCCTTTATGACGAACGCGTATTCGCCGGCCATTTGTCGGAGCGAGGGGGGCTTACGCCCCCCTCTCGGCTCCCCCCCTGTTGGGAGACGCTCGCGTTCATGAGGCGACGGTGCTCCGGCATCATGCAGCGATCCTGGACCACCCGGATCCCGGCCCGTGCGAGCTTCTCGGCAGCCGCGTCGTTCCGGATCCCGAGTTGGAACCAGACCGCCTTCGGCCGCCACGGCAACGTAAGGATCTCGTCGGCGTGGCCCGAAAGGTATTCGGGACGGCGGAAGATCTCGACCACGTCAGCCGGCTCCGAGAGATCTTTCAATCCGGCCACCGTCGGCGCGTCATGGAGACGACGGCCGGCGAACTTCGGATTCACGGGCTGGATGCGGTAGCCGCGAGCTGCGAGGTAGGCCGGAACGTAGTGCGCGGCCTCGGACGGGTCAGCCTTGGCACCGAGCACCGCCACGGTCCTGGCCTCGCGAAGGATCGCCGTGAGGCCGGCATCGTCGTCGACGAGACGGACACGCCAATCGCTCATGGTGAGGTCCACCTTCTCACGACGAGGCCAGCGCGGCAATGATCTCGGCGCCGAAGGTCTCGGCCCGCCAGCGGCGCACGCCGTCCAGCGAGGCAAGCGCATCAGGCTCGCGCGGCCCCGCGACGGCGACAATCGTGATCAGCCGGTTGGGCAGGAGCAGTCCCGGCTCGAGCCCGAACCGTGGCGCCGCCTCCTTCCGCCACTGCCGGAGCGACTCGATTCGGCGGGCGATGATCGCCGGAAGCCTGAGCCGTGGGTGGCGCTCGAGCGTCGGCAACGAATCCTCCGGTAAGGCCTGGGCACGGGCCACGGCGGACAGGATCGCCTCGCCCCATCGCGCGATCACCTTGGGCGTGCAACCCGGGATCAGCGCGAGCTGCGTGACGTCGTCAGGTGGCGCCTGGGCCAGCCGCACGAGCGTCTCTTCGCCGAGGATCTTGAACGGCGGGCGATCGGTCTCGCGTGCGAGCTGCTCCCGGAGCTCGTACAGCTCCCGGAGGATCCCGAGGTTGCGCGGGGGCAGGTCACGGGCGCCCTTGAGGCCGGCGAAGGCGTTGGGGTCCTGAACCCGCTGGACGACAGGCTGGGCCGCGAGCGCAGCACATTCCTCCTCGACCCAGGAGAATCGGCCCATCCGCACCAGCTCCTCGGTGAGCCGGCGCTTGAGCGCGAAGAGATGGAGCACGTCGGCCTCGGCGTAGCGGCGCTGGGCCTCGGAGAGAGGGCGCCGCGACCAGTCGTCGCGCTGCTTCGAGGGTGGCAGCTCCACTTCGAGGTAGTTCTGCAGCAGGACGTCGAGGCCGAGGGCCGTGGCGCCGAGGAAGCGGGCGGCGATGGAGGTGTCGAAGAGCGACGCGAAACCGAATCCGCGGCGCTTGAGCTGGACGAGGTCGTTGTCTCCGGCATGGAGCACCGTCACGACGGACGGCGTGGTGAACACGGGGGCGAGCGGCGTGAGATCGCCGAGCGCCAGGGGATCGACGAGCCAGACGTCGCGGGACGACACGGCCAGCTGGATGAGCGACAGACGCTCCGGGTAGTGGTGCAGGCTGTCGCCTTCCGTGTCGAGCGCGATCTCGCCCGGCGCTCGAAGGCGCTGTGAGATCTCGGCGAGGTCGGCATCGGTCTCGACCCAGCGTGAAGCGATCGTGTCGATCGGCCCGAGTCCGCTCAGTCCTGAAGGGCTCCCCTCAGCGGAGGCACCGCTTCGGCTCGCACTACCCATCGAGCATTGGCCCGAGCACGGTCCGGAGGTGCTCGGCACTGGCCGGAGCGCGCAGCGACGCGCGGACGCCGAGGGCTTCGGCCCTCATGAGGGTATCCGGGCCCATCGCGTGCGTCAACGCGACTGTCCGCGCTGCGAGGCACGCCGTCTCGCGGCAGAGGCGCTCCACGATCGGCAGGGTGGTCAGGATCACGGTGGCGCCTTCGCGCTCGACGGTCGCGGGCTCCGCGTCGGTTCGCGTCGCGATGACGCGCGCGCGCGGGAAGAGGCGACGCAGAGTGTCCGTGAGAGCATCCCGCGTCGCCGTGTCGTCCGCGAGGACGAGGATCACCGGCATCGGCCCCAGTGTACCCGACCGGAATGATCACCGCGCCGTGGTAGGATGCCCGAGCGACTTGCGGGGGGTCTCGATGGCGAAGGAAATCTCGATCGTCCACCACGCCGACCGGCGCACCGACATGGTGATGCCCTACGCGCCGGGCATCGTCGTGAGTCGGGGAAGACTCGTGTTCCTCTCGGGCGTCACCGCGGCGGCCGTCTATCACAGCCACCCGCATCGCGAGGAAGAGTTCGACCTGCCCTCGACGATGCGTGAGCAGGCGGTGCTCGCGATGGAGAACCTCCAGAAGACGCTCGCGGCGGCCGGCTGCACGCTCGCCGACCTGGTCTCGGCGACGCGCTTCCTGACCGACGTCGCCGAGCAGGACGATCTCAACCGCGTCTGGGCCTCGTACCTCGGCGGTCACCTGCCGACGACGACCACGGTCGAGGTGTCCCGCCTCGCCACCCATCCGCGCTGCAAGCTCGAGATCAGCGCGATCGCCGTCGCCGACGAGGAAAACGGCTGATGGCGACGCTCGGCTTCGTCGGGCTCGGCACCATGGGAGGCCGCATGGCGAAGCGGCTCCTCGACGCGGGCCGTCGGGTCGTCGGCTACAACCGGACACCCGAGAAGGCGCGGGCGCTGGTCGCCGCCGGCCTCACGCTCGAGAAATCGCCGCGCGCCGTCGCCGAGGCCTCGGACGCCGTCTTCAGCATGGTGACCGACAGCGCCGCGCTCCGCGCGATCGCCCTCGGCCCCGACGGCGTGATCGCAGGGCTCCGGCGCGGCGCGGTCTGGGCCGAGATGAGCACGGTCGGGCCTGACGTCACGCGAGAGCTCGGCGGGGCGGTCGCCGCGCGGGGCGCCACGCTGATCGACGCGCCCGTCTCCGGCAGTCCCGTCACGTTGGAGGCGGGTCAGCTCTCATTCATGGTCGGCGGTGATCCTGCGGGGCTCGAAAAAGTGCGCGAGCATCTCGTGGCGATCGGGCCGACGATCACCCACGTGGGCGAGCTGGGGCTTGCGGTGACGATGAAGATTGCGACCAACCTGAATCTCGCCGTTCAGATGCTCGCGTTCAGCGAGGCGGTGGCGCTCGCCGAGAAGGCCGGCATCGAGCGCGAGCGCGCTGTCGAGGTGCTGCTCAAGTCGGTCATCGCCTCGCCGATGCTCAAGTATCGCGGCCCGTTCGTCCTCGGCATGCCGGCGGAAGCGCTGTTCAACGTCGATATGAGCCAGAAGGACCTCGGCCTGGCGTTGGACACCGGACGCGCGCTCGGCGTGCCACTGCCGAGCGTCGCGCTCACCTTCGAGCTGCTGACCGCGGCCCGCGGCCTCGACCTCGCCGACTACGACTTCGCGGTCGTCTTCGACGTGATCGCGCGCTTGAGCGGCCTGCGCCCCAGCGTCAAGAAGCCCCGGTGACCGCGGACGGGACGACACCGCCGGTCGGGCGCGCCGGGGCGCGGCCGGCTATCGCAGCGTGAGCGTGGCGCGGCCGGAGGCGGTGTCGATGCTCAGGGTGAAGGCGTCGAGCACGTCGCGGCCGAGGAGGCCGTCGATCGGCGCCGCCGCTCCCTCCCCACCAGGAAGCGTCGCCGGCAGCGTGTAGACGATCACCGGGAGCGGCCCGATCCTCGCCCCGGCGACATCGAGGAGCGGCAGAGTCACGAGCGTCGCCGTCGCCGTCCCCGTGACCCCCACGACCTGGATCGACTGTCCGGCTTGCCCCGCGAACCCTGCGCGCTCGACGGCCGCGGGCGAGATCACCGTGCGATCGGCTCCGGTGTCCACGATCAACGTGAGCGGGATGCCGTTGAGGCGGGCCTCGACGGTGATCGGCGCCCCCGGAGTGACCCGGAGCGACACCGGCGCGTTCGTGTCGAGCGCCGGCGCCGGACGGGCTTGGGGGGCGCTCAGGAGCGTCGCGCCCTCGCGAAACGCGAGGGGGATCGCGGAGAGATCGGCCGTGTAGTACACGGTCCCCTCGGCGTCGGTCCAGCGATAGAGCTGGGCGGTGGCGGGCGTCGCGAGGAGGCAACCCGCCAGGACGATCAACCCGAGTCGGGGGTGTCGCGTGGCTGCCTCTACAAAATGACTTTCTTCGCCCGGAGCGCGTCGATCTCATCGGCGGAGTAGCCCCACTCCGCGAGCACCTCGTCGGTGTGTTCGCTCTGGAGGGGCGCCGGCGTGCGGACGCCCGGGCGCATCCGCGAGTACTTCACCGGCGTGCCGATGACGGGGATCTCGCCGAGCTTGGGGTGCAGCACCCGCTCGATCATTTGGCGAGCCGCCGTCTGCGGATCGTTCATCACCTGGTCGACGGTATTGACGGGCGTCGCCGGCACTCCCGCGTCCTCGAGGAGCTTCAGCAGCGGCTCGCGATCGTATTTCGCGATCGCGTCCGCCACGGCCGCCTCCAGCTCGACGCGGTGCCGCACGCGTCCGAGGTTCTTCGCGAAGCGCTCGTCGTTCCGCAGGGCGCCGAGGTCGAGCGCCCGGATCAGCCGTTGCCAGAACCGGTCGTTGGCGCCGGCGATGAACACCCACTGGCCGTCCCGGCAGCGGAAGGTGCGGTACGGCGACAGGGACGGATGCGAAGAGCCGAGAGCTTTGGGCACGGCGCCGGTGAGCAGGAAACCCTCGGCGTGGTAGTTCAGCAGCGTCACGGCGGTTTCCAGGAGCGAGGCGTCCACCCGCTGGCCGAGGCCGGTCTTCGCCCGATGGAGAAGCGCATTGGCGATGCCGAACGCGGAGAAGATTCCGGTCGTGAGATCGAGGAACGAGACGCCGGCGCGCACGGGGGGGCCGTCGGGCTCCCCGGTGATGGACATGATGCCGCTGAAGGCCTGCATGAGCGCCTCGTAGCCGGCGCCGTCCTTCCGCGGGCCGGTCCGTCCGAACGCCGAGATCGAGCAATAGATCAGGCCCGGGTTGAGCGCGGACAGGACGTCGTAGCCGAGGCCGAAGCCTTCCATCGTACCTGTCCGGAAATTCTCGATGAGCACGTCGGCGCGCTTCACGAGGTTTCGCAGCACCGCGGCCCCGTCCGGGGCCTTGAGATCGAGCGTGAGGTCACGCTTGTTGCGATTGATGACGAGGTACGCCGCCGACTCGCCCCCCTTGTGGGGTGGCCAGGTGCGCGACTCGTCACCGGAGCCGGTGTCCTCCACCTTGATGACGTCGGCGCCCATATCGGCGAGGAGCATGCCGCAGAAGGGCCCGGCGAGGACGCGGGAGAGGTCGATGACACGGACGCCGTCGAGCGAGAGAGCTGGGGTGACCATGTGCGCTACTATAACTCCATGTCTCGACTCCGAGCGGCGGTGACCCAGCGCATCCTCGTCCTGGACGGGGCCATGGGCACCATGATCCAGGCCGCGAACCTGGAACCCGACGACTTCGGCGGCGCCCGCTACGAAGGGTGCAACGAGCACCTGAACCTCACGCGCCCCGACGTGATCCGGTCGATCCACGCCGCCTACTTCGAGGCCGGCGCCGATCTCGTCTCGACCAACACCTTCGGGTGCGCGCCGTACGTGCTCGCCGAGTACGGTCTCGCCGAGCGCGCGTACGAGATCACGCTCGCCGCCGGACGCCTCGCGCGCGAGGTCGCCGGGGCGCGCTTCGTCGTCGGCGCGATGGGGCCGTCGACGCGCTCCATCAGCGTCACGCGCAACGTGACCTTCGACCAGGTCCGCGAGGCGTACGGGGTTCAGGCGGCGGCGCTCATCGCGGGCGGCGTGGACGCGCTCCTGCTCGAGACGGCCCAGGACACGCTCAACGTCAAGGCGGCGGCGCTCGGCGTCCGCGCGGCCATGCGCGAGGCCGGCGTCGAGCTGCCGCTCATGGTCAGCGGCACGATCGAGCCGATGGGCACGATGCTCGCGGGACAGGGCGTCGAGGCCCTGTCCGTGGCGCTCGAGCACCTCGACCTCTTTTCGATCGGCCTCAACTGCGCCACCGGCCCCGAGTTCATGACCGATCACTTGCGCTCGCTGGCGGCGATGTCCACCCGCTTCGTGAGCGTGTACCCGAACGCGGGCCTTCCCGACGAGCGCGGCCAGTACGCGGAGACTCCGGCAAGTCTCGCCTTCAAGATGAAGCGGTTCGTGGACGAGGGCTGGGTCAACTTCGTCGGCGGCTGTTGCGGAACGACGCCGGCGCACATCCGAGCGCTGAAGGCGCTGGTGAGCGGCCGCCCACCCCGTGTCCCGGCGGTGCGGGAGCCGCAGGCCGTCAGCGGGATCGAGGTGTTCTACCCCGCCGACGACAACCGCCCCTTGTTCGTGGGGGAGCGCACGAACGTGATCGGCTCGCGGCGGTTCAAGGAGCTGATCGTCGCCGACCAGTTCGAGGAGGCCGCCGAGATCGGTCGCGCCCAGGTACGGAACGGCGCTCAGATCCTGGACGTCTGCCTCGCCAATCCCGATCGCGACGAGGCCGGTGACACGGACCGGTTCATGACGCAGATCACCCGGAAGGTGAAGGTCCCGCTCATGATCGATTCGACGGACGCGCGGGTCCTCGAGGCGGCCCTCCGCCACTGCCAGGGCAAGTCCATCGTCAACTCGATCAATCTCGAGGACGGCGAGGAGCGGTTCGAGAAGGTCGTGCCCCTACTCAGGACCTACGGCGGGGCCGTCGTCGTCGGCTGTATCGACGAGGACAAGCGCCAGGGCATGGCCGTCACGCGCCAGCGCAAGCTCGCGATCGCCGAACGCAGCTACGACCTCCTCACCCGCAAGTACGGCGTGCCGGCGCGCGACCTGATCTTCGACGCGCTCGTCTTCCCGGTGGGAACCGGGGATGCCAACTACATCGGCTCGGCCGTCGAGACGATCGAGGGCATCCGCGCGATCAAGCAGCGGTTCCCGGAGTGCAAGACGATCCTCGGCATCTCGAACGTCTCGTTCGGCCTACCGGCGGCGGGGCGCGAGGTCCTCAACTCGGTCTTCCTCTACCACTGCACCAAGGCGGGCCTGGATTACGCGATCGTGAACACCGAGCGCCTCGAGCGCTATCCCTCGATCCCCGAGGCGGAGCGGCGGCTCGCCGAGGACCTCATCGACTGGAGGGGCAGCGATCCGGTCGCCGCGTTCGCCGCCTACTTCCGCGAGAGGAAGAAGGCGCCGCCGCCGGCCACCGCGCTCTCGCTCGACGAGCGGCTCGCGCGCTACATCGTCGAGGGCAGCCGTGACGGCCTGATCGACGACCTGAACGCCAAGCTCCGGGAAGCGGCGCCGCTGGCGATCATCAACGGCCCACTGATGCGGGGCATGGACGAGGTCGGGCGGCTGTTCAACGACAACCAGCTCATCGTGGCCGAAGTCCTCCAGTCGGCGGAGGCGATGAAGGCCGCCGTCGCGCACCTCGAGCCGTTCATGGAAAAGGCGGCGTCGGCGACGCGTGGCACGATCGTGCTGGCCACGGTCAAGGGCGACGTCCACGACATCGGCAAGAACCTGGTCGAGATCATTCTTTCGAACAACGGGTATCGCGTGATCAACCTGGGCATCAAGGTCCCGCCCGAGGAGCTGATCGCGGCATATCACACGCACAAGCCAGACGCGTTCGGCCTGTCGGGCCTCCTCGTGAAGTCCGCGCAGCAGATGGTGGTCACGGCTCAGGACCTCCGCGTGGCGGCCATCGACATCCCGCTGTTCGTCGGCGGCGCGGCGCTCACCAAGAAGTTCGCCGCGACCCGGATCGCGGCCGAGTACGGCGGGCTTACGCTCTACGCGAAGGACGCGATGGCGGGACTCGACCTCGCCAACCAGCTCTTCTCCGCCCCGACCCGTGAGACGCTCGTGGCGCGCGTCCGCCGCGAGCAGGCGGCGCTCGCGGCGACTACGTCCGCCACCCTCGAGCGCGCGCCCGCGGCGCCGGAGCTGGCGCCGCCGCCGCGGCTCGAGCGGGTGGTTGTTCCCGCGCCGCCGGACCTCGAGCGACACGTCCTGCGCGACGTGCCTCTGATCCACCTCTACCCGTACCTGAACCTCCAGATGCTCTACGGCAAGCATCTCGGGATCCGGGGGCTCGTCGAGCGCCTGCTCGAGGCCGGTGACCCGAAGGTGCTCGAGGTCCATGAGATCGTCGAGGAACTGAAGCGTGACGCCGTCGTCCGGGGGCTGCTCCACGCCCACGGAGCTTACCGCTGGTATCGCGCTCGGGCCGCCGGCGACACGGTGGCGCTCTTCGACGCATCCGGCCGCGAGGCGGCGACCTTCGAGTTTCCTCGACAGAAGGACGGCGAGAGGCTCTGCCTCGCCGACTACGTGAGGGACGACACGGACGACTACCTGGCGCTGTTCGCGGTGACCTGCGGCGCGGGAGTCAGAGAGCTCGCCTCCGCCTGGAAGGACCAGGGCGAGTACGTGCGCTCCCACGCGCTCCAGGCGCTGGCCATCGAGTGCGCGGAGGCGTTCGCCGAGATGCTCCATTCGCGGCTCCGGACCCTGTGGGGATTTCCGGATCCGCCCGAGCTGCCGATCAGCGAGAAGCTGAAAGCGCACTACCAGGGGATCCGTGTGTCGTTCGGATATCCGGCCTGCCCGAACCTCGCCGATCAAGCCACCCTGTTCGGGCTGCTGGAGCCCGAGACCTTCGGTCTGAGCCTGACCGAGGGCTTCATGATGGATCCGGAGGCGTCGGTGTCCGCGCTCGTGTTCCATCATTCCGCTGCGAAGTACTTCAAGGCCGACTGAGGCTCCGCTCCGGAGACGCGACGAGCCCGAGCCGGGTATCGGCTCGGGCTCGTGTGAGGTAACGAGGAGTTGTGAGCTAGAAGGTGATCTCGAGCCGCACCGTCGGGACGCCGAGTGACCGCTCGTTGTCCCGCACCTTGATGGGCCCGCCCTCGTCGCTCAGGTAATAGGCGTCTCGGTCGCGCCGCGGTTTACCATGCCCGCCCCCCTCGTCGAGCGCGAAGGGCAGCCGGAACCTCCCCCTGAAGTTGAGCGTCAGATCCGGCTGGCCGTCGCCGTTGGCGTCGATTGCGGCGACGCCGTTCGTGATACGCCCGAGCGGCGCCACGCCCGCGAGCGACTGCGAGAGATCGGCGTCGCCCTTGAAGGTCCCGGTCATGATCACGAACTCGGGCCCGTCAACCAGGTTGTCACCCTGGACCACCACCGCGAAGGTCCCGCTGAGGGTGCCGGTGCCGGTCACCAGGCTGAGATCGTCCGCCCCCGTCGCGTTCAGCGCGCACTGCTTGGCGTCGGGGACGACCAGCGCCACCCACGACGGGCAGAGCGGGGTCCCGATCTTCGCCCAGCCGGAAAGCTGAGCGACGGCCGTCCGACGGCCTCCGGGGACCACGCTCGTTACGAAGTTACCGGCCGCGTCCTTGAGGTACATGTCCTCGGTGACTTCATAGAGAACCGCGTCCGCGTCCACATCGCTCGCCAGGGCAGGGGCAGGGCCGAACACCAGGGCGAACAGCAGGAACATCAGTCCCAGCAGACTCCACGTCACAGCGTTCTTCCAAAAGATCCTAGTCATCGCAATCTCCTCGTCCCTCTGTCTCGCGAATTGGTGAGTCACGGCTACCGCATAGGAGCAACTGCAAGTGGGGTACCAGGACATCTGGTTCGTAAGTGGCTTATTTAACTTACTTCAGTGTTGAATACCTCGTCCGGGATAATACGTAAGTGGCTGATTTATTGTCGTTTCTAGTCCGGAAATGAATACGAATAAGTATGTGTGATGTTTTTCGGCTAGTTACGGATCAGGGAGCGTGCTGGCCAGAAACTTGACATAGGGCAGAGGTGACACTGGTCGAGCGCGATCTCACACGTCGGACTCTTGCTCCGCAATCGTGGCCCCCGGCTTGGCCGGAAGCTTGACGGTGAAGGTGGAGCCCTTGCCGAGCTCGCTCTTGACCTCGATCGTCCCGCCGTGGCTCTGCACGATCCCGAGACTCACCGACAACCCGAGCCCTGTACCGCTCACGTCAGGTTTGGTTGTGAAGAAGGGCTCGAAAACACGGTCGAGGTGCTCTGGTGCGATCCCGGTGCCCGTGTCGATCACCTCGACCTGCACCATGTCCGCGCTGGCCGACGACCGGATGGTGAGAGAACCGCCGCTGTCCCTCATGACGTAGACAGCGTTGTTGATGAGGTTCAGGAACACCTGCTTGACCCTCGGCACGTCGACCTCCACGGGCGCCAGCCCCGGGGCGTAGAGCTCCTCGAGCCTGATCGCGTCCAGCGCGCCCTGGCGGCGTAGCATGCCGAGCGTCTGCTCGAGGACCACGTTGAGGTCCGTGATCTGCGGGATGAATTCGCGCTGCCGGCTGAAGTGCAGGAGGTCTCTCACGATGTCGCGGGCACGGCCGGCCTCCTCCTGGATGAGGTCGAGCTCCTCGCGCATCGGCCCACCGGGCGGGACCTGCTCGGCGAGGTACGAGGCGAAGCCGAGCACGCTCGTCAGCGGATTGTTGATCTCGTGGGCGATGTTGGCCGCCAGCTCGCCGATCGCGGCGAGCTTGGTGGATTGGATCAGCTGCGCCTGCGTCCGCTTGAGCTCGGCCATCTGGTGCTTCACGCCCTCGTACAACCGCGAGTTCTCGCTCGCCACCGCGGCCTGTAGCGCGATGCCCTCCGCCAGCCGCAGCTCGTCGGATGTGAAGCGATGGTGCTCCTTGAGCCAGGCGATCGCAAAGCCCCCGATGCTCACGCCCTTCCAGCGCATGGGCTGGATGAGGATCGACTTGTGCGGCAGCATCCTGGCGATTGGATGAGTGAAGCGCGGATCCTCCTGGCTGTGACTGGCGTACACCGGGCCCTCGACCCGCCGCCAGTCGCTCACCCGGGGATCCAGCGATTTCAGGGTCGCGCTCTCGAGCGTTCCCAGCAGCTCCTTGGGCACGTGATAGCCGACGATCGGCACGAAGCGGCTCCCGTCCTCGCTCAGGAGCCAGGCCCCCCCGGTGTCGGCGCCGAGCGCGCGCACCATCGCCCGCGTCGTCCGCCTCAAGATCTCGGTCAGCTCGAGCGTCGAGCTGGCGTCCTGGCTCACGGCAAGGAGGGTCTCCGTGTGACGCAGGCGTTCCTGCGTCTGCTCGTACAAGCGCGCGTTCCGGATCGCCACCGACGCCGAGGTCGCGAGCGCCTCGCCCAGGGCCAGCTCCTCGGGCGTGAACGCGTGACGCTCCCGGTAGAGGATGGTCAAGACCCCGACGAGCTCGCTCTCGAGGAAGAGCGGCAGCCCGAGAAACGACACGAATCCTTCGCTCGCGAGCCAGTCCCGTTGCTTGACGCCTGACTCGGTCAGGACGTCGCTGTAGGCCAGCGGCGTGCGGTGCTTGGCGATCCACCCGATGAGCCCCTCCTCGTCGTCCTCGCCGTGCTGGGCTGTGTCCTTCGCCGTCCGGGTCGGCCCGGCCTGGGCGCGCAGATGGAGGACGCCGGGCACGTCCTCGCGGATGAGGATCCGCGCCACGTCGGCCCCGAACCGGCGCCGCACGAGCTCGCTGAGCCGATGTAGCACCTCGGAGACCTGGAGCGTGCCGGCGAGCAGGCGTCCGGATTCGACGAGGCTTTCCTGCTCGGCCGCGCGGCGCATCACCCCTTCGTAGAGTCGCGCGTTCTCGGCGGCGATCGCCACCTGGTCGGCGACGATCTTGAGCAGTTGCTCCTCGTCGGCCTTCGCCCCCGGCGGCAGCACGTGCCGCGCGATCATGACGCCGAGCGGGCGGCCCCGGACGGTGAGGGGCAGCTTCCACTCCACCTCGGTCCAGTCCTCGGCCGGCCCGACGCCGGAGCCAGCCAGGACGCTCCGCGGCTGCTCGGCCGGATTTCGACGCACGGCGACGTGGACGCCCGGCGGCTCGCTGAGCTCGACGCTCAGGCTGGTAGTGCCGATGGCCTCCGAGAGCCCGCCCAGGAGCTTCTCGAGCATCCCGGCGACGCCCAGCTCGGAGGTGATGTCCTGCATGGAGCGGTGCAGGTCCTCGAGCTGTGAGGCACGGCGCACGAAGTGCTGGTTCAGCCGTTTGAGCTCCTCGACCTGGTTGAGCAGGCGATAGACAAGCCGCTGGTTCAGCTCGCGCAGGTAGACACCTTCGTCGCGGCTTTCGACCCGCTCCCGCTTGCCGCCGAGAAACTCAGCGACCTGGCGGGGAAAGGCGTCGACGTCGATGGGCTTCTGGATGTAGCCGTCGCAGCCGGCCACGAGGGTGCGCTGCCGGTCACCCTGCATCGCGTAGGCGGTCAGGGCGACCACCGGCGTGGAGGCCAGGTTCGGAAACGATTTCAGGATCGCGACGATCTCGTAGCCGTCGACTCCCGGAAGGTTGATGTCGAGTAGGATGAGGGCCGGCTCCTCGCGGATCGCCGCTTCGATCCCGGCCAGGCCGTCCTCGGCGTCGACGAGGATGTACCCGGCGGCCTCCAGAACGGCGCGGACCAGCAGCCGGTTCTCGCGGTTGTCCTCGATGTAGAGGATCTTCGTTTTCTGGTCGGGTGGACGTGCCGGCATCTTCTCCTCAGGTCAAGGGGAGCGTGAAATGGAACGTGGACCCCTGGTTCTCGCGGCTCTCCGCCAAGATGCGACCGCCGTGCAGCTCGACGAACTTCTTGCTGATCGCGAGTCCGAGCCCGGTGCCGCCGGCGCTGCGGGCAACGGGGTTGTCGAGCTGCTGGAACGGCTCGAACAAGTGCGCGAGGTCGTCCTCGCGGATGCCGATCCCCGTGTCGGCGACGCTCACCCGGATCGCGTCCGGCTCGGCCACGACGCTGACGAGGACCCGCCCCTGGGCGGTAAACTTGATCGCGTTGGACAGCAGATTGAGCAGGATCTGCTTGACCTTCGTGCGATCGCCCGACAACGGCGGCAGCTCGAGCGGCACGTTCTTCTCGAGCTTCATCTGCTTGCCGCGCGCGAGCGGCATCGACGACTCGATACACTCGTCGATCAGCTCGTGCAGGTCGAGCTCCTCGGAGATCATCTCGAGCTTCCCGGCCTCGATTCGGGAGAAGTCGAGGATGCCATTGATGAGCTGGAGGAGGTGGGCGCCACTGTTGTGCACCGAGCGGATGTACGTCTCCTGTCGCTCCGTCAGCTCGCCGTCGAAGCGGTTCAGCAGCACCTTCGAGAAGCCGATGATGGAGTTGAGCGGCGTCCGGAGCTCGTGCGACATGCTGGCCAAAAACTGGGACTTGAGCCGGCTGGCCTGCATGAGCTGCGCGTTGGATTCGGAGAGCTCCTCGTAGAGCCGCGCGTTCTCCAGCGAGATGGCGACCTGATTGGCGAGGACGGCGAGCACCTCTAGCTCCTGATCGTCGAAGATGTCGCCGGAGAGCTTCTCGCCCACGAGCAGGATCCCGGTGAGCTTGCTCTCGATCTTCAAGGGCACGATCAGCGTCGCCTTGATCGCGTCGAGCTCACCCTCGGCCGTCTCGAAGTACGTCGCGATCTCGGGATTCAGCTTGACCTCTTCCTTCACCAGCACCCGGCCCGTCTGGTTCAGCCACTGCACGATCCGGCTATCGCCCCGGATCGCCACCGCCCCGACGCCCTCGCCGACGGTGGCGTCCTCGCGGTAGACGACGAACGCGCTGCGCTCAGCGTCGTAGATCATCAGGACGCAGTGGGTGAGCGGCACCCCGCGGACGAGCCCGTGGACGAGCGTTTCCATCAGCCGTCCGAAATCGAGGATCGAGCCCATCCGCTTGCTGAGGTCCAGGAGCGTCTCGTAGCACCCGCGCCGCCGGCTGAACATGACGCGCTCGATCCGCTCCTCCAGCCGCTGCCCGAGCGGGCTCACGAGCATGGTCATCACGAACCCCAGCGGCAGGATGACCCACAGCGGGTTCAACTCGTCCCAGTCCGCGTACTGCTCGGCCGCGACCAGCACCGAGGTGAGCACGCCCCAGAGCAGGAGGTAGATCGCGCCCTTCTTCACCACCACGTTCACATCGAAGAGGCGGTAGCGCACGATCGACGTCCCGAGCATGAGCGCGAACACCATGTTCGCGGGGATGCCCAGCGGGTACACGAGGTCCGCCGCCGGCACGAAGCGGGCGAGGATGAACCGGGCGAAGTCGATGAGGCCGCCGATCAGGCTCACCAGGGTTCCCAACAAGATCAGGGTCGCGCGATTCCGTCGGAAGCTGGAGCCGACGTCGTTGTAGGTCTGGACAAGGTGCATGAGCCCGTAGATGAGGAAGCAGTTGAAGTAGACGAAGAAGGGCGTGTATAGCAGGCCGGTCGCCGGGGCCCATCCCCAGTACGTCGACTTCACGCCGCTCATGAAGAGTGACGAGCCGCTCAGGTTGATGATGCTGAACAGGAGCGCGAGCGCGTACACGACGAGCAGGGAGGTCCGGTGGCGCGTCGTGCTCTCGAGGAAGATCAGGACGAAGTGGTAGTAGAAGGCCGGGAGCGCAATGACTCCGGTGTGGATGACGATCTCCCAGAAGACCGCGGTCGCCTCGTCCGGTGACCTCCGGAGCATGAAGACGCCAAAGTTCCAGACGGCCATGCCGCCCACGAAATACGTGAACAGGCGGTTCAGCCGGCTCCCGGGGTTGCGGAAGAGCGTGATCCCGGCGAGGGAGACGTTCAGGACCAGCGCGAGGAGCGGGAGAAAGTTATGAGGCGTCACGCGTGTCCCCCTCGGCACCCTCGAGAGGGGAATAGGCCTTGTCCTTCTTGCGCTGCTGCTCGATCTCGTGCTTGAGAATGCCGAAGACGAGCATGTCCCAGCACTGACCGTCCTGGTATCCCGCCTGCCGGAGAATACCCTCCTGCCGGAAGCCGTTGCGCCGCAGCGAGTTGGCGCTCAGACGGTTGTACTCGTACACCTTCGCCTCGATGCGCCGGAGTCCCAGCACGTCCACCCCATAGTAGGAGATGAGCTTACCCGCCTCCACGCCAAATCCCCGGCGGATCGCCTTCGGGTCGGTCAGCATGACCTCGAGGAAGGCGTAGCCCTCGAGGAGGTGGATGTTGAACAACCGCGCCACGCCGAGGGGCCTGGCCCACTCCACGCTCGCCTCGATCACGAGGATGATCTGCGTCGAATCCATGAGGCACGCCTCGTAGAACGAGGGATCTTTATCGTACACGTGCTTGTAGGAGTTCAGGAACTCGCTCCCGACCATGCGCTCGATGAACGGATCTTCCGCCCACTCGGAGAGATACTCGAGATCCTCCGGCGAGAATGTCCGGAGGTAGACGCGTAGCCCCTGCGAGACCACGCCCCGTCGGCGCACGTTTCCCTCGCCAGGGCTCGACGACACGGACGGCGCTTCGTCCACCGCGATCATTTCCCCCTGCGTTAGTCCTCGATGAACGTGATCTCAAGGCGCACAGTGGGGTCCCCCAGCGCACGCTCGCCCGCGAGCACCGACACGAGGTCGCCATTGTCCTTCTTGTAGACCGCGACGTGATGGACCTCGAACGGCAGCCTGAACGTTCCCGTGAAGGCCGCCTTGCAGATCCCGAGGCCCGGGCACATCGTCTTCGGGTCGGCTCCGACCACCGCCGTCGGCTTGAACGTGCCGTTCGTGAGCGTGATGAGCACGGGATCCGTCACCTCGATCGTGCCGCTGAACTCGCCGGTCATGACCACCAGCTCGGCGGCATCGGTGAGGTTGGTCTTGTCGCTGTTGACGACGACGTAGAACTGGCCGTCAATCGTGCCCCGCAAGGGCTTAGTGTCCAGGAGCAGGTCGCTCGTCCCGAAGGCCACGACGGTACACCGATTGGCGTCCTTCACGGTGATTCCGAGCTGCGCAAAAACGAACTCCGCGTAGGCCATCAGCCCGTCGGGGCACAGCGCCGTCCCGCGCAGGGCCTTTCCCTCGAGCCCGGACGCGGCCACGCGGTGCGGGCGTTTCTTGTGATCGACGGTGAACCGCGCCTGCTCGTTCAACTCATAAAGCACCAGGTCCTTGCCGGGGGAGGCATGGTCGCCGGCCTCGCTCGTCCGGAGCGTCAGCCCGAGCACGGAGAACACCACGAACAGCACGAGCGAACTCGCGCGCGTTTTCATCGAACGCTCCTTCGCCGTATGATCCGGGACGGCCCCGGCCCTGCGCCGCCATCCTTCACGCTCGCCGCGGGCGGCGGAGCTCACGCCGTCCGGCACCACGCCAGGTGGCTCAGGCCCGATAGGAACGTCTGGCGGGACTCGATGACCTCGAACCCGGCGCGGCGAAGCGTCTCGTGGAACTCGACCGCGCCGAGGTAGCGATGCTCGCTCTCCCGGAAGAACTCGAAGGCGACCGTCGGCAAAAGCCATCGCAGGGCCCGGACGGCGGCCCCCAGTCCGTCCGCATCTCGCACTGCGCGGAACGTCCGCATCACGCGCGCCGGGCGGGCATAGGTCAGGAAGATCGCGTGTCCGTCCGGTTTCAGCGCGCGCCGGCAGCCCTCGAGCAGCGCGACCGGATCGGGATGCCAGTACAACGTGTGCATGCTCACCAGGACGTCGAAGTTCCCCGCGCCCGGCACCACGGCGCGCCCGATGTCCAGGTGTTGGAACGTCAAGTTGGCTCCGCGCGGCTTGTTCTTCTCGCGCGCGATCTCGACCAGGTGCCTTACGCCGTCGATCCCAACGACCGAGTAGCCCTCCTTGGCGAGCCGGAGGCTGACGTTCCCGATCCCGCACGCGACGTCGAGCACCCGGGTCACGGGCGCGGCGGTCTCGTCGGGGACCGAGCGGGCGACGAACGCGACGATCTCCTCGAGCATGGCTTCATAGGGCGGGAAGCGTGTCACCACCGCGTCGTAGGTGACGCCGTACGTGACGGCGATCATGTGCTCGAGCGCTTCCCGAAAAGGCATACGGTCTCCCGCCCGTTCCGCGGGCGCGGCCGGCCTGTCGCCTGCGACAGGCCGAGGTGGGTACGGCACGATGTCGTCACGGCTCACTTAAGTCTCGGCGCTCTTCCTCGCCCACACCAAGAGGCTGGCGCCGCCGAGGAATGTCCTCCGCATGTCCAGCACCGCGAACCCGGCCCGTCGCACCTGGGCCGAAAACGTGGCCTCGTCCCAGTAGTGCGGCCCGATCCGCTCTCGAGCCGCCTCGAAGATCGAGTTGGGCAGCACCCACAGAAGACAGTGGAGCGCCGCACTCAGTCCGTCACGCCGCCCGATCTCCCGAAGCGTCGACCACTGCCCGATCTGGCGCGTGTGATTCACGAACACCACGTGCCCACCGGGCTTGAGCACTCGGTGCGTCTCTCGAAGCAGCCGGTCCGGCGCCGGGTGCACGTAGAGGGAGTGGATACTGATCACCTGGTCGAAGGCGCCGTCGCGGAACGTATTGCCCCGAGTGAGTTCCCCCTGCCGAAAGGCCAGGTTGGCAAGGTGCCGTGCCCGGCGCTTCTCCTTCGCCGCCCCGACCAGCGCGGCGTACGAGTCGAGTCCCGTGACCGTGAACCCCGCCTCGGCCAGCGCGCACGTGAAGTTGCCCGGCCCGCACCCCACGTCGAGCACCCGGACGTCCCGTCGCTCGACGCGCGCGGGAACCGCGGCTTCGACCAGGTCGCGAACCTCCCTCTGGAGTCGCTGGTAGTAGCTGAAGCGCGGGTAGACGTAGTCGTAGACCACGCTGTAGCCGACCGAGAGCATCCGATCGAGCCACCCATGGATCGGATCGACCTGCCACCTCATGGCGACTCCCGCCGCTCCCGCCGTCACCGTCGTGGGCGCGCTGCGCTGCACCCTCGCGCGCCCCTAGGCTTTGCTCGCGAGGACCTTGTCGACCGCCCCGCGCAGCTCCGACGGCGTGAACGGCTTCAACAAGATGTAGTCGAATCCCAGCCGCGTGGCCTCGTTGATGATGTCGGGCGTGCCGTGGGCGGTCATGAGCATGCACGCCATGCCGGGACGGATCTGGCGGACTTGCCCGAGCACCTCGAACCCGTTCATACCCGGCATCTTGTAGTCGACGACGAGGAGATCGAACGGCTCCTTGCGGCAGAGCTCGATCGCCGTCTCGCCACGGTTCGCGGCCCTGATCGAATACCCCAAGGCCTGCAACACGTTGACGCACAGGATGACGACCGGGCCCGCGTCGTCGACGACGAGGATCTTCGGCTGGGTCGATTCCGTCAACGGACCGCCACCAGCGACGGGGCCGCAGCGTCCGCGTCGGCCACGAACCGCAGATCGAGATGCCGGCTGATCTGCTCCAGGCGCGCCAGCGGGATCGTCGAGAAGGCGTCGGCGGCGATGGGGTCGAACTGCGTGCCGGCGCCGCGGACGATTTCCTCCATCGCCGTCGGCAGAGACCGCTTGCTCCGGTACGGGCGGTCGGAGGTCATCGCGTCGAACGCGTCCGCCACCGTCACGACACGGGCGATGAGCGGAATGTCGTCTCCCTTGAGGCCGTCCGGGTAGCCTTTGCCGTCGTACCGCTCGTGGTGGTGGCGCACCGCTTTGGCCTCGCACGCGAGGAATCGCAGCGGCTTCAGAATCTTGTCGCCGACCACCGGGTGGGTACGGATCAGCTCGAACTCCTCCTCGGTCAGCTGCCGCGGCTTGCGGAGGATGTGGTCCATGATGGCCAGTTTGCCGAGATCGTGCAGCATGCCCGCCCGGCTCATCAGGGTGACCTCGGCCGGCGGAACGCCCATGACCGTCGCGAGCTCTCCGGAGTACAGCGACACCCGAGCGGAGTGGCCCTTGAGGTACGGGTCTTTCGACTCGAGCGCGATGACGAACGACGAGATCGTGTCGATCAGGTTCCGTTCGAGATTCTCGCGCAGGAGCATCTTCTGGAGCGCGACGGCCGTGGTCTGGGCATAGCCGAGCAGGAGCGCCTTCTCGTCCGGCAGGAAGGCGCCGTTGTCGGCGCTCCGTCCGATGCAGAGGATGCCCATCGCGTCGTCCACCCCCGGGACCAGCGCAGCGAGGCCCTCGAAGCTGTGATCTCGCTTCGTCAGCACGAACGTCTCGCGGCCGCCGCTCTTGACGACGTCGCCGAACGAGGCGTGCAGGAGCGCCAGAATCTGGCCGACCAGCGAGGGCTCGCCCTTCCGGCTCGCGTTGAAATTCCCGCCCTGGTCCCGCAACAGCATGAGCGCGCCGTCGCATCGCAAACTCTGCATCGTGTGCTCGAGCACCTTCTCGCTGAAGACGCTCGGCTCGAGCCCCTGCAGTGCGACCTCGCCGATCCGTGAGATCGCTTGGACGCCGGCCTGTCTCCTCGCCAGCTCCTCCGTCAGTCCCGCGGGATAGGTGACGTTGCCGTTACCAGCCGCGCGGTCCCGCCGGAGGCGGTGGATGAGGTCTTTCACCTCGGTCACCGAAAAGGGCTTGGGCAGGTAGTCGTACGCGCCGTGGCGGAGGCCGAAGACGGCCGAATTGACGGAGGGCACACCAGTGATCAGCACCACCGGTGTGCCCGGCAGCTTGCTTTTGACCGCACGGAGCAGATCGAGCCCGCTCAGGCCCGGCATCTTGATGTCGGACACCACGAGGTCGAAGGGATCGTCGCCCAGCTGCTCGAGCGCCTGCTCCGCGGTCGATGCCGTCGTCACCTGGCAGTGGTTCGAGGAAAACGCCGAGGCCAGGAACCGCAGGACGGAGGCATTGTCGTCCACCAGGAGAACGCGTAGCCGCTCAACTTGAGCCCCGCCCGTCATCTGCGCCTGGCCTTCGATTTTGGTGGTCACCGTGATTTCTCTACTTGGCCGCACCGAGCTGGCTCAGGAACTCGAGCCACTGGCGGGACAGACCGTCTTTCGGGAAGCTCAGCGACTCGAGCTCCGGGCGGTCGTCGACTTCGACGGCTGTCTTGTTCGCGCTCGGCTGCGCGGACGCCGCGGGCTGCTCGGCCGGCGCCGCCACCGTGGCGGCCTGGGCCTCGACCGGCGATGTGCCCTTCGTGGCCTGGGCGAAGAAGTAGGGCCGGTTTCCGTTCGCCTGCACCTGGGGCTTCGCCCACACCGGCAGGGTTGGCGCCTGAGTCGCGGTGATCGGTGCGGGCTCGGCGGGCGGGGCGGCTTCGGCCGGAGCAGCGACTGGAACCGCCTCGACCGCAGCGCTCGCCGGCTTCGCAGCCTCCGGAATTGCCGTGACGACCCCCTCGTCGACGTGTGGCTCGACATCAGGCCGAGCGAAGGCAGCGACCCATTCGGGCCCGTGTCCATTGGCTCCCGAGTCGACGGCGGCCAGGGACGCCGTTACCTCGACCGACTGCAGTTGCAGCGCAGCCGAGGCCGGAACGGGCTCGACAACGGCTGGCTCAGAGACGGCCACGACAGGCGATGGCGACACCGTAGCCGCGGGTTCGGTGACGAGCGGCGCGGATAAGACGGCCGCGGCTGGCGGAGCGACGGGAGCTTGAGCGCTCGGAATCTGAGCGACCGGCGGCGCCACCACGGCCGCCTGCACCACCGTGGGCTCAGCCACCGTGGGCTTGGCCGGCTCGACGTGGGCTTCGACCGCGGGTATCACGGCCGGGGCGACCGACATGGGCGCGGAAGCCTCGACAGGCGACTTCCGAAGCCGTTCGACGTGATCGAAATAGACGACCGACGCGCCGTTCACCTCGAGATGACGGAACTCGAGGCAATCGATCTCGAGAAAGCTGAGCTGCTTGATCCTTCGCAGGAACGAATCGGTCAGCCGCTCTGCGATGAAGAGGATCCGCGGGGGCCTGGAAGTCGAGACTTGCGCCATTGGATAGAGGCGACGAAGAGTGTCGGAGTACTCCAGACACCAGGAGTAGGCATCCATGACTCGGAGGAGCAGCCCCTCATCGGCGGTGAAGTCGAGCGCGATCAGCGCGAGCGAGCCCTTGGCGTCGAGCCCGACAAGGTCGATCGCGGCTTGGCCGAGCAGCAATCGCGAATCCACGATCTTCAGGCCGGGCTCGATGCCTTCTACGTTCTCGGCGACTAGTCTTTCCAAGTTGCCGATGTCTTTGACTTCCAGCTTCCTGAACGTCGGTCTCATCGTCGTCTCCCCTAGCCCTTTGGGTCCAAACCTCGCGTGTTCATACAGCAAACCTGGGACCAAGGGAATGGAAGGGCACAAGTAGCTGGGAAATATGGAAAATCGAGATTTCCGGTTGCGGGTTGGGTTGGCTGATTAGTTTCCAAGGTCGGCCTGGACCTCGCGACACGCTTTCCGGAAAGAATTGAATTTCAGCTAGTTGGGATATTCCGGAACTCAAGGCCAGAGATGGCGACGAACTGACCAGTGGCGATGGATTGAGCGCGCCAGTCACTCTTCCATCAATTTCTTGCGGAGAGTCTGCCGAGAAATACCCAGGATTTTTGCCGCCTTGCTCTTGTTGGACTCCACGCGCTGCATAATCTGAGCGATGTACGCGCGTTCGACCTGGGCGAGCGTCCGAGGCTCGTCGCCCGACGACTCTGTCACGACAGGTTGGCGAGCCTGGGCGGCGAACTGCACAGGGAGATGCTGCGGTTCGATGGCGTCCGAGCTTCCCAGGATGACGAGGCGCTCGATCAGGTTCCGGACTTCTCGCACGTTACCCGGCCACTGGTAGCTCGCCATCAGCCGCTCGGCGTCGGGCGTGAACCCTTTGATGGATTTGTGGAAGCGCGTGTTCGCGTCCAGGACAAAGTGCCGAGCGAGCGGCATGATGTCATCCCGGCGTTCGCGCAGCGGCGGAATGTGGATCGGAATCACGTTGAGCCGGTAGAAGAGATCCTCGCGGAACTGCCCGTCCTTGACGCGTGCCTCGAGCGGGCGATTGGTCGCGGCGATGATGCGGAGGTCCACCTTGATGTCGCGCGTCCCGCCCACGCGCCTGAGCACGCGCTCCTGCAGGACCCGGAGAAACTTCGCCTGGCTGTTAAGCGACATCTCGCTGACCTCGTCGAGGAACAGCGTGCCGCGGTCCGCCAGCTCCATCAGCCCCTTCTTGGCGGCCTTGGCGTCGGTGAATGCGCCCTTCTCGTGGCCGAACAACTCGCTCTCGAACAAGGTCTCGGTGATCGCCGCGCAGTTGACCTCCATGAAGGGAAAGTCCCGCCGCGCACTCTCGTAGTGGAGACCCCGGGCGACCAGCTCTTTGCCGGTACCGCTCTCGCCGTGGATCAGGATCGTCGCCGCTTCACTGCGCGCCAGCTTGCTGATGAGTTCGCGCAGGCGACGCGTGCTCTCGGAGTCCCCGATGAGCTGGTCGACGCGATACTCCTTCTCCTGAAGCCGGTGAAGGCGCTGGATCTCCCGGCGGGCTCGGACTTCCTCCAGCGCCCGCGCGACCGCGAGCTTGAGCTTGTCGAGGTGCTCGAATGGCTTCTCGAGATAGTCGGTGGCGCCGGCCTTCATCGCCTCCACCGCACTCTGGATCTGGCCGAAGCCGGTGATAATGATGACCGCGGTCTCGGCGTGCCGAGCCTTGAGGGCTCGAAGCACCTCGATGCCATCCATGTCCGGGAGACGGAGGTCGAGGAGGACCAGGTCCGGGCTCACCTCGTCGGCGGTCTGGAGCCCCTCCTTACCTGTGCCGACCCCGTGGACTTCTATCTGGTCCCCGGCTAGCACCCGAGAACAGAGCGTACGGATGTTCCGCTCGTCGTCGACGACCAGGATATTGTCCATATTGCTTAAAATAGCTGATATTTCAGGCCGGTTCGCCCAATTTCTTACCACCGTTGTGGCTCCCATCCAGCGTAGGTTCCCCGGCACCGTACCCCTACGGGCGGGGCCGGGCTCGCGACGGCTCTTCGACGGCTCGCATTTCCGGATAGCCCGGGCGCAACCGACAGCGGGCTCGGGCGTCGCGCTCGTTGGCCCCGCCCAGGCGGCGGCGTCAGTGGTGGCAGCTGACGCAATCGAGCGGCGCGTGAGCTCCGCGGGTCGCGTTCTGCTCGCGGTGGCAGTCGACGCACCAGCCCATCGTGAGGGCTCGCGCCGGGGGCCGAAAGCCCAGAAGACGCACGAGGTCATCCACCAGGCTCGGCCCGGTGTCGGCGCCAACGACGCGCATCCGCTCGATGGGCCCGTGGCAGGTCTGGCAGGCGAGTTCGAAGCGCACGTGGGACTTGTGGGGAAATACGGCGAACTCGGGGACTTTGAACACTCTGGCCCACGGGATCGGCTGACCGCGTCGTGCGTAGTCGTGGAGCGTGGCGATCTCCGGGTTGTCCTGAGCGCCGATGATCCTGTGGCATCCCATGCAGCGTTCGACCGATGGGAGCCCGGCGTACTCGGAGCGGCGCGCGTCGGCGTGACAGTACTGGCAGGAAATCTGGAACGACCCCGCGTGGACCACGTGGCTGAAAAGAATCGGTTGGCGCGGAGCATTCGGAAACGTCACGAGCGGTTTCGCCATCCCCGGACGAAACGGTGGCGCGGCGATCGCGCGCAGGTACCGGATCAGCTGGCGAGTCTGGCTCTCGCTCAGAAAGTCGGCGAACGGCGGCATCCCGGGTGACAACCCTTCGGCCGGCCCTCCGCGCAGGATGATGTTGACCAGGAACTCGTCGGGCAGCGCGTTCATGAGACGGCCGTCCGTCAGGTCGGCTGGCTTGGTGGCGAATCCGGTGGCCGACGACCCATCGCCCCGCCCGGCGTCGCCGTGGCAGACGGCGCAGTAGCGGAGATAGAGAGCCTCGCCCGATTTGACGTCGCGAGTATTGGCGGCTGCCGGGGCAAGCCGGGCTCCGAACGTGAACACGATCCCGACGAGACCGCCCGACGCGGCCAGTGCGACGGCGAACCCGAGGAGGATGCCACGCCCCCTCACGCTACTCCTTGATCATCTGCTCCCGGCGCCGGAGATAACCGTTGCGGACGGCGCTGTAGAGATCGACGACGCTCTCCTCCAGGCCCTGGAACAGATCGAGGTTCAGCGCGCGATCGTTGATCACGTCCCCGAGCTTCATGGCGAGCCCGGTCCAGATGAACGGCACAAAGTAGGAAAGGGGATTCATCAGCGCGTCGACCCCCCGACCGATCCCGTCGCGGACCGTCATCGGCGCCAGCAAGGGCAAGACGAGATAGGGGCCGGGGCCCACGCCCCAGACTCCGAGTGTCTGCCCGAAATCCTCCCGGCTCTTCTCGATCCCCCAGTACTTCGCCGCATCGAAGAGGCCGCCGATGCCGGCCGTGCTGTTGATCAGAAAGCGCCCGACCTCTCGACCCGCCCCGCCCCACTTCCCCTGGAGCAGGCTGTTCACCGCCCGCGGGACGACGGCGATGTTGTCGAAGCCGTTGTTGATCAGGATCTCGAACGGCTCGGGCACGATCACGCGGTAGACTTGCGCCACCGGCTTCAAGACGAACCGGTCGAGGTTTCGGTTGACCTCGAACATCGCTTCGTTGAACTTCTCCCACGGGTCGTAGTCCTCGTCGCTCTCGCCTTCGGTCTCGACCTTCTCCGGGCCCGCGGGTGGGGTTTGGGCGATCATCGGCTCGGTCGCGCCGTCGTCACCCCTGTCGCCCATGCCGAGCGCCGGGACGGCGACCATCTCTGTGGCCGCGTCGCCGTGCTCGCGCGGCGCGAGGAGCGTGGCGGGCTCGGGATCCGCCTCCGAGTGCGCGCCCGCCGACACGGGAAGCGGGGACGCGACCATCGGCGCTGAGTCGGCCTTGAGCGCGCTCGAAAAGGTGCCGCACCCGCCGAGCGCCAGGGCCACGGTCACGACCACTAGCCCAGCGGCGGTGCCGCGGAGGACGCCGATCACGAGCCGACGAACGGAGGACCCTCCCTTCGAATGCGCTTACTGGTGGCCGGCGTGGGTACGCTTGTGAATCTCGTACCCTCTATATAGCGGAATCCCGGCACGCGTTCGACAGAATTCGCGTCGCCGGCGCGGACGACGGAATTTTCGCGTATTGTATCGACGCGGCTCCTAGCGTATGTTGGTCGAGCGAGGTGCAGATCGAGCACGACGATGATCGTGCCCGGAGTGAGGAGATGACGTGAGCCGAAGCCGAGCCCGCGAGTTCTGGTGCGGCGTCGTGTCCGAAACCGTGCAGATCCGGCTGCGTCGGCCGGGCGGGTTCGGGCGCCCCCAAGGCTACTTCGTGCAGTGCAACCAGAGCGACTGCCAGTACGTCGACGAGAACAAGCCACCCTGCCCGCTGAACTCCACCATGTTCGCGGACGAGATCAAGGCCGCCGAGGAAGCGCGCGCGCAGCGAAGCGAATAGGGTTCAGCGCGGGCGCAGCACCACCGTCGTGAGCGTCCCGAGATACTGCCGAGCGACGCGAAGCACGTCGCCAGATGTCACCGCCTCCACACCCCGGCGATAGCGCTCAGCATAGTCCTGGCCGACACCCTCGACCTCGTAAAAGGCGAGATACCACGCCAGACGCTCGTTCGTCCTGCGGTCCATCGCGTAGCGACCGAGGAGGTAGCCCTTGGCTCGCGAGAGCTCGTCGAGGCCGATCGGCTCGGTGCGAACACGCTCGACCTCCTGAAGGAGCGCCTCTTCCGCCTTCATCGCGTTCTGGGGCGCAGTCCCCAGGTACAGGATCAGCGCTCCCGGCTCGCGCACGGGATCGTAGTAGGCCGCGGCCGTGTAAGCGAGACCCCGCTTGTCGCGTAGCTCGACGAAGAGGCGACCGGCCATCCCGCCCCCGAGGATCGTCGACAGGACCTTGGCGGCAGCGTGGTCGGGATGGTCGAGCGACGGCGCGATCCCGCCGACCAGGATCTGCGCCTGCTGGGCGGGCTGCTCGAAGGCCCGGCGCGTCCCCGGGTTCACCGGCGCAGGCCGCGAGGGCTCGGTGACAGGGCCGCCGCGCTCCAGGCGGCCGAACAGGCGCCGGGCTTCCGCGAACACCTCGGCGGCCGCCAGCTGGCCGCTGACCGCGAGCGTCATCCGCTCGGGCCGGTAGAAGCGCCGGTACCACGCGGCGATCGCCGCGTGGTCGACCCGACCGAGCGATTCCGGGGTGCCGAGCACCTGGAGCGCGTACGGGTGGGCTCCGTACAGGTCGGTGAAGAACTCGTCGAACGCGCGCGCCGGCGCGTTGTCGCGGCGCTTCTGGATCCGTCCCACCAGCCAGGCGCGCTCGCCATCGACCTCTGTGGGCGAGAGCTTCGGCTCGAGCGCGAGCTCGGCCGTGAATCCGAGCAGCTCGCGCCAGAAGCGCGACAGCGCCGAGGCGCGGATCTCGGAGTAGTCCATTTCCCCCGTCGCGCTGATCTTGCCGCCGAGGGCGGCGATCGCTTCGGCCAGCTGGGCCCCGCTGCGCTTCGCGGTCCCTCTGACCATTACGGCGTGCACGAAGTTCGAGATCCCGGCGTTCGACGGCTCTTCCCACCGCGTGCCCATCGAGACGAGGAGCGACACCGCGACGACCGGGGCCACCGGGTTCTCCCGCACCAGGACGGTGAGCCCGTTGTCGAGGCGCTCGCGCGTCGCCTGCGCCGCCGCGTCGGCGGGTAGCCCGAAGATTCCGACGGCCAGGACAACGAGTGCCCACCGGATCATCGCGACGTGCCCTCGGGGACGAACCTTACGCGCGCGTAGTTGTCGTCGCCGAAGTACTTCCGCGCGACCGCCTGGATCTGGGCGCCGGTGATCCCACGGAGCCGCGAGAGATACGCGAGCTCGTTGTCGAGTGTCCAGGTCGTCTCCGCCTGTCCGTAGGTCTTCGCCAGCCCTTCGGCGGTCTCGATATCGAACGCGTAGCTCGACTCCGCGGTGATCAGGGCGCGCTGCCGCTCGGCCTCCGTCACGCCCTCGGCGCGCACCTTCCGGATCACGTCCAGGATCGCCGCCTCGGCTCGTTCGAGGTCGGCCGACTCGAGCCGCGCTGTCACGGTGACGAGCCCGCTCTGCTCGAACGCGCCGTAGCCGGCCTCGATGTTCGCCACGAGTCGCAGCTGCTCGCGGACGGTCTGGTTCAGACGCGAGCTCGGTGAATCGCCGAGGATGTACGTCAGCAGATCCACCGCGTAGAGGTCCTCGTTGCCCGTCGGCGCGGTGCGCCACGCCAGACCCAAATACGCCTGTTTCTCGGCCCGCGCGACGTCGGCCCGCCGCGTCCGGTCGAGCGCGGGCACTGCCGGCGCCGCGCGCGGCGCCGGCGGTGCGGCCGCGATGCGGCCGAAGGTTGCGTCGGCCAGAAGCCGCACCCGGGCCGGCTCCACGGCGCCCACCACGACCAGCACCATGTTCTTCGGAACGAAGTGCTTCCGATAGAACTGGGCGAGCTGATCACGTGTTAGTTTCTGGATGAACTCGCGGCGACCCAGAAGGGGCCGGCCGTAGGGGTGCGGCGAATAGCTCAACTCGTAGAGGCGCCGGAGCAGAAATTTCTCGGGGTCGTCCTCGATGAGGTTCATCTCCTCGAAGACCACCTTCTTCTCGTTCTCGATCTCGCCGGGCGGAAAGCTCGCGTTCACCGCCAGGTCGGCGAGCAGCTCGATGCCCCCACGCACGTGCGCGGCGGGCACCACGAAGTCGTAGTGGGTCGTGTCGTACGAGGTGAACGCGTTGCTCGCCCCGCCGAAGCCCTCGACCAGCGTGTCGATCGAGCCCGGGGGCCGCGTCGGCGTCCCCTTGAACAGCATGTGCTCGATGTAGTGAGCGAGGCCGAGCTCGGCGGCGGCCTCGTCCCGCCCACCCATCCGCATCCAGAGCTGGAGCGCCACGACGTCGCTCGCCCGGTGCTCCTGCACGATCAAGACGACTCCGTTCGGGAGCACTTCGCGCGTCGGCGCCGATCCGTGGCGAAGCCCGCCGACGGTGGCGCATCCGGCCAGCATGAGAAGGACGAGCCCAACTCGAAGATCCGGCCGCCGCACGCTAATTCACCCCGTTCAGGACGTAATCGAAGAGATCGAAGTTCCTCAGATCCTCGGCGCGCGCGAGGCGCCGCGCGTGGGCGTCGGCGAGCGGCCGGTTGATGACGAAGGGCACCGTCTGCTCCGACACGCCGCCATGCGATCGGAGCGGCTCCTCGAGCAGGGAGAGGTCGTGCTCCGCCGGAGATTTCCCGAGGACCGTGTGCGCGTCGCCGATGACGATCACATCGCCCACGCGGTCTCGCGGCAGCTCGAACCGGGCGCAGCCCGCCGCGTTGTCGTAGACCTCGGCGATCCCGGGCGTCGCGCCGAGGCGCGACGCGACCGCCCGGCCCTGGGCCGCGTCGTCGAGATAGATCGTAGCGAAGGACCCGAGCGCGCCGTGATGCACGACGTACGGGTCCGTGATCGGCAAAATCACGCGCGCGCGTCCAGGCCCGACCAGGGCCTCGAGGAGCGGACGGAGATAGACGACCCGCGGCGTGCCGTCCGGATGGGCCTTGGCGTTCATGCCGTGATCGGCCGTGATCCCCAGCACCGCGCCGGCGCGGTCGAACGCGTCGAAGTAACGATCCAGCATCGCGTAGAACGCGGTCGCGGCCGAGGCGCCGGGAGCGTGCTTGTGCTGGACGTAGTCGGTCAGCGACAGGTACATCGCGTCGGGATGCTGTCGCGTGAGAAGCTCGAGCCCGGCCGCCAGGACGTACTCGGATAGCTCCGCGCTGTAGACCGACGGGACCGGCATGGCGACGAGGTCGGTGGCGCGCTCGATGCCGTGCTCGTCCTTCGTCGTCTGGTCCGCCTTCTCGGAGGAGAAGCAGATCCCCTGCATCCCGTGGCCGAGGAGCCGGCGGAGCTTGTCCTTGGCGGTGACGACCGCCACCCGGGCTCCGGCCTGCGAGAGCGCCGCCAGAATGGTCTCGCAGCGCAGGAACTTCGGATCGTTCATCATCACTTCCTGGCCGGTGGAGGGATCGTAGAAGTAGTTGCCGGAGATGCCGTGGACCGCCGGCGGCGCACCGGTGACAATGGACAGATTGTTCGGGTTCGTGAAGCTCGGGACGACCGACCGCGCGAGCCGGTACACGCCCTCCCGCTGGAAGCGCGCGAGGGCGGGCGTCGCGCCCGCCGCGAGCCCGCGTTCGAAGTACTCGGGTTCGGACCCGTCGATGCAGACGACGACGACCGGACGGTCGGGCGCGTGATAGCTGCGGCCGTTGACGGAGACTGTGGCGGCGGAGCTCATGGGTCCCACCGATACTACGGCGCGGCGCCCGCCATGAAAAGGCTCTTGACCTAGGAGCCGGCCGGCGCCGACGTCGCGGTGACGGCGGCGCGCCGGCGGCGGCGGACGAGGCGCCGCCCCCGGTCCCACCCGCGGACGCCGAGCAGGACGGCGAGCACCCCCGCGTACCAGTAGGGGGCCGTCACCCCGACCTTCGCGAGCCACAGATAGTGCAGGACCGCGCACACCCCGGTCACGTAGACGAGCCGGTGCAAGCGCGTCCACGCTCGCGCGCCGAGCCGCCGGATCATTCCGGTCGTCGACGTGGCGGCCAGCGGGATCAGCGAGAGCAGCGCGAGCATTCCCACGGTGATGTACGGGCGCTTGACGATGTCGGCCCACATGCGCGGCCAGTCGAAGAAGAAGTCCAGCACGATCCACACCGAAAAGTGCAAGCAGGCATAGGCGAAGGCGAAGAGCCCGAGCAGCCGCCGCAGCGTGATCGGCCACGCGAGACCGAACACGATACGGAGCGGCGTCATCGCCAGCGAGGCGAGAAGTATCCGGAGCGTCCAGTCGCCCAGCGTGTTGGTGACGAAGCTGACGGGGTTGGCGCCCAGCTCGTCGGCCCACGCGCGGTGGCCCAAAAGCGCCAGCGGAGCGAGACACCCACCCCACACCGCCACCTTGAGCGCGATGCGCGTCGGGCGCGACATCGGCGACCTAGTAGAACTTCTTCAGGTCCATCCCGGTGTAGAGCGATGCGACCTGGTCGGCGTACCCGTTGAACGGGAGAGTGGGCCGACGGCGAAACTCGCCGATGCGCCGTTCGTCCGCCTGGCTCCAGCGCGGATGGCTGACCGCGGGATTGACGTTCGAGTAGAAGCCGTACTCTTGCGCCGCCGCCTTCTCCCAGGAGGTCTTCGGCTGCTCGCTCACCAGACGGATGCGGACGATGGACTTGGCGCTCTTGAAGCCGTACTTCCACGGCACCACGATGCGCACGGGCGCGCCGTTCTGGTTCGGCAGCACCTTGCCGTACATGCCGACGGTGAGGAGCGTGAGTGGGTGCGTCGCCTCGTCCAGCCGGAGCCCCTCGACGTACGGCCAGTCCAGCGACGAATACCCGAAGAATCCCGGTTTCTGGGCCGGAAACTGGCTGGGGTCGAGCAGCGTCGTGAACTCGACGAACTTCCCCTGCCCGGTCGGCTCGACGCGTTTGAGGAGCGAGGCGAGCGGGAACCCGATCCACGGGATCACCATCGACCACGCCTCCACGCAGCGAAGCGAGTACACCCGCTCCTCCAGCGGAAACAGACGGATCAGCTCGTCGATGTCGAAGGTCTTCGGCTTGTGCACGAACCCGTCGACCTGGACCGTCCAGGGTCGCGGTCGCAGCGTCCCGCCGAGGCGCGAGGGGTCGTCCTTGTTGACGCCGAACTCGTAGAAGTTGTTGTACGTCGTCACGTGCTCGAACTTCGTGGCTGCCTCGCTCAGGCTGAAGCCGGCGTTCCGGGTCGCGCTGAGAGGCTGCCCCTGAGGAGTCGCGCCTTCGCTCTGGCCTGGCCTCAGGACGAGGGCGGCCACGGTTCCTGAAATCAGCTCGCGCCGGCTCAGGTAGAGCTTCGGGTCGGTGATCTCACTCGCGGTGAACCGCGGCGCGCGTCGAATCAGCATGGCGTCTCCTTCGTCTATGGGCGCGCCTCGCACGCCGGGGCCCCAGCCCCGGGCCGTGCTGCGGCGCGGACTGCCCACGAGGATCTCACACCGCCGCGAACTTGTAACCGTGGCCTCCCACGCACCTCGGCGCTTACTCCCGCTCCGCGAGAAGCCGCCGGATCATGGCCTCGGTCTCGTCGTAGTCGCCCTCACCGATGTGCCGGTAGCGGACGATCCCCTTTCGATCCACCAGGAGCGCCGTCGGCCAGGCCCGCACGCCCCATCGCTTCCAGATCGTGAAGTCGTTGTCCTGCACGACCGGGTAACGGACCCAGAGCCTCTTCGTGGCCTCCACGACCTTCTCGTACGGCTTCTCCCAGGAGAACTCCGGGCTGTGCACGCCGACGATCGTGAAGCCGGCCTTCTCGTACCGCTCGTACCAGCCCCGCAACTGCGGGATCACGTTGCGGCAGTTGATTCAGCCGAAGGTCCAGAACTCCACCAGCACCACCCGGCCGCGCAGGCTCGGCGTGGTCAAGGGCTCGCTGTTGATCCAGCGTTCCCCCGCCACGTCCGGCGCCGCCGCGCCGAGGCGCAGCGCCTGGCCGGCGACCGGACCGGCCACGAATCCTGCCGCCGTCAGGAGGGCGATGAGAAGAAATGACGCGTTCTTCTTCATATCCTCGGTCCTCGCGCCGTCGCTCTTCTTGTCACTCTTGATCTGCCCCCCGACTCGCCTTCTCGCTCATTACATCGGCGATGGCTTCGCGCGCAGGGCCCTGACACGGTCCGGGGCGAGCCCCCAGGCGCAGTAGGCGGCCGCCAGGCCGCCGGCCCCGAGGGTGACGAACGCCCACCCCCAGATCGTCGGCGTCGGGCCGGGCACGTTGGTCAGGTCCAGGACCTGGCCGAACACGATCGGCGCGACGGCGCCGGCGCCGAAGCCGAGGAACGACCGGAGCGCGAGCGCGGCGCCGAGGTAGGGGGCGCTCACGGCCTCGGTGAGCGCCGTGGAGAGCACGGGTGAATCGCCGAGGGCGGTGAAGCCGTAGAGCGCCCCGACGATGAAGACGAGGGCGAGCGGCCCACCGACCAGCCAGCCGAACGCGAGCGAGCACGCGGCGCTCGCGGCCGCGAGGCTGAAGAGGACGAGGCGCCGCCCGAGGTTGTCGGAGAGCCGGCCCATCGAGGAAGACGCGATGAGCCCCATGACGTGGAAAGAGGCCGAGACGTAGGAGGCCAGCTCCACGGCGCGGATCGATCCGGCCCCCGAAACGGCGAAGGCGGCCGCGACGAACGCGGGCGTCCAGGCCCACATTCCGAGCAGCTCCCAGGAATGGAACGTGTAGCCGAGAATCAGCCGCATCGCCGGACGGTTCTTCACGACGGCCGTGCCGAAGCGGACGCCGGCGCGGGGCGGGTGGACGACGTTCGGGGTTCTGCGCAGCGCGAACCAGAGGACGACGACGCCGACGACCGGCCCGCACGCGCTCGCGAAAAACGAGGTCGCGTATCCGCCCCACGCGAGCGCCCAGCCCGAGAGCAGCAGCGACAGCGCGTAGCCTGCGGACGAGCTGGCGATCAGCCAGCCGACCGCGGCCCCGCGGCGCTCCGCCGGGTAGCGGTCGGCGATGAGCATGATCGCCGTCGTGTAGGTGCCCCCTTGGGTGAGCGCCATGAGCGTGGAGAGCAGGAGCCCCGTCGTGTACGAGCGCGCCCAGAAGGCGAACGCGAGCGCCGAGACCGCGCTGAGCCACGCCGACCCGAGAAACACCCGGCGCGCGCCGGCGCGATCGGCCAGCGACGAGAACGCGACCAGCGCGACGGCGTAGCCTGCTTGAAAGCCCGTCGAGATCGACCCGGCAGCGGTCGCCGACATTCCCCACTCGGTCCGGAGCACCGGCAGCGCCGCTGCGTAGGTCATGAACACGGAGGTCATGCAGGTCCGCGCTGCGCAGACGGCGAAGAGCCAGCCGTCGCCTTTCACGGACGCTGGAATGCGTGGGAGATGAACTCCGGGAATCGCGCCTCGAGCTCCGCCACGATTGCGTCGGCGACCTCCGCCGCGCGTCCGGGCCGCTCCTGCGCGGCGCCGCGGGCCCATAGGTCGAGATACGCATCCTGATCTTGAAGGCCGAGCTGCATCGCAACGGAGTCGATGAGCTGCTGGAACCGATCACTCAGCGGGCGTGTGACGGTCTCCGTCTCGTCACGCGCCTCGACCATGGCCGGAACGTCCTTCCAGGCGATGATCTGGTAGGTGGCCATTTATCGGAGCTTTTAGAACGGCTTCAGCCGAGGGTGGCCTGAGATGGACACCGGTGGCTCCGACACGCCCGTTTTGTCCAACAGGCCTGTTTCATCCGACGCACCCGGTTCGCGGGTGGCGCCGACCCGCCCGGTTCGTCCGACAGGCCCGTTTCATCCGACGCGCCTGTTTCCGACACGGCCGTTCGGGGGCGGCAGGTCATTCCCCGCCCATGAACTGGGCGAGGAGCGTGATCTGGTCTCCCGGCCGGAGGGGGGAGTCGAGGGTGTGCTCGACGCCGAGCACCGCATCGTTGACGAGCACCTCGATGTGCTCGCCCAACTCCTTGCCGTGCCAGAGGGCCCGCTGGAGCTCCGGGAACCTCGCCGAGAGGCTCTCGAGCACACTCCTGACCGTCGCGCCAGGGGTCAGAGGCTCGTCCATGACGCGCCGGCCCGAGCCGTCGCCGCCGACGAACTTCGTGACCCAGGAGGCGACCTCCACCGGGATCGTCGCGGCCGTGCTCCCCGCGCGGGGCATCAGCAGCAGGCGGTCAGCAGGCGGACCAGCTCGGAGGCCGTGTCGGGGCGGGCCGAGTAGTAGACGAAGCGTTCCTCCTTGCGACTCTGGACCAGCCCGGCCCGGCGGAGAAGGTCGAGATGGTGCGAGAGCGTCGGCCCCGGGATCTCCAGCTCGGCCTGGATCTCGCCGGCGGGTACGTCGCGTCCCTGCCGGACCAGAAAGAAGAAGATCTGCAACCGCGTCAGGTGGGCGAGCGCCTTGAACGCCTCGACGTGTTCCTCGCGAGCCTGCAGCCGGGCGAGCGGTAGCGTCTTCACATTTCCAAATCTATCAAACTACGATGACCGTTGCTACCGGGGGCAGGTGATCGCGGCTATCCCGAGGAACGCCGGGCGCCCGGCGTCGACTCGTTGAGGAACTCGTCCCGCTTGTGCTTGAGCCGCCGGATCAGCTCTTCATACGAGTTCGCCCGGACGATTCGGTCGAACTGCGAGCGGTAGTTGGCGATGAGGCTCACGTTCTCGATGAGGACGTCGTAGATCAGCCATCGCTCGCCCCGGCGGACCATCCGCGACTCGACCGGCACCTCCGTGCCTGTCCGCGTCAGGATGCGAGCCCGGACCGTGGCCAGCTCGCCGTCCATCGACTCGCCGACGTACCGGATCCGCTCCCCGCCGTACTCGTCCATTCGCGCGATGTAGGTCCGCTCGAGGAGGTCGGCGAAAAGCTGCGTGAACTCCTCGCGCTCCGCGGGCGTGCGGGCCTGCCAGTGGCGGGCGAGCACGCGCTTGGCCGTCTCCGTGACATCGAACGCTTCGTGCGCGATCTTCCGGACCGCGGCGCGGCGATCCTGCCGCGCGAGGGCCTGATCGTCGAGGACCTTGATCACCTGGTCGGTGTACTCGCGAAGCTGGTCCGTGGGGCCGGCCCACGCCGGCGAGCCAGCGAGCAGCAGCATCACGGCGGCGGTCGTCAGCGTCCCCTTCATGGATGGGAGTATACGCCGTCCCTCGCGCCGGCCGAAATCTGCCGAGCGCTGGTTCCCGGCGTCGTCCGGCTCATCGCGTGAGGGCGGGTGCGGGGATGTGAATGCGCAGCTCCCGACCCACGAGCCACGCCCCCGAGAGCGTCAGGATCGCCGCGACGAGATACACGGCGTGGACGCCAAAGGCGTGGATCAACAGGCCCCCGGCGAGCGGGCCCGCGACGCCGCGGACTCCGGCCAGGGTTGCGCCGATCGCAACGTACTGGGCCGTCCGCTGGGGCCCTGCGGCGTCGATGACCGCCATCATCCACACGAGCTCGAGCCCGACCGCCAGGAGCGAGTCGGTGACCGAGCTCGCCACCAGTACCCACGGGCTCCAGGCGACGTAGTAAATCAGGGGCGTGGCGGCGCCGACGAGGTACATCACGCGCAGGGCCTCGAGACTCGAGCGCCGGTCGACGAGCCACCCCCAGTAAGCGCTGCCGGCAAGCGTCCCCATCGCGGCGACCGCCGCGAACACGCCCACCTGCGACGCGCTCACGTGGAGCACGTCGACAAGCAAGAGGGGATGCGCCGGTGTCTGAATCCAGCAGCCGGAGCCGAAGAGGAACGACGCGACCAGGAGGCGCTGGAAGGCGTGATCGTCACGCACCGCGACCCACGCACCGCGGAGCCCGGTCAGCGGCTCCCCGCCGAAGGGCACGGGTTCCGGGACAGCGAGCCGTCGCTGACGCAGGCTCGCGGCCATTCCCAGCAGCGCGGCGGCGACGAAGATCCAGCGGTAGCCCACGCGCTCGAAGAGCTGGCCGGCGGCGAGGGCCAGCCCGATGCCCAGGACCGCGCCGGCCATCCGGACCAGGCCCAGGGCGCGACCGCGTTGGGCTCGCGGATATATACGCTCGACGACAGCCGCCTGCGCGGGCGCGGCGGCGGCGCCGAAGAAGTCCCGGGCGATCACGAGGCCGACGAACGACCACGCCGAGCTGACGAACGGGACCAGCAGGAACACGCCACGGGCGATGAAGCCGGGCCACACGAGGTACGGGAGCGGATGGCGTCCGTGGAACGCCCGCGCCCACAGGAGCGAGAGCAGCAAGCACGCACCGCCGGCCGAGGACATCACGGCAAGCTGCAGCGGCGTGGCGCCGAGCTCTTGCCGCAAGATAAGGCCGATGAAGGGACCGGTCAGGCCCGCGAAGACGGTGAACAGGAGCGTCGCCGAGATGTCGATCCGGAGCGCGCGCCGGATCTCGGGGCTGAATCGCGACCCGATCATCGCCATCCTTTTGTGCTCGCCTCGAACGACGGGGCCCCGGCCCCGCGACGTGCTGCGGCTCCTACTATTATGATTATGTCGCACCTCGCCCTGACGGCGACGATTCCAGGCGGCGCTCCCTAAACCCGCGTCACCACGGCAATCTCGGGTCGGTTACAATCGTCGCCATGGCACCGCTCTCGGTCGCGGATTCGCATCCCCGCAAGCGCGTCAGGGTCCTCGACACGGAGATCGCCTACGTCGACTCGGGCGCGGGCGAGCCGACCGTCTTCCTGCACGGCAATCCCACGTCGTCCTACCTCTGGCGCAACGTCATCCCGCACGTCGACGGGCTCGGCCGCTGTCTTGCTCCCGATCTGGTCGGTATGGGCGACTCGGGGAGGTCGCCGGGCGGCGCTTACCGCTTCGTCGACCATGCGCGCTACCTCGACGCATGGTTCGATGCTCTGGGGCTCCTCCGGAACGTGGTGCTCGTCGTTCACGACTGGGGCTCGGCCCTCGGCTTCCACTGGGCGCGCCGCCACCCCGAGCGCGTGAGGGGTGTGGCCTACATGGAGGCGATCGTCCGACCGGTCACGTGGCAGGAGTGGCCGGAGGTGGCGCGCAAGGTCTTCCAGGCGATGCGTGGAGCAGCGGGCGAAGAGATGGTCCTCCAGAAGAACGTGTTCGTCGAGCGGATCCTCCCGGCGAGCGTCGTGCGCGGCCTCACGCCGGAAGAGATGGCGCGCTACCGGGCGCCGTACCGTGAGCCCGGCGAGTCACGGCGACCGACTCTCACCTGGCCGCGCGAGATCCCGGTGGACGGCGAGCCCTCCGACGTCGTCCAGATTGTCAGGGCCTACGGCGACTGGTTGGCGAACAGCCCGATGCCAAAGCTCTTCGTCAACGCAGACCCCGGGTCGATTCTCGTCGGCGCCCAGCGGGAGTTCTGCCGCGCCTGGCCGAACCAACAGGAGGTCACCGTCAGGGGCACGCACTTCGTGCAGGAGGACTCGCCCGACGAGATCGGCCGGGCGATCGCGACGTTTGTCCGGAGCCTGGGGTAAGCCCCGCGCGCTCGGCTGCCCGAGCGCGCGGGGACAGTGCTTAGTCTTAGTCTTCCTGAGCGACCATCAGCTTCACGGTCACCCGGCGCTTGTCCTTGTTGGGTGTTCCCTTCTCAGCGATCGGGCCCAGGCCCACCAGGTGGATCCGCGGCAGCTCGATTCCCTTTTCGACCAGGAACCGGCGAACCGACTCGACCCGACGCTGGCTCAGCCCCACGTTGTAGCCGTAGGTCCCCACCGGGTCAGCGTAGCCCTGAAGGTCGACCGTGAGCTTCTGGTTCTCACGCATTTCCTTGACCAGCGTCGCTAGCGTGGTCTGGCCGGCGTCGTTGAGGTCCCACTTGTCGAAGCCGAACAGGATCTGATAGGTCTCGGCCTCTTTGCGAACGTTGCGGTTCGACCAGAGCCGCGTCAGCCGGCTGTTCGTCTCATCCGCCTTGGTGTAGGCGCCGTCCGCCCGCTCACGCGCGCCGCGAGCCACCTCGCTCGTCTGGGTCAGCTTGGTGTCGACCCCATCGACTTTTTGGTCGACCCGCTGAGTTTCTTCAGTCAGCTTCTTGTCGACCCCGGCGACGCGCTGGTCGATCTCCACTTCCTTCTTACCGACATGCTCGGTCACCCACCCCCTGGTGGCGACGCATCCGCTGGCCAGAAGCATCACCGCCGGCAGCACAACCCCCAGCTTCACCGCTTGTCGCATAGTCGCCTCCTCATTTAATGCCCAGACCTCGAGCGGCCGGGCTCGGCGCGCATAGCTTGCAACCGGGTCGCCAGGCGCGGAGTCGGGCGTTTTTACGGGGAAAATAGTGGGGACTGCGCGTGCGGGGTGTCCCCTGCACGACACGGGGAGTCAGCGGGCTGACGGCATCGTCAGTTTAGCCGCGCGCGCAGCGAGTGCAGGGCTCGCCGGAGCTCGGCGTCCCCAGGCGCCAGCCGTACCGCCTCCTCGAACTCGCGCAGCGCGTCCCACCACCGCCCCTGTCTCAGATGGATCCGGCCGAGGTTCATGTACGGAAACTGGCGCGGCTCGTATCGTTTGGCCTGCTTGGCGCGCTCGAGCCAGGACACGGCCTCGTCGAGCTTGCCCTGCTGCATGAGGTAGCAACCGATGTCGTTGTAGGGATTTCCGAAGTCGGGGTCCACATCGATCGCCCGCAGGCATTCCTGCGTGGCCTCGTCCAGGCGGCCCTGGAAGCTGTAGGTCCACCCGAGATAGGTGTGGGCTTCGGCCGTCGGACACACCTCGATCGAGCGCTGGTAGAGCTCGATCGCGCGCTCGAGCTCCCCCTGCATCTGGTGACGGTACGCTTCCTGCCAGATCTCCGTCGCCCTCTTGAAGTTATCCGGAGCGCTCACCTGGTCACCAGCTCGGCCACGCCTCGCGCCGCAGCCCCATGTCCCAGAACATCCACTCATAGCGGCTCGTCGCGAGGAAGTGAGCCCGCATCGTGTCCAGGTCCGGCGTTGTCAGCCGCTCGGCGACCCGGTCGGTCGCGGACAGCACCGCCCGGACGACGGTCCCGAACTCCTCAGAGGCGTAGGTGCCGATCCACCGCTTGTAGAGAGGGTCGGCAGAGCCGGCGCGCTCGAGCTCCTTGCCGACCTCCCAGTAGATCCAGTAGCAGGGCAGCAGCGCCGCGATCGCATCGTGGAAGGGCGACCCGTAGGCGACCGCGAGGAGGTAGCTCGTGTAGGCGAGGTTCGTCGGCGCCAGCGGCGTCGCCGCAACGTCGGCGGGCGTGAGGCCGAAGTCGCGAAAGAAGCTCTCGTGCAGTGCGCGCTCCACCTTGAGGGCCCCGGCGGCGTGCTCGTTGAACATGATGATCCAGTCGTCCTCGGGCGCCCGCGCGCCGGCGAGCGACAGCGCCCGTGCGAACTCGCGCAGGTAGAGGGCGTCCTGCACCGCGTAGAACTTGAAGCTCTCGTGGGCGAGTGAGCCGTCGGTGAGCCCGCGCACGAACGGATGGCGCAGGATCGCCGCGTAGATCGGCTCGATCGACCGCCACAGCTCGTTCGTGAACGTCATCAACGTCCCTTAACGTCCCTTGAAGACGGGCTCCCGCTTCTCGACGAAGGCCTTCGCGGCTTCCCGGTGGTCCTCGGTCATCCCGCAGCGGGTGTGGTGCCAGGCCTCGAGGTCGAGGGAGTCCTGGAGGGTCCCGCGCTCGGCGGCGTTGAAGTTCCGCTTCATGTATCGGTACGCGATTCGCGGCCCCCGGCTGATCCGCGCGGCCAGCGCCATCGTCTCCTCCTCGAGCCGCGCGTCGGGCACGACCCGGTTGACGATGCCGAGGGCCAGTGCCTGCTGGGCGTCCACGATATCGGCCGTGTAGTAGAGCTCCCGCGCCTTGGCGGTGCCGACGAGCTGCGTGAGGTACCAGCTGCCGCCGAAGTCCCCGGAGTACCCGACGCGCGCGAACGCCGTCGCGAACCGCGCGGAGTCGCCGGCGACGCGGAGGTCGCACGCGAGTGCCAGGGAGAGCCCGGCGCCCGCCGCCGCCCCGCGGACCATCGCAATCGTCACCTTCGGCATCTCATGGAGCCACCGCGACACCTCCATGCGCGAACGGAGCGCCTGCGCCTTTTCCTCGAGCGTGGTCCCGCCGAACTCGCGCCCCTCGGCCATCGCTTTCACGTCGCCGCCGGCGCAGAAGCCACGGCCCGCCCCGGTGAGCACCACCACGCCCACCTGCGGATCCTCGGCCAGCCGGGGCAGCGCGGCGAGCAACGCGTCCAGCATCGGACCCGACATGGCGTTGAGCCGGTCGGGACGGTTCAGCGTGAGCACGGCAACCCCATTCTCGACGACTTCCAGCACGTCCTCGCTCATGGCGATCCCCCCGGAGTGACGGTGCCGCGATGGTACCATCGCCCCGAAGGAAGGAGGACCGGCCCATGGAAGCGGTGAAGGACTCGAGTCACCTCTACGAAGTCGAACGGCGCGCGCGCCACGCCGAGCGGCCGGGCTTCAGGATCCAGGAGCTCCAGATCGGCACGCGCCAGCAGGTGCCCTGGCACTACCACAACCACGTCCAGGACACCTTCTACGTCCTCCAGGGCCGCCTGCGCGTCTTCCTGCGTGACCCGAAGGAGGAGATACGACTGGAGCCAGGCGCGACCTACACCGTCCGCGCGCGCCGGCCGCACCTCGTCACGAACGGCGGCGACGCATCGGCGGTCTTCCTGGTGCTCCAGGGCATCGGCGAGTACGACTACGTGCCACTGACCTAGAACGTCCGAACCTTCTCCCGCTCGCAGTGCGGCAGGAGGTCGCGCTCGATCGCGCGGTCACGCAGGTGGTACAGCACCTGGTGCAGGCCAGCCGCGAACTCCCCAGCGCGGCCTGGGCCTGCCTCATCTGCGCCACGTCGAAGTTCGACACGCCGACGAATCGCGTGAGCCCGCGCTTCACCAGGGCCTCCATGGCGCGCATCGTGTCGGCGATCGGATGCTGGCCGCTCCACCAGTGCACCAG
>WNGA01001926.1_pt1 | contig 76357 bp, 45 predicted proteins | sample 5400061 | NCBI WGS metagenome assembly WNGA01 (sample SAMN13153366, study PRJNA577476) | soil metagenome | isolation source: 100 cm soil or saprolite under grassland replicate 2 | place: USA:California | collected 2016-06-15
AGAATGGGGGGACTTGCTTGAGGAGCGGGTCCAAACTGACATTGTCGCCACCGGGGCCGGTCCATGGCGCGCCGGCGAGATGGTAGATGATATTGTTGGTGAACGTGACGAGCGCGGTGGTGACGTTGCGGGTCAGGTTTTCGGCGTCGAGGATGATGTTGCCTTCCAGATACATTCCGGCGCCTTGCACCGTGCCATCATCGGCCAGGATGACGACGGCGGTGTTGGTGTCTTGACTGCCGATCTTCGACTGGTGGACGATGGTGTTGTTAACCAGCGTGTAGAAGTTGCCCTGCTTGGCGTTGGCGGCCTGGTCCACGTCGAAGAATAGATTTCCGACCGCGGTGATTTCCGAAGTGTCGGCGTTGTCCGCACCTCCGCTGATCGCGCTGGCGGAGTCGGGCGAGCCATTGCGATGGCAGTGGAGGAAGATGTTGCCCTCGATCCAGGCGTCGGTGCTGTCCAGGTCGAGCAGGTCGTCGTCGCTGCCCATGAACACGTTGTTGATGACTTGCAGGATGGGGCCAGGACGGTTGCCGCCCGTGAAGTCGAAGGCGTCGTTGTAGCCGATGACCTTGCCCAAAAAATTGCGGCGGAAAATGCCGCGGCCGCCGGCCTTGATGCCGCCGGTGCCGTGGGTCGGCTCGAAGCTGGCGGTGGTGGCCGGGAACACGCAGTCCTGCACGACGAACGACGAGGCGTCGAGCGAGACGTACTGCTGGCCGGTCGAGCTGAACGTGAGGTGGTCCAGGAATACGGTGCCGCCAGCGGAGTGGATGGCGGTGGCGTTATTGCCCTCGAAGTGCGCGAAGGCGATGCGCGTTTCGGGCGAGCCGGCGCCGCCACTAATCGTGACGCCGCCCCAGCCTCCCGCCGTGCCGGGCTGGGCCGCGAAGCGAATGCGCTGCGTATCGTTGCCTTCGGCGAGCAGCCGCCCCTGAACAGTGAGCGCGGCGCCCGGCGCGAAGTAGAGCGTCGTGCCCGGCTGAATCGTCAGCGTGCTGCCGGCGGGGACGACGAGGGCGTTGGCGGCCAAGTACGGTCCGCCGCCCGCGGAAAGGATTGTGTTCGTGCCGAGCGTGCCGGCCAGGACTTCCACGGAGTTGTCGTCATAGAGCACGTCAACGGTCGCGCGATCGATCTCCGCTCCGGAGGCATCCAGCGCCTGGACCAGCACGCGATTGATGCCGGGGGCCAGGGGAAGGTTGGCAAAGCTCCAGTTCGTATCCGCGGCGGACCACGCGGCCGTCTCGCCGTTCACCAGCACGGAGCGGGTGTCGATGACATTCGCGGTGCCGCTCAGGGAAATGACGCCATTGCTGCTGGTGAGGAAGCCGTTCGGGCCCGGCGTTCCGTTGATGACGAGGCGGAGCGGGATTTGCGAGAGCACCCACGAAGCGCGGTCGCGGGCGTAGGTCTTCATCGTGTTGAGAGTGAGCGTGGGCACGGCGGCGCCGAGGGTCTGATCGATCAGCGGATTGAACTCAGCGGGGCTGAAGACGGTCTCGGCCAGGCGCTTGAGTTCGCGGAAATAGATCGGGACGAAATCCGGGTGGCGCATGAACCGGACGAGCTGCGGGACATTGGGCGGAATGTGGCCCGGAGCCTGGACGATCATGCGGAAGAGCGGTGTGTTCGTGACACTGGCAGTATCGCCCTGGCCAAGAATGGTATCGAGATCGTGAACGAGGAGCAGAAAGCGGGTGTCGTTGACGCCGCGATAGAGCCCGTAGTCGTCGCCGATGCCATTGCCGAGGGAGGTTTCGCGCGAGACGGTGAGGCTGAAGAAGGCGAAGTAGCGCATCCATTGCTCGACGTTGACCACGGCGCGGACCGAGGGGGCGTAAGTGGCATCGGGCGTGTTGTTGAGCGTCTGGCAGAGCAGGACAAGGTCACTCCAGTCATTCTCGCTGGTGTTGGAAACCTTCGAAAATCCGTCCGCGATGTAGTTGACGGGGTTGACGCCCCGGTCGGCAAGGCTGGCAGTGTGATTGCCGCTGGACGCCCGATAGACGTTGCCTTTCGAGTCGGCCGGCAAATGGGTTTCGGCCCAGTCGCCGTTGAAGACTTCGAGCAGGGCGTAATTGCCGTATTGGGGCAGGCCGCCGCCGGCGAGGTTCTGGCCGTTGACGCGGACCTGAATGGTGCGGGCTTTGGCGGCGACAAGGCCGGATTTCTGCACCAGCGCGGCGCCGAGCACCTGGCTGAAGCCGTATTGGGCGTTGTGGTTCAGCGCGGTGGCGCCGTTCCAGGGCGTGTCGTGCGGGAGGTTGACGCGGTAGTTCGGCACAGCGGCGCCGCGGCTGCCGGCGCCGCGGATGCGCATTCCGCAAAGATAGCGCACGTCGGTGTTCACGCCGTCGGAGATGATGAGCGTGCAGTTCATTTCTGCGTCCGATTGGCGGTTGATGGCCTGCAACTCGGCGCGTTCAGACTCGGTCAAGATGAGGCGGTGAATCGGTTGCGCGCCGGTGTAAACCGTGTCGTCCACCTGATACAAGGCATTGGCGGTTTGCGCGAAGATTTGGCCGGTTTGCGACGTGGTGAGATTGGTCTGGCCGGCTGGCGCGGGCCAGAAGTTGGTGTGGCTGCTCGAGTCGACGGCGCGGACGTAGAACTCGATGACCGTGCGGTTGGCTTGCGCGGGCAGGACGACGCCGAAAAGCCCGTCGTGAGCCCCGCCGTCGCCATGCAGGCCGTCGTCGAAGAGGTTCGTGCTGCTGAAGGTGGGCGGCGGGATTGAACTGTGGTTGCGATAAAAGAGCGTCGCGGCAAGTCCATTGGTCTGTTCATCCGGGAGCCGGGCGGTAATCGTCACGTTGTCCGTCGAGCGCGGGACAGCAGGCGAGTGATGCGCGTCGAGGATGAGTGGCGGCAGGTTGGTGGTGAAGACGGAGTTGGCGCCGCCGGGAGTGCCGTTGGCCGTGAGACTGGCCTTCCAATTCTGGCCGGATTCGCCGGGGAGAGCGGGGTTGGCGCGTTCGAGCGATTTGCCAAGGCCGTCGTGCTCTGCGAACCACTCCCAGCCGAAGGCGTTGCGGTCGTTGGGCCCTCGCTGGCGCACGCCCCACTCTCCTTCGTCCGAATAACGGACGCTGTCGACGAGTGTGCCGGAATCGTCGCGCAATTCGATCCGCTCGCCGGAGTTGTTCAGGAAGCCGCTCCAAGGGCCGAAGACGTTCGTCACCGCCGGGTGGGTCGAAGCGAAGCGGGCCGGGTTGGCGGCGACGATGAGATAGGCGCCCGCGCCCAACGTCACGTCCGGGAAGGTGAACTCAACGCCGTCTGTAAAGCGCCAGCCGGTCAGATTGAGCGGCGACGCGCCGGTATTGAGCAGTTCGATCCACTCGTCGTTCGTATTCGCGCCAGGGGCATGATACATGATCTCGTTGAGGACGACGGCGGGCGGGTTGAGGTTCGTCACGACCTGGTAGGTCCAGATATTGGTGACAAAGAAGTTCGACGGCGAGGCGAAATCGTGGATGCCATGCGTGGCGATCCAACTCACGGTCACGTTGCTCGATGCCGGCTGCGGGAAGTTGAACGCATACGGGCCGCGGAGCGAACCGCTGACGCTCGTCGCCGCGGCGCCATTGATGCGGAGGTCGGGCGCATCGACGCCGCCGACGTCCTCGCTGAAGGCGACCGTAACCTGGGTCAGTGACTTGACAACGCCGCCGGGCGCGGGGCTGATGCTGGCGAGAGTCGGGGCGACGCGGTCGATGAGGTTGTACTGCCACGAGGCGGCGGGCGCGGCGGCGTTGAACGCATTGGGAATCGTCGCACGGTCCGTGATGCCGTGGTTTCCGGCCCAGGTAACGAGGACGGTCTTCGAGTTTGGCTGCGGAAAACGAAAAGTGTAGGTCGTGCCGCCGCCGCCGGCGTTCGTGGAGGCGACACCGTTGATGAGAAGGTCGGAGGCGTTCACGTTGGTCACCGGCTTGGAAAAGACGACGGTGATTTCGGTCAGATTAGACACCGAGGCGCCGGCGGGCGGAATCTGTGAAACGATCACGGGCGGAACGAAATCACGCAGCGTGTACTGCCAGCTCGTCCCGGGCGCGGTCGCGTCGAAGGCATTCGGCGGCTGGTCGAGGTCGGTGATGCCGGAGTTCGGCGCAAACGCGACGCTCACGGATCCAAACGGCGGCTGCGGAAACGTGAACGTCATGGTAGTACCCTCTCCGGAGATACCACTGGCCGGCGCGCCGTTCACAAGCAGGTCGGAGGCGTCGACGCCGGTGACGGGCTCGTTCCACACGAGCGTGATCTGCGCCAGGTTGCTGACGGTGGCGCCGGCGGTCGGGCTGCGCAGCGCCAGCACTGGGGCGCTGGCGTTGATGAGGAGGTAGCTGAAGCCGGCGGCGGCGCCGTTGAACGGCTTGGGCGGGTTGTCCTGATCCTGGATGCCGTGCTGCGGGTCCCACGTCACCGGCACGCTGCCGAAGGCCGGTTGCGGGAATTGGAACGAGTAGACGTCGTTCGAGCCGCTGACTTCGGTTGCGGGCACACCAGCCACGATGAGATCGCTCACATCGACGCCCGTGACCGGTTCGCTGAAAGTGACGGTGATATTCGTCAGGCTCGTCGCATTGCCGGGGGGCGGGTTTATCGCAAGCAGACGCGGCGCCACGGCGCTGAGGTCGGTGACGCCGGCGAGGAGTTCGCAATCGAACACGAGGTCGGAACTGTTGAGCGTCGCGTTGAAAACCTGGACGGCGAGGACATTGGTACCGGTCATCAGGAGGGTTTCAAGGCCGGGCAGGCTGTTGACGAGGAACGGCACGCTGGGCACGCCCTGCTCCGTGACAGCCGACACGGCGAATGCGTTGAACGGCATTTCGCCTGGCGGCATGTTGTAGCGGAAGATCTCGAGGCCATTGAGCCAGGCGATGTAGCCGTCGTCGCACTGGGCGCGCAGGCGCAGATCGGTCAGCAGCGCGGCATTCGTGACGACGAAGGCGTGACGGAGGAAGATGCACGAGTAGCTGTTCAGCATGTCGGGGATGAGGAAGCCTGTGGGCCAGTTCTCGCCGTAGTAAAAGACGGCGGGCAAGGCCGTCCACGAACTCTCTTCGCTGAAGATGGGCTGGCGCCAGGCGTCAGCGGGAACGGAGGCTTCGTTTGTGCCTCGAAGAAAACGCCATGTCGCATTGGTGCTCACCAACTGTGCCTGGGGGAGTGTGACAACATAGTTCCAGGTCGCGCCGGGCGAAGTGCTGTCGAACGGATTCATCGCCGGCGCGACGTCGCGAATGTTGTGGCCGGACGCCCAGGTGAATGAAGCAATGCCCACCGCCGGTTGTGGGAAACCGAACGTGTACGTGGCGTCCGAGCCGGCGACAGACGTTGCGGGACCGCCGTTGACCAGCAGGTCCGTGGCGTCGACGCCGGAGACGGGCTCGCTGAAGGTCACCGTGACGTTCGTGAGTTCGGAGAGCGAGGCGCCCGCGGGAGGCGACTGGGCGATGACCAATGGAGCCGTCAGATCGAGGATCGTGTACGTCCAGGTTGCGTTCGCGGACATGGTGTCGAACGGGAGCGGCGGGCTGGCGATGTCGAAGATGGCCGCGTTCGGGTCCCACGATATGGTCACCGTGCTGCCGGAAGGGGCCGGGAACGAGAAAAACCAGTTCGTGAGGTCGTACGTGAACGATTTGGAAGCCGGCAGGCCGTTGACCAGCAGGTCCGTCGGCGCGATGGGATAAACGCCGCGGGAAAACGTGACGCGCAGCGAGGAAAAGTTGGCAATTTCGCCGGGCGGCGGGTCAACGGAAACAATGACCGGCGGCTCGGCGACGATGACCGAGACATTGACGACAGCGGACGTGATGGCACGGCCGGTGTCGGCGAACGAAGCCGCGCTGAGGGCGTAATCCCCCACTGGAACGTTTTCCCACGTCGCGAAGTACGGCGCGTTGGTGGCGGAACGGCGTGGTCAGGCGGATGGAACTGGAAATGCCGCCGATTATTTCAAGGTCGAATCCAAGATCGGTGCTGGTCGGCCCTTGCTGGTGGATTTCCACGGCCAGGGTGTTCGTGCCAGGAACGAGGATGGAAGGACTGAGCCGCGTCGCGGTGTACGCAGTTTCGGCGGCGCCATTGATCGTACTGCTGGCGCGCGTGAGGTAGTCGACGGGGCCGAAAGGCATATTGCTGCGAAGGACTTCGTTACTGTTGGCGTAAATGATCGCGCCGTCGTCGCGCAACAGACGCAGGGTGAGCGACGAGAGCCGCTCGGCGTTTGTCAAGACAAGGTTGGTGCGGAAGTAAGTCGTGATGAAAAAGTTGCCCGCCGGGCCGGAGTTGACCGTGGTGCGGATGTGCGAGTCGCCAAAGCCCAGCGGCCCCGGGCCGGCGCGCCAGGCGCTATCGTCGAAGTCAGTTGCAAGCCAAGCCGTGCCGAGGTTGGTGCCTGTGTCGAGAAACCTCCACGGCGAACCGGCCGGCAGGAGCGTGACCGGCAAGAAGTCCACGGCGTTGATGGTGATGCTCGCCGGGCCGCCAAAATTGTTCAGCCCGGCGCTGTCGAAGGCCTGGGCGTAGAAATCGTACATATCAGGCGTGGCGTTGCTCCAGACGATGTCCTGGCCGATGACCTGGAAGCCGACGGTGTTGTTGCCCGCGTAGAAGTCGACGCGCGTGATCGGGTTCGTGCCGACCGGCGTGACCGCGGCGCTGATCGTGATGTTCGTCGGGCCGGTATAGACGGCGCCGTTGGGTGGCGCGGTGACCACGACGTTCGGCAGCGTCGAGATGTTTAAGCGAATGCTGCCCTGGGCCGCGGTCGCGGGGTTGCTGCCGGCGTTGTATCCATCGACGGCGATGAAGTAGGCAGTGGCGCCGCTGAACGTGGTGAAATTGACGCCGCTTTGGAGGTTCGTGCCGGTGTCATCGTTCGAGGTGAGTTGGAACAGGTTTTGGCCGAATTGCACATAAATCGCCAGGAGCGTGTCGAAACTGCTGCCGACCGTGTTGATCGTGACCGCCACGTTCGCCGGCGCCGTCCACCGCCACCAGACCGATGCGCCGCCGGGATTGCCGGCATGGAATTGCTCGCCTGGTTCCTTTGTCGCGCCCACGTTCGACCCGGTGGTGGTGAGAATCGTGCCGCTGATGGGTGTGCCGGCCAGCCGGGCGTCGTTGACCGGCGCGGCTGAAAGCAGAAAAGCCGGGCAAAGCGAAAACACAATCCAGGCGAGGGAACGGGAAATTGGTTTCATAGAAATACATCAGAGAATTACGTCGGAACAAAGCCCGCGAAAGGTACACCGGCCTTGGACGGAAAAGCCCGCACAAAATTCGTCGGCGCCGCTTTTTAGATTGGCCTGTTGCGAATTGGTTTCACGCCGCGAAAGTCTGTTTGCTTCGCAAGCAAAGCCAACAGAGCGGCAGCGGGTGTTTCAGCCTGACTGCGGCCGATGGAAAGACGCCCAAATTCCTGAACCACGAATGGACACGAATGAACACGAATCCGGCAGGCCGCATCGAGGTCACGCGTTTCACGCATCGGCGCGGGATGAATCCGCGCCAAACTATGAAATCCGTGTCCGCCGTCGGATTGTCCAAATTCGTGTTCATTCGTGTTCATTCGTGGTTGAAAGGAATTACGCGAGGATCAGGGGCTGATTCGGATCTTGGCCGGGGCTTTTGCAGAGCCGCGCGGCGAGGGCGCAGGCTAGGTCTGAAACGGATCCAACAGCCGCGTCCGTTTCTGATTCGGCACTTCGACGGCTTCCCAGTCCAGAAAGTACGACGTGTCCCGGCCCTTGTTCTGGATTTCGCGCATCAGGCGGCTGCGGGCGCGGGCGCGCGAGTTGGCCGGCGGCTCGGTGCGGGCTTGTGACACGCGGGGCGGCGCCCAAAAACCGTCCATGTCCGCCAGCGCCAGCCCGAGGCTTTTGTCCGGGTCGATCTGATGAAATTCCAGGTCCTGAGCTTCCAGCCAGGGATTGCCCCACGGGATGCCTTCGCTGCGGCAGAATTCACGCAGCAGATATTCCTTGGTCACCCAGTCCACGATCCCCGTGAGCGATGCGGGATCGGATTCGAGCGCCCGGATCACCCGTTCCCAGAGGCTGAGCAGCGCGTCGGTTTCAGCGTCGCGGCCCTTGAAGAGGCGCCGGGCCTTGTCCCGATAGACTTCGAGGAGTTCCAGTGCGTCCGCGGACTTGCCCTCGGCCAGTGTGACTCTCCAGGGCGCCCGCAGGGAGCGGGAAAGCTGGCGCAGCGAAGTGACGGCGTCGCTGAGGATAACATTGGGCAGTTCATCGGCGTCGAGCAAATCCAGGACCAGCCGGGTCGTGCCGACCTTCAGGAACAGCGTGGCGGGAAGGACGTTCGTGTCGCCGTGAATGAGGTGAAGGCGGCGATATTGGCGCGGGTCGGCCAGCGGCTCGTCGCGGGTGTTGATGATGGCCCGGTTGTGCTGCACCCACTCGAAAAAGTCGTTCTGGATATAGTCTGCACGCTGGGAGATTTGGAACGGCGAAGCCTCTTCGCGCTGGGACGGCTCGCCCCGGAAGCGGGTCGACCGGATGCTGCCCACGCGCCCGGCCCCGCAAAAGAGCACCCGCAGCGTCAGAAACGCCAGCAACGACATGACGTTCTTTTCGTGCAGCGGCGACTTGCGCTCCAGGGAGTAGTTCTCATGGCAGCCGAAGGTCGCGCCGGTGTAGTGGTCGATATTGTTGCGGATGAAGTGGACCTTGCCCTTGAGCCCGAGCGACTGGACGGCTTCCTGCAGCAGCAAATCGCCGGCCCGATCGTAGCGCACCACGTCGAGCGCCGAGGCGCATTCCGGAGTGCAGTATTCGAGATGGCCCATGTCGATGTAGACCCGGCCGCCATTGAACAGGAAACCGCCGTTGCCCGCCGGCTCGTCCCAGTCCCGGTCGTGCTGGTCGATAAGCCCGTAACGATGGTTCTCGAAGAGCCAATCCCGGATGCGCGGCAATACCTCCTGCAACTGCACGTGGGAATCCACGAGGCAGCCGTATTCGTTCTCCAGGCCTGTGATGCGCCTTGACATGAGCCAATTCGGACCGGCTGCAGAATGCCCCGGGCCAGTCTTGAAGTTCAAGGCCGAAGACCGGCTGGATTCGGACTGCGATTGATTGCTGTCGTGGTTCCGAGTTCCGGGTTCCGAGTTCCGGGTTCCGAGTTCCGGGTTCCGAGTTCCGGGTTCCGAGTTCCGGGTTCGATGACCGTCGCTAACAACTCGGAACTCGGAACCCGGAACCCGGAACTGAGCTATCCGGAAGTCCACGTAATGCTTTCGTCTGGCAGGACGCGCGCCACAGGCTAGCCTCGGGCCATGGCACTGGTCCGGATACTGGTGGACGGTTACAGCCTGTTGCACTGCTGGACGGCCCTGGCGCCAGGCCAACCGCGGCATTCGGCGGCGGCGCGCGAGGCCCTGGTGAGCGTGCTCACCAGCTATCGGGACGCGTGCGGCACGCCGATCACCATTGTCTTCGACGGCTCCGGCCCGCGACGCGACCCGGCGGAAACCCGCTCCACGCCGGAGGTCGAAGTGCTCTATTCCCGCGAGGGCCAGTCGGCCGACCAGGTCATTGAGCGCGTGGCGCATCGGCTCCAGCCGTACGGCGAGCCGCTGGTGGTCACGGACGATCTCGCGGAGCGCGACCTGGTCATCAGCCTGGGCGGGATGGCGTCGAGCTGCGAGAACTTCATCCAAACAGTCGCGTCGGCGTTGAAGGATTTGGAGCGGGACGTGAAGAATTACAACTTGCGCGAACGGGACCGCTACCGGAAGGAGTGACGGATTTCACCCGTTGGCACGGATTGTTTGCCTGACTATCCGTACTTTCCGTATCGGAGATACGTTTTCATTCGAGTCAATTGCTGGTTGTATTGATCAGCCGTTCCGGCTAAAGCGGCCCACGGAAACGCCGTTCAGGACGGTGTAACGAATCGGACGAGTTGCATGGATTGCATCGGATTCAGCAGATTCGAGACGGGCCGGCACGGACGCTGGCTGGTCGCGTGGTTGCTATTGTGCCCCCTGGCCTGGACGCTGGCGGCTGCGCCGCCCACGCCCCCCCGCCGTACTGTGCCCGCAAGGCCCCGGCCCGCGCCGGACGGACAGCGCTTCTTATTCGTGGTGGACATTTCCTCGGCCATGCGCGACACCGACGCGGCGAACCGGCAGGCCCTGTTCGACATGCTATTCACAGGGCTCGACGGGCAAATGCGCAGCGGCGACACGTTCGGACTTTGGTTCTACAACGACAAGCTGCACGCCGGAGCCTTCCCGATGCAAATCTGGGACGAGAAGGATTCCCTTGCCGTGGCCAGCCTGGCGACGAAGTTTCTGCGAGACCAAGCGTATTCCGGCAGGTCGCGCCCCGACGTGCTCATGCCTCCCCTGCTCAACATCATCAAGAATGTCCGCGACGTGAACGTGCTGGTGATTTCCCACGGCAAGCCGGCGCTCGAAGGCACGCCGTTCGACACGAACATCACAGCGATCGTCCGGCGCAAGCGCAGCGAGCGCGAAGCGGCCCAGAAACCGTTTATCACCGCGCTGGCCGCTCGCGGCGGGAGCATCGTCGGCGGCGGCGTAATCATCGCCGGCGAAACCATCCCTCTCCCCGCGCGTCCGCCGGCCGTGCTCGCCGCCAAAGGAACGAATAGCCTCGCCCGGCCCACAAACTCAACGGCGACCCTGAATTCAATTCCGAGTGCTTCGGGCCAGGCCGTTAACTCGGAACCCGGAACCCGAAACCCGGAACTGCCGCCGCAGGCGACCGTCTCGCTAGCACCTCAGACCGCGGCACCGCCAAAGCCGAAAGTCCTTCAGTTCGTCACGCGCCCGGACGCTGCCGCGACGAACGTTGCGGCCGCTCCTGCGTCAACTCCGGAAAAATCAATTTCGAGTTCCGAGTCTTCAAAACCCAGCACCGAGTTTCGAGTTCCGAGTTCCGAGTTGTTGAGGACCGGGATTGAACCCGAAATCCTGAACCCGGATCCCGGAACCGCGATAGTGAACTCGGAACCCGGAACCCGGAACCCGGAACCGCGACAGCATTTGAACGCTGACGCCACGCCCACCAAGCCGGTCCCGGCGACTGTGGCGAGCCTTGCTGAATCGCTGGATTCAAAGCCTGTTGCAGTGGCCGCGCGCAGTCCCGCGGCGAACGGGCCATCCGCGGCCCCGGCCTTGTTGGAGACGCCAACGCCGGGTCCGAGCGCTGCACTCCTGTTGACGATTGGAATCGTCCTGCTCGCAGCGTGTCTGGGCCTTCTGCTGCTCGTGCTTCGCAAACTGCGTCCGCGGCGGGAGACCAGTTTCATCACCCAATCGATGGAATCGCGGTGACGCTCTTGCGTCAGAACAAATCCAGTCCCTTCAAGGTGAACTTCACCCGCCCGCGCTTCTGATCCTCCGGGAAGCGCACCACGATCGACAATGTCCCCGGTGCGGCGGCTTCGCCGTCCTCGGAGTAGGAATAGGACTGGAGCTGGAATCTCCGCGTGGAGACGTTGTCTTTCGTCGTGAAGCCGCGCTCCGAAGCGTGCGCCATCGAGCGCTGGTCGGAGTCCCCGATTCGGGTCGTCACTTCGATCTGGCGGATGGACGGCGGACCTTTGAGTTCCCCCTCGATGGTCGTCTGGCTTTGCTTCCGGGTGACCTTGCGAAGGACCATTTTCGCGCCCGCCAGCACGGACGCCAGGTCAATCTCGTTCGTCGTCGCCACGGAGACGTTCCGCACCGTCAGCTCCTTCCAGTTGCCGGCGGTGGCCACGATCGCTTCCGCGTCAAGTTGTTCGATGCTTTGGGCCTCGGATGCCGGCAGGGGCAGGCGCAATTGAATCTGCGTCGAGTTCCCCGGGCCCTGGCTCCCGCCCGAAATGACGATGGTTTCGGAGGAATCCTCGTCGGCCGCCCCGGCCGCGATTGGCCGGCCCTTTTCGTCCACCGCCTTGACCACGCGCACGCCGCTGACGGATTGGAGCGTGCGGCCTTTCGGCGCGAACAGTTTCGCCTGCACCACGGCGCCAGTCGGCTGATAGCCCAGGGTGCCTTGGGCCTCTTTCCGGTATTTCGCTCCTTCCGGGAAATAGTGGACCGTGGTGATGGTGACACTGAGCGCCTCCGCGGTGAAGCCGGGACCGGCATCCGTGATAGGCAACTCCGAATCCCCGCGTCCGCCGCGGCCGGCCTGGCGCTGAAGCACCTTCGATTCGAGCGGGGCGTCGAGCTTGAGGCCGCCCAGTTCGGCGGTGATGACGGTCGGCGCGTCGTAAAGTTTCACCGCCGGCGCGAGCGTTTCCTCCTTCTTCGCGTCGAACTCAATCCAGGTCGCGTTGCCCTCGGTGCCCGGCAGGCCGCTGCTCAGCACCTTGCCAGGAAAGACAAACCTCAGTTCGGATTTCAAGCCGGACTGCTTCCAAATCTGCCGGGCGTTCTTCGCCCAGCGCGCGTAACCGGAGTGCGGCGTCAGCGTGACGCGCAGATAGGAGTTCGTGTCTTTCTCGAAGCGCAGGTTCTCGAACGCCAAACCGGACTGGCTCCACAGTGTCCACGAGTTGCGAAGTAACTCTTCCAACGTGGCGTAGGCCACGGTCGTCACCGTGCGCACGATGTTGCTCTTGACATCGATGGATTCGAGCTTCGTTTCGCCCGCCGGATTGTTCTGCTCGCGATCTCCCTCGGCCACTTCCCGATATTTCTTCGCGAGTTCCTCGTCGGTATAAGGCTTGGGATCCTTTTCCACCGGCGGCGGCTTGGGGATGCCATTGTCATCGTCATCGGCGGCATTCATCCTCTTTATGCGTTCGTACCTCCGCACCTGCTGCTCGACCTGCGCGCGGGTCAGCGTGGCCTCGTTGCGAACGACCGACCTTCCGTCCGCCTGGAGGGTCCAAGTAATCCGAGACTCGTTGGCCGTCGCGGGCCGCGCCAGCCAGGCCGCCAACAGCGCGACGGCAATAAAAGGCCAAACTGCAGAGCGCCGAGCTGCCGTGAGGGGATTTGGAGTTAGTGCATTCTTTGGTCCCCTGTTACTGGCACAGCAAAGTCTGTTCGGCTGCTGTCTCCCGAAGGGAGATTTGAGAATAGCCCACCCTTTCAAGGGTGGGATCGATGAATAGGAACATCGAGTCCCGAAGGGACGGCCGAATTTCAACGACGAGAATGGGATTGGGAACGGACGCATAAAATTCGGCAGATTCAGCCGTCCCTTCGGGACTTGGGCGATGTCGCGTCTGCACCCGGCAGTGAACTGCCGGGCTATTTTCAAATCTCCCTCCGGGAGAGAGAAAGCGCCGTTCCGAACTAGCCAGCCTGCAGAGCTCCCAGCTCCCGTGCGGCGCGGATTGAATGCCCTCCCGCCTTCCCGTTTTCTCGTTTTCTCGTCTTCTAGTTCTCCGTGTTGATCAGTCTTCATAGTTTGCCCTTTCTACCGCGCCCGCAGCGGCACTTTCTCGACCAGGAACGGCAAGTCCACGCTCGCGCCGACGCTGTTGACCACCAGCGCCAGCGAAAGCGGCGCTGCCGGCCGGCCGGCGACCATCAGCGTGAATGAACCCTCCCCGCCGAAGCCCTGCTTCTGGAAAAACGTGGGCCACGGCCGGCCGGCCGCGTCGTACACCTGCCCGTCCGTCACGGACAGCTTGTTCCCGCCGGCCTGAATCAACAGCGTCGTAATCGGGCCTTGCGCCACCCCCATCGTCAGGCGCAGGGAGAGTCCCGTCTCCGGCAGCGTCGGGTCGTTGATCGATTTCCCGGTTGGGTCGAAGTCGACATCCGCCTCGTGCGTCATCACGCGAATCCACTTTTCCGGAATGGCGTTTGAAAACTTCAACACCTGCGCCCCGCCGAAGTAGTGGAGCGGGATGGATCCCTTGACGCGGGCAATTTCCCGGACCTTCCAGTCGGGCGGCTGGAAATTCAATGTGACTGCGTGCCGCGCCTCGGCGCTGGGCGCGTTGTCCTCCCCGACTTCATCGTCCGCTTCGTCGCCCCAAGAATAGCGCTGGATCGTGTAGCGGCGCGCCAGCAGCGAGGCTTCGTCATTCTCCTCGAACTTCAGATTGTTTCCCTTCTCATCGACCACTTCGTCCAGCTTCGCCTCGCCCCATTTCTGCGGCGCGAATTCGCGCGGCAAGACGACGGCCCCGACGAGCTGGGCCTGGTTCTGCGGCGACCCGCCCTCGCCGCTCAGATTGATGGACCGGACCACTTGAAGCGCCAATGGCACGAATTTCGCCGTCGCGGCGATCCGGTTCGTGTCCGGCGCCGGGATCTTGTCGCCGACGGCCCCGGCAGGTGTGTCCTTGAACGGCAGCATGCTCAATCGCGCCTGCGTCACAGGCGAAAACTTCACGCCCTCGGCGCTGCAAGACGCCTCCAGCACCGCGCCCGCCTGCTGCGCGAATTCGGCGGCGTTCGTCTGCTTCGCGCGATCCATCGTCCAGGTGACCGTTTTGCCTTCGCGAGCCCCACCCGTGTTGGCGGAGGAGACCGCGTTGGGCAGCGTCACGCGAAACTCCGTACGCATCTCGTCTTTCTTTTTCGCCAGTTCCTCCATCGACGCCATCATGCCGCCGAACATGCCGCTATTGTCCTTCAGCTCCGCAAGCCGCGCTGCCGCTTCGATGCCGGTGACCGCTTTGAGCGAGAGCGCGCCGTTCGTCACGACAAGGGTCAGTCCGTGCGCCTTTGAGTAAGGACTGGCCAGCAAGGCGTTGACCTCTTTGAACTCCGCCGTGATGACCAGGGTCGAGCCGACGTCGTCCGCCCGGTCCTCCTTGGCCGTCATCTTGAAGTCCTTCGTGGGAAACCACCGCTTCGCCTCCGCCTCGCTGGTCGGCGGATAAGTCACCGGCCCTTCATTTCCGCCCAGGCCCATGCCCATGCCGAGTCCCTGGAGTGTCTCGGAAGGAATGAGCAAGCGCGTTTCGAGGCGCACGGCGCCGGACCCGTCGGCGTTGAGCGTCAATTCGTCCTTCGTCTTGAAGCAGCCGCAGAGCGCGAAGGCCAAGGCCAGCATCCATGTCCGACTCCACATACGATTGACCTTTCGACGTTGAAACGCTGAATCGTTAAATCGTTAAATTGTTAAATCGTTGAATCGTTGAATCGTTGAATCGTTGAATCGTTGAATCGTTGAATCGTTGAATCGTTGAATCGGCCGACTTGAGCACCTTTCAATCATTCAATAATTCCACGCTTTAACGATTCCACGATTTAACGCTTCAACGATTCACTCAACGATCATCCCACCCGCGCCCGCCGTCCGCATCCGCTTGTTCAATTCCACCCTCAGCTCGCGCGCCTCCGGTCCGGTCAATCCCTTGATTGCGCGCAGCAGCTTCTGCAACTCGTACGCGTTGCGCGTCGCGTCCATCAGACCGCGCAGGAGCGGGATGTATTTCGGGTCCTGCGCCAGCGCGATCGCCGTGAGCAACGAATCGGGCAGCACCTGCGACCTCTCTTCGGACAGTTCGCCGCGGATTTCGATCAGCCGCTCCAGGCCCGCCCGCTCGCCGTGCTGGGCCAGCAGCAACGCGAAGGGCGTCACGGCCTCGGCGTTGGTCGACTTGAGCCATTTGCGGGCAGACTCGAGATAGGCGGGCTTGGTGTCCAGGGGGGTCAACGGCCGCGTGTCATTCAGGTTGTATCCTTCGCTGCGGCCCGTCTGTGCCTCGTCATAGCGGAAGTAATCGTATTGCCATTGCAATCCTGCGGTCTGGCGAATCTCCGGCTCCAGCAACGCCAGCGCCGCCACCCGGCGGGGATAGGCGTGCTCATCGGCGAGCAACGGCCCGAGCCGGGCTTCCAGCGCGGGGCGATCCTTCAATGACCGCGCGATGGCCTGCGCGGCGGCGCCGCGCACCCAGCCGTTGGTATCCTGCATTGCCTTCTCGATCGCGGCGGCGTCCGCGAACGCCCCCCAACGCCCCATCGCGTAGAGCGCCGCCGCGCGCCAGGCCGCGTTGGTCGATTCCAGGAGCGCCAGCACCTGCGGGCGCGTCTGCTCCACGGCGCCGAACAGAGACCACACCTGTCGTTGCGCGCCGTATACGTAAGCGCCGCCGCCCAGCAGTTGTTGAAGCATTCCCTTGAGCTCCTCGCCCGTGGCCCGTTCGACGCTCGCCCGAAAACGCGCCGGTTCGCGCAGAAAGGCCGCCACCGGCGCCGACGCCCGTCCGCTTTCGACCGACGCGAGCGCGAACAACGATGGGGCTGAGCAAAATTTTTCCAGGATCGCCTGGCCCTCGGGCCAGGGCAGCTTCGCCAGGATCAACCCGACGGCCGGCGACGCCGCCAGCCGCCGCGCGCCTTTTTCGCCGAGACGCTCCAACGAAGATGCGAGCAACGATACATCGCTCTTCCCGTCGCCGGTTGCGAACAGGACCGCCGCGACATTGAAGTCCGGCGTCGCGCCGGCTTTCCTGGAAAGCACGTCATGCCAGGCGGCCAGTTGTTCAGCGTTCACGAGTGGCTTGTTGGTCCTGGTGCTGCGGGTGCTCACGCCGCCCGAAGTGACAACCTCCTCGACCCCCACCGCATACCGATTGATGCCGAACTTCGACGCAACGCGCCGTTCGCCCGCGAGGATGCTCAGGGCAACGTCCGCCGCCGTGTTCCGCACGTCGGCGTCGTCGTCCGCCAGCAGCGGCCCGATCAGTTGCGCGGCGAGCGTGGGCGGACGGCGCCCAATCAACTCCGCTGCCGCCTGTCGCAGCCTCGGTTCCTTCTCTGCGGCAGCCCTGGCGATGAGCGAACGCCACACGTCGTTGGTCCGGTTATTGGCATTGGGGGGCTCGATGCGGGCCAGCGCGTTCAGGATGGTGTGCCGGGTTTCCGTATCGCCGCTGTCGTAAATCGACTCGACGCTTTTGACCGTCTCGTCCGACTCGGATTGGGCCATCATCTCGACCGCCTCGCCGCGCAGGGCAGGAAGCCGTTTGGCCAACGCCGCGAGCTGCGCCGGCTCGGGCCGCGCGCTCAAGGCGTTCAATGCAACGAGCGCGTTTTTCACCACGAATGCGTCACTGTCGCTCAACAGGCTGTTCAATTCGCTCGAAAGCGCATTGACATGCAGCTTTCCGGCCACCTCCGCCGAGGTCGCCCGCACGCGCCAGCGCGCATCCGCCAGCGCTTTCTTCATGGCCGCGATCATCTCCGGGGAGAGTGTGTCCTTTGCGCCAGGCGCCGGGTTCATGAACGCTTCCTTCGAATTCACCTCGTCGAGCGCCGCCAGGGCTGCGCAAGCCACGACTTCGTTCAGATCATCCACGAGGGTGAGCAAGTGCGGCGTGGCGTCGGCGTTCTTGGTCTTGCCCAGCGCCTGCGCGGCGGTCATGCGGAGATTGGCATCGTCGGCCTTGAGGAGCGCGGCCATCGCGGGGATCACGTCCTTGCCGCCGACGGTGGAGAGCGAGCGCACGGCGGTCTCGACGACGAGCGGGTCGGCGTCGCCGGCCAGTTCGGCCAGCGCGGGAATGGCGTCGCGCCCGGCCCGACCCAGGCGCGCGGCCGCGTCCTGCCGGTCGGTGCTCGACCAACGCGCGAGCGCCTGGCGCACGCCGCCGGCGCGGCGGTCCACGGCGTCCGGCACGAGAATGGCCCAGCGCACGTCCTCCAGCAGCGCGAGCAGGCGCGGATTCTCCCGTTCGGAAAGTTTGAGGGCCGCCCGCAACGCCGGCAGCGCAGCCAACCCGTGGCCGACGAGCGTGGACATGGCTTCGGTGCGCCGGGCCGGGTCCCCGGAGCGCAGCGCATCGATTGCCGCGTGAACCGAACTGGCAACCGACGCGTCGAGCGCGCGCGGCGCGGACGGCGGCGGCAACCGGCCGGTGGCCGTCCACCACTTTCGAAGCGTGGCCACGGTGTCCGCCAGTTCGGTAGGCGACTGCCACGGGTCGATGAACGGGGCATTGGTCGCCAGGCGGGACAACAAATCGCCCGCGCCCACGCGCACGCCCAAATACGGGTCGGCCACCGCTTCTATTAGCGGCGGCACGGCGGCTTCGCGGGCGGCAATCAACAGCCGGGCGACGCCGGCGCGCTCGGCCGGGTCCGAATCGCCGAGCGCGGCGATGAGCGTTTTGAAATCGTTCGTGTCCAGCCCTTCGCCGGAGGCTTTTTTAGCCAGCGCGTCGAGCTTCGAGCCGGGCGCGGTGCCTTCCCACTGGCCATTCTTCACGCGCTCGCGGCCGTCCTTGATCCAGGCGACCAGCGCGGCGGCATCCATATAACCCGTGCGCCGAGAAACGATCTTGTTGTCGGGCGTGAGCAGGACGAGCGTGGGCACGGCGCTCACCTTGAACGACTGGGCCATCTTCGGGTTCGCGTCGATGTCCACGACGGCGATGCGCACGGCGCCGGCGCCCTCGACGAATTCCCTGGCCGGGAAGCTATTTTTCTTCATCGCCTTGCACGGCCCGCACCATTCGGCGCTGAAGTCCAGCAGGACGAGGGCCTGGTCCGCCGCGGCGACCTCTGAGGCGGCGGCCAGGGAGGGGTGGAAGGTGGGTTGGGAGTTGGTGGAAGCGGGCTCGGCGGCGCCGTGGCAAATGCTTAAAAAGCAAAGTAAGAGGAACTCACGCATGAGGACGCTCTGATTGTTCCGCCCTTTCAGGGCTTGAATTCTCTCGGGACCGCATTTCCCAGGGCGTTGCCCTGGGCTGGATTGTTTGGTCCCTTTGGGGCAGGAGATTTGATTGAGGCGCGGCTCATCGTCCGTGGCGACCTGCGGTCGCTATTGCAACAAGGCATACGCCAAAATATTCGCGTTCACCTTCTGCGCGTTCTTGATCTCGTTGCCGCCGCAGCAACAGCAGCCGTGCATCGTGGCGGTGTCGTTGAGGCCGTCGGGCGAATACATCAGCACGATCTTCCCGCCCATCGAGAGGCCGTGGAGCTTCGCGTCGGCGCCTTTGGTGTCGAGGCGTTTCACGTCGTATACGGTGCGGAAGATGGGATGCTCCATCGAGACTTCGGCGAGCTTGCGCTCGGGGAACACCGCCTCGATCTCGCGTTTGAACGCCTCGCTCCACTCGCGGCTGCTGCACCCGGCGCTGGCGAGCAGGAAGCCGCCTTTCTCGAGGTAGGCTTTGAGGTTTTTGCGCTCGTCGTCGGTGAGGCTGAAGGCCCCTTCGCCCGTCATCACGGCAAAGGGAAACCGGAACACCTCCTTTTCCGCCAGCTTCACGGGCTTGAATTTGCGCGCGGTGCAGATGCTCGTCTCCGCGGCGACGGCCGAGAGGAATTCCTCGCTGAAACAGACTGAACTCTTGGTGCCGGCATAAATTAAGTTCGCACATTCAACAAGGTCGCTGCCCGCGGGGGCAAGCGCTGCCGCGGACGCCGAGGAGCAGACCAGGGAAAAAGCCAGCAAGGCGCCGATCAGCAAGTGCCAGGAGCCGACGAAGCTCCAACCGCCCTGTTCCAACGGGTCCATGCGAGTTTTGACCCATTTCGACGACAGACCTGCGCGTTCGCTGGCGGGTTTCAAAGCGATGGGCGTTGCGGGAGTTTCGGGATGCGAGGCAGCGGTCCGCGCCGGCTTTCGGTTTCGCTTTTTCCGTATCGTTTTCATCGTGGGGGGCCTTTCTCGGATTCAGTGGCGGTTTCGGCAATGGATCGGAAATACTCGCCGACCAGGTCGCGATACTTCAGCGGGAACTTCGCGTCGGGCTGGAGGCGCACGCGGCCGGGCGTGCCGGGCGGTGGGAGCGCGGGGTCGGCGGAGTCGCCGGCCGTGGACGCCACGGTGCGGCTCCGGCCGGAGCCTTCCGAGCCTTCGCGGTCGCGGCGGCCGCCGGATTGTTCGCCGGCCAGCTCCATGTCCGGACCGTAAAGCCCCACGTCCTCGCCGTAGAGGCCGTAACCTTCGCCGCCTTCGCCTCCGCCGTTAGCGCCCATCGCAGCAAGAATCTGTCCGAGCGAACCGCTCGCCTTCGACAACTTGGGCTGGAAGCGCGCCGAGGTGCATTGCTTGCCTTGTTTCGGCAGCCCGTTGCACTTGCTGATGAGCTTGTCCATCTTCTCCGCGGCGAGCTGGGCGAGCGCGTGGGCGCTGCCAGGGTCTCGTTCGTTGAGGTTCTTCAACGCGTCGGCCATATCCTGGTCAATCTTCTGTTCCGCGACGGCCTTGAGAAACTCCTCCACGTCTCCGCGTAACGGCTGGTACGCGGGGTCGTTTGGCACCTTCGAGAGCAACTCGGGCATCGTCTCGATGTAACGGCGCAACGCCTCGCGAATGTTCGATTGTTGCGTCTTCAATTCCTCGACCTCCGCCTGCTCGGTGCGCGAGAGGGCGTCCTGCCGGTCGGCGAAACGGCGGAGCATCTGCGCGACGTTGGCCTGCGCGCGGGCCATGCGCACGAATTCGTCGGCGCGCGCCAGCACGCGAGCCACCTCGGCAATCTGCTGCGCCGGCTGGCTGACGTTCTCCTGCTCCTGCTTCGACATCTCGGAGAGTTGCCTGGCCAGATCCTTGAGGTCTTGAACGCCAGGCGGCTTGCGGGAGGCGCTGGCGGCCTTCTTCTTGGCTACGCCGATTTGCGATTGCTGTTGGCCCAGCGAGTCGCGGAATTCCTGTTCCACGTCGAACATCGCCGGACTCTTCATCAGTTTGGCGAGCGCTTTCTCGTAATCTTCCAGTTCCTTCGAAAGTTCCTGCGCTTCTTTCTGCGCGGCTTCGCGTTCGGCGTCAGTCTGCGCATTGGCCGCCTTGCGTTCGGCTTCGCGGGCGCGCTCGGCCAGGCGGCGCAGCCAGTTGCCGAGTTTGAAGTAAGGCTCGAACAGCGCCTTCTTCGCCGCCATGCGCAGGAGCACTTGTTTGTATTGTTCCTCGGAAATGATCTCGAGCCGGTAGGGACGGGTCAGCGCGACGTTCGGGCCTTTGGGATCGTTGTCGGAAGCCTCGAAGAAATACTCGATGACGTCGCCGGGACGCACGCCGAGCCGGGCCATGTCGAACGCGCCGGAGGATTCGACGCTCGCCGGGCTGCCGCGCTGGGTAAGTTTCATGTCGAAGGCGCGCTCGATGGACCGGTTGTAGCCGCGCAGCCAGAGGACTTTCGTGATGCCAAAGTCATCCTCGGCCTGGACCTTGACGGGAATTCGGATGCTCGGCGTGGCGACGGCGTCGCGGCCCGGTTCGAGCACGGCGATGCGCGGGCGTTCGTCGGGCGAGACGTTGAACCGGCCGCGCCTGGGTTCCGCGCAATCCAACCCATCCACGTCGCGAACCGAGAGCGTGAAGAGCGTGAGCCCGGTGAGGGTGAAAGCGCCGGACACGATTTGGGGAGCCTCGGCATTGGGAACGGATCCCGCCGTATCGGCTGTTCCATCCGGTCTCAGCAGCACTTCCACCATTTTGCCTCCCAGCACCGGCGTCAGCGAAAGCTTGCCGTCCTGGAGCGGGCGGTTGCTGGCCACCCGGAATCGGATGCGCGTGTCGGCGGGGAAAGATTGTGGCTCATCCATGAGCTTGCCGGTTTTGGTGGGCTTGCCGGTGTAGCTGGGAAACTCGGTGGTGACTTCGACCATCGTTATTTGTGGCGTGGTGCGAATGCGGATGGGGAACCGCTTGCTTCGCGCCTGCCCGTCCGTGACGAAATATTCAGTCGGTTCGCGCAAATTGGCGAGGGTCTGGAAAAAGGTCTTGTCCGGCGCCAGGAACATGATGGCGCGTGTCGGAGCGGCACGGCCGTCGGACCGGGCGACGAGCCAGAGTTTGTCCACGGGCCGGCCGCTGGCGCTGGCTTTGATTTCAAGCTGCCCGCCGTAGAGCACTTCGCCGTTTTTGGGCGTGACCTCGATTTTCAGCCGGCTGTAAGGCGGGTGGTCGCCGTGCGGATCGAGGAAACGCGGGAGCACGACCTGAAGGACGTCTCCGCCCAGAATCAGGAACGCGCCCCAGCCCATCGCGATGACCACGGCCCCGACGGACGCCAAACCGATACTCCGCCGCACCACCGGCCAGACCCTTACTCCAGCCGCGGCGCGCTGGCCCAGTTCCACGGCCTCGCGGCGGAGGAATTCCTCCACCGGCTCGCCGCCCTGCTTTCGGGCGAGTTGGACGGCGTTGGTCAGCCGGTCGCCCAACGACGGGTCATGCCGCTCGAAACTCCGCGCGATGCGCCCATCGCCCAGGCGACGAAGCGGGACCACCGCCAGCACGAGCAGAAGCAAAGTTCCTCCGGCCAGAATCCACGGCGCGGCCAGGCGGGTCGAATCGGAGAAATCCATCGCTGCGTCCCCGAGCAGAAACGCCAGTGCCGCCGCCGCGACGACCGCCAGGACCACGAGCAGCCCGCGCAGGGTCAGCCACGCGGTGACGCGGAGACGGAGGCGGGAGAGGACGGTGGCGTTCACAGGCAGTTGGCCAACCTGGTCATGGTCTGAAATAGTCAGTGGATTGGCGCAGCAAGTCAATCTTGGAGACTGGCGCCCCCGCCGGCTTCCTGCTTGAGTGTCGCCCGTGAAAGGCCTGTTTATCACCTTCGAGGGGACCGAAGGCGGCGGGAAATCGACGCAAATCCAGTTGCTCGGCGCGCGGTTGCGTGAACTGGGCCGTGCCGTGCGCGTCCTGCGAGAGCCGGGGGGCACGCCCATCGGCGAGGAAATCCGACACACGCTCCAGCACAGCGAGGCCAACGACGCGATGACCCCCGAGGCCGAGTTGCTCCTCCTCAACGCCAGCCGCGCCCAACTCGTCCGCGAAGTCATCCGCCCCGCGCTGGCCGCCGGGCAGGTCGTCCTTTGCGACCGCTTCTACGATTCGACCACGGCTTACCAGGGCCACGGACGCCAGATCGATCTCGCGCAAGTCAAGGCCATCATCGACTTCGCCGTCGAAGGCACCCGCCCGGATCTCACGCTCCTGCTCGACATCCCGCTGGAAGTCAGCGAAGCGCGCCGGCTCTCGCGGCAGAAGAGCCTCCTGGAAGTGCCGCGGAGCGCCACTGACAAGGACCGTGTGAAGCTCGCGTTCAACGAACCGCTGCGCGACCGCATGGAGGAAGGCGACCGCGCCTTTTTCGAGCGAGTGCACCAGGGTTTCGCGGCCATCGCCGCCGCCGAGCCGAAGCGGGTGCGGGTCATCGACGCGACCCGGGGCATCGAAGCCGTGAGCGCGCTCGTCTGGGACGCCGTGAAGCCGCTGTTGGGGAAGGGAGGCTGACTTTATCGCCGAATCGCAAAAGTCCCGCAGGGACGACCGACAATAGCCCAGCGATTTATCGCTGGGACAACGGCAAACAAATCCTGCAAGCCCCGCAGGGGCGAAAGAAATCAGTCCAAATCTTGTTCCACATATTCCATCCCGTGCTTCTTCAGAAACACTTTCAGTTCTTCCTTGACTGTCATCTTCCGGTGGTGCTCCGCCTGTCCCTGGATGTATTTCGCCGTCTCCTCGACGCCGGAAATCCCGATGCTGAAAGCGCCATAACCCTCCTGCCACTCGAAATCGCAATACTCCTTAAACGTGTCGTGAATCCATTTCGACGAATTGCCTTTGAGAAGCTGAATGGATTTCGCCACCGAAAGCGTAGAGGGTATCGAGAGGAGGACATGGATGTGGTCCTCCACGCCGCCCACAACCAGCGCCTTCATTTTGTTCTCGCGCGCAATGCCGCCGATATAGGGCCACAGGCGTTGTTGCAGGGCCGGCTTGATCAGCGGGCGCCGTTCCTTGGTGGCCCAGACGCAATGCATCAGACAACTGACAAAGGAGTGCATGGTTTTTGCTTTCTTTCGTCCCTGACGGGACTCGTTCTCGTTTCGCCCGGAAACCCAGCGATAAATCGCTGGGCTATTGTCTTTCGCCCTGACGGGCTGGAATCGCCTTCTTTCCACAAGCGGCTTGTTGTACAGCCAGCAACCCGAACGTCCTCATTGCGTCCGAGGCGGATTGAGGACGCCAAGCGCCGCGTCCTACCGATTCACCCGGCTACGCACCCGCCGTGGCTTCTCCGCGACAAGGATTAGCTCCTGGCTCCCCGCCTTGTACGGCTGACCGTCCGCACCGCCGAACAATCCCGAAATCTCCAGACCGGCCTGACCGAGCAGGCGCCGGATCTCGCCCACCGTGTAGACCCAGTGCCACCATTTGCGCACTTCGGTTTTGCCATTGCGCACGAAGGTCGCCTCCGTCTCCAGGCAACTCACGTCGGACTGGTAACGGTTTTCGATGGCGAAGAGAATGTCGTCCATCTGATACCACTCGCGCTCCTTGAGGCTGGGCAGGATCGACTCGGCAACCATTCCGGTCTCGATCACGAACCGCCCGCCTGGCTTGAGCGCGCGGGCCACTCCGCGCACGAAGGCGATCATGTCGTCAAACTCCAGGTAGCCGAAGCTGTTCCCGAGGCAGCACGCGAAGTCGAACGTCCCGTCGAGCCGCAGCCGCCGCATGTCGCCTTCGATAAACTCGGCCTTCAACCTGCCCCGACGCGCCGCCTCGCGCGCCTCGGCGACGAATTCGCGCGAGAAGTCCACGCCGGTGACGCGATGGCCGCGCCGGGCCAGTTCGAGCGAATGCCGGCCGAAACCGCATGGCACGTCCAGAACGCGCCCTTTGCGACCGAAGTGCTTTTCGAGGAAGTCCACCTCCACGCTGGTGTGCTTCGCGGGGATAGCCTTGCGCCACAGGTCATTCACGATGCCGTGGAAGAAATCTTCAAACCAGTTGCTTCGGTCTTTCATAGATTGCGGTCCGCGAACTTCATGAACACTTCCCAGTCGTCGGCCGTCATTGAGTGGGCGCCTTCGCGGATGTAATAGCCGAGGCGGCTGTCGATGAGCTTGCGATGCGGCGGCATGGCGGTCGCCGCGAGGCCCTCGACGCCCAGGAAGCGATACACACCGTCCGCCGCGCGAAGCACCTCGAACTGGCCGCTCGGGTTGGCCCATTGGTCCTCCTGCGCATTCGAGAAAAGCACGGGCCGCGGCGCGCACAGGGCAACCAGCCCGTTCTGGTCGAACGGCAGCCGGTCCGGCGCCTCGTTGAACTTCTTGAACTCGCCGTTGAACCAATGGGGGAAGCTCTTGTTGATCACCGCAATCGTCTCGGCGATGGGCCGGCCATTGGCCTGCGGCGCCGCCAGGGCTGGCGCCACACGGTTTGGCGCCGTGCCGCCGCAGCCGGCCTGATGCGGAATCGCCAGCGCGATGCGCTCGTCGAAGGCCGCCGCCAGCAGCGCCGTCTTGCCATTGCGCGAATGGCCGACCGCCGCGATGCGGCGCGGGTCCAGGCTGGCGTCGGTCACGAGGTAATCCACGCAGCGATGAAAACCCCACGCCCAGGCCGCGATGCTGCCGCGGTCGGCCGAATTGTTTTTCGTGGGATCGTCGTTCGCCAGCCAGCGGTAGATGCCGTCGCTCACGTCCTTGCGGTCGGAGTCGATGTCCGACGAGCAGAAGCTGGCCAGCGCGTAGCCCCGTTCAACCAGCCGGGCCAGCGGCCAATCCTGCGCCTGGCCGCCGCGGGCGGCCTCGGTGGCGGCGTTGTTCGTGCAGCCTTTGCAAGTGCTGTAAAGCCAGCCGCGGGTCAAGGGCACGCGCGGGTCGGCGGTCAGCGCGTGATTGCCGCAGAAGTTCATCGCCAGAAACACGGGCGCAGGACCGCGCCGCCCGTTGGGCGTCACCAGCAACAAATCGATCACAGGCCCGCCGGCGCCGGTTTCGAGGGCGATGAGTTTCAACGTCGCCTTGCCGTCCAGAAAGTCGCGGTGCACGGCCCGCGTGACCGCCTTCACCGGCACACGCCTGGGAATGTTGCCGTACATGTAGTGCTGGAAGAGCGCTTCCAATTCAGGCCGCCGCTCGCTGCGCCATTGCTCGGCCGAGCGGACCCGCCGGCCGTCGAGCAGAAGGAGCGGGTCGGGCATCGTGGGTCGCGCGGGGAGACTTGTCATATCGGGGAGGTGTTGTTGGTAAGGGGCGGCGCAGCCGGTCAGGCCGAAGAGCAGAGCGGCCAGCTGGAAGTTGGCGGTGGATTTCATGTTCGAGTACCCTTGTTCCGGCAGTTGCAGTTGAAGTGAAGAAGGGAAACCACAGATGGACACAGATTTTCGCCGCGGCTTGCGCCGCGTTCGCTTCGCGCAGCCAACGCCGACTCTCAAGCGTCGCCCCTGCGCGCCAGCGTATCGGGACTTCATCTTCTTTATCTGTGTCCATCTGTGTCCATCTGTGGTTTCGATTCTTAGCTCACCACCCGCTCGAATTCGAGTCTCGGGTGCTTGAAGTTGAGAATGATGCCAACCCGAAGGCCAGTGACCTTGAGGTAGTTGATCATCTTACCGCGCTCCTCATCAGTAATCTTCTCAATGGTTTTCGTATCCACAATGACCTGGCCGAATGCGATCAAGTCGGGCACGTAGAAACCGACAGGGTGCTTCTTGTAAAGCACATCGAAGCGACGCTGTTGTTCGCATGGAATTCCCTGCAAACCAAACTCCACGACCAGCGAGTTCTCGTAGATCTTTTCGTAAAGACCGTGCCCGAGTTCATTCAAAACCTCGAAGGCAGAGCCGATGATTCGGTGGGTTTCCTCCTTCAGCAGGAACCGCGTACTCTGGCCGCCGGCCAAATCAGGCATGTCATCTGGGTTCATTTGTGGTTTCAACTATTTTTAACAGTTCAAGTAAAGAAGGGAAACCACAGATGAACACAGATGGACACAGATAAAGAAGATGAAGTCCCGTCGCGCTGGCGCGCAAGGATGACGCTTGAGAGTCAGCGCTTGATGGGCGAAGCAAACGCGGCGCAAGCCGCGTTAAGAATCTGTGTCCATCTGTGGTTTCAATTCTTTTTTGAATTACCGGTTCGTCGAAATTATCGTGTCCGTCTGCGGCCAGAGGATGCACTGAACTTCCCGGACTGAAAAGCTGTCGTTCCCGGAGAATGCCAGGTGGAGCGTCCGCCCGTCGGCGCCCAACACGGCGCAGTTCCCAGCCAAACACAGAAGCAGGGCGAAAGAGAAATGGCTTCTCATGGACGTTGACTTGAGCGATTGCCGATGTCGTCGAAGGCGGCGTAGTTGGCCAGCCCGCTTATGTCCAATCTAGTTGGGGCGGCAGATACACGAACCCGTTCGGAACAGGTTTCATGGAACGTCCTTCCCACTTCTTAATGTCTCGATAATTTTCGAACGATCCTGTTCCGTTCCAATTACATAAGCGATAATTGGATGGGGTGTTCTTTCAATCATGCCGATAGAGCGAAGGGCCACGACGTTTGAAGGTATACCCGAGATGTCTGTCGACATCTCATCTCCATTCGCAAACTGAGCACTTTCTTCGTGTGGAGCGCTCCAAGGAGCTACGCTTCGAACACGAACAATTCGGTTCGTCGGAATAGTGACGATAAAGCGACCATTCGTAGAGACCAATTCAACACCATTCGTTGTGTCCTCAATGATTTGTACGAACCCGGTAGTTTTGTCAGATGCGATGAAGTGAATTGGCATACCGACGCCTTCTTGCTTACAGCCTATAAGGCCTCCGAATGTCAGTAGCAGCGACGCGGCAATCCAGTGTTCGAAATGCATTTTCATAAGTATGTGGCATCACGGAAATGTGAAACTTCCAGTCATCGAGCGAGGAACTCCAGCAGGTCCGCCGCTTCCTGCGCGGTGAGCGGGGCCAGCAGGCCCTCAGGCATGGCGGAGAGCGTGGACTCACGTTGCTCTTTCACGTCGGAAAGCTTGAGCGGATGCTCCTTCAAGGTCTCGTCGCGCAATACCAGTTCGGTGGCGGTGCGCTGGAGGACGAAGCCGGACAGTTCAGTGCCATCGCGCAGCGTGAGGGAAACGGTTTTGAACTCAGGCACGATGAACTTCGACGGGTTGAGAATGTGGTCGAGCAGTTGCGCGCGGTCGTATTTCTTCCCGATGCCGGTGAGGTCCGGACCAAAGGCCCGGCCCGTGCCCGCGCAAATGTGGCAGCGGGCGCACTGGGAAACGCCGGCGAACAATTCCCTGCCCCGGGTGGCATCGCCGCGAAGCGCAAGGAGGACTTTGGGGTTGATGTCCATGCCGAGCGTCGAGCGGCGCCGCTCGGGCGGGAGAAAACGCTGAAAGAAATCGCGGCTGAGGGCGTTGGCTCCGGCAAGGGCCGACGTGGGGAAGCCTTCCGGAGCAGAGTTGGCCCTCACCGCGCCGGCTCCCGCGACGGAAAACTGTTCAGCCAGCGCGAGCGCGCCGTTCATCGTGGACGGCAGCTTTGCGAAATCGCCCTGCTTGAGCCAGCCGGCGATGGCCTCGTTCAGTTCGGAAACGGCACGGTCGGAGCTCGATGGCGGCAGCGTACGAATCCAATCGCGCACCACCGTCACACCCGCTTCGTCGGCCAGGCGCGAGCCGATGTGCGGCATGTGGCCGGCACCCTCAGTGCTGATGCGATAGAACAGCACGGATCGAAATGGGTCGCCGGGGGCGATGATGCGCGCGCCGACCAGGTCGAAATCGCCGCGCGTCGGTTTCTCTTCCAGAGCGCGCCACTCGCGGGGCGGCTTGTCGAAATTCAGGTGAAGCGGCACCACGCCGCCGCCGTTGAAGCGGTGGCAACCGGAGCAGTTGACGTGCAGCCAGGAGCGAGCCCGCGTGTCGAGCGGTTGCGAAGGGTCGTAAGGATTGACGAGGTGATACTGGTCGCGCGGTCGCGGCGGGTCCTTGATGCGGAGAAGGCCGAGGTTGGCGAGGCGTTGCAGTTCGGACACCTGCAAGCGCCCCCTCACCCCGGCCCTCTCCCCCTCGGAGGGGGAGAGGGGGTCGCGCGTGGTCGGTTTGGTTGCTCGGTCCTCTCTCGCCGCGTCGGCCGGTGTTGGTGCTTTCTCCTTCGCCAATTTCGACGCGCCAGCCTCGCGAGCGCGCGGCGGACGATTCTCCCTGACGAGGTCGGCGTCGGTCTGCGCCGTGTTCCAGCGATACGTGTAGCCGTTCCACGCCTGCCCGTCGAAGTGCAGCATCTGCGTCTCGATCCGCCGGGCGGTGGCCGGTTTGCCGCGCTGCTGTTCGAGAGTAAGCGTGCGGGTGAAGACCGTGTTGGAGGGCCAATCCCACATCTTGCCCGCGATGGTCTGGCGGCCGTCGGCGGTGACGATGACGTTGGTCCCCGGCACCCCAAGGTGACGTTCCGCGCTCGCATAGTCGCTCCACATTTCGGCGGCGGGCTGATATGCAACGACGCCCGGCGCCGGGGCCAGCTTCGCCACATCGCTGAAGAGACCCGTCTCGCTCAGGCGGCGCGGGAACGCCGCGTTTGCGGGCGGCGCCGCGTTCGGCGCCAAGGCGTACAGACCTCCGCGATAATCGAGCACGAGCAGTTCGCCATCGAGGTCTTCGGTGAAGGAAATCGGTTGCAGCGTCGTGTCGCAAAGTTCTTCCACGGACAAGAGCTTGTCGCCATTGTGGCGCAGCGCCCAGAACTTGCCCGTCTCCCAATCGCCGTAAACGTAAGCGCCCCGGAGCCGCGGCAGCTTGCGCCCGCGATAGAAACGCCCGCCGGTGATGCTTGCCGCCTCGCTGTGCGGATGCGCGACCATCGGCGGCAAAATGGGTCCGGGGCCTTGTTTCACGTCGGTGCGCACGCGCAGGTTCGGCCCTTCGGTGAGCGACCAGCCGTAATTGCCGCCGGCCCGCACGCGGTAAATCATTTCCCACTGATCGAAACCCACGTCGCCGACCCACAGCGCGCCATCGGGCGCAAAGCTCATGCGCCACGGGTTGCGAAGGCCGAACGCCCACACCTCCGGCCGGGCGCCGGGCATGGTGCGAAACGGATTATCGGCGGGAATCGCGTACGCATTCGTGCCGTCGGTCCGATCCACATCGATGCGCAACAAGCAGGCCAGCGGGTCGCTGATATCCTGGCCGGTCTTGCGCTTGCCATCGGGCGGATCCGGATCGTCGGCGTCGCCGGTCGAGATGTAAAGGTAGCCGTCGGGGCCAAAGGCCATCGCGCAGCCATTGTGGCCGCCGCTGAGCCACCGGATTATGATGCGCTCGCTGGCGGGGTCGACGTTCGGAGGAGTGGGCGCGCGAAGCGTGAAGCGTGAAACGTGAGCGCCGTTCGTGCGGCCCGGGGGTTCGTTGTAGTTGATGAAGATTAAATGGTTCGTCGCAAAGCCGGGATGGAAGGTAAAGCCGAGGATGTTGTCCAAGGGCTGGTGATGCTTGCGTAGGTCGAAGGCGAGCTGCGGCTGCGGATTCGTGGCGCGGGCGTCGAGCGACCAGAGCTTGCCTCCCTGTTCGGCGATGAACAGCCGCTCAGTGCCCGGCGCGAACGTGAGGTCGAGCGGGTTGTCGAACGAGAGTTGAGGATAGACCCGCTCCACCGTGTAGGGCGCCGGTGGATTGGGCGAGCCGATGACGTGATTGGAAGTCCACGGCGCGCGCGGTGCGGCTGAAGCTCCAAGCTCAAAGCTCAAAATCCAAAAGAAACTCCAAAGCCCAGGGATCAAGCTCCATCGACCAGTCGCCCGGGGCGGAGTCGCGGAACGGCGCGAACCGGAGCGCGGACAGCTTTGTCCGCGCTTCGGAATTCGGCCAATTCGGATCGGCGACTCTCCTCTCCCGGAGGGAGATTTTAACTTCATTTCACGTCCTCCCAGCTTTTCAATCCCACCACCGGCAGCGCGAATTCGAACGCTTTCTCCCACTCCGGCGTGTCGGCGAGCCGGAACGGTTCGTAGATTCGCTTCTTTGGACGCGCCTCGCCGCCCGCCGGCGTCAGCGCGCGCAAGCCGAGCAGCAAGCCGCCTTCGTGCGCGTTGTCCACGTGCCGATGCAGGATGAACGCGTCGATCCCGTCGAGGCGCTCGACCAACTTGTAGGCGTAACAATACGCCGCGGCCTGCACCGTCTCGCCCCCCGGCCCCTTGGGCGTGTGAAAACCTTGCTCGCTGAGGATGACGCGCCGCGGCCGGCCCTCGAAGAGCAACTCCGGGCGCAGCAAATAAGCCGTGAGCATCGGAAGGTTCTTGAACGTGATGCGCGGCGTGTCCTGGTTCGTCGTTGCGGTTTTGTCCTTCCAGAAGCGCGGCTCGAAGAGGTTCTCGGGATACGGATGAAACGCGACGTGCCAGTCGAAGTCGCCGCTCGCGCGGGCGCGCCGGGCGAAGTAATCGAGGAAAGACCGGCCGGCGAACGACTGCGTCTCGTCCCCCGCGCCGAACCGGATGTTCCAATGATGTTCCAGCGACAGATACACTCGTGCCCAGGAGGATTGCGCGCGGATAGCCGTGTGCGCCAGCCGCACGACGTTCAGGTAATCGTCAGCGAATTCCTCCATGCGCACGCGCCCCCGATTGCTCCACCACCAGTGCGAGTTGACCTCGTTGCCGAGGATGAACCCGACGACCCGCCCGTGCCGCCGATCGGGCCGCGACCACCGTTCCGCCACGAACTCCAGGCACGCGCTGAACCATCGCCGGCCCTCGTCGGTGACGGTGTTGAACGCGCCGAGCCGGTTGGGGGCCTTCGGGTCGTAAAGCGGATGGAGCACGAGGCGGTTCACGTTCGTGTCGCTCGAGGCGTAGGCCAGCACGATGAGATTCACGAGCACGCCGCGGTCGGAGAGGGCTTTGATCTGCCGGTCCATGTGCTCGACATAGCCGCGCTGCAACCGATGCGTGCGGCCCTGGAATTCCCAGGCCGGATTGTTCGTGTCGCCGCGCGGGTCGATGAGTTGCGAAAGATTGAAGTTCAGCGCCGCGTGCTTCACGCCGAGCGCCAGCGCGTCGTCCACCAGTTCGACTTGCAAGCCCTTCTTCGACGCGGCGACGGGGTAGGGTTCGTTGTAACGCGAGGAGAAGACGGCTGCGGAAGCGCCCGGCGCCGCACACAACGCTCCAACTAACAGCGCGTTCAAAAACTGTAGCAGCGCTCTGTGAGCGCCGAACACGGTGCGAATTCTGCCTAAAACTCGGCGGTCACAGACCGCCGCTACAGCCGCACCGGGAGTTCTTGAATGGGCTGCTACGCACCAGTTCCCCGGCAACAATCTCCAAAACCTTCCCGGCCTGGTCGCGGCGGCGACCCACGGTGACCCCGACTCACAACGGACCGAACGCATTTCCGAGTTTTCTAAACAGGCAGTTGAGAAAACTCAACCTGCGATTGCACCATTCCTCCCTCGCCTCCTCGGGGGAGAGGGTCGGGGTGAGGGGGATCGTCGCCCGAATCACTTGATGAAGTCGTGCAACGCCAGCCGGATTCTCCATCTCAACACTCGACATTCAACTCTCAACCAACTCTCGGCGGCAGGGCTGAAAGCCCGTAATGTGACAGCCTCGGGTGAAGCGCGCAGCGCGAAGCCCCAGGCGAACATCCCAGACGGACCTGCCCGCCCTGGAAGGGCGGGACGTTGGGCGCGAGGCGGAACGCCGCAGAATGGTGCTGGCCTTTCAGGCCTCCGGGGTTTTTGTGGGGCACGTTACCCGGGCCTATTGCGGAACGAGGATCCGCAGTGCGTGGAGCGGGCGTTAGGTCGTCGGCAACTCGTCCAGGTCGGAATCCACGCAGCAAATTTACAAACCTTGGCACTTGCCAACGGCAACAACTGGTGTGTAGGTTCGGGACAATCCAATCCGTGTTATGCGTGCGTTGCTGAAAACGATCCTCGATCCGGCAGCAATGGTGCTGACCGTCTGTGCGCTCTTCGGCCTGAGTCCGCTCAGCGCGTCTGCCCAGACGCCGACCGCCAACCGGCCGTGGGTCTACCGGCTTCTCGACGACAGTACTCTCACGGATGATTGTCCCATCTGCGGCCGGCCCACCATCCAGGTGCCGCTGCGCGGCACATTCAGCCTCCGACTGCTCACGCAGAACCCCCTGTTCTCCCGCTATGCGATGGAGGACATCCAATTCACCGCCCGCGGAGGCGACTATCGCGTCACGGGCAGCGGCACGTTCCAAATCGGTGGCGAAGTCGCTCTCGTGCAGGAAATGTTTCTCCAGGTGCAGGTCGATAATGGTTTCACGAGCAGGCTTTGCTACTTCACGAACGCCACAGCGGCCGTGGATCGGCTCTGGCCCATGATTGACGTCACCCTCGACCAGACCAACGGCACATTCACTCAAGTTTATTCTCTGCGTCTGGCGGCGGCTCCCCTGCGCGAAATCTGGTTCTCGATTGTTAACTACTTCCGCGCGACCACTGGTCTGAAGGGCTTTATTGAGGGCGGCGACCTGCTGGCCCTCTCCGGCGACATCGTCAAACGCAACTCGTACTTTTTCACGTCGGTGGGCGCCATGCCTCCGGCCCCCGACCTGGGCCTGGACGCCGTGGACATTCTGCCCGGCGGCGAAATCGCCTTCTCCATGGATTCCGGTTTTCCCATTTCGACTCTCGGCCCGCTTCAACACGGCGACCTGCTCTCCACCCGGGGCCGCATCATTCGTCGCAATCAGGATCTGCTCGCGCCATTTGGAATTCAGCCTCCGGCGCCCGATGTCGGCCTGGACGCCGTGCATGTCCTGGAGTCCGGCGAAATCCTCTTCTCCATTGAGACGGATGTTTTCTCCGAGCGGCTGGGCATTACGCTTCACCGGGGCGATCTGCTCTCCAGCAACGGGACCGTGGTGCGCACGCATCAGCAAATGCTTGCCCGCTTCCACCCGCTGGACGGCGCCAAGGACTATGGACTGGACGCGCTCTACCTCTGGCCCAGCGGCGAGTCATGGTTCTCCGTCGAAGAAGGGTTCGACGACTCGGCTCTTGGTCCCATCCTTCCCGGCGACCTTCTCAGCGATCAAGGCTACGTGGTCTTCCGGAACCGGGAATTGCTCAGCGCCTTTGCCCCAGCGCAAAGCCAATCGGACTACGGACTGGACGCGCTCTATGTCGTGACCGACGCCACGCCGTCCGCGCCGGCTCCTCGCATGGCCATTCAGCCTCGGCCTGCCACGCGCAGCGCGGGCCTGATGTGGCAGAGCGAGGGCCGCGTGTTCCAGGTTGAACGGGCCGATGACGTGACCGGCCCGTTCCAGGTGCTGAGCACCATCATTCCTGACCTGTTCTTCGATGACTTGGGAGCGCTCACGAACCGAACTCAATCCTACTACCGCCTTCGGCAGTGGTAGCGGAATCAGTGGGCGGCTTGAAGCCCTCTCCCTGAACCTCGTAGCAGCCGACGTAAGGAGGCTCACTCTGCTTCGGGGAACGGAGGGAACACAGCGTTCCCAGGAATTCCATAGAACCAAAAAAACAGAGGCAAGCCGAAGCCTGCCTCCGCGCGCGAAGAATTGAATTTCAGTCTCTACTTGCGGGAGCGATTGCCCTTCTCCTGGAGGTAGTGCGTGGTGGCCCATTCGCCGATTTGCAGCCCGGAGTCCAGGCCGTCTTCATTGGCGAAGCGGAAGTGGATGCCGCCGAAGAGCCGGCTGTCCATGGCTTCCATCGCTGCGCCCGAGAAGCTGGTGAAGTTGCGCGTCACGCCGGGCAGGAAGTCCGAGCCGGTCGTGAACGGAATGTTGTCCGTGCCGTAGAACATCACCAGCACGGTTGCGCCCGCGCCGCTGAAGGTGCTGTGGCCGGAAACATAGTCCGGGAAGGGCGGCGTGACTATAAATGAGCTCCACGCGGGATCGGGCGCCGTGTCGGGATTGCCGTCCAGGTCCGCCAGGCGGATGGCGGTGACGGGGCGCCAGTTGTGGAAGTTGTATTTGGCGTCCCACGCGCAGATGGCGGCGTCGGCCATCGCGAGGTTCAACAGCGCGAAGAGCCGGGCGTTTTCCTCCATCGAAGTGCCGAGGGCGGCGCCGACGTCCTGGGCGATGTGGTTCCAATGGCCGGGCGGGGTTTCCGTGCCGGCACCGTCGGCCCAGAAGAGGGCGATTTCACTCTGATCGGCAGAGCGGACGGAACCGACGGCCGCCCCGAGCGCCTTCACTTCGTTTACTGCCGCCGCGTACGCGGCGCTGTTGAGCGCGGGCGGGCCCGGCGGACGGAATTGCGTGTTGGCGCTCATCGTGAAGGGCTTGACGCCGCCCCATTGCGGGAGCAAATACGCCGCCATCGCGGGCGGCGTGGGCACCCAGTCGCCCGGGCCGAGGGCGGGCGGCGGCGTAACGGTATCGCCGGCGCCGTCGTCCGAGCGGGCGGAGAGGATTTGGCTGGCCACTTTTTGTCCCCAGGCCATGCCCATGCGCTTCTGCGGACCTTTTTTGATCCCGGCGAGAGCGCTTGCGTGCAGCGCGTCGAACGCGGCGGTGTTGGTCGGGAAGAGCGTCGAGAGCACGCGGTGCGCGGCGGCGCTGGCGGCGGCTTCTTTCGATGCGCTGGCCGGCACCTTGCTTTGAACGAGGTAGGCCTCATGCGTGCGGCTGATGCCGTTGACGGCGTCGTAAATGGAGGCGTGCAGAATGGCCAGGTTGCGCGAGGCGCGGGGCGGCGGCGTCCGGTTGCCACGGATGGCGTCAAGGGCGGCGGTATTCCAGTCCGTCACGACGTCGGCGCGCGCGGAAGCGGCGCCGAACACCGTAAGGATGATTAAGCTGAGGAGGGTTTGTCTTTTCATGGTGTCGTTGTTATTCGTGATATCCGTGCGGGCTGCGTGTCAGGCCTCGCTCCTCCCTGGGCAGAGGCCCAAATCAACTCACCCGAGTCAGCAGCCGGGCTGCCTGTGGAGTGTGTTGGCCCGCCTTGCACCGCCGGCCCGCAGCAAGTGTGCGGGCTGGCAGTGCAGGCAGCGCCTTCACAGAAACCACCAGGAAGCGGCTGCTTTATTCTTATTCTGTGGATCGGGACTAACTACGCACGAAACGGGCCATTTACCAACCCGAGGGGACGAGTCGGCAGGCCGGAGGGGTGAATTGCCCGAAGGGAGCGACGGCGCGGCAGACCATCAAAGCCGAATTCAGCCTTCAAACCGAAATCCACCTGCGCTTGCGGCTACTCTGGAGAATCGCTTCGCACAGTTGCACCTCGTGGTGCCCGTCCTCGGCGGTGGCGAAGAGCACGGGCGTTTTCCGGCCGCTGGCGATGTGCTCGTAGACGGCGCGGTAATGCATCTTGTGACTGTCGGGAAAGCCCTCGGGATGGCCGCCCGGATAATCGGTGAAGCCGGCCACATCCTCAATGAATCCGGCGGTGGCGCGCTGGAGAACCTGGTTCGGCTCGTCGCGCCGGCCGAGGAGAATTTCGTTCGGCTGCGCAAAATCCCAGCGCGCGCTGCCTTTCGTCCCGTAGATGCCGACCGCCAGGCTGCACTTCCACCCGGCGGCGACCTGCGAGATGCTGGCATTGGCATGGACGCCGTTGACGAAGCCGTGCTTGGCCTTGCCGAACCGGAGCAGCACGCTGCCGAAGTCCTCCGTGTCGCATTTGTAGGCCAGCATTTTTCTCGCGTCGACTTTCGCGAACGTCTGAACTTCGCCGCGCGGGCGGTAGCGGGTCTTGTGAAAGGTTTCGAGGTGCGCGAACACGGCCTGCGCGCGCGCGCCCAGAATGAACGAGACCGTGTCAATCCAGTGCGTGCCGATGTCGCCCACGGCCCGGAGCTTGCCGCCTTCGCTGGCCAGCAGGCGCCAGTTGTAATCCGTCGCATGGAGCAGCCAATCCTGGAAGAAGTGGCCTTCGACGTGGATGATTTGCCCGAGGTCGCCGCGCTGGACCATCGCGCGCATCTGAAGCACGGCCGGAAAGAAGCGGCACATGTAGTTCACGGCAAACACCGGCGAACCTTTCTTCTTCACAGCGGCGACGACCTTCGCCGTTTCCTTTGCGGTCATGCCGAGCGGCTTTTCGCAAATCACGTGTTTGCCGGCGGCCAACGCCGCCAGGGATTGTTCGACATGGACCCGGTTCGGCGAGGTGATGTGAACGATGTCCACATTCGGCGAGCGATACATGGAGCGGAAATCGTAATCGCCATAGACCTCGGGGATGCCCCACTTTGAAGCGGTGGCGCGGGCGTTCCTAGACGACCCGCAAATGGCGCTTACCTGCACGCCCAGACGCTTGAGGGCCTCGATGTGGACCGGACCGATGAAGCCGGTGCCGATGACGCCGGCGCGCAGGGTGTGGAGTGGTTTCACGGCCCGAGCCTACTGAAGCAGTCGCCGGCGCACAATTCCTGAAGGCCGGATTTCAGAGTCAGTTCGGAGGAGGGTTGAGTATTCGCCCTTTCACCGCTTTTCCTGGAACCACAAAGTAGGGGTGAACACAGAGAAACAATCTCGGTGCTCGCCGCTCCTCTGTGGTTCAAAACAAATGTTCATCCGAGTTGAACCACAGAGAAGCGGCGTGCACAGAGTTTCCTTCTGCGCATGACTCTCTGAGTTCGCCGCTCCTCCGTGGTTCAAAAGGTTCAAGGTCGCTGCTCAGCGATGGGGAGGCGCCGGGAGTTCTGCGATGAAAATGTTGCGCAACTGGATGCGGCCGTGCTCGTGCTGGAAACCAATCGGCCCGCGCGGCGGCAGGCCAGGCAACCGCGCTTCGGTAATCACCTCCTGGCCGTTCAGGACCACCGTCATGCGATCGGCGCGGACGGTGATTTCCATCCGGTTCCAGTCGCCGACGGGCGCGTCGGCGCACCGCTTCGGCGTCGCGCCACGGCGGACTTCCTCGGGCAGCGTGAGGTCGGTGCGATACTCCCAAACTTCGCCGCTGCCGACGGGGTAGCAGAACAAGTTCGCCTGTGCCTTGCGCAGTCCGCGCAGGAACACGCCACTGTCGCCCGCGTCGAGCACGCGCTCGGTTTGCGGCTTGCCGTCGGGACTTTTGGCCTCGGTGCTGTCGGGGCCGATAATCGGGAAGTGTTCCCATTTCGGCGCGTCCGGCCAGCGCCAGTCGAAGCGCAAGGTGAAGTCGGCGAACTCGCGCTCGGTCCAGAGATCGGCAGCCTTGCCGTCATGTTCCAGAACGCCATCGCGGGCGAGCCAATGCTCGGGAGGGCGGCCTTCGGGCCGCTTCGTCGTTCGTTCTGTGAGGGACGGTGCGGCACCTTGAAGGCTGCGAGCGCCTGCTTCGCCAACGCGCTTCGGCTGGTTGGGATACTCACGCCAGCCGGTGAGATCTCGGCCGTTGAACAACGGGACAAAGCCGGCGGGCGGTGGATCAGCCGCGGGAAGCCGCGAATCGATCTTGCGCGACTCGACGTAAGCGACGAGGTCTGCGAACTGATCCAACGTGATTCCGGCGTGCAATCCTTCGGGCATCAGCGAAAGCGCGCTGCCGCGGCGATCCGCGATCGAGGCCCGCGGAATGAAGTTCGTGCGCCCCCCGGCATCCACGAGCATCACGCCGTCGGCCGTGTCGGCCTTGAGCGCGCCGGAAATTTCCTCGCCTTCCTTTGTCTCGACGATGATTTGCTGATAACCCTCGCGCACGGCGCGGCTGGGATAAAGGATGCTCTCGATGAGTTGCGCGCGACTGAACTGCGCGCCCGCCAGGGTGAGGTCGGGACCGACCGTGCCGCCCGTGTCAGCGACCATGTGACAACGGATGCACGCCACGCCGCTTTCGTCGAAGTACACGCGCTGACCGCGCGCGGCATCACCGGACTGGGCCAGCGCGTGGCGTTCGTAATCGGCGGTGTCGGGCACGGGCGAGGCCTCTAGAAAAAGCGGGCGCTGAAGCGCCGTTTGGTCGCCGGAATAAACCTGGCGAAGTTCCGCGACGGCTTGGGAGGAAAATGCAGTGGCGCGGCGCTCGATTTGCGGCAGCGCCTCCGTGCGAATCGGTCCGAGCGCCTTGCGGCATTGCTCGCGCACCGTTGGATCGGCGCTGGCGAGCCCTTCCAGATAGGCGTCGAGCGCGCGCAGATCGCTGAAACGGGCGAGGGCGGCGAGGGCCTCGGCGCGCGTGTCGGCGGATTGCCACGCAAGGATCAGGTCCGGGACGGCCGACTTGTCTCGCAGGCTGCCGAGGGCGCGGATGGCGGCGCGGCGGTCGTCGAGAGAAACGGCTTTGAGCGCGGTGCGCAGCACTTCGACCGCAGCGTCGCCGCCGATGCGACCGAGGGATTCGATGGCGGCGAGACGGAGGCCGGCGGGTTCGGGGGAGCGCGCCGGCTCGGAGGCCGGCGCTCCGAGGACGGCGGCGAGGGCCGGGACAGAATTGGTGTCGCGCAATTCGCCGAGCGCACTCGCAGCGGCTTTGCGGAGGGCTGCGTCGGTAGCGCGATCCTGCACGGCGCTGGCGAACAACGGAGCCGAGTCGGTGTCCCTCAGCCGCGTTAGCGCCGCGAGGATCCCCTGGCGAATGGCCAACTCGGACTCTCGCAGAAACAGCTCGCGCAGCCGGGGCGCGGCGTTCGTGTCGCGCGCGGCGCCGACTCCTTCGACAGCGGCCAGGCGGAGGGGCGGACTGGATTCGGCGAGGGCGGCGCGGAGAGTTTCGAGAATGGGCACGGTGCCGGCCCAGGAAACATTGCGTTCGGGCGGCGGAGCTTTGGCAGGGTGGTAAGCCCACCATTCGCCGCGCCAGGCCGGTGGCTGGTGGTGCAGGGCGGCGAGAGCATTGAGCGCGGCTTCGCGCGTGGCGGGGCCTCGCGAGGCAGTGCCGGCCAGCGGTAGGAGAGCCGTGACGAGCGCCTCGGAGTAGGTTTCGCGCAGCGCGAAAGCGGTGCCTTCGCGTATGCGCGCGTTCGGCGATTCGAGCCCGGCGGCAATCGCGGGCCATGCGAAGTCGTGCGCGCGGCCGATGCGATTCAGCGCTGTAAACACCGCGAACCGGGCGAACAAATCCGGCTCGTCGAGCGCGTCGAGCAACGCGGGGATGGCGTTCGTGTCGGCGATGCGGCCAAGCGCTGTGGCGGCCTGGAAGCGGATCGAGACCTCGATGTCGTGCTTTAGCGCCGGAAGCAGCGCGGGGACCGCAGCGCGCCCGCGACGGTTGCCAAGTTGGCGGATGGCCTGGCGGACAAGGGCGACATCGGCCGCTGGCGACGCGAGAAGACGAAGGCTTTCGCGTGGCGCAATTTCCGGCTTATCCCCCCGTCGGTTCCGATCGAGCGCGTCGAGCGCCCAAAAGGCATGGCATCGGGCGAAGAAGTTCGTTGAGTCGTTGAATCGTTGAATCGTTGAATCGTTGAATCGTTGAAGGGTTGAAGGGTTGGAGCGTTGAATCGTTGAAGCGCGGCCCGGTTCAACGTTTGAACCCTTCAACGCTGCAACGAGCTTGTCCGCTGCGTCACCGCGGCGGCCGCGGGCGAGGGCGCGTTGGGCCGTGAGACGAACTTCGCGCGAGGGATGGGCGAGGGCGGTGATGAGTTCATCGGTCGAAGCATCCGTGGGTTTGCCCACAGCGGACTTCAGGACCCACGCGGGCTTCGGCGTCGCATGGTTTGTGCCCGTCCAGGTCAGTTTCCACAGCCGGCCGACCTCGGCGTTCTTCTCCTTCACGTCGCGGTGCTGCCAGTCGCAAATGTAAAGGCCAACGCCGTCGGCCGACCACGCCAGGCCGACGGGACGAAAGTCTTCCGGCACGTCGCGAAACAGTTCCTCGTGGGCTGCGACGCGGAAGGTCGCGCCGTCGCGCTCAATGCGGACGCGCGTGACCTGGCGCTTGCCGAAGTCGGCGAGGAAAAGGTTGCCGTGAAATTCGGCGGGCAGCGCGTCCTCGTTGTAGGCGAGCGCGCCGCACGCCGCGCCCGCGCCGAAGTCGTGCATCATCCAAAGCGTGTAAGGCCGGCGCGGTATGAAGTCGTGCGGGTAGCCGTAAAAGCCGCCGTCCACCATGTGCGTCAGCCGGCCCATCCACTGGTGCTCGTCGGTGTTGTCGTAGGTGAACAGTTCGTCCTCGGCCGTCAGTGCCACGTCGAGAATGTTTCGGGTGCCTGTGGAAAAGATCTCCAGTTCCGTGCCGTCCGGGCGCAGGCGGAGGACGCCGCCGCCGTGGAGATTGACCTGCGAACCGTCGCGCCCAGTGCATTGGTAGAGGCCCTTGTCGCCAACAGCGACGTAGAAATAGCCGTCCATACCGAGTCGGAAGTTGGCCGGCACATGGTCGTTCCAATCCAGCGCCCACGGGTTGGGCAGCGTGGATTGGATGAGGTCGTCGCGGTCACGGCCCACGCCGGCGTCGTCGGTGAAGACGGAGAATTTCGGATTGTGCAGGACGTAAAGTTTTCCTTCCAGATACTGCATGCCGAAGACGGCGTGGAGGTTCGTCGCGAACGTTGTCGCGCGCCCGTCGGGATGCAGACAGACGATGCGGCCCAGCTTCTCGTCGGCCCGCGTGATGATGTCCATTGGGTCCTCGGCGACGAACACGCGGCCATCCGGCGCGCAGGCCACGACGGAGGGATGGCGCACGGTCGGGAACGAGGCGACCCGATCGAGGCGCCAACCGGCTGGCGGTGTGGGCGCGGCCGTGGAAACGCAAACCGCTCCGAGCCACGCGAACGCGCTCAGTGTCCGTCCGGGCTTCATCGCAGCGGAGCCTGCCACGGCGGACGCAGGGCGACGAGCGTGAAACGTGAACCTAAAAGCAGTCTCTCAAACACGAATGGACACAAATGAACACCAACCCAAAGGACCTCGTGTGAAGCAGCCTCTTAATCAACCACTGAGTGTCAATGTTGATTCTCATTCGTGTCTATTCGTACTACTGTCAATGAAAGTTTTGTCAGCGTACACGAATTTTTACCGCAAAGAACGCAAAGACCACAGAGAGAAGCCATTCATTCTCTGCGTTCTCTGCGTTCTTTGCGGTTATCGACTTTGGCTGCGGCGTCAGCCGCGCTGTGTCAGTTCGTGGTTTGGAATTCCATTCGCCGTTCCACCTGCCGGATTAAGAGTGACCGGCTCATGATTTTGTGTCGCCAACGGGCGGCGGCTTCGCTTCAATGGCTCCTGCATCGCCAACAGAACGAAATCGCTCTGGCCATGAAGCGTTTCTTTTTCTTCTACCTCGCGCTCGCCGCGCTCGCGGCGCTCGCCGGCGCGGAACTCGCAGCCGGCGCCGCGCAGTTCAAGCTCGGCGCGCACAATTTCACAGTGCCCGATGGCTTCACCATCGAAGTCGCCGCGCCCTCATCGCTGGTCCCGCGCCCCATCGAAGCGGACTTCGACGAGCAAGGCCGGCTCTACGTCACCGATTCCTCCGGCTCGAACGAGAAGGTCGTGAAGCAACTCGCCGACAAGCCCCATCGCGTCCTCCGCCTCGAAGACACCGATGGCGACGGCGTGTTCGACAAGTCCGTTGTATTCGCCGACAAATTAGGGTTCCCCGAAGGCTGCCTGTGGCACGACGGCTCGCTCTACGTCTCCGCGGTGCCGAGCATTTGGAAGCTCACCGACACCAATGCTGACGGCGTAGCCGACGTGCGCGAAGAATGGTTCAAGGGCCACAGCATCGGCGGCTGCGCCAACGATCTGCACGGTCCTTACCTCGGTCCCGATGGCTGGATTTACTGGTGCAAAGGCGGCTTCGAGCGCCAGACCAACATCCTCGGCAACGGCAAGACCTTCATCAGCCGCGCCTCACACATCTACCGAGCGCGGCCCGATGGCACCGGACTCGAACCCATTATGACCGGCGGCATGGACAACCCCGTCGGCCTCGCGTGGTCCGCCGAGGGTGAATTGTTTCTCTCGGGCACGTTCTTCCAACATCCCGGTGGCGGCAAGCGCGACGGAATTATCCACGTCATCTACGGCGGCGTCTATGGCAAGGAGAACGACTCGCTCGAGGGCCATCCGCGCACGGGCGACCTGATGCCCATCATGACGCACCTTGGCCCCGCCGCGCCCTGCGGACTCGCGCGCTATGAATCCAGCGTCTTCGGCGCCGATTACAAGGACAACCTATTCGTCTGCAATTTCAACCTCCAAAAAATCACCCGCCACGTCCTCAAGGAATCCGGCTCGACGTTCACGACCACCGACAGCGACTTTCTCGTCTCCGACAACACGGACTTCCATCCGACCGACGTGTTCGAGGACGCCGACGGCAGCCTGCTCATCATCGACACGGGCGGGTGGTACAAACTCTGTTGCCCGACTTCGCAACTCCACAAGCCTGACGTGCTGGGAGCCATTTATCGCGTGCGGCGCACTGGCTCGCCGACCGTCCACAACCCGCGCGGCACGCTCGCGTTAGAAAAAGGCGCGCCTTCTGAACTCACTCAATACCTTGAAGATACGCGGCCTGACGTGGTGAAGCGCGCCATCGCGGAACTGGCGCGTCGTGGCACGAACTCCATCCCCGCTCTCGGCAGCCTGCTGAAAAACCGCGCCGTTCGCGACTGGCCGCGTTACGAATCAGCCCATCGCAACGCCATCTGGGCGCTGACTCGCATTGAAGGAGCTGAGTCCCGTCTCGCCGTGGAAGGCGACTTGGGCCATGCCAACCAGAGACTCGTGCTTACGGCGCTAAACTCCGCAGCACTGCGTCGTTCGCCAAGCGCACACGACCGCGCCTTTCACATCGCTTCCCGGATTTCGGACCCACGCATGAAGCGCAGCGCGATCACCGTGCTGGGCCGCATCGGCGGTCGAGTGCTTCCCGAGTTCGCCTCGGCAAAAGACGACCGCGCACTCGAACACGCTCTCATCTACGCGCTCATTCAGCGTGGCGATGCCGAGTCGCTTGGCATCGCCGCGAACGCCACCAGCGGGCCTGCCCGCCGTGCCGCCCTGATCGCGCTCGACCAGATGCCCGGCGGCAACTTAAAGCCCGAACAAGTCACCCCGCTCCTCGCTTCGAGCAACGCCCTGCTTAAACAAACCGCCACTTGGATCGTCGGCCATCATTCCGAATGGGCCGGCGCACTCGGCGGGTTCCTCAAGGAACGCCTGACCGTACCAAACTTGTCCGACACCGAGCGCGCTGAGCTTCAGCAGCAACTCAGACAGTTCGCCAGCAATACGAACGTGCAGCAATTACTTGGCGAAACCGCTCGTGAAGGAACCAAAGCAGCCCGGCTTATCGCTCTTCGCGCAATGGCTCAGGCTGGGCTCAAGGAAGTTCCCGACTCGTGGGAACTCGCTGTCCACATTCCGCTCATGAGACAGAGCGAGGAACCGGAGATTCTCCGCCAAGCTGTTGCCACTGCGCGCGCGGTGCCCTGGCCAGGCAGGCATCTCGGGAGTCTTGCCGGCCAATTGATACGGTTCGCACGCGATACCAATCAACCTGTCGCTACGCGTCTCGACGCATTAGTGACCGTGAGTGCCGGCTGGACTTGTACTGAGCCAGCGCTCCATGATTTGGTCTTCAACCAACTGCAAGCTTCTTCCCCAGTTCAGGACCGCGCCACTGCTGTCAGCATCCTCACTCGATTACGACTTAATTCGGACCAGTTGTCCGCCCTTACCGAAGCGCTCAAGACGGTCGGCCCGCTTGAACTTCCGAAACTTCTCCCCGCCTTTGCCCGTGCCACGAACGAGACGGTTGGCTTCGCCCTCGTCGATGCTCTGAAGGAAGCCCGCTCCGTCCACTCGCTCCGCGCCGAACAGGTGCGGCCGAACCTCACCAACTTCCCCGCGTCCGTCCAAGCCAGGGCGGACGAACTGCTCGCGTCCCTCAATACCGATGCCGCAAAGGAAAAGGCCCGCCTCGACGAACTGCTCCCGCAGCTCAAGGACGGCGACGTGCGCCGCGGCCAGGCCATCTTCAACAGCCAAAAAGCCGCCTGCGCCACCTGCCACGCCATTGGCTACCTGGGTGGCAACATTGGCCCCGACCTCACGCGCATCGGGCAGATTCGCAACGAGCGCGATCTGCTCGAAGCCATCGTTTATCCCAGCGCCAGCTTCGTGCGCAGCTACGAGCCGGTCATCGTCACCACCAAATCCGGCGACGAGCAAAGCGGTGTCCTGCGCCGCGACACGCCCGATGAAGTCGTGCTCGGCACCGGTCCCGGCGTCGAGGCCGTCCGAGCTTTCCGCGGAAGTAGGCGATGGTCGATTTCAGCCCCTCCGACAGCGGCACCTTCGGTTCCCACTTCAGCCATTTGCGCGCACGAGTGATGTCAGGCCGGCGTTGTTTTGGGTCATCCTGCGGCAGCGGCCTGAAAACGATTCGGCTGCGCGAACGGGTGGCCCGGATGATTTCCTCGGCGAATTGGAGCATCGTCAGCTCGTGCGGATTGCCAATGTTCACTGGCTCGGTGTGGCGGCCCATCATCAGCCCGAAAATGCCCTCGATGAGATCCGAGCAGAAGCAGAAGCTGCGGGTTTGGGTGCCGTCGCCAAAGACCGTGATGGGCCGGTGGGCCAGGGCCTGGCTCACGAAAGCCGGGACGACGCGGCCGTCGTGCAGTCTCATGCGCGGGCCGTAGGTGTTGAAGATGCGCACGATGCGGGTCTGGATGTCGTGCTCGCGATGGTAAGCCATCACGAGCGCCTCGGCGAACCGCTTCGATTCGTCGTAACAACCGCGCGGTCCGAGAGTGTTGACGTTGCCCCAGTACGTTTCGGTTTGCGGATGGACGAGCGGGTCGCCATAAATCTCCGAGGTCGAGGCGAGCAGGAAACGGGCGCCTTTTTCTTTGGCCAGCCCGAGGGCCTTGTGCGTTCCGAGCGAGCCGACCTTGAGGGTCTGGATGGGAAACTCCAGGTAGTCCACCGGGCTGGCCGGCGATGCGAAGTGCCACACGTAATCCACCGGCCCCTTCAGAAAGATGTACTCGGTGACGTCCTGCTGGATGAAACGGAATCGGGTGTTGCCGGCCAGATGGTCGATGTTGGCGACGGAACCGGTGATGAAATTGTCGATGGCGATGACCCGATGGCCACGGGCCAGGAGCAGATCCAACAGATGAGAACCGAGGAATCCCGCGCCGCCGGTGACGACGGAGACGGGCTGGGCGGAGCGGGAATGGCGGGTCAAGCGTTTCGACATGGCGGGTTGATACAGGAGGGGAGGGAAACGTGAAACGTGAAACGTGAAACCGTTGAAGTGTTGAAACGTTGAAACCGCACCCTTCACGCCTACCACAACACCCTGCGCATTTTGTGCGAGGCCTTCCAGATCGAGTTCGAGGGCCGCGACCATCGTTGCGAACGCCTGCTCGTGCAGGAAGCCTTCAAAATCCATCGCGCCGGCAAAATGCTCGTCCCCATCATCGACGATGCCCACCTCAGAAAGGGGTCCTCACAATCGACAATGATTCATGTGTCATGGTGCAGGATTCGCACTGGTCAAGTGGGAGACATGAGGCAAAAGGCGTGGATTTGCCAGCCGGTTTTGTCGGAAACCTGGCCCAGCGTGGAAAGAGAAGTGCGGCGGTCGGTGTCATCGCGCAAGATCTTCTCGCGACGGTCGCCCCGGTTCCTGAGGAGGTAAATGGTGCCGGGGTATTGGACGCGCCAAGGGCGGAGCATGGCGGCATCGCATCACGGTCAGGACCGATTGTCAATTGTTAGGACCCCTTAGACGTAAAACGTAAAACGTGAAACGTAAGCTGAAACGGCGGTCTTGGGCGGCTCGAACGTCCGACTCCCAGTTACGTTTTACGTTTCACGTTTTACGAACCGCTCTCTCACTTCGCCCCCGTGCCCGAGAGGACGACTGGAATCGTCCGCCAGAGGATTTTCAGGTCGAGCCAGAGCGACCAGTTGTCGATGTATTCGAGGTCCAGGCGGACCCAGTCCTTGAAGTCGCGGACGTTGTTGCGTCCGCTGATTTGCCAAAGGCAGGTGAGGCCCGGCTTGACGCTGAGGCGGCGGCGGTGCGCGGGATCGTCGAAGCGGGCGACTTCGTCGACGGGCAAGGGGCGCGGACCGACGAGGCTCATCTCGCCGCGAAGCACGTTGAAGAGCTGCGGGAACTCGTCGATGGAATACTTGCGCAGGATCCGTCCGACGGGGGTGGTGCGGGGGTCATTGGAGAGCTTGAAGACCGGGCCGCCCATTTCGTTGAGGGCGGCCAGCTCCTGCTTGCGCTGCTCGGCGTCGGTGATCATCGAGCGGAATTTGATCATGGTGAAGGGCTGGCCGTTCAGCCCGCAACGGCGCTGACGGAACAGGGCCGCCCCCGGGGAATTGAGGCGGATGGCCAGGGGCACCAGAATCCAGAGGGGCAGCAGCAGCACCACGAGGATGAACGCCAGCACCAGATCAAGAATCTGCTTGAACACGCCCTGCCAGGAGGTCTCGGGAGCAGAGCGAAAGACCAGCACCGGCCGCCCGTAGAAGTCATCCAGACTGGTGCTCGAAACCTGCGTCTTGAAGAAGTCCGCCACCAGCCACGCTTCGACGCCCTCGATTTCGCAGGCCTGGATGGCCTTCTCGACTTCGCCGAACACGGTGTGCCGGGCGTTGATGATGACGCCGTTGGCGGAAGTCTGGTGGAGCAGTTTCGCCAGTCCCGGAATCGTGCTCAGATTGAGATCGAGTTCGCCGACGATGTCGATGTTCTCGATGCCCTTGGCCTGAATATCGTCGCGGAGGCGCTGGCGGTCCTCGTCGGAGCCCACGAGCAGCATGCGCTTCTTGATCTGCAAAACGCCCAGCCGGCTCCGGTAAAAAACTCGCATCAACTCCTCGCTGGCGAAAACGAGCAGGAAGCTGATGGCCGCAAAGAGCACAATGACACCGCGGGCCAGGGAGTAGCGCCAAAGGAACAAGAAAAGGATCACGCCCGACGCCACGATGAAGCAGCCCTTGAAAAGCAGCCAGGCCGTTTCCACGCGGCTCCCGAACAACGGCCGCTGGTAAAACCTGACCGATTCCAATACGAGCGGCGCGCCCGGAAAAATGATCAGGAACAGCCACATGAACCGATCAAACGGATCAATCGGCTCAAACTTCCAGAACAGGATCTCCGAAGGAAAGTGATCGCGCAGCGCGTGCGCCAGCCAGAGGCTCACCGCGCACAGCAAGCCGTCTTTCAACTGGCCGATCTGGGTCCGGATTTGTCGGTCGCGGCGAAGCATCAGGCGAAGCTCAAGGGTTGCGCGCCAAACGGCTTGGCGCGCCTGCAGTCAACTGGAACCGGGGCACCGCCGCGCTGATCAATTCCGCCATGCGGGCGAAAACCGCGCTTTCCTGGCCGGGGGGGCAGACCGAGTAGCACGAGATGTAAGCCCAGCGCTGGAGAATCCCCGTGGTCAGGAGGTCCTGCGTCATCCAAAGCATGCGTTGGTTATGATCCGCGCTAATCTGGCCGTCGGCTACAAACCAAAACAAATAGAGGGCCTGGATCCGGCCTCGCACGCCCTTCTCCTCCACCTCGCGGGATACGGTGAAGCAGGTCACCGGAAGATCATAGTCGTGGGGTTCTCGTACGGGAATGATCCGGCTCTCTTTCCGGTCGATCGAGGTGCCCTGGCCCGGCAGGCAATACTCGGGTTTGTGAATGCTCGTCCGGTCGGAGCCCATCAACACCACGCCCAGCGTCATGCCGAATCCGTCCGGCGCCTCGTAGTATCGGCCGCCAAAAGTGGTGTCCTTCGGCAGCCACGCCGTCACGTTGGTCGAGATGGGCATCGGTTTCGAATGGAAGTTCAGGACGCGCTCGGGCAGCTCGACGGAGTTCGTGGCGACCAGCCCGCCGTTCTCATCGTAGACACTCTGGGCCGTCAACCGCACGCCTGGCCGGCCAAGCTGCTGCGAGGACTGCATGTGCGAAAGCAATAGCGCCGTGCCGCCAATCAGCACGAGGACAACCCCGGCGAGGATTTGAGCCTGACGATTCACGACTTCGATTCCGCTTTGGCGGCCAGCAACGGCGCTGGCTCGGCTGCGGGCGCGCGGCGCTTTCGGTGTTCTCGCAGCCAGTAGGCCACCAGGCCGATGCCGCCGAACGCCGGGATATACGGCACGAGGCTCAACCAAGCACTCTTGTGGACGTATTCGCCCGCTTGTCGCCCGAAGGTTTCCGAGGCTAACACGATCATCGTGAGACGGCACACATTGGCCGCGACCGCCATGGGAATGGCAGTGCCCACCACCAGGATGCGCCGCCAGGCGGCCTTCAGGCAAACGTACCCGCAGATGATGCTAAACGCCACGATCGTCGTGAGGCTCTTGATTCCGCTGCACGCGGCCTCCACAACATATTCGTAATTGCCCGCGGCGTCGCGTAGCACGTTGCCCTGGTGAATGACGTTCACCCCGAGGACGTGGCAGAACACCGAGGTGATCTTGGTCGCGAGCAGTCGCAGGGGCACTGTCACCGGCTCCGCCCCGCTGCCCAGCGGCACGCAGAACACCAGCAGCGCAAATGGAAACAAGGTCGCGCGCAGCCAGGCCCAGCCCCACACCAGGCCCGTCAACGCGTAGATCCCGGCGAAGAACGCCACGACCGACACGCGCGCCTGCTGAACGCGATAGCCCAGAACGTGCAACAGCGTCGCCAGGAGGAACAGCGCCAATGCCGGCCACCAGATCCGTTTGGGCAGCGCCGCAATGTCCTCCCGCCGCCACCAGATCAGGCCGAGCACGATCGCGGGCATGACGTAGGCCATCTCCTGGTCGTCGATGCCCGACATCGTCCACCACCACCATCGGAAGAGGGAGGGACTCTTCACATAACCGAGCGTCGAGTTGCCCCAAAACTGAAAGAGCGCAGCCCACGCCACCAGCCAGCAGAGCAGGACACCCGCGTTGGGCATCGCGCGCCAAAACGTGGCAAGATCCATCCGCCGGGTGGCGGGGGTTGGATTGGCTCTGCTGGAATCCGCGGACATTGATTTAGTTGAGACAATAGGGCGGGCGGCCCGCTCAATCAATTCTTCATTGCAGCCGTCTCCGTCCCGACAGACCGACTATCGGCGGGGGCTTCAACCCCTTGAACGGCAACCCTGCCCCGACCCTCGGGCCGAGGCTTCCCGGGAGGGCGCCGGTTACAGACCGATGCCGCACCTGGACGGGGCGCCGCGGTCGGGCCAATTCTGAAAGGATTGCGCCCTCCAGCCCGGCGCCGCGAGGAACGGGCTGCCCTGGGTGAAGAGGTGGGAAGGAGAACAACCCCGAAGGCGCAGGGCGGCGGCTCGAGAGGACGCTCGCACCACCCACTTCTGCCGCGCGAGTGTGGGGCCGTGGCCACGGAGTTTTTTGACCGCGGATGACACGGATTTCACGGATGGGGAGGAGAGCAAATTCTTCAAGGGATGAACTAACAAGGCGGATGTCCGCGAAGGGGACCCCTCCTTTTTGACCCTGTTCGGGACCACAGGGCAAACCCACTTTCCGTTCGCCTTTCAGGATTGGAGGCGTAAAATGCGTCCATGAGCGTGGAACAACTTGAAGAGCAGATTCGCCGGCTTCCGCCCGAAGATCTTGCGCGGCTGACCGGATGGCTTGACCAGTTTCTCGGCCGTTCCGTTCCAGGAGAAATCGACGACGGGGTCGACCTGACCGACGAAGAAAAAGCCGAACTCCTCAGGCGACGCGACCAGTTGATCGCCAATCCGTCCCTGGCGCATCCCATGGACGACGACTACTTCGAACGTTTGAAACGCGACCTGGCCGATGCCCGCGCCCGGACAGCATCCGGCCGTTGAGGCCGAGATTCGGGAAGCGGCGCGCTGGTATGATGAGCGCTGTCCCGGGCTGGGGGATCAATTCATCAATGCGATTCGGGCTGCCATCCGCAGCGCGGGCCGCGCTCCGCTGCGTTACGCCATTCGGTACGCTGACTTTCGCCGTGTCCTGTTGAAGCGCTTTCCATATTCCGTGTGGTTTTTCGTGCAGGATAACGGGGTCTTCGTTCTATCGGTGATGCACAACAAGCGCGAACATCGGGCCATCCTGGCAGCCCGGCGTCCGCCGGCCTGAGCAAGCGTTCGGCCTTGAAGTTCGGAGGAGCGGCCCTTACAAAGCGCGCGGTTTCAGGCGCATGAACTGGTCGATCCAAAACCTCTGGTGGATTGCCGCGCTGCCGCTGCTGGCGGCGGGGTTGACGGCGCTCGCCAGGCAGCGGGCGCGCGCGTTTGCGGCCTCACTGGCCATCGGGTCGATGGTGGCGGCGTTGGTTTTGTCCTGCGCGGCGTTTGCGCAGACGCTGGGTGATCAAGCCACGCAGCAGAAGTACAACTTCGGTTGGTTCGTCCTCGGCGAAACTTCGCTCAAGCTGGGCTGGATGCTCGACCCCCTCACGGCCGCGATGTTGGTGATGATCTGCTTCGTCGGCCTGCTCATCTTCATTTACAGCGTCGGCTACATGGCGCATGACGAGAACTTCACGCGGTTCTTCTGCTTTTTGTCGCTGTTTGCGGCGGCGATGCTCGGGCTGGTCATGGCCAACAGCCTCCTGCTCCTGTTCATGTGCTGGGAACTGGTCGGCCTGGCCAGTTACCTGCTCATCGGGTTCTGGTATCACAAGCCGAGCGCGGCGGCCGCGGCCCGAAAGGCGTTCATCACGACGCGCATCGGCGACGTGTTGTTCTTCATCGGCCTGCTCTGGCTTTACGCGGAGACGGGGACGCTGCTCTTCTACGACGACGGCAAGGGGTGTCTCGAACAAGCCGCGCTCGGGAAGCTCGTGGTGCAAGCGACCTGGATAGGCATGGGCGTGAGCACGGCGATCGCGCTGCTGATTTTCTGCGGCGCCATCGGCAAGTCCGGCCAGGTGCCGCTGCACGTCTGGCTGCCGGACGCGATGGAGGGGCCGACGCCCGTCAGTGCGCTCATCCACGCGGCGACGATGGTGGCGGCGGGGGTGTTCCTCGTGGCGCGGGTGTATCCGCTGATGGAAGCGGCGCCGCAGCCGGTGATCCCTCCTGCGGAAGCGCGCGCCACGGCGATGGCGATGGGAAATCCCGATACGCCCAACCCCCTCACCCCTGCCCTCTCCCCCACTGGGGGAGAGGGTGCCGGAACTGCAGTCCTCCTCACCCCTGCCCTCTCCCCCAATGGGGGAGAGGGTGCCCGAAGGGCGGGTGAGGGGGCATCGGCGCACGGCAAGGCCGCCAATGTTTCGTCTGCTCTAAAGGCCGTCACCTGGATCGGCGCCATCACCGCGCTGTTTGCGGCGCTCATCGCCGTCGCGCAGACGGACCTCAAGCGAATCCTGGCCTATTCCACGGTGTCGCAGCTTGGCTTTATGTTCATGGGCCTGGGCGTGGGCGGCGTGGCGGTGGGGATGTTCCACCTGCTGACGCATGCTTTCTTCAAGGCGTTGCTGTTCCTTGGGGCCGGCTCGGTCATCCACGGCTGCCACGAGGAGCAGGACATCCGGCGCATGGGCGGGTTGAGGAAGTTCATGCCCGTGACGTTTGCGACCTATGCCATCGGTATGATGGCGCTCTCCGGAGTGCCATTATTCTTCTCCGGCTTCTGGAGCAAGGACGAGATTCTGCACGCCGCATGGCTGTGGCAGCCCAGCCATTGGAAACTGCCGTTTCTCTTTGGCCTCGCGGCCGCGTTCCTGACCGCTTTCTACATGACGCGGCAGATGTGGTTCGTGTTTTTTGGGAGTCCCCGTGGCCGCGACCGTGAGGTCACGGGCACTTCTCATAGAGCTAGGAGCGCCGGCATCCTGCCGGCAGGCCTGGACGCGCGGCAGCGCGTCCCTGCCGGCTCCATGGCCTCGACGCACGATTTGGGAAGCGAGGATGCTCCCTATGAAGTCACCCCGCCGGCTCACGCCGGCGGCTATGTTCCGCACGAAAGCCCGTCGTGGATGACGATCCCGTTGGCCGTGCTCGCGGTGTGCGCCGTGGGATTAAGCGTCTTCGGCACGCCGGTGTGGCCGTGGTTCCGGAGCTATCTGGGCGGTCACGGGAAGCCTGCGCGCGCCGAATTCGATGGCGGCGTGCTGTTCGTGATGCTGCTCTCGTCGGCCGTCGCGCTGGGCGGCATCGCGCTGGGCTGGCGGTTCTACACGCGTCGCGGCCCGAAGACGGCCGAAGAGCCCGACCCGCTCGAACGGCTCCAGCCCGACGCGTTCGCCGTGCTCCGCGGAAAGTTCTTCATTGACGAGTTATATGAACACTCCGTTCTCCGCTGGAACGCGGCCTGCGCCCGCGCCTGCCGCTGGCTCGACGAAGTAGTGTGGGACAATGCGGTCCGCGCCGTCTCGCTGGTCGCGCTTGGCCTCTCCTGGTTGAGCCGGTTCATCGATGAACTGGTCGTCAACCCCGGCTTCGACCAGGGCTGCGGCAGCTTGCGCCTCGGCGCGCGGATGCTCTCGCTGTGGCAGAACGGGCAGGTGCAACGTTACCTGCGGGTCCTCGGGCTGGCGCTGACGCTGTTGGGGGTGATCTTCATTTGGGGTTGCGGGTGAAGGGGAGCGACGAGACAAAGTGTCAGCCCCGCATTTTCGAGTATGCTCATTTTCCTTTTGCCTAAGCGGAAATCGCCGATGAACCTTATGTTAACGAGTGATCGCGAAAGACAAATACCGGCTCTGCTTATCGAGTCCGCCTGACCGGGAAAAGCTGGTTGCCGAGATCTTTTTCGGCGATGTGCAATGGGCGGAAGTAAGTCAAGAGCGGGACGTTCTGGAGATCGAATTTTATCCAAGGCCTGACGGTGAACCTTGGCGAATTGGTTTTTCGAGCGCGATCAATGCCTTGGAAGAAGCGAAGCGAAGGCTGATTGGATCATAACCATGAGCCCGAGCGACGTAGTAGGACAGGCTTCCAGCCTGTCTCTCCAGGCATCCTGCCCGCGGAAGAAACTGGGGCTGGAAGCCCCGGCGACAGACTGGAAGCCTGTCCTACTACCTTGACTTCGCCGGAGCCAATCTTTAGTATCGGCACCGTCGCTTCTTATGCAGTCCCAACGCGCGGCGTTTCTCCCCGTCAACGGCTGGTGTGTCTTCAGCGCCGGCGTTCTGGTATTCGGCTTTGCGCTCGCGATTTCCGCCGGGGCGGCGTCTGGACCGGGTCCGGGCGGTCCGCTGGCGTTGGCGGAGTCGGAGCGGGTTTTCCTCGCGAATATCGAGCAGCGGGGCCTCGTGCTGACGCGCCGCGGCTGGCCGGCGCTGGCGGCGGCGATTCGCGCGGGGGAAGCGGCGAAGGTGGCGCAGTTTTTCTCGACGAACTTTCAGGGCGCCACGCTCGCTGTCGGGGAGGGAAAGGGAGTCGACTTGCCAACGCTCAAGGTGCGGCGCCAGACGAATCCGGGCGCCGCCTGCGATGCCGGGACGTTCGCCAGGTTTCTCACGGAGTTGCGCCAACGCTTCGCGCCGGACGCCAAAGTCGAACTGGCCCTGATGAGCCTGCTGCCCGTGAAACGGGAGGACCTCGACGGGGCATGGGGCGGGAGCTGTGCGTTCCGGCTGGTCGGACCGCGGACGGCGGGCGGCCATGGCGAGCTGATGGCGAAGCTGGACTTCGAGCTGAACAGCGTGCCGGACGCCGACGAAATCGCAACGCGCGGAGGTTGGATTCGCAGCCTGCGGGCCGTCGAAGCGCAGGAGGCGGTGGCGACGCACGAATTGTTCCGCGAAGTCGGGCGGGAATGGGGCATCAACCGCGCGTTGTTTCAGGACAACTGGCAGGTGCCGGTCGAACAACGACCCATCGTCACCGGCGGCGTTTTCCTGGCGGACGTGGACAACGACGGGCACCAGGACGTTCTCATCACAGACGAGCGCGGTTTGTTTCTGTATCGCGGCGGGCCGGGAGGCCGGTTCGAGGAAGTGACCCACAAATCCGGGTTGTCTCCGACCCTGCGCCGCGTGCTGAACGCGGCCTGGGCCGACTTCGACGGCGACGGGCTGGTGGATTTGATCACGGCCACGCGCGTGTTCCGCAATCTGGGCGGCTTCCGGTTTGAGGACATCTCGGATCGAGCGCGCATTCCCATGGGCAGCGGGGTCAGTGGGTTTTCCATCGGCGATTACGACCGGGACGGGAAGGTGGACCTCTATGTCAGCCGCAATGACAGCGTCGGCAAATTCACGGGCACCAACTCGTGGATTGACGGGCCGGGCGGTCCGGGCAACCAGCTTTGGCGAAACCTGGGCGATTGGAAATTCGAGGAGGTCTCCTCGCGCGCCAACGCGCAGGCCGGCCGGCGGTCGGTGTTCACATCGGCGTGGCTGGACGCCAACAATGATAATTGGCCGGATATCTATTGCATCAATGAATTTGGCGGCGGCGTGCTGCTGGTGAACAAGGGCGACGGGACTTTTCGCGAAATGCCGCTGGTCGATGATACCGGCGATTTCGGATCGATGGGCCTGGCCGTGGGCGATTACGACAACGACGGCAACATCGACGTCTACACCGCCAACATGTACAGCAAGGCCGGCCGGCGCATCATGGAGAACCTGTCGGACGGCACCTTCGCGCCGGAGGTGTTCGCGAAAATGAAACGCTTCGTGACGGGCAGCGAGCTGTATCACAATGACGGCGGGCTTAAGTTCACTCGCGCCGGCAAGCGGGCGCGCGTGCACGCCGTAGGTTGGGCTTACGGCGCGGCGTTCTTCGACCTGGACAACGACGGCTTCCTCGATCTCTACGGCACCGCCGGATTCGTCAGCGTGAACAAGGAAGAGCCGGACGGCTGACCGTGCCTCTGGCAGGCTGTCGTGTCACAGCCATTCAACCGTCTGGCCATCTGTCCCGCGCCCGTGAAACCCGACGCGCGGCTCAAGGACTGGTGGGTCGAGAACCCGTGGCAAATCGCCGCCAGGGGCAAGAGCCTTTCGGGCTACGAGCGCAACCGCGTCTATCTCAACGCAGGCGGCCAGGAGTTCTTCGAAGTTTCCGGACTCACGGGCGGCGCGGACAGCGATGGCGACGGTCGCTCGGTCGTCGCGGCGGACTTCAACGGCGACGGGATGGAAGACCTGATGGTGCGCCAGGCCGGCGGCGGCAGCCTGCTGCTCTTCGAGAATCGCATGCCCAAAGCGCACTGGCTCGAAGTCTCTTTGCGCGGCGAACAAAGCAATCGTCTCGGCATCGGCGCCCGGCTCGTCGCCGAAGCAGGAGGGCGGAAAATTGTCCGCGAACTTTACCCGTATAATGGGTTCAAGGCCCAGGGGCCGGCACACGTTCACTTCGGACTGGCCGGGGCTGCGAAAGTGGACAAGCTGACCGTCACGTGGCCCAGCGGGCTGGTGCAGGAATTCACCGACGTCGCCGGGGATCGGCACGTCCTCATCAAGGAAGGCAGCGCGGAACTGATGGCACACGGCGGCGCGCGCTGAGTGCCGCGGTGGGTCCATCCATCTGCGGGGCAAATCAATTCCTGCGCAGGTCACACCAAACGAACCGCCTCACCGCTCAGCCGGACCCTGATTGCTCAGGCACGAAACGCCTTGATCATGCGACGCAGCGCTCCCCCCTCACCCCAACCCTCCCCCCCTCCGAGGGGGAGAGGGAGTCGAATGTCCACGCGGCGTCTCCCTCTCCCCGTCCGACGGGGAGAGGGCCGGGGTGAGGGGTGAGCACGAAGAAAGCGATCACTTGCAAAAAACCGAGGTGCGGCCCCCACTGGCGAAGCCGCGAAAACAGGGTTGCCGGGCGGAAGTCCCGGCCCATAATGCGCGCCGTCCGGGCGGACGGACGAAACGACGTTCATGAACGAATGGAACATCCAGTCCCGCGCGCACGCCTGCCAGGCGTGCGGCCGGCATTTCGCCGACCAGCAGCCTTACCACACCGTGCTCTTCGACCTGAGGAGCGAGATCCAGCGCCTCGATTTGTGCGAGCCGTGCTGGAAAGGCGAGGGCGACGGCGCGCGCGACCGCAAGGGGTTCATCTCCCACTGGCAGGGCGTCTATGAAGCGCCGCCACCCGCGCCGCCTGAGGCGATCCAGAAGGAAAACGCCGAGTCGCTGCTCCGGAAGCTCATCGAGTTGGACGACCTGAAGTTCGCCGCGGTCCGGTTCATCCTCGCGGTGATGCTCGAACGTAAACGCATCCTCAAGGTGAAAGAGCAGGTCCAGCGCGAGGGCGGGCGCGTGTTCGTGTACGAACAGCCCCGCACGGGCGATCTGTTCACCATCTCGGACCCGAACCTGCAGTTGAACCAGCTCGAAGCCGTGCAGCGCGACGTGGCGCAATTGCTCGAACACGGCTTGCACCCGCCGCCGGCTGAACCGCCGTCCGCCGGGCCGGTGGGTTCCGAAGCCCCCGAGGCGGGAGGCCCCGGGCCCGGGTCTGAAGTGCCGGTCGCCGAGGTCGCGGACCGAGCCGTCGTGGGTTGATTTTTCGCCGTGCCGAAACTCACCGTCCTCCAGGAACGATTGGGCTACACGTTTCGCGACGAAGCGCTGTTACGCCTGGCGTTGACCCACCCGTCGGTCGCGCACGAATCGCCCGCCAACACACAGCACAACCAGCGGCTCGAATTTCTTGGCGACGCCGTGCTCGGGCTGGTGTTGACGCGCGAGCTGTACGACCGGTTTCCAGGACTGGGTGAAGGTCCGCTCACCAAGGCGCGCGCGCAGCTCGTCAACCGGCGCACGCTCGCCGCAGAAGCCCGGCGCCTCGGGCTTGGGGAAAACCTGATTGTCAGCCGCGGCGAGGAGGCCAGTGGCGGCCGGCAAAGGCAATCGGCCCTGGCCGATGCGTATGAGGCGTTGCTCGGCGCCGTGTTCGTGGATGGCGGCTACGACGCCGCGCGCGAATTCATCCTGCGCAGCCTGGGCGGGGTGTTCGGCACGCTTGCCGAAATTCCGAATCTCGACAATCCCAAGGGCGAACTTCAGGAGTTCCTTCAAGCGACCTCGCCCGACGCCCCGCAGTACGAAATGACTTACGCCAGCGGCCCGGATCACGACCGGGAATTCGAGTGCGCCGTCTTCCACGGCGGCATCGAACTGGGCCGGGGACGGGGCAAGAGCAAGAAGGAGGCCGAGAGCCAGGCGGCGCTCCGGGCGCTGCGCAAGCTGCGGGACCGGGCGACCGACGCGGAGGCCGGCCCCACCGTGACGCGGTGAATCAAGTGCCGAGGAACCCGCAAAGTAGGGCAGGCGTCTCGCCCGCCCAGCGCCGAAGGCGCGTCCCCGTTTGGCCGCTACGCGGCCAGGGCGGGCGAGACGCCTGCCCTACGTTGGCGGCGCGCCTATTCAGGGGCGCTCTGCGCGCAAGAAATTCGGAGAGTTCTCTCCCTGTTGAGGAGAGAGGGCCGGGGTGGGCACGTCCTCAAACCGTGTGCTGCAATAAAGCAAGCTGCGCCCTGCGCAAATTAGTGCTTGGCAATACACTTGCGTATGGTGTATTCGCCCTCGCAATGCCACCTGCCCAGGCGGGATGAGGCAGGAGTAAACAACTGACAAAACCGAAACTATGAAACTATTCGCGCTGTTTGTGCTGGCGGTTTCGCTGGCGCTCGTGGGATGTGAGAAGAAAGAACCAGCTGCAGGCGGTGGCGCGACCAACGCCGCTCCCGCGAAACCATAATTGGCGCAACGCACCCGCGTGAGGCGCCGTTTCAGCGGCGTCTTTCAGGTCGTCTCGACGATTCGCCGGCCATCAGATGATGAAGGCTCTCCCGATCCTTTCGCTGGTGGCCGGTTTGCTTTTCGCCGGGTGCAAGAAGGAGGAGGCCAGCCCGCCGAAATCCTCGACCGCCCCCGGCGGCAACCCGTTGACGGCGCCGGTCGATTATCTCGGGGCCGCGGCCAGGGCAAAGCAGAATGCGGCCAAGACCGTTTCCAGCGCCGGGCTCGACAAAACCATCCAGCTTTTCTACGCCAACGAGGGGCGCTATCCAAAGGACCTCAACGAACTGGTCCGACCGGATTACCTCAACGCCATTCCGCCGCCGCCCACGGGGATGCAGTACAGCTACAACCCAACCAATGGGGTGGTGAAGTTGGTGCCGAAGTAGGCTTCTGGAGTGCGGTGACTTGTCACCGCTTTCGGCAAGGCGACTCGTCGCCGTCAAACTCGATTGTACGCACCCTCTCGCGGGGCATCGGGCGCTGAACGCGCCCTCGCCTGGTGACAAGTCACCCGCCCAAAAGCGCCGACAAGTCGGCGCACTCCAAAAAAGGTTGGTAAACGGGCCCAGCCTTGGCGACGGCCTTACTCCCCAAAGTAAACCTGCCCGGTGACGTTCGTGCTCACGAAGAAACCGGCGCCACGGTCTTGCCTTTTGAGCAACGCGCCTTTGAACGGGATGGACCTGGCGTTGTTGATCGGTGTCACGGTGCCGATGAATTGCCCACTCGGCTTCACGATGGTGAAGGTGAGCTTGTTGGTGTCGAGATTGAGCACGGTGTTGTTGGTGCGGAGGAAGACGTCGTTGGTTGAAGGCAGTGAGAGGTTGCCGCCAGACAGGATAACGACGGCATTACTGAAGCCGAGCACCTGGTAGGTCGAAGTCGCGGACGTGTAGCGCGAGCCGGTCAGGATCGGAAAGTAATTGAAGCCGTTGGGATACGGCTTGCCGGGGTTGGGCGGTTTCTTGAACCAGTACATCTGCCCATGAGAATCGTCATTGGTTCCGGCGTCATCGAACTGCACCCAGCCGAACACGGAGCTGCGTCCGCCGTTGTGGGCGGTGTAGAAGGGGAGCAGGCCATTGGTATGGACTGGCCCGGAAAAGCTGAACGGCGTGTTGTCCGCCAGCGTCCCCTTGGCGCTGATCGTGCCGGCGTAGTTGATGGTTGCGGTGCCCCAGGTGTCCCCGAATGGAAGCGCCGCGTTGTTGGTGCCCGGGATCATGAACGTATGTTTGCCTGCATATCCTGAAGGCACTGCCGTCGTGCCCGGACGGACGCGGTACGCGTTAACTTCGGAGAGAAAGAAAAACTGGCTGGGCGGGAGCGAGTCGCCGTCACTGATGCTCCCGGTGCACACATCGGAGCGATTGGTGACATCGAGGATCAGCTCGATCTCCAGCGGATCATGGAGGCTCCGGTTGATCGTCTTTCGGAAGACACCGCTCGGGTGGAACGCCCCGCTGAACGGATAGGTCTTCGTCGCCATCCGCAGCTTGCCCGACACGCCGCCGCGGTCGGTGACGCTGAATGAAATGCCACCCGAAATGTAATGGGTCTGGATGAGGACGGCCGAATTCGTAAAGGTTTGCGCGGGGATAAACAGGCCTGAATACGACGCCTTGAGCGGCGGGAAGGGGTTCGTGACGAACGTGGCGGTCAGCAGCAAGTTCGATTGCATCGGCACTGGAAACAACTTGGCTTGGTCCCAGCGGTACCGCCCGCTCCAGCCATAGATCATGTGATTGGGCGCCGGCACGGCGGTGAGGTTGACGAACTTCCCGATCTCGATGCGTTGCTGGTTCGTGGCGCCGCTGATCCTGCCGTTGCCGACGTTCGTCAGGCTGATCGGATAGGGCAGGCTGTAAAACACTTGCCGAACCACCGTCGCGGCAGAGCGGAGGCCTGAGTTGTCCACGCTCTGAATTCTGATATCATTCGTCCCGGGCAGGAGATGAATCGGCAGCGCCCACACGTTGCTGCCCGGCACGTTGATTTCCGGACCGGTCACAAATTCATCCCCAGGAAAAATGGCGTGGTCCCAAACGATATAGGAGTGCCTGTACCAAAGCGAACTCAGTTGCTGATCATCTGCGGCGGTGCCCGTCATCATGAGGCTGGCGTTGGTCAGCCGGGCATTGGCCGCGGGATAGGTCACGGTGATCGTCGGTCGAGTCGTGTTCGTCACGCCGAAGTCAGTGATGCGCACGTGGTAGACCTCGCTGAAGCGCGGGTAGTGCAGATTCGTATACGCCACAGGCAATTCACCGAATACAGGCGGGATGGCCACGACGCCGAGTGTCGCCGAAGTGCGATTGAAGAAATCCAGCACGTTGGCGCCGGCCACCACCCGGCCAAAGACGGTGAAGCCTCCGTAGTTCGTGTCGAGTCTCGCGGAATTGTCGCCCAGATTGAAAAACCAATCCGACTGGGCGGAGTTGGTGCCGAGATCGGCCGCATCAAAGTCGTCGACCGCTCGCGCCATGGCCAGCGTCCCGAAGGTGTTGCTCCACTGCGGCCCCGCGCCGAACTCGTTGGTGATGGGGCCAAACTTGGGCGTCTCGGTTAAACCATAGAAGTTGAGAAAGGCCGTGCTGAGCGGATTGAGCGTTCGGACGGCGCCGCCCTGGATGACGAAGCCCGGATCGCACCGGTGGAGCATCAGGTTGTCGTAAGCGCCGCTGCGCACGTAGTGCAGGAAATTCGACACGGTCACCGGTTTGTCCGTGTCGAACAGTTCCACGTCCACGTCGCCCAGGGTCGTCGTGCCGTGGTAGAAATGGAAGCGGACGATGGTGTTGCTGCCGTTGGTGGACATTTGGGCCACCGCCGGGTGGAGCCACGGGGCCAGCAAAACTACAAGAAGTGCAATTCGGGTTGTCGCAATCATTGCTTGAATCAACACAAAGAATACCACGGCAAAAGCCAAAAACAACGCTTCTTGCAGCAAAATCAGCCCCTTGACGGACCCTCCGCAAAACCCCGGTGCCCACTCGGGGAACCCCGGATCCTGGCCGCGCGAGTTTTTCCTTTGCGCCATCGCCGCGTTGGGCTGAAATCCCCGCGCTGACCCGAATCGCTATGAGCTCGAAAGTCCCGGCCGATTTGAAATACGCCAAGTCCCACGAGTGGTTCCGCCTGGCCGGGGATACCGGCACGGTGGGCATCACCGACCATGCCCAGCACGAGTTGACCGACGTGGTGTTCGTCGAACTCCCGGCCGCCGGCCGCAAGGTGAAGGCCGCCGAAGCCTGCGCCGTCGTCGAATCGGTCAAGACCGCCAGCGACATCTATTCGCCGGTCTCGGGCGAAGTCCTCGAGGTCAACAAGGCCCTGGCCGACAATCCGGCGCTGGTGAACAGCGACCCGTACGGCGCCGGCTGGTTCTTCAAGCTCAAGCTCTCGGCGCCGGCCGAGGCGGGCGCCCTGCTTTCCGCCGCCGATTACTCGAAACAAATCGGGCAGTAGCCGCGACCGGGAGATCGCGGGCTGGATTCCGATGCAAGAGTCTCTGAGGACGCCGCTCCTCTGTGGTTCAAAAGACTCGTCATCAAAGTTGAACCACAGAGCAGCGGCGGGCACCGAGCTTTTGTCCAAGCGGAAACGAAATCGATGCCGTCGTCCAGCCTCCGGCGTCCCCGTCCCGCGATCTCACGGCTGAAGCCAGCCCGGATTTCTCACTTACGTTCGTAGCCGCCGACGTGAGGAGGCGGATGGACCGCGCCTCCGCGCTATCCGCCTCCTCGCGTCGGCGGCTACAGACCGTCGTGGCCTTGTGCTCCTGCTGAGAAATGGCCGTTCATTTCGCCTGTCGCCTCGGCCTGAGTGATTCACCGAACTCGCGGGCCGTGGATTCCCCGCCTTGACTTTCGCTGGCACAAGCCAGGTTTTTGCAACTTTGAGACTGGCCCTGCCTCTGCTCCCTCTCGCATTCGCTCCACTGAAAAAGCTCCGTCGGCCGCCAATGCGGGTGCAGGCCGGTGGTTCGGCGGAAGATAGTCGCAGTTCACAAAAACAAGCAAAAACATGAACGCACACAAACTGTCCCATGGGCAACGCCTCTGTTGCCGTTCCTCCAAAATCCAAAACTTCGTTTGCGCCATTACCAGCGCCGGAAAGCTGCTGGCGGGTTTCCTGTGGCTGGCGCTGGCCGGCGGGGGGGCCGCGCTGGCCCAGCAAAACAACGACTGTTACACAGTCCTCTGTCCCAGTAACCAGGTGAAGTGGGTCTGTTCGGAGACCAACCGCGTCCCCCTCGGCCCCTACTCCATCGTGATCATCACCAATCCTTGCCCGAACCCGACGCCCGTGGCGATAAATTGCGTTCCACCTCCCGCCACGCTGGTCGGGCCGGGCGTGTACCCCATCAACTGCACGGTCTCGGCCGGTGGCGTGGTCATCGCCCAGTGCGCGTTCCAGGTCATCGTGAACATCGACAACGAGCCGCCGGACATTCATTGCCCGAGCAACATCGTCGAGTTCGCCTGTCCCTCGCCCGTGGGACCCTGCGGCACGGTGGTGAATTATCCCGCGCCGACGGCCTCCGATAACAGTGGCGCCGTGGCCGTTACCTGCATTCCGGCTTCGGGAAGCTTTTTCCCGTGCGGCGACACGGTGGTCACTTGCACGGCGGAAGACCGTTGTGAGAATAAGAGAAGTTGCCAATTCATCGTCCGAGTCGTGGAACAGGCCACTCCGCCTTCCATCCAGTGTCCGCCGGACATCACCGTCGTGACGTGCTCGAATTGCGTGGTGGTGAACTACCCGCTGCCCATCGTCGGCAACGGCGTGCTGCTCGGTTGCAATCCACCTCCCACCGCCTGTCTGCCGCCCGGCATTCACGTCGTGACGTGCGTGGCCTCCAATGACTGTGGCCGCCGTGAGTGCCAGTTCAAGATCACTGTCCGGCACGACGACGTGCCCCCGACGATTCAATGCCCGAGTAACGTCGTGGTGTTCGCCTGTCCGAACGCGGCCGGCGGCTGCGGCACGATAGTGAATTATCCGCCGCCCTCGGCCGCCGACCCCGGCGGCAGCGGCGTGGTGTCCGTCGCGTGCGTTCCACCGTCCGGTTCGTTCTTCCCCTGCGGCATCACGCCGGTGGTTTGCACCGCCGAGGACGCCTGCGGGAACAGGAGCAGTTGCACGTTCACCGTCGAAGTTCGGCCGGTTCCCCCGGCGTCGATTCTGTGTCCGAGCAACATCGTCGTAACGCTGCCATGCGGTTCCAACTGCGTGCCAGTGTTCTATCCCCCGCCGGTCGTGAACAACGGTGTGCTTATTGGCTGCATGCCACCCTCCGGCACCTGCCTGCCCGTGGGCCTGCATACGGTGACGTGCCGTGCCAGCAACGACTGTGGCCAGGTCGCCGGCTGCGAGTTCACCATCCGGGTCAACCAGAGCCTTGGCCAGCCTCCTTCCATTCAATGCCCGGCGGACATCACGGCGACCACCTGTTCGAACTGTGCCGTCGTGACCTATCCACTTCCTGTCGTGAACAACGGCGTGCTCGTCGGCTGCATGCCTCCCTCCGGCACGTGCTTCCAGATCGGCATCTCTGCCGTCACCTGCACCGCGTCGAATGCGTGCGGCGGCGTGGCCAGTTGCGAATTCAAAGTGACAGTCCGACACGTGCCTCCTCCGACGATTCTCTGCCCGTCCAACGACATCATCGCCACGGTGCCCTGCGGTTCAAACTGCGTGCCGGTGTTTTACCCGGCGCCCGTCGTAATCGGTGGAACACTGGTCGGCTGCTCGCCGCCGTCCGGCGCCTGCCTGCAAGTTGGGAACTACAATGTCACCTGCCGCGCCACGAACGAATGTGGCGACGTTGCGGGCTGCGAATTCATCATCCGGGTGATCCCGGGTCTGGGCTTGCCACCGGCCATTCAATGCCCGGCGGACATCACCGCGACCACTTGCTCGAACTGCGCGGTGGTGAATTATCCGCTTCCCGCCGTGAACAACGGCGTGCTCGTCGGCTGCATGCCGCCCTCAGGAACTTGTTTCCCGATTGGCAGCTCGGCCGTCACCTGCACGGCGTCGAATGCTTGCGGCGGCGTGGCCAGTTGCGAATTCAAGGTGACAGTCCGACAAGTGCCTCCTCCGACGATTCTCTGTCCATCCAATGACATCATCGCCACCGTGACCTGCGGGTCGAACTGCGTGCCGGTGTTTTACCCGGCTCCAGTCGTGACCGGCGGCACGCTGGTCGGCTGCAATCCACCTTCGGGCACCTGCCTGCCCGTCGGGATCTACAACGTCATCTGCCGCGCCACCAACGAATGCGGCGACGTGGCCGGCTGCGAATTCCTGATCCGCGTTCTGCCAGGCCACGGCGAGCCGCCCACCATCCAATGCCCTGGGGACGTGAGCGTGCTCACGTGCTCGAATTGCGCGGTGGTGACCTACCCCGCGCCGATCGTCGGCAACGGCGTGTTGCTGGGCTGCACTCCACCGTCGGGCTCTTGCTTCCCGTTGGGCGTGAATATCGTCACCTGTACCGCCACCAATAATTGCGGCGAGGCGGCCATTTGCGAATTTCGCGTCATCGTCCGTGAGGTTCCGCCGGCAATTATCATTTGCCCGGAGGACATCACCGTACGAACTTGCCGCGATTGTGAAATCGTGAATTACCCGGCGCCGACCGTGCTCAACGGCGGCCTGGTCGGCTGCGCGCCGCCTTCGGGATTCTGCTTCCCGATTGGCTCGACCCTCGTCCACTGCGTGGCCACGAACCGCTGCGGCGAACGCGCCGAGTGCAGATTCACAGTCAACGTCCGGCCCGTGCCGGAAGTGGGAATCCTTTGCCCCAGTAACATCGTCGTGACCACGTGCACCAACGGGGTGGTCGTCGGCTATCCTCCTCCCACGCTCACGGGTTCGGTCGATCCAGCGGATGTCTTTATCATCTGCCATCCGCCTTCCGGCTCGTTCTTCCCGCTTGGCACGAACACGGTGACTTGCTGCGTCGTGGATCGCTGCCAGCGCACGAACTGCTGCAGCTTCATCATCACGGTGATCCCCGGCAACCCGTGCGTGAAGCCGCCGCTCAACATGGTGCTCTGGCTGCCATTCGACGAACCGGTCGGCATCATCGCCCATAACATCGTGCCCGGCGCGCCCAATGGCGGGCACGTCAACGGGCCCGTGCCCTTCCTCGGCCAGCACGTCTTGAACAGCCTCTGCTTCGACGGCATCAACGACTTCGTGCGCGTGCCCAACTACGGCGCCATCGTGCTTGGTGGGTCGCACTTCTCGATCGACACCTGGGCGTTGCGTCGCGACACGACCGGCGGCCGGCGCGTCATCGTGAGCAAAGTGAGCCAGGTTGCCGGAGGCATCGCCGGCTACGAGTTCTACCTCAATAACGGCATCATGAACCTGCTCCTGCGCACGCCCGCGGGCTCGTTCAACTTCAACGCCGGCGCTGTCGGCCTCGTGCCGCTGGACAACAATTGGCACTTCCTGGCCGTGACCGTCCAGCGCGGGGTCCCGAACATGGCCCGGTTCTATCGCGATGGCGCGCTCGTCGCCATCGTCCCTGGCGCCCTGGCCGGCAGCGTCGCTAACGGCTCGTCGCTCTACGTCGGGTCGCGCACCTTCCCGGTGCCCGGCGACTTCTTCCAGGGCTATCTGGACGAGGTGGAAATCTTCCGCCGCATCCTGACGCCCGTGGAGATCAACCAGCTCTGGCTGGCGGGCAAAGCCGGCAAGTGCAAGATCAAGTGCTCCATCCCGTGGGATGTTTCGTTCCCGCCCGGCGTGAACTGCATCACGGTCCAGGCCCGGATCTGCAACTGCTCCGGAGTGCCCCAGCCCATCGCCTGGACTGCCTCGGGCCCGATGCCCATCCCGACGCCCAACGGCTCGTTCATCCTGCCGCCGTTCATCTGCACGAACGTCCCGATCCAGATCTGCCGCCCGACGAACAACTTCCCGGCCGGCTCTGTGGTCCGGTGGACGCTCTCGGTGTTCTCCGGCACGCAATGTCCGATGGAATGCGTCGGCTCGGTCATCAACCCCGGCCCCATCATCATCGTGGTGCCTACCGATCCTGTTGGCATCCCCGGCACGTTGCGCGGTCGCAATGTGCGCCTCAGCCTCAACGGGCTGCCTCCGGGCGAACCGGTGCGCATCCGCGCCATCGGACCGGACATGCAGCCGGACATGACGGCCATCAGCCTCAACGGGTTGCCTCCGGGCACGCCGGTCATCATCGGCGGCGGCGGCGGGTTCTTCCCCGCGGCGGACATCGTCCTGAACGTCCAGTTCGTCGAACTGGATCCGATGGGCCTCTACCCGATCCTCATCGAAACCGACGTCGACGGCGACGGCCAGTTCGACACCCTCGCATCCTTCGATGCCGAGAACACCGTCGTGCCTCCGCCCACGCTCCACATCGAGCGCGGCGACGGCAAAGTCGGCCTCGATTGGCAGGACGAAGGCGAAGGCCTCGGCGAGATCGAGGAAACCGATGACGTGGTCAACGGGCCGTGGACGTCTATCCCGGGCAGCGCCCCCGGAATGACGCTCCCCACGACCGAGAAGCAGCGGTTCTTCCGCGTGTTCATCAAGGTTGAGTAAGCGGCGTCGTGCAACGGGCTGAGCCATCAGCCCGCCTTCTCCAGCGGGCGCTGGCGTCGAAAGGCGCCAGCGCCCGCGATGTTCTTAGCTTCAGTCGAACATCTTCCCCGGATTCAGAATCCCGCTCGGATCGAGCGCGCGGCGTAGCTCGCGCATCACGCGCATCTGGGCATCGCCGGCGAATTTGGGCAGGAAATCCTTCTTCGCCAGACCAACTCCATGTTCGCCCGTGATCGTGCCACCCAGGCGGATGGCTTCGTCGAAGATTTCCTGAAACGCTTCGTGGACGCGGCGCATCTCTTCCTTGTTCCGTTCATCGGTGAGGAAGGTCGGGTGCAGGTTTCCGTCCCCCATGTGGCCGAACGTGCCGATGCGCAGCTTGTGTTTCCTGGCGACGGAATCGACGAAGCGGATCATTTTCGCCAGTTCACTGCGCGGGACCGTGGCGTCTTCGAGGATGGTCGTGGGCGCGACGCGGGCCAGCGCGCTGAAGGCCCCGCGGCGGGCGCTGGCCAGCTTCGTCGCCTCGGCGTCGTCCTTGGCCACGCGCACTTCGAGCGCGCCGGCCTTGCGGGCGAGGGACTCCATTTGCGCGGCCTCGTCCGCGACGGCGGCGGGATGACCGTCCGTTTCCATCAGCAGCAGCGCCTCACAGTCCAGCGGCAGGCCCACTTTCGCGTAGTCTTCCACGCAATGAATCGTGGTCCGGTCGAGGAATTCGAGCGTGCACGGGATGATCTGGGCGGCGATGATGTCCGAGACGCATTGGGCCGCGGCGTCCATCGCGGCGAACGTCGCGACCATCGTTTTCTTGGCGGCGGGTTTGGGAATGAGCTTGAGCAGCACTTTGGAGATCACGCCCAACGTGCCCTCGCTGCCGATGAACAGGTCGCGCAGCGAGTAACCCGCGACGTCCTTCACGCACTTGTTGCCGGTCCAAAGCACTTCGCCGTCCGGCAACACCACTTCCAGACCCATGACGTAATTGCGCGTGATGCCGTATTTCAACCCGCGCAGGCCGCCGGAGTTCTCCGCGACGTTGCCGCCGATGGTCGAAATCTTCATCGACCCGGGATCGGGCGGATAGAACAACCCGGCGCCGGCCGCCGCGTCGGCGATCTCGAGTGTGGTCGCGCCGGGTTCGGTGAGCATCGTGAGGTTGGCGCGGTCGACCTCCAGAATGCGGTTCATCTTTACCGTGCAGAGCACGATGCAATCCGCCGACGGCACGCTTCCGCCGCTCAACCCGGTGCCCGAGCCGCGCGTCACCACGGGCGTTCTGGTTTCGTTGGCGAGCCGGAGCACGCCGCGAATCTGTTGAGCGTTGCGGACGAAGACCACGCAGCCGGGCATCTGCTGCATCGCGGCGGTGCCATCGAACGAGTAGGGGATCAAGTCCTCCTTCATCGTGAGGACTTCCTCCGGACCGCAAACGCGGCGGAGCTCGTCGAGGGTGGTTGTGGCCAGGGGCATAATTGAATCGCAACAGGCGTCGCAAGGTTCAAAGTTCAAAGTTCAAAGTTCAAGGTTCAAACTTTGAACTTTGAACTTTGAACGGGTCCCATTCGTCCATTTACTTTGCCCATGCGCTTCGCCTGTCCTGGATATTCCGCCACGCGCTACTCGCGCCGGCACCTGCTCAAGGTCGGCGGGCTCGGCATGTTGGGGCTTTCGCTGACTGGATTGCTTCGCGCGGAGGCGGCGGAAGGCGCGCGCAAGTCCGCCCGGCGCAAGGCCCGCGCGAAGTCCGTCATTTTCCTCTACCAGTTCGGCGGCCCGAGCCATGTCGACATGTTTGACATGAAACCCGACGCCCCGGAAAAGATCCGCGGCCCGCACAAGCCCATTTCCTCGAGCGCCGACGGCATTCAGATCAGCGAGCGGCTGCCGGACCTGGCCAAGGTTATGGACAAGGTGACTCTCGTGCGCACGCTCACGCACACGATGAAGAACCACAATTCCGCCAGCTACTACGCGCTCACCGGCCACGCGCCGCCGCTGGACGACATCCGCCTGCGCGACACGCTCGATCTGCGGCCCGCCTACGGCTCGATGGTGGATCGGCTCGCGCCGGTCGGCGGTGAACTTCCCACGTTCGTCGCCTATCCGTACGTCATCGCGGATGGCTCGATCACGCCCGGCCAGCACGCCAGCTTTCTCGGGAAGGTCCACGACCCGCTCCTCATCACGCGCGATCCGAACGCGCCCGACTTCGCGCTGCCCGAACTGAGCCTGCCCGCGGGCGTCAGCTTCGAGCGCCTGGCCGCGCGGCGCGAGTTGCAAAAGCTCATCGACGCGCAGACCCGCCTTATCGATCACTCCGCCACCGCGCGCGGACTCGACGCCTACTACGAAAAGGCCCTGGCGATGCTTCACTCGACCAAGCTGCGCGAAGCATTCAACCTGTCCGCCGAACCTGCGAAGGTGCGAGACCGCTATGGGCGCACCACTTACGGCCAGGGCTGCCTGCTGGCCCGGCGGCTGGTCGAATCGGGCGTCAAGTTCGTCACCGTTTACTTCTCCGAGAACATCGGCGGCCAGAGCACCGAATCCGGCGGCTGGGACACTCACGGGTTCAACGACACGAAGATGTATCCCATCATCGAGAAATATCACCTGCCACTGACCAACCATACCCTGCCCGTGCTGCTGGACGATCTCGACCAGCGCGGCCTGCTCGACACGACGCTCGTGATCTGGATGGGCGAATTTGGCCGCACACCCGAAATCAACAAGAACGCCGGCCGCGATCACTGGCCGCAATGTTACACCGCGCTGCTGGGCGGCGGCGGGGTCAAGCGCGGCTTCGTCTATGGCGAATCCGACAAATACGGGATGCACCCCGCCAAAGACCCGGTCCGGCCCGAGGATCTCACGGCGACGCTCTTCCACTTGCTCGGGATTGATCCGGCGAACGAAGTGCTCGACCACCTCAACCGCCCGCGCCCGGCGGCGGAGGGAGACGTGGTGAATGGGATTATCGCGTAGCGTTCGAAGTTCGACGTTGAAAGTTCAACGTTCGGCCCAAGGAGTTGGAAGGGGCGGAGTTTGAACGCTGAACATCCAACGTCGAACATCCAACGTCGAATGACCGAGGGCTATCGCTGCTCCATCTTCTCGAGCACCTGCAACATCCGCCGCACGTTCGACGAGTAATCGCGCAGGATGAGGATGTTGTTCTCCTTCCCGCCGAAGATGCCGCCCGCCATTTTCTGGAGGTTGGGTTTCGACGCCTGCGGTCCGCTGCGACCCGAACCGATGGTGATGATGCTGTTCGGCAGCTTCGCGAACGGCTGCAACGCGGGGGCAGCCTGGGAAGGCGTGACGTTCTTCAGCTTCACTATGTAAACGAGGAACGAACTCGATTCCGGCAATTGATCCGGTGAGAGTTCGATGACGGGACCCGACTCCTGGGGCGCCTCCTTCGCGGGAACAACCTTCACGTACTGTGTGCCGAGACAAACCGTCGTGATGCCTTGGGCCGCGAGCAGCGTGTCCAGCGCCTGCAGAATCTCCACGCCGGTCATCGGCGTTTGATTCGAGAACGTGAACTTTACCTCCGGCAGGTTCCCGGAGGGAATGATCGAGCGGCCCGATATCTCCGCGTACAGGTTCAACACCTGCGCCAGTTCTGCCTGTTCGAACTTGATCTGATGGGCCGCAGTCACTTTCTCGCCCGGCACCGCTGGATCGAAACTGCTGAGCGTGCGCGCCCCGGCCTTGCGCAGGGCTGATTTCGGATCAGGGCACAGGAAATAAAACCCGGCAGCGATCAAGAGCGCCAGCAACGCCAGACCCAGCAGTGGTCTTTTCATAAGAAGTATCCAACCCCGCCTCGCCCGGATGGTTGCCGTTGGGCGGACCCAACCTCTCCCTCATTTCGCGTCGCTGCCCGGCGCCTGACCGCGCTGGATGCCCTCCGTCACGCCCTGGGCGGCGGCGCGGGCCACGGTGCGGACGGCGTCCTGCGTGTTCTCGGCCATGTAGTTGACGGTGTCCCTGGCGACGGGCGCCTGCTCGGCCGCCACGTAGCGGGCGAACGCGCCCACGAATCCAAACAGGCACATCGCCCCGCCAATGAACATCAAGGGCAACCCGATGAACGCGCAGAAGAACAGCACGGGAGGCCCGGAGTTATTGATCATGGCGACCAAGAAGCTGCCCACGCCGACCAGCGCGAACAGCCCGCCCACGGCCAGGGCGATTGGCCCGCCGATGCGCAGGAATCTTCTCACTCCGTTGTGTCTGGGGGATTGGATGGTGTTCATCTGTTGGCAGCGTAACCGGCGGTCGGCGGCAGGCAAGCGCGTTTTCCTCCCAACTTCCCGCCGCGGGTGCATCTCCGCACTCGCACCATGATTGGAGCGCGGCCTTCAGGCCGCTTCGACATGCCTGGTTAGAAGCGTCCGAATTGCTCAGGATCCAACTGCAAAGGCACGGTGAAGCGGCCTCAAGGCCGCGCGCCGGCTCGGAGTCCGGCGAGACGGTTTGGAGGCCGTTTACCCGAACGGTTGCTGCCGGGCGCGGCGCAGATCGGCTTGTTCGCGCAGGATTTGGACGGTGTCGGCTTCACTGAGGCCGGGTTTGGCGAGCCGGAGCTTGAGTGTGGCAAGCTGGCGTTCGAAATGATCGTTGCGAAGGAGGCGCACGGCCTCGACGATGTTGCGGCCGAGGTCGCCTTTCGTGTGCTCCTCGGCGGCCGCCTGGGTGATGAGCGCGCCCGCCGCAGCGTCCTCGAGGTCATCGATCAGGCCGGGCACGCCACGCCAATTCTGGCTGGCGTGCGCCGCGAGGCGGGCGGCGAGGATGCGCTTCAACGTCGCGTGCTCCAGCCAGCCGAGGTCGAGATGCTGCGCGACCCAGTCCATCTGCTCCTCGTGCAGCAGAAGAAATCGCAGGAGCCAGAATTCGCGTTCGGAGGGTGGCGGCTCGGCCGGGGTGGATTCCGGTTCGTCCGGCGCTTCCTGCCGCTCTAGAGCGGGCTTGGCGCGTCCACGCTTCTTGAATTCGGCGCGGACGGCTTCGGGATCCACCGCGAGCCGATGGGCGGTCTTCTGGGCGTAGGTGTCGAGCAGGACCGCGCTGCGGGTCTTGTGCAGCGCTTCGGCCATGTCGTGAACGATGGCGACCCGGCCGCGGTCGGAATTCGCATCGTTCGTGGCGCAAAGGCGGTTCAGGTAGAAATCGAAAAAGCCCTCGGCCTTGGTGATGAGCTGCTGAAAAGCTTCGCCGCCGCGTTCCTTGATGAAACTGTCAGGGTCGTGCGGGGCTGGCACTGTGACCACGCGAATCGCCAGCCCGGCGCCCAGCAGGCTGTCGAGCACGCGGGCGGCGGCGTCCTGGCCTGCGTTGTCGGAGTCGAAGCAGAGCACCACTTCGTCCGCGTAGCGCTTGAGGATGCGGGCGTGGTCGCCCGTGAATGCCGTTCCTTGCGGGGCGACGATATTCTTCACGCCTGCCATGAAGCAGGCGATGAGGTCGAGCTGGCCCTCGCAGAGGACGGCAAATCCGGCGTCGAGAATTGCCCGCTTCGATTTGTCCAGGCCGTAAAAGACTTTGCCTTTCGTGAAGATGGGCGTCTCGGGGGAGTTGACGTATTTGGCCGTCTTCTCGTCCCCGCTCAAGACCCGACCGCTGAAAGCGACGATGCGCCCCTGCTCGTCGCAGATGGGAAACATCAGCCGGCCGCGGAAGCGGTCGTAGAACCGGTCCGTTCCTTCCTTGCGGATAATCAGCCCTGCCTGCTCGGCGAGCGCAAGGTCGTAACCCTTGCTCTTCGACCAATTCACTGTGTCGTCCCAGGCATCGGGCGCGAAGCCGAGCCGGAAGAGTTCGACGGCTTCCGGGGCGACACCGCGTTTGGCCAGGTAGTCACGGGCAATCTGGCCGGCGGGGTCGTTGGCCAGGGCGGTTTGCCAGCGCCGGGCGATCTGCTCGTGCATCTGGAGCAACGTGTCCTTCTGGGCGCGCGTCTCGCGCTGGCCAGGCCGATTCTCGAATTCGAGCGGAATGTTGGCCCGTTCGGCGAGGCGTTTCACCGCATCGACGAAGGAAAGGTTCTCGTACTCGCGGACGAAGCTGAAAACATCCCCGCCCTTATGGCAGCCGAAGCAGTGGAAGATCTGGCGGTGGGGATTAACGTTGAAACTGGGGGATTTCTCGCGGTGAAACGGGCAAAGCGCGACGAAGTTCGCCCCGGCGCGTTTCAGCGGAATCGCCGCGCCGATGACATCGACGATGTCGCTGGCGGCGCGGATTTGTTCGAGCTGCTCGGGCGGGATGAAGCCGGCCATGCCGAAGGCTGGCCGAGGCGCTCAGCGCTTTTCAAGAATTTCGTTCATCGTCCGCTCGCGCTGGCGCCGGATGGGTTCGAGTTTCACGGGCGGGAGGAGCCCATCACTCGCATGGAGTCCCGGCTTTAGCCGGTGCGTCGTTCGTCAGCCCGTGAATCGTGGAAAAGGCTTACATCGCCGGCCATAGGCACGCCCCGCCGGCTGAAGCCGGGATTCCATGCGCTACCACCCCGAAGGATGGCCGGAGCTCTCAGCGCTTATCCATGATATCGCTAATGGTCCGCTCGCGCTGGCGGCGGATGCTGCCTTCGCCGCCAACGTTCTTGTCGTCCCGCGCGGTGGGACGAATCAGGATCACATTGAGGTAATCGTGGGTCAGGCGGCCGGACAGCGAGTAATCGAACACTTCGCGCTGAAAATCAGCCGGGGTCGGGAAGATCGTCGTCCCGAAATTCCAGTCCTGGTACTTGTTGGCTGCGGCGACTTCCGCCGGGGTGTAGTAGCGCGCGTTGAGGAACGCCATCGCCACGAGCATCACGCAAAAGTACCGGTAGCCGCCCGCCACCATGCCCAGGTAGTACTCCGCGCTGCCGAACACGTCGCTGCCGATCAGTTTTTCGCCGATCCGATTGCGGATGAGCGCGAAGGTCGAAAAGATCAGCACCGCGATGGATACATAGGCGAAGACGTAGGAGGAGAGCAGGCTGAAGACGGACATTTGCGAAAGCCATCGGCCGCTCGGCTCGTACAGCAGGCCGGCCACCAAAACGATGAGGCTCCATTTGATGACATCGAGAAGTTCCTCGGACATGCCACGTTTGCGCCCCCGCAGAACGCCGACAACAAGGAGAATGACGACGAGGAGGTCGACCCAACCGACAAGATAGCTTCCGGCGCGCATGAATTTTCTGTCCAGTTTTCGGACGGCGCTGTCCCGATTTTACGCACGCCGCACGGGTATTCGTGCGGCGGAAAGCGGATTCAGCACCGTGCTATCCAGTAATAAGCCAGTCCTGTGCCGTGGAACGAACACTCCGGGATCTGATACTCGCACCTGGACACCCGCACCAACATCCTTTGGGAAGGATCACGGCTGCGCCGGAGCCCGGACGCAGCGGATGACTTTGCTCCTTCAGCCTCCAAGGAGCGGGGAGTGGGTAGCGCAGACAGCCCTGTCTGCTGTTTCGCCGACTGCCAGTCGGCGAGCGCAATATTTGCCAACCACCGGTCAGTCCGGTTTGGAGGTTCGCGGGTTGGCAACCCGCGATACAGCAGGCTGGGCAGCCTGCGCTACGACGGCCAGGCTTGATTCGGCCCGGCTTCTCGTGTAGTCGATGAACCCGGTCAAGCTTATGAATCAACGGCTGCACAGATTCGAAAAGCAGCAGGCCTGGGGGAACAGGGAGCCCTGGGCGCCGTGATCCCTTCGATGCCCACCGACCGGCGCAGGAGCGCCCTGCGGCTGCCCCTCTGGATCCTTCTGCTGGTTGCCGCCGCACTGGCCCGGGGCGCGGATCCGAAGTTCGACATTCTCCAGCAAAAGCTCGCCGCGCTGCACAGCAAGCCGAACATCATCTTTATCCTCGCTGACGACCTCGGTTACGGGGAGCTGGGCTGTTACGGCCAAAAGCGCATCAAAACCCCGCACCTGGACCGTCTTGCCGCCGAAGGGACGCGCTTCACCCAATGTTACGCCGGCAGCCCCGTCTGCGCCCCGAGCCGCGCCGTGCTCATGACCGGCCGCCACACCGGGCACGTCAGCGTCCGCGGCAATGCGCTGGTGCCCCTGTCCACCAATGAAACCACCGTCGCCGAACTCCTCAAGGCCGCCGGTTATCAGACGGGCCTCATCGGCAAATGGGGCCTCGGCGAAACGAACACACCGAGCACACCCGACCAGCGCGGCTTCGACGAATGGCTCGGCTTCCTCAACCAGAATCACGCGCACGATTATTATCCGGCGCAATTGTGGCGCAGCTCCGTCCTGAGCGAGGAGGGCTTGACGAACTCACTCATTTTCCAAAACCAGAACGGCGCCAGGGGCCGGTATGTCCATGATCTTTTCACCCAGGCCGCCACCAATTTCATCCGCATCAGCAAATACAAACCGTTCTTCCTCTACCTCGCCTACACCATTCCGCATGCCAACAACGAATTGAAGGAACTGGGAATGCAAGTCCCCTCGGACGCCCCGTACTCCGCCGAGGACTGGCCGCAGCCGGAGCGAAACAAAGCCGCGATGATCACGCGCATGGACCGGGACATCGGCGCGCTCCTGGCGCAACTCAAGGCATTGCGAATCGACAGCAACACGGTCGTCTTCTTCAGCTCGGACAACGGCCCGCACAAGGAGGGCGGCGCGAACGCCCAGTTCTTCCAAAGTTCCGGCCCGTTGCGCGGCATCAAACGCGACATGTATGAAGGCGGCATCCGCGTCCCGATGATCGCGCGCTGGCCCGGAAAGATCCCCGCGGGCGTCACCAGCGATCAAGTCTGGGCGTTCTGGGATTTTCTCCCGACTGCCGCGGACCTCGCCGGGGTCAAGGCGCCTCGGGGCATCGACGGACTTTCGATGCTCCCGGCCCTGCTCGGGAAAAAGCAAACCAACCAGCACGAATTCCTCTACTGGGAATTCCACGAGAAAGGCTCCAAACAAGCCGTGCGCACCGGAGATTGGAAGGCCGTGCGCCTGGCCGGTGCGCCGCTCGAACTCTACGATCTCAAGTCGGACCCGGGTGAAACCAACAACGTGGCCGCCTTGCGGCCCGCGGTCGTGGCGAGAGTGGAAGCTTACCTGAAGACGGCGCGCACCGAGTCCGAGCATTGGCCCCTGAAGCCCGCCCCGATCGCCGAGGCCAAATGATACGTGTAGGTAGTAATTGTTTGCCATTCCTCCTGCGCCCGGCTAGTTTGTCCCTGCATGCGCACAGTTGTTTATCGGGCGCTTCCTGCAGCCTTGGGCCTCGCGCTCGGCGTCTGCGGGGTCGTTGTCGCGCGCGCCGCGGCGTCCGATCCGGATCTCCCCAAAGCTGAATGGCCCATGTTCCGCGGCGGCCCGGCGCTCAACGGCGTGGCGGCCGGCAGGCTCGGCACACCGCTTACGCTGCGCTGGACCTACAAAACCGGCGGCGCCGTCCGCTCTTCGCCCGCGGTCGCCGGCGGGCGTGTATTCGTCGGGTCGGATGATGAGCGCCTTCACGCCGTCGATTTCGCGAAAGGAACGAATCTGTGGTCCTTTAAGACTG
>WNGA01000257.1_pt1 | contig 75851 bp, 70 predicted proteins | sample 5400061 | NCBI WGS metagenome assembly WNGA01 (sample SAMN13153366, study PRJNA577476) | soil metagenome | isolation source: 100 cm soil or saprolite under grassland replicate 2 | place: USA:California | collected 2016-06-15
GGCTCGCTGGTCGACCCCGACAAGACACGCTTCGACTTCGCGCACAACGCGCCGATGACCGACGACGAGATCCGCCAGGTCGAGATGATCGTCAATCGCGAGATCCTCGAAAACGCGCCGACCAGCGCGCAGATCATGGCGTACGACGACGCGGTCAAGCACGGTGCGATGGCGCTCTTCGGTGAGAAGTACGGCGACGAGGTGCGCGTGCTCGACATCGGCAGCTCGCGCGAGCTGTGCGGCGGCACGCACGTTTCGCGCACCGGCGACATCGGCTTTTTCAAGATCGTATCGGAGAGCGGCGTCGCGGCCGGCATCCGCCGCGTCGAAGCGATCACCGGGGACAACGCGCTTGCGTGGGTGCAGAGACAGGAAGCAAAGCTTGCGGCAGCAGCCGCGACGCTCAAAGCGCCCGTCGACGAGATCGAGATGCGCATCGCGCAATTGATGGAAGGCGCAAAAGCGACGGAGAAGGAGCTCACGCGGCTCAAGGCGAAGCTCGCCGCATCGGCGGGTGAGGATCTCGCCGGCAGCGCGGTCGACGTCAAGGGTGCGAAAGTGCTCGCGGTCACGCTCGACGGCGCCGACGTCAAGGCGCTGCGCGAGACGATGGACAAGCTGAAGGACAAATTGAAGAGCGCGGCGATCGTGCTCTCCACGGTCAGCGACGGCAAGGTGACGCTGATCGCCGGTGTCACACCCGATCTCATCGCGAAAGTGAAAGCGGGCGAGCTCGTCAATCACGTCGCGCAACAGGTCGGCGGCAAGGGCGGCGGACGTCCCGACATGGCGCAAGCGGGCGGCAACGATCCCGCGCAGTTGCCCAAGGCGTTGCAATCGGTGCCGGCGTGGGTCGGCGAGCGACTATAAGAGTTTGTCGTCCCCGCGAAGGCGGGGACCCCGTGGCGTTCGTCGCAAGACACTGGATTCCCGCCTTCGCGGGAATGACGAGGAGCTTTCGAATGTCGCTTCGACCCGACATCACGCTCGAAGCGATGCGCGAGCGCGGCATCGGCCGGCTGCCCGGGCTTGTCGGCTTCCGCGTCATGGCGATCGAGCAGGGGATGCTCGTCGCCGAGCTCGACATCCGCCCCGAATTGCTCGCGCCGAACGGCTTCCTGCACGCGGCGACCGTGATCGCGCTCGCCGATACGGCATGCGGCTACGGCTGCATCGCGCACCTGCCCAAAGGCGCCGACAACTTCACGACCGTCGAGCTCAAGAGCAATTTCCTGGGCACGGCGCGCGACGGCACGATCACCTGCGTCGCGAAGCCCGCGCATCTCGGCCGCACGACGCAGGTCTGGGACGCCGTCGTCACGCGCCATGCCGATGGACGTCCGATCGCGCTCTTCCGGTGCACGCAGATGATCCTGCGCGGCGAGTCGGTCTGACGACTCGCGCTTCGCGGCTGCCGCCGCGGGCTCGACCATTGTGCCGCGCCGCGTGTCGCGAGGGCGCGGCCTGGACCAAAATGATGCTAATAACACACTGATCCTAAAGCGATTACTGCGCTGGCACGGCAGTTGCCTATCGTAGGCTCCGATGAGCGTGCCGCGTCCCGTGTCGATCGCGAGAATTCTGTGGCCGTACGTGCTGCTGTGGCTGTTGCTCGCCGCGGCGCTGACGGCGACCGTCGTCGTGCAGATCGCCGGCGACCGTGAGCGCGACGTCGCGGACGCGCGAACGCGCGTCGACAACCTGTCGCGCGTGCTCGCCGACAATGTCACACGAACGCTCGACGGCATCGATCGCACGCTGACCGTCGTCAAGGCCGTCCACGAGCGCAACCTGTCGTCGGCGCCGCTCGAGACGCTGTTCGATGCGTTCAAACTGGGCGAGGACATCGAGCGCCGTGTCGCGGTATTCGACCGCGACGGACGGCTCGTGACTGCGACCGGCGCCGATCCCCAACGCGCGATCTGGGACGTCTCCGCACCGATCGACTTCGTCGACGCATCCATGCATCAAGGCTCGCAGCTGCGCGTGCAGCGGCCCGTGCGCTTGAGCGGAAGCGACGACCACTTCATCGTGCCCGTCGTCAAGCGTCTCGAGGGCACGGGCGGCGAGTTCGACGGCGTCGTCGCGTCGGCGATCGACACCGCGCGGCTGCTCGCGGTCTACCGTGAACTGCGCACGCAAAGCGCAGGAATTGTCGGCTTGGCATTCACGAATGGCCACATCATCGTGCGCACCGGGGCGCCGACGCTCGACGCCGGCGCTCGCGAAAGTCTGGCGCTACCGGCCACTCGTTCGAATGGCGACGCGGCGATCGAATGGCGCATGCTCGACGAGCGCCGGCACCTGGTCGCGGTGCGTGCGGTCGGCACGACGGGCCTCGCCGTTTTCGCGAGCATGGACGAGAGCGAGATCTTCGCGTCGAATCGCCTGTTCATCACCAATGCGGTCGGCTTCCTCATCGTGACGCTCGCCGCGATCACGCTTCCGCTCGTATTCGTCGCGCGCCGCGCGCTGCACGAGGTGTACCGGCGGCACCGGCTCGAAGCGGACTACGCAACCGAGCGAAGCCGCGCGCGCGCCGATCCGCTGACCGGCATCTCAAACCGCGCGGCGTTCGACGAGCACCTGAAGAACTGCCACGTGCTGCTCGCGCGCTACGGCAAGCCGTTCGTGCTCGCCTTTCTCGACGTCGACCACTTCAAGCAGGTCAACGACATGCACGGCCACGACGCGGGCGACCGCGCGCTCAAGCGTCTCGCCCACACGATGCATAACGCGGTGCGCGAGACCGATCTCGTCGCCCGGCTCGGCGGCGACGAGTTCGCGGTCCTGATGCCGGGTGCGCGTGTCGCATCAGTCAAGCGCGTGTTCGATCAGCTGCGCGCCACGCTTGGCGTCGACGCGGCGATCGCCGGATGGCCGATCACGTTCTCGGTGGGCGTCGTCGCATTCGAATCCGCGCCGCCGCGACCCATCGATGCCGTCAATCTCGCGGACAGCCTGATGTACGAAGTCAAGGGCTCCGGCCGCGACGGCATCCGCTACGCCGTCTATCGCGACCACGAGCTGTTGTCCGCAGTGCACGCCGCCGCATAAGGTTCGTCGCCCCCGCGCACGCGGGGGCCCAGTGTCTTTCGTCGGACGACGCTGGATTCCCGCATTCGCGGGAATGACAAACTCACTGATCCCCCTGCGGTCGTTCGTCGAACACCGGCGGGCGGCGCAAATCGAGCGTCGTCGGAAAGGCCGGATTGCGCGCCTCGAAGCGCACGGCGATATCGCCCTGCGTATGCCCGTGACGGAAAAAGCGCGCGACGCGCCTCGCTTCGGCTTCGAGCGCGTTGACCGGAAAGCTCTCGTAATTACGTCCGCCCGGATGTGAGACGTGATACGTGCAGCCGCCGATCGATCGGCCGTTCCATAGATCGACGATATCGAACACGAGCGGCGTGTGCACGTCGATCGTCGGATGCAGCGCGGAGGGCGGCGCCCACGCCTTGTATCGGACGCCGGCGATGTATTCGCCGGCCGCGCCGGTCGGCGTGAGCGGAAGCGGGCGGCCGTTGCACATCACCGCGAAGCGCTCGCTCGACGGCTTGCCGCTCAGGCCGCGCACGCGCACCTGCATCCGCTCGAGCGACGAGTCGACGTAGCGTGACATACCGCCCGCGGAGACTTCCTCGCCGAGCACATGCCATGGCTCGATCGCCTGCCGCAGCTCGAGCTCGATACCGCGATACGCGACGGTGCCGTAGCGCGGGAAGCGAAACTCGAAAAACGGCAGGAACCATTCGTAGCGGAACGCATAGCCCGCGCTCGCGAGATCGTCGACGACATCGCGGAAATCCTGCGCGACAAAATGCGGCAGCATGAACCGGTCGTGCAGATCGGTTCCCCACGCGACGAGCCGCCGCTTGAACGGCGTCTGCCAGAATCGTGCGACGAGCGCACGCAGCAGCAGCATCTGCAGCAAGCTCATCCGCGGATGCGGCGGCATCTCGAACGCGCGGAACTCGAGCAAGCCCAGCCGGCCGGTGGCCGTTTCGGGCGCGTAGAGCTTGTCGATCGAGAACTCGGCGCGGTGCGTGTTGCCGGTCAAGTCGACGAGGAAATGGCGCAGCAACCGATCGACCAGCCACGGCTCGGTATCGGCCACGCCGGCGCGCGCCTTGTCGTCGAGTTGCGCGAGCGCGATCTCGAGCTCGTAGAGCGCATCGTCGCGCGCCTCGTCCACGCGCGGCGCCTGGCTCGTGGGGCCGACGAAAGTGCCGCTGAACAGATACGACAGCGACGGATGGTTCTGCCAGTAGCGGACGAGGGAGGCCAGAAGATCGGGCCGGCGCAGCATCGGGCTGTCCGCCGGCGTCGCGCCGCCAAGCGTGACGTGATTGCCGCCGCCGGTTCCCGTATGGCGCCCATCGAGCATGAACTTCTCGGTCGCAAGGCGCGCGTGACGCGCCTCTTCGTAGAGCGCGAGCACGCGCGCCTTCAATTCGTCCCAGCCGGCCGCCGGATGGATGTTGACCTCGATCACGCCGGGATCGGGTGTCACGCCGAAATGGAGCAGCCGATGGTCGCGCGGCGGCGCATAACCCTCGAAGCGCAGCGGCATCGCGTGCTTCACCGCCGCCGTCTCGACCGCAGCGACGAGCGACAGATAATCCTCGATGGTTTCGACCGGAGGCACGAACACATGGACGATGCCGTCGCGCGGCTCGACGCACAGCGCCGTGCGCACGATCGCGCGCGGCTCGCGAGCGTTCGTGCGCGGCGCGGCGACGCCCGTCGGCGACGCCTTGCTGCGCCGTGCGCCGAGCGGCCGCTTGTCGGCGAACGGATCCTCCGCGATGACGACCTCGACGTCTTCCGGTGCTTCCAGCGGCAACGCGTCGAGCGGCAACCGCAAACCGAGCGGCGAGTCGCCGGCGACGGCAAAAATATGGCCCGTTCGCAGCGGCCACAGGCTCGACTGCCACTCGGTCGGCTCGGCGGCCGTCGCGCGCGCGACGGCCTTGAGCGGCAGCACGAAGCCGATCGGCTCACCGATCGTTTGCAACTGGCGAACGAGCTTCGCGCGCTCGGCCGGAACCTTCACGTTGCGCGCGAGCGGATCGACATTGACCGGCAGTTGCGTTTCGCCGCGCATCAGCCGCCAGGGATCCTCGTAGGCGGGCTGCACGTAGTCGGGGTGCAGCCACAGCGCCTCGGCGATGCTGCGCACGAACGAGCGCACCGCATCGAGCGCGGGCGGCTTTGCCGGCAGATCGATCGCGATCAGGTCTTCGCGCGGCCACACCGGCTTGCCGTCGGCGCGCCAATGACACGACAGCGCCCAGCGTGGCAGCGGCTCGCCCGGATACCACTTGCCCTGCCCGAAATGCAGCAGCGCGCCGGGCGCGAATCGCGCCCGCAGCCGCTGCACGAGATCGATCGCGAGCGAATATTTTTTCGGTGACAGCGCGGTGTAATTCCATTCGGCGCCGTCCATGTCGTCGATCGACACGAACGTCGGCTCGCCACCCTGCGTGAGGCGAACGTCGTGTTGCGCAAGCTCGCGGTCGACGCGCTGGCCGAGCGCATCGACTTCCGCCCACGCATCTTCGGTCAGCGGTCGCGTCACGCGCGGGTCCTCGTGGATCCGCGTGACCTTCATCTCGAACGACAGCTTCGTTTCGCACGGATCGGCGAATCCGTGCACGGGTGAAGCGGACATCGGCAGCGCAGCGCAGGCGAGCGGAATGTGTCCTTCGGCGGCGAGCAAGCCCGACGTCGGATCGAGCCCGACCCAGCCGGCGCCCGGGATATACGCTTCGCACCACGCGTGCAGATCGGTGAAGTCGTGATCGGTGCCTGCAGGCCCTTCGAGCGGCTTCACGTCGGCGACGAGCTGGATCAGATAACCCGAGACGAATCGTGCGGCCACGCCGCAGCGACGAAGGATCTGCACGAGCAGCCACGCCGAGTCCCGGCACGAGCCGGCGGCGCGCTCGAGCGTCTGCTCGCACGTCTGGATGCCGGGCTCCATCCGGATCAGGTAGCGGATGTCGTGCGCGAGCGCGCGGTTGACGCCGACGAGGAAGTCGATCGTCGCGATCGGCGAAGCGAGCAGCTTCGCTCGCATGCCGTCCGTCCACGCGGCAAGGCGAGGCCCGGCCGGCTCGATCTCCAGATACGCGGCGAGCTCGCGCCGCTCCTCGTCGGAATAGGTGAACGGAAATTGCTCGGCGCTCTTCGCGACGAAGAAGTCGAACGGGTTGATGACGGTGAGATCGGCGACGAGATCGACGTCGATTGCGAGCTCGCGCGTGGGGTCCGGAAAGACGACGCGCGCGATCCAGTTGCCGTAGGGGTCCTGCTGCCAGTTGAGGAAATGGTGCGCCGGCGCGATCTTCAGCGAATAGGCGTCGATCGGCGTGCGCGCGTGCGCCGCGGGCCGCAGCCGGATCTCGTGCGGCGACAGCGCGACCAGGCGATCGTACTCGTAGCGGGTGCGGTGATGGAGCGCGACGCGGATCGTCATGTCCGCGGCTCTTCAGGCCAACCTATTCCAGCCAATCGGGGTTGTCCATTTCCATGAATACCTTGCGCAAGCCCCCGCCCCAGCTGTTGCGCAGCATCGTCCAGTAGGCGTCGCCCTCGCGGATCTTGTGCTGGACGCCCACGCGCAGCGCGTCCTTCGGGTACCACAGGATGTCGAGCGGCAATCCGACCGAAATGTTCGAGCGCAGCGTCGAGTCGAATGAAATCAGCACGCACTTCGCCGCTTCGCGGTGCGGCGTCGCAGGCGTCAGCACGCGGTCGAGGATCGGCTTTCCGTACTTGAACTCGCCGAGCTGGAAGTACGGAGTGTCGGTGCTCGTCTCGATGAAATTGCCCTGCTGGTAGACGTGGAACAGCCGCGGCTCCTCGCTGCGTATCTGGCCGCCGACGATCAGGTCCGCCGATGCATCGATGCCCGATTGCGTGAGCACGTTGCCGTCGCGCTGCTCGACCTCGCGCAGCGCAGTGCCGGCGATTTCGGCGACGTCGACCATCGAGTCGACGCTCCACATCGTGCGCGTGCCCTCGTGCGCATGCTGCTGGCGGTCGAGCATGTTCACCGCGCCCTGCGTGATCGCGAGGTTGCCCGACGTCAGCAGCACGATCACGCGGTCGTCGGGCTTCTCGTAGACGCGCATCTTCGAGAACGTCATGATGTGGTCGACCCCCGCATTGGTGCGCGAGTCGGACGCGAAGAGCATTCCGGAGTCGAGACTGATCGCGACGCAATAAGTCATGGTGGTCCTGCGCTCGGGTGGGGCGCGCGCTCACGCCGCGCGCTCGCCGGTGCCGAAGAAGCTGGCCTGGATATGGGTTCCAAGTTCGTTGATCCGGGCGAGGAACTCGGTCAGGTACTCGTGGAGCCCTTCGTCGAACACATCGCCGATCAGGCCGAATTGTAGCGCGGCCCGCATCTCGCCTGCCCGCCGCAGCGTTTCGGCCGATGCGGCGTTGCGGACCTTCTGCAGCGTCTCGTAGACCTCGCGCATGCAGAACGCGAGCGAGCGCGGGATGTCGTCGCGCAGGATCATCAGCTCGGCGAGGCGCTTGGGCGTGATCGCGTCCTTGTACACCTTGCGGTACGACTCGAACGCGGAGAGCGAGCGCAGCACCGCCGACCACTGGTAGTAGTCGACGGCGCCGCCGACGTCGCGCACCGACGGCAGCAGCACGTGATACTTGACGTCGAGAATGCGCGCCGTGTTGTCGGCGCGCTCGATGTGCGTGCCCAGGCGCGTGAAATCGTAGCCGTCGTCGCGGCGCATCGTGCCGAACGTGACGCCGCGGAACAGGTGGCTCCTCTCCTTCACCCAGTCGAACCACGGCGATGGGCTGCGCAGCATCCGCGCCTCGTCGAGCGACTGGATGTCGAGCCACGACGCGTTGAGCACCTCCCACATCTCGCTCGTGATCGTGCCGCGCACGGCGCGCGCGTTCTCGCGTGCCTGCCGCACGCACGAGCAGATCGAGGCCGGGTTGTCGCCGTCCAGCGCGACGAAATGCATCACCTGCTCGGCGCACACAATCGCATGGCGTCCCGAAAACGGATACATCGACCCCGTGATGCTGAGCGGCGCGAACCATTCCTGGTTCAGCAGCTCCGGCTCGCGCAGCAGCAGCGACATCCGGTACGTGACGTCGAGGATGCGTGCGGTGTTCTCGGCGCGCTCGACGTAGCGGCTCATCCAGTACAGGTTCGACGCGGTGCGCGAGAGCATGGCAACCGTCATTCCCGCGAATACAGCCGCGAGCGAGGCGGGTGAAGCCAAGTACCGCAGGCGCGTTGCCGAGCGAACGGCCCGGCCGACCCTGAGAGCCCAGCTGTTCTTCGCGGCTTCAAGGAGGCCGGCAATCCAGTATCGTTGATCATCGTGTCTATATAGGCCTGAAAGACGCTGGGCCCTCGCCTTCGCGGGGGCGACGGTCTAATCGACGATCCACGTATCCTTGACGCCGCCGCCCTGCGAGGAGTTGACGACGAGCGAGCCCTCGCGCAACGCGACGCGCGTGAGCCCGCCCGGCACGAGCTCGACGTTGCGGCCGGACAGCACGTACGGGCGCAGATCGATGTGGCGTCCGACAATGCGGTCGCCGGCGAACGTCGGCACGAGGGACAGCGACAGCGTCGGCTGCGCGATGAACCGCTCGGGCGCGGTCAGGATCCGCTGGCGGTACGCTTCGAGCTCGTCCTTCGAGCTGGTCGGACCGACGAGCATGCCGTAACCGCCCGAACCTTGCGTCTCCTTCACGACCAGCTCGGACAGGTGCTCGAGCGTATAGGCGAGATCGTCGGGCCGCGCGAGCACATACGTCGGGACGTTGGAAAGAATCGGCGCCTCGCCGAGGTAGAAATCGATCATGTCGGGCACCAGCGGATAGATCGACTTGTCGTCGGCCACGCCGGTGCCGACCGCGTTGGCGAGCGTCACGCGGCCGGCGCGATACGCCGACATCAGTCCCGGCACGCCGAGCATCGAGTCCGGGCGGAAAACCTGCGGGTCGAGGAAGTCGTCGTCGATGCGCCGGTAGATGACGTCGACCTTCTGCGGCCCCTGCGTCGTGCGCATGTAGACGTTGTCGTTCTGCACGAACAGATCCAGTCCCTCGACAAGCTCGATGCCCATCTGCTGCGCGAGGAACGCGTGCTCGAAATACGCCGAGTTGAAGTGCCCGGGTGTGAGCAGCACGATCGTCGGGTCCTCGCTGTCGTGCGGCGCGACGCCGCGCAGCGTGTCGAGCAGCAGGTCCGGGTAGTGATCGATCGGGCGGATATGCTGCTGCGCGAACAGCTCGGGGAAGAGCCGCATCATCATCTTGCGGTCCTCGAGCATGTACGACACGCCGGAGGGCGTTCGCAGGTTGTCCTCGAGCACGTAATAGTCGCCGCTCGCGTCCTTGACGAGATCGACGCCGGTGAGATGCGCGTAGATGCCGCCCGGCACGTCGACGCCGATCATCTCGCGGCGGAACTGCGCATTGCCTTCGATCGTCTCGCGCGGCACGCGGCCGGCGCGCAGGATTTCCTGGCCGTGGTAGATGTCGTGCAGGAAGAGGTTCAGCGCCTTCACGCGCTGGCGCAGTCCCGCCGCGAGACGGTCCCACGTCGCGCCCGGAATCACGTGCGGAATGATGTCGAACGGGATCAACCGCTCCCGTCCTGCCGACTCGCCATAGACGGCGAACGTGATGCCAACGCGGTGGAACAGCAGATCGGCCGCCTGGCGGTTCTGCGCGATCTTCTCCGGCGGCGTCTCCGTGAGCCACTCGGCGAACGGCTGGTAATGCGGCCGCGCGCGCTGCGTTCCGTCCGCGATGTCCTCGTACATCTCGTTGTAGTAGTGGGCGAGCGGCATCGGGCTTGGCGCCTGGACGACGGTCTTGCCGGGCCAGCAAGCCGCGTGCCATGCATTCTGCCCCTGAATCGCCATCCTGCGCACGGTCGCGCGCACCGGGATGGCGCGCTGCCCGGCGATTGCACCAAGTCGTAGCGAGGCCGTCCGCTGATCGACCATCCGGCGAATGGCGGCCGGCGTGCCACGCATTGCAAAGTGGCGAACGTCGATGCCACGCCTCGTCCCGTCCGGGCTTCCCTTTGCGTTGCTCGGCTTCGCCGCCGGCGTGCTCACGCTGCAGGCGCAGCCGGAGCTGCCCGCGCCCGGCGGCTGGCTCGCGCTCGCGGCCGCCGCATTCGGCTGGGCGTGGCTCGCACGAGCGTGCGCGAACGCACGCTGGACGTTCGCCGCGGCACTCGCCGTCGGCGTTGCCGCTGCGGGATTCGGCTACGCGGCGATGCGCGCGCACGATCGTCTCGCCGATGAGCTGCCACCCAAATGGGAAGGTGTGGACATCACGATCGTCGGCGTTGTCGACGATCTTCCGCAGCCGGGTCCGCGCGGCACGCGGTTCGCGTTCGCGGTCGAACGCGTCGAAACGCCGGAGGCGATCGTGCCGAGCCGCGTATCGCTGGTCTGGTATCCGACGATGCGCCGCGATTCCCCGGCCGAAGTGCCGGCGTTGAAAGCAGGCGAACGCTGGCGGCTCACCGTTCGCCTGAAGCGCCCGCACGGCGACGTCAATCCTCACGGCTTCGACGTCGAGGCGTGGCTGTTGCAGCATGCACTGCGCGCGACCGGCTATGTGCGCACCGATGAGGACAACGCTCGGATCGACGCGTTCGCCGGGCGTCCGATCGACTACGTGCAGCGCGCACGCGAGGCGATCCGCGCGCGCATCCTGGCTGCGCTCGGCGATGCGAAATACGCAGGCGTCATCGTCGCGCTCGCGATCGGCGAGCAGCGCGCAATTCCGGAAGCTCAGTGGCGCGTGTTCAATCGCACGGGCATTACGCACCTGATCTCCATCTCGGGGTTGCACGTAACGGTATTCGCCGCGCTGGCAGGTTGGCTCGCGTTCGCGCTTGCGCGGCGCAGCGTCCGGCTCACCGTGCGGCTGCCCGCGCATAAGGTCGCGACGGCAGTGGGTGCGATTGCCGCATTCGGGTACGTGCTGCTGGCCGGCGCCGAAGTGCCGGCACAGCGCACATTCTTCATGCTCGCCGTGGCGGCCGTCGGCGTGTGGCTCGCACGCCCCGGCACTGCCGCGATCGTCTGGTTATGGGCGCTTGCGGTCGTGCTCGCGTGGGATCCGTGGGCAGGACTTGCCGCGGGGTTCTGGCTGTCGTTCGGCGCCGTTGCGCTGCTGCTCTACGGCAGCATGGGCCGGCTGTACACGCGTGAGAAGACGTTTCGAGCGCGCATCGCGGCGACGCTGCGTGCAGCGGCACACGCGCAGCTGCTTGTCACGATCGGCCTCGTGCCGATGACCCTTGCGATCTTCCAGCAGGTATCGCTCGTCTCGCCGCTCGCCAACGCGCTCGCGATTCCTCTCGTCACCTTCGTCGTCGTGCCGGTGACGCTCGCGGCTTCCGCGCTTCCGTTCGATTTTCCGTTCGTTGTCGCGCACGCCGCGTTTGCGGCACTGATGGTCCCGCTCGATTGGCTTGCCGATGCGCCGGGTGGCGTGTGGCAGCAGCATGCGCCTCCGCCGTGGGCGATCGTCTGCGCGCTGGTCGGTGTCGCGTGGCTTGCCGCGCCGCGTGGCGTGCCTGCGAAATCGCTCGGCGCGTTGTGGCTCGCGCCGCTCGCGCTCGTGCGCCCCGAGCCGCCGCCGCCAGGTGCGTTCGATCTCGCCGTGCTCGACGTCGGGCAAGGTCTCGCGGTGGTCGTCGCGACGCATTCCCACACACTGCTCTACGACGCGGGTCCCCGCTACAGCGATGACGCCGACGCCGGAGGCCGCATCATCGCGCCGTATCTGCGCGCAGCCGGCATCGGCCGCCTCGACGCGATGGTCATTTCGCATCAGGACAGTGATCACAGCGGCGGCGCGCGCACGCTGTTGCAAAGCATTCCCGTCGACTGGGTCGCGTCGTCGCTGCCGCACGAGAACCTGATCGTCGCGCTGCGAAGCGGCGAGGGCGCCGATCCGGCCGGTCATCTGCGCTGCGAGGCGGGCCAGCAATGGACGTGGGATGGCGTGCGCTTCGCTGTGCTGCATCCGACGCCGCTGCACTACGCCAGCCCGAAAGCCAAACCGAACGACCTTTCGTGCGTCGTGCGAATCGACTCGATGTACGGCAGCGCACTGTTGACCGGCGATCTCGAAGCGCGCGGCGAGGCCGAGCTGCTGCGTAAGAACGCGCCCCTCGCCGCCGACGTGCTCGTCGTGCCGCACCACGGATCGCGGACGTCGTCGACGGTCGACTTCATCGCTGCGGTTGCGCCGGACGTCGCCGTGTTCACACCGGGCTACCGCAATCGCTTCGGCCATCCGCGGCCGGATATCGTCGAGCGTTACGCGCTCTACGGCTCGACGCTCTATCGTACCGATTACGACGGCGCGGTGATGTTTCGCTTCGCGGCCGACGCTACGCGCGAGCCGCGCGTCCAGCGACTGGTCTCGCGCCGCTATTGGCGCGAGGCGCCGGCGCGCGACGCGGCGCCTCTCGAGTGACCGCGCGATTGCTTCGTGTTGGCGACTAGAATGGCGTCGGTCTACCCTCGCGTCGGCGTCGATGCCTCGCTTCAACTTTCGATTGTGCTTGTTTGTCGCTGCTGCAGCGCTGGATGCCGCTTGCGTCGCGGCGCAACCGAGCGGTGTTCCAACTGCATCCAATGTGCCGGAATGGAAGCTCACGGTCGCCACAGGACCCGCGTTTCCGCTCGGCAAGGCGGCGGCGCGATGGGCGCAGATCCTGAACGACGCGCTCTCCGGCGCAGTCAACGTCAAGGCATATTCAGGCGCGACGCTATCGCAGCGCGATCCGCTGCGCGAGTTCGTGTCGCTGAAGGAGGGCACGGCGGATCTCGGCGTTGGGTCGGCGCTTGCCTGGTCGCTCCAGGTTCCGGCGTTGGGTGTCTATACGCTGCCATGGATCGCACCCACGCCTCGCGCGATCGAAACGCTCGTCGGCGATCCCGCGCTCACGTCACTCGTCGCGTCACGCGTCGAAGCGGCAGGCGCCGTGCTGCTCGCGGTGGCGCCGCTCGGTCACGACGCGCTCGCGACGACGCGCGGGCCGCTGCTCGCTCTGGCCGACGTCGCAGGGCTGCGCGTGCGCATGGTGGCGGCGCCTATCGTCGTCGAGACGCTCGCGACGCTCGGCATGAAGCCCAACACGATGTCGTTCGCCGAAGCGCAGGCCGCGTTCACAGCCGGGTCGCTCGACGGGCAAGTTGGCATGCCGCCGGCATTCGCCGCGATGCGCATCGCGGCGCTCGGGCAGAAGCACGTGTTGCGCTGGGGCGCGTTCGCTGACGCAATCGTGTTCGCGATGCGCGACGAGCGCTGGCGGCAACTGACCGACGAACAGCGCACGCTCGTGCGTTCCGCCGCCGAAACGGCGGCAGCGGAAGCGGGGGCGCTGGTGCGCGAGGATGACGCTATCGCGGAGCTCGCGCGAACCGGCGTCACGTCGACGCGGCTTACCTCCGCGCAGCGCGCAGCGTTTCGCGTCACCGTTCAGCCGGTCGTCGAGCGGTGGACGAACACGATCGGCTTGGATGTCGTCACGGCAGCATCGGCGGCGCTCGCGTCGCTGCCGGACACCGAGCGATGAGCGATCGATCCGCGCCGGTGATGCTCGCCGACAGCGTGACCACGCTCGATGAGCGGCACGCCGGTGCCATCGTGGTCACCGGTTCGCATGGCGGTGTAATCGCGGCGCATTACGCGGCCGCCGCGCATCTTCGTGCGGCGCTTTTCAACGACGCCGGTGTCGGCCTGGACGATTCCGGCATCGCCGGACTCGCGCTGCTCGACGAGATCGGTACCGCGGCCGTCGCGGTCGCGCACACGTCCGCGCGCATCGCCGATGCGCGCGACACGCTCGAACACGGCGTCGTCAGTCACGCGAACCGCACGGCGCGTGCGCTCGGCGTCGTGCCGGGGACGCGTTGCGCCGATGCGGTGTCGCGGCTTCGGATGGCAGCACGCGCACACAGTGCGCTCCCGCCCGCACACGACACGCGGCGCCTGCTCTTGGCGGCCAAAGGTGATCGGCCGGCGATTGTCGGGCTCGATTCGATCGGTCTCGTCGAGCCCGCCGACGCGGGCGCGATTCTCGTCATCGGCTCGCACGGCGCGCTGCACGGCGGCGATCCGCGCAGCGCACTGCGCGTCGATGCGCTCGCCGCGTTCTTCCACGATGCGGGCGGTGGCAAGGACAGCGCCGGTTTCACGCGATTACCGGTGCTCGCCGCGCGCGGCATTCCCGCCGCGACGGTCGATTATCGGAGTGCGCGCATCGGCGACGCGCGGTCGATGTGGGAGACGGGATTACTGTCGCGCGCGAACGACGCTTCGCATAAGCACAGGTGGCGCGAGGGGATGAGCGTGCGCGACGCCGCGTCGACGCTCGTCAGCTGACGATCCGGCCGAGGCGCACGGCCGTCTCGCCGATCTTCGGGCGGCGCGTCGGCATGATCAAAACGCACTCTTCGTACGGCGTCCGGATGTCGATGCCGCCGTCGCGCGCGAGCAGCGTTCCGGCGCGCGGCACGACGGCGAGCCCCTTGACCGGCAGCGCGAACGCGAACTCGTCGCTGCGGATCGTGACCACGTGCGTGACTTCGATCACTTGCTGCGGAGGCGGTGGCGCCGCATCGAGATGCGCGCGCAGGAAGTCGGTGTCGGCGATTCCGACGTGACGGAGGAAGCGCAACGTCGACTGTTTCGCGACGCGCGGTGCAGCGGCCTCCCAGTGCTGGCCGCACTCGATCAGCAGCGCGTTTCTCGGGCTCGCGGGATCATCGAACGCCGCGTAATCGCGCAGCCGCTTGCCGGCGGCATGTCCGGCATCGATGACGATGTGCTCCGGAATGCCGACACCGATCGCGAGCTCGAGGCCTTTGCGCTGACGTCCTGCGAGCGCGAGCGGTGGGCACGGATCGGTCATCGAGTGCAGGTCGAGCAGGTAATCGGCGCGGTCGTAGATCGGCCGCAGCTCGCGCGCCCGCGCAAGCTCCGTCGTGTGCCGCGTGCCGCCAAGCACGTCATCGGTCCATAACCGGTTGAAGTCCTCGTCGACGCAGCGCGACGCGAACGGATCGCCCGGATCGAAGCGCAAGAATGCGGCGACATTGGCAAAGCAGACGGTCAGCGTGCCGCGCGCCGGCCGGAACTGCGTCCGAAGCAGCCAGTCGAGCGCGATTGCGCCGCACACCTCGTTGCCGTGCGTGAGCGCCTGTACCAGAACATGCGGCCCCGCATTCGTCGCGCGGAATGTCCAGACGAACGGCGTGCCTGCGTTGCCCTGCTCCCAAGCGGACAGATCGGGCAGCTCGACGTCGATCGTCGGCGCCGGTTGCGGCTGCGCGGCGTTCATCGGCGTGGTTGTGGTTGCTAGCCGACGCAGAGACGGTCGGCGAGCCGGCGCATGAACGCCTCGCATCGCGCGAGCTGGTCGACCGACACCCATTCGTTGGGCTGATGCGCCTGCGCGATGTGCCCCGGTCCGCAAATCAGCGCGGGGATTCCGGCTTCGTGGAACAGCGCGGCCTCGGTGCCGAACGACACCTTGCCGAAATCGCTCGTTGCGTTGCAGTCGCGGCCGAGCGCGGCGATCGCGCTGTCGCCATGCGTGTCGAAGCCCGACAACGCAGAAAGCGCGTCGAACTCGATGAACGTGTCGGCGGCAACCGCGTGCATCGGCGGCAGCAAGCGAGCGGCGAACGCCTGGACGTCGGCGAAAAAGCGCTCCGGATCGTCGAACGGCAGATGGCGGATCTCGAAATCGAACGAGCAGTCACGCGGCACGATGTTCACCGCGGTGCCGCCGCGAATGACTCCGGTGTGCACGGTCGTGAAGGGCACGTCGTAGTCGTTGTCGTAGCCGGGAGCAGCGCCGCCGTCGTCACGGAAGGCACGCGCGCGCTGTGTGAGATAGCAGACGATTTCGCACGCGATCTGCACGGCGTTGACACCGAGCGGGGTCAGCGACGAGTGCGCCTCGTGGCCGCGTACGCGACATCGCCAGCAGCGCTTGCCCTTGTGCGCGGCGACGAGTTGCATGCCGGTCGGCTCGCCGACGATGCAACCGGCCGGACGCACGGCACGCGCGCCGATGTCGGCGATCAGCCTGCGCACGCCGATGCAGCCGATCTCCTCGTCGTACGACAGCGCGAAATGCAGCGGATCGCGCAATCCGCGACGCAGGAGCTCGGGCACGAATGCGAGCCCGGTCGCCGAAAAGCTCTTCATGTCGGTGACGCCGCGACCGTAGACGCGATCGCCGACCGGCGTTGCACTCCACGGATCGGTATCCCACGGCTGACCGTCGACCGGAACGACGTCCGTGTGTCCGGACAGCACGATGCCCCGCTCCGTCGTGTTGCCGTCATGCGCCGGCAGCGTCGCGAAAAGATTGGCTTTTCGATGCGAATCGTCGAAGGTCAGCGTGGATTCGACGCCGTGCCCCGCGAGGTACGCGCGCACCCATTCGATCAGCGCGAGGTTCGACTCGCGGCTCGTGGTGTCGAATGCGACGAGCTCACGGATCAGCGGCCACGCGAGCAGCGCGCGCACGTTCTCGGTCGCGCGTTGCGCGAGACTCGACGATGCGTCGGGAGCGTTCATGGCGGCGCGTCTTCCTCGTGCGCCGAATCGGAAGGCGCTCTTTGCAAAGAAGACGAGAATAGGCAGCGCGCCGACGCCTGTCAATGCGGCGGCCGGAACGAAGCGGCGGGCTCGCAAGTCGAAAGCGAGTTGCCGTCGCGAGCGGCGGCGCGAATCGAAGGAGCGCAATGACCGCGAAACCGCATCGGAGAGCCTCGATCGCGTTCGTTAGCGTGGCCGCAGCCGGTATCGCAGCGCTGCTGCTCGGCAGCGGCGATGACGCCGTCGCGCAAACGGTGCCGCTCGATCGCGTCAAGCTGCCGCCCGGCTTTTCGATCGAGCTCGTCGCGCGAGCGCCGAGCGCGCGCGAGATGACATGGGGCGAGCACGGCACGCTGTTCGTCGGCTCCCGCGAGGGCCGCGTTTATGCGGTGACGATGCCGACATCCGGGCGCGGCGAGGCGAGCGTGCACACGATCGCGTCCGGATTGCAAATGCCGGTGGGCGTCGCATTCCATCAGGGCGCGCTCTACGTATCGGCAGTCGACCGCATCGTGCGCCTGGATGACATCGAACGACAGCTCGATCATCCGCCCAAGCCCGTCGTCGTGACGAGCGCATTTCCGAGCGATACGCACCACGGATGGAAGTTCATCGCGTTCGGCCCCGACGGCAAGCTGTATGTGCCCGTCGGCGCGCCATGCAACGTCTGCGAGGCCGATCCCGATCGTTACGCCAACATCATGCGGATGAACGCGGACGGCAGCGGCCTCGAGGTGTTCGCGCGCGGCATTCGCAATACCGTCGGCTTCGACTGGCATCCGCAGACGAAGGAGCTGTGGCTCACGAACAACGGCCGCGACCTGATGGGGGACGACGCTCCGCCCGACACGCTGCATCGCGCGCCGCGGCCAGGATTGAATTTCGGCTTTCCGTACTGCCACGGCGGCACGATCGCGGATCCGCAGTTCGTCAGCCGGCATGCGTGCAGCGAGTTCACGGCGCCGGCGCAGTTGCTCGGTCCGCACGTCGCCGCACTCGGCATGCGCTTCTACACGGGGTCGCAATTCCCCGCGGCCTACCGCAACCAGATCTTCATCGCCGAGCACGGCTCGTGGAACCGCAGCCACAAGATCGGGTACCGGGTGACACTGGTCACGCTCGGCGCCGACGGCCGCGCGACCAGCTATACGCCGTTCGCCGAGGGCTGGCTCCAAGGTGAGACCGCATGGGGACGTCCTGCCGACGTGCTCGTCGCGCCGGATGGATCGCTGCTCGTATCGGACGATTCGGCGGGCGCCATCTACCGTATCCGCTACGGCAAGTAGGATCAGGAAAGTAGGGTCAGACTCGACTTATTGGAAAGTCGAGTCTGACCCTACTTATTGGAAAGTCGAGTCTGACCCTACTTATTTGCTACTTATTTGCGATCAGTATGGGTAGTAGGGCCGATAAACGACGGGCGGCGGCACGTACGCCGGGCGGTAGATGACGCGCGGCGGCGCGTAGTAGTACGGCGCCGGATAAACAGGCGTGTAGACGACCGGCGGCGCGTAGTAATGCCGGTGATGATAATAATGGCCGTACGGGCGATACGCGGGTCCTGCGTAGTACGGCTCGCCCGCACTCACCGCAAAGCCCGGTGCGCCGATCGTGACGCTCCACGCGGTGCGGGCCGAAGCGGCGGGGGTGAACGCTACGGCAGCCGCGGCGGTGGCCGCGAGCACGCCGGCGAGAAGAGTGCGACGGATCATGATGGAAGCCTCCTTGCAGGTGATTGCTTCAGTGCGCGCCGCGGCCCGGCCATTTCCGGTTTCGCAGCGCATGAGCCCAAAACGCCGCGATCGGAGCCGGGGTTGACGACGTAACAATTGGTAACGCGTGCGCACGCCCATCATGGCGGCAGGGTTTCGTCGCGTTTGCTATCCTTACCGGGCTCGCCCATGCACCACCCGCCCAAGGGACTCCCATGCCGCGCTCCCCGTTGCGCCGACTTCTTTTCGCGCTGCTCGCCGCCGTCACGTCGGTTGCGCCCGCGCTCGCCGCCGACCTGACGATCGGGCTCGCGACCGACATCACCGCGATCGACCCGCACTATCACAACGTAACCCCGAACAACAGCGTCGCGTTCCACATCTTCGGCTACCTGGTCCAGCGCAACGAGAAATCGCAGCTCGAGCCGGGCCTTGCAACCGAATGGAAGACGATCGATCCGCTGACGTGGGAGTTCAAGCTGCGCCATGGCGTGAAGTTCCACGACGGCAGCGACTTCACCGCGGCGGACGTCGTCGCGTCGATCGAGCGCGTGCCCGCGGTGCCGAACAGCCCGTCGCCGTTCACCGCCTACACGAAGCAGATCAAGGAGATCATCGTCGTCGATCCTTATACGGTCCGCTTCAGGACGGCGACGCCGTATCCGCTGATGCCTTCCGACCTGACGCAGGTGATGATCATCTCGAAGAGCGCAGCCAAGGCGTCGACGGACGATTTCAACAGCGGCAAGGCCGCGATCGGAACCGGCCCGTACAAGCTGGTCCGCTACGTCAAAGGCGATCGGATCGAGCTCGTGCGCAACGATGCCTATTGGGGTGGCAAGACGCCGTGGGACAAGGTGACGCTGCGGCTGCTGCCGCAGGATGCGCCGCGCGTCGCCGCGCTGCTCGCAGGCGATGTGCAGGTGATCGAGGCGGTGCCGACGTCCGACGCTGCGCAGTTGAAGAAGGACAAGCGGCTTTCCGTTTTCCGCACGGTCGCCGACCGGCTGATCTACCTGCACATGGACAGCGATCGCGACGTCTCGCCATTCATCACCGACAAGGCCGGCAAGCCGCTCGCGAAGAACCCGCTGAAGGATCCGCGCGTGCGCAAGGCGATTTCGAAGGCAATCAACCGGCCGGCGATCGTCGAGCGCGTGATGGAAGGCGAGGCGATTGCGTCCGGCCAACTGATTCCCGACTTCCTGTTCGGCGCGACGAAGAACCTCAAGGTCGAGCCGTACGATGCGCAAGGCGCGAAAAAGCTGCTCGCCGAAGCAGGCTACCCCGACGGCTTCGGATTGACGATCCACGCGCCGAACAACCGGTACGTCAACGACGCGAAGATCGCGCAAGCGGTCGCGCAGATGCTCTCGCGCATCGGCATTGACACGAAGGTCGTCGCGATGCCCTCGGCGACATACTTCACGCAGGCGACCGATCTCAAGTTCAGCTTCATGCTGCTCGGCTGGAGCACCGGGACCGGCGAAGCGTCGTCGTCGCTCAAGGCGCTGCTGATGACGTACAACCGCGACAAGGGCTACGGCACGGCGAACCGGGGCCGCTACTCGAATCCGAAGGTTGACGCGCTGACCGAAGACGCGTTGCAGACCGTGGACGACGTCAAGCGCGAAGCCTATCTGCAGCGCGCGACCGAGCTTGCGATCAACGACACCGGTGTGATCCCGCTGCACTTCCAGGTGAACCTGTGGGCAACGCGCGACGGCATTATCTACGCGCCGCGCACCGACGAGAACACGCTCGCCTGGAAGTTCAAGCCGGGTGCTGCCGGCAAATCGATGTAGGAGCCTGATGTCATCCCGAGGCAAAGCCGAGAGATCTGCTGTTGGAGGAGCCCGTTCATGAACGCACCCGCAAAAACTGACGCACGTGCAGCGGTACACACGCCGCCGCAGCACTTTATCGGGAACCGCTGGACGCCACCGCACGGCGGGCAAACGCTGCCCATGATCGATCCGTCGACAGGACAGCCGTTCGCCGCGATCGCACGCGGCGACGGTGCGGACATCGACGTCGCCGTGAAAGCGGCACGCGAGGCGTTCGACGGGGCGTGGGGCGCGCTCGCGCCGGCGGAGAAGGGCCGGCTGCTCGGCAAGCTGTCGCGCGCGATCGCCGATCATGCCGACGAGCTCGCGCTGATCGAGGCGATCGACTGCGGCAAGCCACTGAAGCAGGCGCGCGCCGACGTCGCCGCCTGCGCGCGCTATTTCGAGTTCTACGGGGGCGCGTGCGACAAGCTGCACGGCGAGACGATTCCTTATCCGCGCGAATTCACCGTGCTGACGTGGCGCGAGCCGCACGGCGTCACCGGCCACATCATTCCGTGGAACTATCCGCTGCAGATCTTCGGCCGCAGCGTCGGCGGTGCGCTTGCCGCCGGCAATGCGTGCGTCGTGAAGCCCGCCGAGGACGCGTGCCTGTCGCTGCTGCATGTGGCCGAGCTCGCAGCTGACATTGGATTGCCGCCGGGCGCGCTCAACATCGTCACCGGGCTCGGCCGCGAAGCGGGTGCCGCACTCGCGTCGCATCCCGGCGTCGACCATGTGTCGTTCACGGGCTCGCCGCCCACCGGCGCCTGGGTGGCGCAGGAGGCGGCGAAGCGCCATTGCCCGGTCACGCTGGAGCTCGGCGGCAAGGGCCCGCAGATCGTGTTCGCCGATGCCGACGTCGATGCGGCACTGCCGGTGCTCGTCAACGCGATCGTGCAGAACGCGGGCCAGACATGCAGCGCCGGCAGCCGGCTGCTGGTCGAGCGTTCGCGCTACGAGGAAGTGCTGGAAAGGCTCGGCGCGAAATTCGCGGCGCTGACCGTAGGTCCCGCGCTCGCCGACCTCGATTGCGGCCCGCTGATACGCGCATCGCAGCTCGATCGCGTGCGCGGCTTTCTCGAAGATGCGGCGCGCGATCGAATCGCGACCGTAGCCAGCGGCACCGTTGCGGCCGACGCGCCTGCGTCAGGCTACTACGTCGTGCCGACGCTGTTGCGCGACGTCGCGACGACATGCCGTATCGCGTGCGACGAGGTATTCGGGCCCGTTCTCGCCGCGATGCCTTTCGACGACGAAGCCGACGCCGCGCGCATCGCGAACGCCACCGAATTCGGATTGGTCGCGGGCATCTGGACGCGCGACGGCGGCCGCCAATTGCGCATGGCGAAAGCCGTTCGTAGCGGCCAGGTTTTCGTCAACAATTACGGGGCCGGCGGCGGCGTCGAATTGCCGTTCGGCGGCGTCAAGCACTCCGGCTACGGGCGCGAGAAGGGCTTCGAGGCGCTGTACGGATTCACGACGCTGAAAACCGTCGTGCTGCGGCATGGGTAACATCGTTCGCCATTCAGTACGCGGACGCGCGACGATCACGGATGCGATTCGGGTCGGGCTCGCGATCCTGCTCGCCGGGTACGGCGCAGCATCGCAAGCGGCGAACTACGTGGTTCTGCAGCTCATTACGACCAAGCTGACGATCGTCACTGCAGCGCCTGTGACGGGAACCTCGCTCGATCGCAACAAATACGAAGCGTTTCCGTTGTCGGATGATCAGTTCGAAGAAGACCTACTCCAAGCCACGACAGCCGCACTCAAACACGTGGACCCGAACGCGGCGGTCGGTGTCGTACGCATCAAGCCCGAACAGGCGGGCTTGCTGCGGGAACGCTTCGAAGACGACACCACGGCAAAGATCGAGCACGTCGTGGCACTCCTCAAGAACCGGCCGGACATCGCTCCGGACACGATGCTGGTGCTCGTGGTACCCAAACGCGCGGAGTTGATGTTGAGCACACAGTTGGGGGATCGAGGTAGCGGCAAGGCAGCCGGCATGGGCTTCTACGTCGACCACTTCTCACGATTGCGGCGTTCGGACACCGGAGAGAGCGGAAAAGGATTTCTCGCGCCCTTCATCAACATCCAGGTGGCATTGATCGGTATCGCGGACGGCCACACTGTCAGCGAGCGCATCATTACGGCCGGAACGACGCTTTCGGCCGCGCGATCAGACGATAGAGATCCGTGGAACGTATTGACCTCCGATCAGAAGATCGCGTCGCTCAAGACATTGTATCGCCGTGAGATCGACCGTGTCGTGCCCGACATGCTTGGTCAAGCGAACCTGAAATGACCAACTTTGTGGAGAAACAATGAGACTCGGCGGCAAGATCGCCATCGTGACGGGGGCCGGCTCGGGGTTCGGAGAAGGCATCGCGAAGCGCTTCGCGCAGGAAGGCGCGAAGATCATTGTCAACGACATCAACGCCGAGGGCGGCGAGCGCGTCGCTCACGAGATCGTCCAAAGCGGCGGGCACGCCAAGTTCTGCGCCGGCGACGTGTCGAAGGACGCCGACGTCTCGCATCTGGTCGCCTTCACGCTCGCGGCCTACGGCGATCTCGATGTCGTCGTCAACAACGCCGGCACGACGCATCGCAACCAGCCGATGCTCGACGTCGCAGAGGGCGAGTTCGACCGCATCTACGCGGTCAACGTCAAGAGCCTTTATCTCACGGCGAAGCACGCGGTGCCGCATTTCCGCCGCAAGCGCAACGGCGTGTTCGTCACGATCGCGTCCACCGCAGGTGTGCGGCCGAGGCCGGGGCTCACGTGGTACAACGGCAGCAAGGGCGCGGCGATCGTCACCAGCCGCTCGCTCGCCGCTGAGCTCGCGCCCGACAACATTCGCGTCAACGTCATCAATCCCGTCGCGGGTGAAACCGGATTGCTCGCCGAGTTCATGGGCGAGGACACGCCGCAGATGCGCGCGAAGTTCATCGCGACGATTCCGCTCGGCCGGCTGTCCAAACCGTCGGATATCGCGACCGCCGCGGTGTTCTTCGCCTCCGACGAGGCGGCGTTCATCACCGGCGCGTGCCTCGAGGTCGACGGCGGCCGCTGTATTTGATCGCGGCGTGATCCGCATCCGCGAAATCGACCACGTCGTGCTGCGGGTGCGCGACTTGAATCGCGCGCTCGCCTTCTATTGCGATGCGCTCGGCTGCGCGATCGAGCGCCGGCAAGACGACCTTGGTCTGGTTCAGTTGCGCGCAGGGCGATCACTGATCGATCTGGTGCCGCTCGACGGCAAGCTCGGTGCGGCCGGCGGCGCCGCGCCGGGACGCGAGGGCCGCAACGTCGACCACTTCTGCGTGCGCGTCGAGCCGTTCGACGAAGCGGCGATTCGTGCGGAGCTCGAGCGCCATGCGATCGTGGCGGGGCCGACGCAGTCGCGCTACGGCGCCGAAGGCGAGGGCCCGTCGATCTACATCACCGACCCGGACGGCAACACAGTCGAGCTGAAGGGCCCCGCCGCCTGAGCGAGCGGCGGACGCACGGAATGCTCAAGGCCGGTCATCCCGCGATGACGGTGCTGCTCGGCGCGGTGATTGCAATCGCGCCGCTCGCGATGGACGTCTACCTCGCATCGATGCCGTCGATGGCGCGCGCGCTTTCGACGACGCCGGACAAGGTGCAGTTGACGCTGTCGGTGTACATGTTCGCTTGGGGCGCCGTCCAGCTCGTGGCCGGTCCGATGTCCGACCGCTTCGGCCGCCGGCCGCTGTTGCTCGGCGGTCTCGCGATCTTCGTCGCGGCTTCGGCTGCCTGCGCACTGTCGCGCACGATCGAGATGCTGATCGCATCGCGCTTCGTCCAGGCGGTCGGCATGGCGACCGTCGTGGTTGTGCCGCGCGCGGTCGTGCGCGACCTGCATTCGGGCAATCTCGCTGCGAGAATGCTCTCCGCGATGGGCATGGTGCTCGGCATTGCACCGATCGTCGCGCCGGTGCTCGGCAGCCATCTGCACGTGTGGTTTGGATGGCAATCGAACTTCGTGTTCGTCGCATTGTATGGCGCGCTTGCGTGGATGTGCGTAGCCGCTGGCCTTCCCGAGACGCTCGCAAGACGCGATGCGACGGCGCTCGATCCGACGATGATGCTGCGCAATTTCGCGACGCTGTTGCGCTCGCGCCGCTACATCGGTTATCTGCTGGTGGCGGGATTCACGTCGAGCGGCCTTTTCGCGTTCCTCGCCGGCAGCGCATACGTCTTCGTGTCGGGGTTGGGCACCGGCGAGCGCGGCTTCGGCGTGCTGTTCTCGATGGTGATGCTGGGCAACATCACCGGCGCGACGATCGCGAGCCGCGTCGTCGTGCGGCTCGGGCTCGATCGGCTGATCGCCTATGGAACGTGGCTGATGCTGGCGGCCGGTCTGTCGATGGCCGCGCTCGCGTGGGCGCGCATCGAGCATCCCGCCGCGCTCGTCGTGCCGATGTTCCTGTTCATGGGCGCGTTCATGGCGACGATGCCGCAGGCGACCGCGGGCGCGCTGACGCCATTCCCGCGCATCGCCGGCAGCGCCGCGTCACTCATGTCGTTCTTCCAGTTCGTCCTGGCGGCGACAGTGGCACAGATCGTCGGCGTCGCGTTCGACGGAACCGCGCGCCCGATGGCGAGCGCAATCGCGATCGCCGCCGCGCTTTCATTTCTCTCGTTTCGCATGCTCGTCACGCGGCGAGCCTCTGCGCCCGCATAGCGCGCGCTGGTCGAGCCTCACTTCGATGGGGAGGCGATCAGCCGAGCAGACGAGCAGACGAGCATGAGCCCGGGCGCACGGCTGCGCGGCACAGCGACGTCCGCGCCTTGCATTGCCATGTCAGACATAATATTATGTATGTCATGGCACGATATCCGGCCGAGCACAAAGGCGCCACCCGCGAGCGCATCGTCGCAGCATCCGAGCGGCTGATTAAGGAGCGGGGTGCGCAAGCGGCGAGCGTAGAAGCCGTGATGCGCGCCGCCGGTCTTACCGTCGGCGGCTTCTACGCGCATTTCGATTCCAAGGACGCGCTTACCCGCGAGGCGCTGTCGTACGGCATCGAGCGAAGCTTCGAGAGTTTGACAGCCGGCCTGGACGATCTCGACGATCGCGCGTGGCTTCGCGCCGTGATCAAACGCTATTTCGCGCAGCTCGACGACCCCCAGCTCGCGCTCGGCTGCCCGATGACGTTGTCGTTGGCAGATGTGGCGCGCGAAGATGTAGAGCAACGCACCGAATTCGCCGCGCGCATGGGTGCGCTGGTCCGATCGATACAGCACCGTTTTCCGGCAATGGCCGGCATGTCGCCGATGGATGTCGCGCTCGCGGTATTCGCCGCGCTCGTCGGAGCGGTGAGCCTCGGCCGCGTGGTCGCGCGACCGGATGCACGGCCGCGGATCATCGAGGCGACGGAGAAAATGCTTTACGCGTTTCTGGGTCTCGGCTCGCCGACGCACTAACCGATGATGCCGCGCGCCCGAAACTCGGCGAGCTGCGCATCGTCGTAGCCGAGCTCGCGCAGCACGGCATCGGTATGCTCGCCGAGTGCGGGGCCACCGCCGTCGAAGTCGCCCGGCGTTTCCGAAAGCTTCGGCACGACACCCGGCACTGCAAGCGAGCCGTCGCCGAGCCGGATGCGGCGGATCATCTCGCGCGCCGCATAGTGCGGATCCGAGACGATGTCGGCAATCGAATAGATCTTCGACGCCGGCACTTCCGCGCGCTCCATCGCGGTGAGCACGTCCGCAGGCGAGCGGGCGGAGGTCCACGCCTCGATCTCGTCGTCGAGCCACTGCTGACGTTTCGCGCGACCGTCGTTGTGTGCAAGCTCGGGATCATTGGCAAGATGAGGGCAATCCATCGCGAGCGCGAGCCGCTTGAAGATCGAGTCGCCGTTCGCCGCGATCAGCACGTAGCTGCCGTCGTTGCAGCGATAAGCCGATGTCGGCGCGATGCCCGGAAGAATGGAGCCCGTGCGTTCGCGCACGGCGCCGAACGCGTCGAACTCGGGCAGCATCGACTCCATCACGGAAAACACCGATTCGTACAGCGCAACGTCGACGATTTGGCCGCAGCCGCTTTTCTTGCGCGCCTCGAGCGCGAGCAGCGCGCCGATGACGCCGTAAAGCGCCGACAGCGTGTCGCCGATCGACACGCCGACGCGCGACGGCGGGCGATCGGGCGTTCCCGTAACGTAGCGAAGGCCGCCCATCGCCTCGCCGATGACACCGAAGCCCGGCCGTTCGCGATACGGACCGGTCTGACCGTAACCGGAGATCCGAACCATGACGAGCCCCGGGTTCTCCGCCGACAGCACATCGTAGCCGAGGCCCCATGCTTCGAGCGTTCCCGGACGGAAATTCTCGACGACGACGTCGGAGCGAATCGCGAGCGCTTTCGCGATCGCCTGGCCTTCGGGCTTGCGCAGGTCGAGCGCGACCGAGCGTTTGCCGCGCGACTGCACGTGCCACCACAGCGACGTGCCGTCTCTCAAATAGCGCCACTTGCGCAACGGATCGCCTTGTCCCGGCGGCTCGATCTTCACGACGTCTGCGCCGAACTCGGCGAGGAGCTTCGCGCAGAAAGGTCCCGCGATCAGCGCGCCGAGCTCCAGCACCTTGAGTCCGGCCAACGGTTTGGGCGTCATTGCGTTCACCGGTGATAGACGAGGTCGCGCAGGCCGATCGACAGCGCTGGAACGTAGGTGATCACCATCAGGCAGCCGAGCACGACCAGCACGAACGGAAGCAGTCGCGGCATGATGCGGTCGAGCGAGATCTTCGCAACCGTGCACGCGGCGAAGAGGTTCACGCCGAACGGCGGCGTGATCATGCCGAGCGCGAGATTGACCACCATGATCGTGCCGAAATGCACGGGATCGATGCCGAAATGCTGCGCGACCGGCGCGAGGATCGGCGCGAGCACGATGATCGACGCCGACGTCTCGATGAACATGCCGATGATGAAAAGCGCCGCATTGACGCCGAGCAGGAACAGCGCCGGCGAACGCAGCACGTCGACCAGGAATGCGCCGATTCTCTCCGGTACGCCGGCACGCGTTATCAGGTAGGAGAAAAGCCCCGCGTTGGCGATGATGAACATGATCACCGCCGACGAGATCACCGTCTTGCGCAGCACGCCCGGAAGATCGGCAATCTTCGTTTCGCGGTAGACGCCGACGCCGACGACGAGCGCGTAGAACACGGCGACGACGGAGGCCTCCGTCGGCGTGAATACGCCGCCGTAGATGCCGCCGAGAATGATCACCGGCATTGCGAGCGCGAACGCCGCACGGCGCGTCGCGGCGAGCACCGGAAGCCGGCCCTCGCGGTCGCGCTTGCCGTGGCCGGTCACGCGAGCCCAGACGATGACGAACACCATCAGCGCACCGCCGATCAGGATTCCCGGACCGAAGCCCGAGATGAACAGCTCCCCGATCGACACTTCGGCCGACACACCGTAGAGGATCATCGGAATCGACGGCGGGATGATGACGCCGAGCTCGGCGGAGCTCGCCTGCAGCGCCGCGGCGAAGTTCACCGGATAGCCGTGGCGGATCAGTGCCGGGATCAGGATCGTGCCGATCGCGAATGTCGTCGCAACGCTCGAACCCGACACCGCGGCGAAGATCATGCACGTCAGCACGCAGGTGGCTGCGAGCCCGCCCTGAACGCCACCGACGAGCGACTTCGCGAACTCGACGAGTCGTGCGGAGATTCCGCCTGACTCCATCAGGTTGCCGGCGAGGATGAAGAAGGGAATGGCCGCGAGCGGAAACTTGTTGATCGCGGCGAAGATCTCCTTCACGACGGCGAGCAGGTTCAGGTTCGCCTGCCACGCGCCGACCAGGCTCGCGAGCCCGATCGACACGGCGACCGAGATGCTGAGCGCGAAGCACAGCAGCATCGTCGCGAACATCGCGCCCGGCATCGCGTCCTCGCTACTGCGCTGTCTCGAGCTCGCGGTGGCGCGGATCGAGCAATGCGCCGACGATGCCGAGCACACTGAAGAGCGCGCCGACCGGCACCGCGAGGTACGCCCATGTGATCGAGAACGATTCGAGGCCGCTGATCGTCTGGAAGCGCGCACGCCACGAATAGTCGAAGCCGTAGCGGATCATCACCGCGACGAGCGTGAGCGCGGCGATCGCGATCACGATGTCGAGCGCGCGCTTCAAGACCTTTCCGCCGCTGCGGTAGGCGACGTCGACCGAAACCATCGCGCCTTCGCGGAACGCGGTGGGAACGCCGAGGAACACCATCCAGATCAGCGTGAAGCGGATCAGCACTTCCGACCACTCGGCCGGCTGCTGCAGCACGAAGCGCGCGAGGATCTGGTAGAGGCCGAGCAGCGCCGCTGCGACCAGCATCGCACAAGCGCCGCCGAGCGCGATGCCCGTCGTGCGGCGCTCGAAGGCGAGGAAGTTTTCGCGGATGGGCGGCATGTTCGGGTTGTCATTCCCGCGAAGGCGGGAATCCAGTGTCTTGGGCGAAAGTCACTGGGTCCCCGCCTTCGCGGGGACGACAATCACTTGTAATTGCGGATCCGGTCGATGTTGTCTTGTCCGAACCGCTTCGCGAAGTCGGCATAAGTCGGTGTCAACGCCGACTGGAACTTCGTCTTGTCGACGTTCTCGACGATCGTCATTCCCTTGCTGCGCAGGTCGGCGACCGCCTTGCGCTCGTCGTCGTCGATGCGCGCGCGATTCGCCTTCACCGCTTCCTTCGCCGCGTCGGAGAACGCCTGCTTGTCCGCGGCCGAGAGCTTGTCCCATTGCGCCTTGTTCATCAGGATCAGCGCGGGCGAGTATACGTGGCCGGTCATCGTCATGTACTTCTGCACCTGATCGAGCTTCGCCGCGGTGATGACGGACACCGGGTTCTCCTGGCCGTCGACGGTGCCTTGCTGAAGCGCCGTGAACACCTCGGTGAACGCCATCGGCGTGGGGATGATGCCGAACGCCTTGTACGCCTGCATGTGCACCGGGTTCTCCATCGTGCGCATCTTGAGGCCCTTCAGATCGTCGGGCGTGTTCACCGGCCGCTTGCTGTTGGTCATGTGACGAAAGCCGTTCTCGCCCCATGCGAGCGCTTGTATGCCCTTCGCGGGGAACTTGTTCAGCAGGTCCTGGCCGATCGGGCCGTCGAGCACGGCCCGCGCATGCGCGTAGTCGCGGAACAGGAACGGTATGTCGAGGATCGCGATCTCGGGCACGAAATTCGGCACCGGTCCGGTCGACGTCATCGTCAGATCGAGCGTGCCGAGCTGGATCGCCTCGATCGACTCGCGTTCGGCGCCGAGTGCGCCGGAATAGAAATTCTGGACCTTGTAGCGGCCGCCGGTGCGCGCTTCGACCTCCCGCGCAAAGGCGTCGATCGCGACGCCGTAGTGGGAGTTCTGGCTGATCGAGATGTTCATCTTCAGCGTCGTCTGCGCATCGGCTGGCGCGGCGGGCGCGAGACCGAGTGCCGCACCGCATGCGGCGATGACGAGGAAGAGACGGGAAATCCGCATGAGTTTCTCCGGTTGCAGTGGACGAGGGCCCGCCGTTTTCACGTCCGACGAGCGAAGCGCCGGATTCTAACGGAGTATAGGGTCAGACTCGATACTCGCAGGCCGCCGTCGAGTATCGAGTCTGACCCTATACTCCGTATAATGACCATCCCGATGCGGCGAGGCGAAGCACCCGCCGCGCGAGAGGGGCGTCACCGATGCTCGACCCCATCGTCTACAACCAGTTGGCGGCGATTGTGCCGCCGTCCGCGCTGCTCGCGACCGACGAGGAGACGCGGCCGTACGAGTGCGACGGGCTCACGCTGTATCGCGAGCGGCCCGCCGCAGTCGTGCTGCCCGAGACCGAGGCGCAGGTCGCCGCGGTGCTGTCGCTGTGCCACGCCGCGCGTATACCGGTTGTCGCGCGCGGCGCCGGTACCGGGCTCTCAGGCGGCGCGCTTCCTGACAAGCGAGGGATTCTGCTGTCGCTCGCGAAGTTCAAGCGCATTCTCACGATCGATCCGATCTCGCGCACCGCCGTCGTGCAACCGGGCGTTCGCAACCTCGCGATCACCGAAGCGGCGGCGCCGTACGGGCTGTACTTCGCGCCGGATCCGAGCTCACAGATCGCCTGCACGATTGGCGGCAACGTCGCCGAAAACGCCGGCGGCGTGCATTGCCTCAAATACGGCCTGACCGTCCATAACGTGCGTCGCGTGCGCGGCGTGCTCATCACCGGCGAGATCGTCGAATTCGGCGGCGACTCGCTCGACAGCGCCGGCTACGATCTGCTCGCGCTGATCCACGGCTCCGAGGGCTTGCTCGCCGTCATCACCGAAATCACCGTCAAGCTCACGCCGAAGCCGCTGTTCGCACAGGTCGCGCTCGTGGCGTTCGACGACGTCGCTAAGGCGGGTGTCGCGGTCGGAGCCGTCATCGGCGCAGGCATCGTTCCGGCCGGCCTCGAGATGATGGATCAGCGCGCCACCCGCGCCGTCGAGGACTACGTGCACGCCGGCTATCCGCTCGACGCGCAAGCGATCCTGCTGATCGAGAGCGACGGTACGCCCGAGGAAGTCGCCGCCGACATGGGCGAGATCAAGCGCGTGCTCGCCGAAGCGGGCGCTGCGTCGATCCGCGTGTCGAAGGACGAGACGCAACGGCTGCTTTTCTGGTCGGGCCGAAAGTCGGCTTTCCCCGCTGTCGGACGCATCACGCCCGATTATATTTGCATGGACGGAACCATTCCGCGGCGCGCTTTGCCTCACGTGCTGATCCGCATCGAGGAATTATCGAAGCAGTTCGGCCTGCGGTGTGCGAACGTGTTTCATGCGGGCGACGGCAATCTGCATCCGTTGATCATGTTCGACGCGAACGTCACCGACGAAGCCGAGCGGGCGGAAGCGTTCGGCGCCGCGGTGCTCGAGCTTTGCATCGACGTCGGCGGCACGATCACCGGCGAGCACGGCGTGGGCGTCGAGAAGCTGCGCGCGATGTGCATACAGTTCCGGCCCGGAGAGCTCGAACGCTTTCTTGCGATCAAGGCGGCGTTCGACCCGCACGGGCTGCTGAATCCGGGCAAAGCCGTGCCCACGCTGAGCCGCTGCGCCGAGTTCGGCAAGATGCACGTTCATCGCGGCAAGCTGCCGCATCCCGAGTTGCCGCGTTTCTGACACGAGATTCATCATGAACAGTCCCGCCGATCTTCGAGCTCGTCCCGACGCCGCCACGATTACGCGGTTGACGGGCGAGCTCGCGCAACGTTACGGCAATCGCGCGGTGACCACCGCCGCGATCCGCGACCAGCACGGCCACGGCGAAGGGATGGCCGATTCCGCCCCGCCGGACGTCGTCGTGTTCCCGCATACGAACGACGAAGTCGCCGCGATCGTCGGCCTGTGCAACGCCGCGCACGTGCCGGTGATCGCATTCGGCGTCGGCACATCGCTCGAGGGGCACGTCGCGGCGCTCTACGGCGGTGTCTCGCTCGATCTTTCGCAGATGAACCGTGTGCTCGACGTCAACGCGCAAGACCTCGACTGCCGCGTGCAGGCGGGTGTGACGCGCGAGCAGTTGAACGCGGAGTTGAAAGGCACCGGCCTGTTCTTTCCGATCGACCCGGGCGCCAACGCGACGATCGGCGGCATGGCCGCCACGCGCGCGTCGGGCACGAATGCCGTGCGCTATGGCACGATGCGCGAAAACGTTCTCGGCCTCACCGTAGTCACGCCCGACGGGCGCATCGTCAAGACGGGCGGTCGCGCGCGCAAGTCGAGCGCGGGCTACGACCTGACACGCCTTTTCGTCGGCGCCGAGGGCACGCTCGGCATCATCACCGAGGTGCAGCTTCGGCTCTACGGCGTGCCCGAGGCGATCGCGGCGGCCGTCTGCCAGTTCCCCGATCTCGAAAGCGCCGTGAACACGGTGATCCTCGCGATGCAGCACGGCATTCCGGTCGCACGCATCGAATTACTCGACGACGTGCAGATGCGCGCCTGCATCCGATATTCGAAGCTCGAAGGCTTCGCCGAGAAGCCGACGCTGTTCTTCGAGTTCCACGGCAGCGAAGCGAGCGTCGCCGAGCAGGCGGAAATGATGCAGCAGATCACCGCCGATCACGACGGCAGCGCGTTCGAGTGGGCGACGAGGCCCGAAGATCGATCGCGGCTATGGAAGGCGCGGCACAACGCGTACTACGCGGCGATGGCGCTGCAACCCGGTACTCAAGGCTTCGCGACCGATGCCTGCGTGCCGATCTCGCGGCTTGCCGATTGCGTGCTCGAGACCAAGGCCGACGTCGAGGCGAGCGGCCTTCTTGCGCCCATTGTCGGCCATGTCGGTGACGGCAACTTCCATCTCGTCGTGCTGTTCGATCCGAACGATGCGTCGCAGCGCGCGAAAGCCGAGCATCTCGCCAAACGCGTGAGCCTGCGCGCGATCGCGATGGGCGGCACCTGCACCGGCGAGCACGGCATCGGGATCCACAAGCTCGAAGCGCTCGTCGTCGAGGCGGGCGAGTCGATCGATCTGATGCGCTCGATCAAGCGCGCGCTCGATCCGCACAACATCATGAATCCCGGCAAGACCGTTCCACTCTGACCATGTACAAGCTCTACATCGGCAACAAGAACTATTCGTCGTGGTCGCTGCGAGGCTGGCTCGTGACGAAGCTCTCGGGCGCTGCGTTCGAGGAGGTGATGGTCGGACTGACCGGCACGTACAACCCGGCCAATCGGCGCTTCTCGCCGTCGGCGCGCGTCCCGACGCTGCACGACGGTGATCTGGTCGTTTGGGATTCGCTCGCGATCGCCGAATACCTCGCCGAGCGTCATCCCGGCATGTGGCCTGCAGACCCGATCGCCCGTGCGTGGGCGCGTTCGGTGTGCGCGGAGATGCACTCGGGCTTCTCGGCGTTGCGCAACGAGATGACGATGTGCATACGCGAGCGCATCGACGTGCGGCCGTGGTCGAAGGAGCTCGCCGGCGACATCGATCGCGTCATCGAGATCTGGAACGAGGGCCGCCGCCGCTTCGGCCGCGGCGGAACGTTGCTCTGCGGCGCCCTCTCGATTGCGGACGCGTTCTACGTGCCGGTCGCTTTCCGATTCCGGACTTACGGCGTCGCGCCCGAAGCTGCGGCGGGCGAATATCTCGCCGCGCTGCTTGCGCATCCGCTCGTGCGAGAGTGGGAGCAGGCGGCGCTCGCCGAGAAAACGATCGTCGAGCTCGACGAGCCGCGCATCATCTATCGCGACAAGCTCGCAGCGCTCGGCCGCCTGTAGATGGGAGATGCGCTGATCGGGCAATGGCAGGCGCGCATCCGCGCGGCGGTTGCCGCACGCGCATCGCTGCGATTGCGCGGCGGCGGCACGAAGGATTTCTACGGACAGGCGTTGCAAGGCGACGTTCTCGACACCGGTGGTTACGCCGGCATCGTCGATTACGATCCGACGGAGCTCGTGCTCACGGCGCGCGCCGGTACACCACTGGCCGATATCGAAGCGGCGATGCGCGACGCCGGGCAGATGCTCGCGTTCGAGCCACCGCACTTCGGCGAGCGCGCCACATTGGGCGGCTGCATCGCCGTCGGATTGTCCGGACCGCGGCGACCCTTCGCCGGCGCGGTCCGCGACGTCATGCTCGGCGTACGTATGCTCGACGGCAAGGGCGACGATCTGTCGTTCGGCGGCCGTGTGATGAAGAACGTCGCCGGCTTCGACGTCGCGCGGTTGATGACCGGCGCTCTCGGCACGCTCGGGCTTCTGCTTGAGATTTCGCTGAAGTGCGTGCCGCGTCCGAAGAGCGAGGCGAGCCGCGTGTTCGAATGCTCGGCCGACGAGGCGATACGCTGCGCGAACGAATGGGGCGGCAAGCCGCTGCCGCTGTCGGCCACGTGCTATCACGCAGGCAAGCTCGCGATTCGACTCTCGGGCGCTGCGCCTGCCGTCGAAGCCGCGCAACACAAGCTCGGCGGCGGCGTCCTCGCCGATGGCGACGCATTCTGGCGCAGCGTGCGCGAGCAGACGCATCCGTACTTCGCATCTGCGCTTGCGGGCACGACGCCGTTGTGGCGCCTCTCCGTCAAGCCGACGGCGCCGTACGCCGATCTCGGCGGGGATCAGCTGGTCGAGTGGGGCGGCGCGTTGCGCTGGCTCGTGGCCGGAGAGAGAACCGATGCGGTGCGCGTGCGCGCATGGGCGCAGGCGAGCGGCGGGCACGCGACGCTGTTCCGCTCGCCGGACAAGACGGCCGGCGCGTTTCATCCGCTGCCCGACACGCTGCTTGCGCTCCATCGCCGGCTCAAGATGACATTCGATCCGGCCGGTGTGTTCAATCCGGGCCGGATCTACGCTGAAACCTAGGACCCCGTGCAGACTGCGCTCGCCGATTTCATCCGCGACACGCCCGACGGCCGCGAAGCCGACGCGATCCTGCGCGCGTGCGTTCATTGCGGGTTTTGCACGGCGACGTGCCCGACCTATCAACTGACCGGCGACGAGCTCGACGGCCCGCGCGGACGCATCTACCTGATGAAGCAGGTGCTCGAAGGCGGCGACGTCACCGCTGTCACGCAGCTGCATCTGGACCGCTGCCTCACCTGTCGCTCGTGCGAGACGACGTGTCCGTCGGGCGTCAAATACGGCCGGCTGCTCGACATCGGGCGGCGTGTCGTCGACGAGCGCGTCGAGCGTCCGGCTGCCGAGCAGGCGAAACGCTGGGCGCTGCGCCGGGTGTTGCTCGCGAAGCCGCTGTTCGGAACCGCGATGGTGATCGGCCGGATGATGAAGCCGTTCCTGCCGCGTCCGCTCGCGAAACAGGTGTTGGAATCGAGCGGATCGTCGACATGGCCGGCCCCGCGACACGCGCGCAAGATGATCGTGCTCGAAGGCTGCGTGCAGGGCAGTCTTGCGCCGTCGATCGACGCCGCGATGGCGCGCGTGCTCGACCGCGTCGGTGTGTCGCTGATTCGCGCCGGCGGCGGCTGTTGCGGCGCGATGTCGCATCATCTGAACGACGCGTTCGAGGCGACCGCACTGATGAAGCGCAACATCGACGCGTGGTGGCCACACATCGAGCGGGGCGCCGAGGCGATCGTCGTCACCTCGAGCGGCTGCGGCGTCATGGTGAAGGAATACGGCCACATGCTGCGGCTCGACCCGGCATACGCGGCGAAAGCGAAGAAGATCTCCGAGCTCTTCCGCGACACCGTCGAAGTCGTCGCGTCCGAATGGCCGCGGATCGCGCCGAAAGTCGCGATGGATCTCGGCGCGCAGAAAGTGGCGTTCCAGTCGCCGTGCTCGCTGCAGCACGGCTTGCGGCTCAAGGGCCGCGTCGAGGAGATCCTGCACGCGCTCGGCCTGGAGCTCACGCCGGTTGCCGATGCGCATTTGTGCTGCGGCTCGGCGGGCACGTATTCGATTCTGCAGCCCGAATTCTCCGCGCAGCTGAAGGCGAACAAGCTCGCGGCGTTGCATGCGGGAAAGCCCGATGTGATCGCTACCGCGAACATCGGCTGTCTTGCCCATCTTGCGAACGGCGCGAAGCGCCCGGTCAAGCACTGGATCGAGCTTCTCGACGCGCGCATGGTCGGCGGCGCGCGCACATCGCTTTGACGAGCTCGCGTTGGCGCTCGATAACGAACACCCCGATCGATCGCGCGCACGTTCGCGTTACCGCCATTTCGTCGCGATCCCCACGCGGTGGATGGACAACGACAGCTACGGCCACGTCAACAACGTCACGTTCTACTCGTATTTCGATACCGCGGTGAACGAGCATCTGATTCGCGCGGGCGGTCTGGACATCCGTGACGGCGCCCAGGTTGGCGTCGTCGTCGAAACGATGTGCCGTTTCCACCGCTCGCTGAGCTTTCCCGACGTCGTCGACGCCGGGCTGGTTGTGACGAGGCTCGGCCGCACGTCGGTGCGCTACGAGATCGGCCTCTTCCGCCACGGCGACGACGACGCGGCGGCGAGCGGTCACTTCGTCCACGTCTGGGTCGATCGCGCTTCGCAACGCCCGGTGCCGATCCCGCCGTCGATTCGCACCGCGCTCGAGCCGCTGGTGGAGTCCGCGTGAACATCACCTCATGTCATTCCGAGGCCGTCAGGCCGAGGAATCTGCTGTTGAGTTGCACGTGAAAAGCAGATCCCTCGCTGATGCTCGGGCTGACATCGAGCTTCGCTGCGCGCCGATGAGCGCGGCGACGCGTGGCGCCGCGTTCGAGCTGCTGTCGGAATTCCTGCTCGGCGATGGCCACTACCTCGCCTCCCGCGCCGCGTACGGTGACGGCGGCGGTGACGCGCTCGGTCGCGCGCTCGAGCTCTTTCTGCAACGGCCCGAAGTCGGGTTCGTCTGGCTCGCGACGAGCGACGGCGCCGGCGCGGTAGGCGCCTGCGTGGTGTGCTACGCGATCTCGACGTCGCGCGGCTCGCTCGTCGCGAAGCTCGACGATGTCGTCGTGCGCAGCGGCTGGCAGAGCCGCGGGATCGGCGCGGCGATGCTCGAGGCGCTCGCGGCGTATTTGCGCACGCAGGGCGTCACCAGGATCGACAGCGCGTGCCATCGCGACAATGCGGGCGCGTGGCGCTTCTACGAGCGCCTCGGGTTCAAGCCGCTCGACGAGGAGCGCATCGCATGGCTGATCGCTTGAGCGTGATGAAACGATGAGCGAGCGCGCACGGCTCTTTGCGCTGATTCCTGCTGCCGGCGGCGGCAGCCGATTCGGCGCCGACGAGCCGAAGCAATATGCGATGCTGATGGCGCGGCCGGTGATCGCGCGGACGATCGAGCGGCTCGCGTCCGCGCTCGACTTCGCGCGCATCGTCGTCGCGCTCGCGCCCGACGATACGCGATTCGACGCGATGGCGCTGCCGCGCGTCGCCGTTCACGCGCTGCGCTGCGGGGGGGCGACGCGCGCGGAGACGGTGCGCAACGCCCTCGCGAATTTGCATCCGCTCTGCCACGCCGACGATTGGGTGCTCGTCCACGACGCCGCGCGCCCGTGCGTGCCGGTCGAAGCGCTGAAGCGTCTTGCGACGGAGCTCGCCGACGATCCTGTCGGTGGCCTGCTCGCGATTCCGATCATCGATACGGTCAAGCGCGAGGACAGCACGACGCATCCACGCGTGCTCGCGACCGAGCCACGCGACGGACTGTGGCAGGCGCAGACGCCGCAGATGTTCCGTTACGGCGTGCTCGTCGATGCGCTGTCGCGCGAAGGCGCGCTCGCCGCGACCGATGAAGCGCAAGCGGTGGAGGCGACCGGCGCGCGGCCGCGGCTCGTGCTCGGAAGCTCGCGCAACGTCAAGATCACTTATCCGCCGGACCTCGCGCTCGCGGCTGCGATCCTCGCGGCGCAGGAGCACGGCGGATGAGCGTTCGCATCGGCAGCGGCTTCGACGTCCATGCGCTCGTCGCCGGGCGACCGCTTGTCATCGGCGGCGTGACGATTCCGTTCGATCGCGGTCTCGAGGGCCATTCCGACGCCGACGTGCTGTTGCATGCGATCGCCGACGCGCTGCTCGGTGCGCTCGCGCTCGGCGATCTCGGACGCCATTTCCCCGACACCGAGCCGAAGTGGAAGGATGCCGACAGCCGCGCGCTGTTGCGCTACGTGGCAGGCCTCGTGTTCGCGCAGCGCTACGCGATCGGCAACATCGATGCGACGGTGATTGCGCAGAAGCCGAAGATCGCGCCGCACATCGCGGCCATGCGCGCGAACATCGCGGCCGATCTCGACTGCGACGAAGGCCGCGTCAGCGTCAAGGCGACAACGACCGAGCGTCTGGGTTTCACCGGGCGAGGCGAGGGCATCGGGGCGATGGCAACGGTGCTGGTCATTCGCGAACGGATCACGAAAGAGTGAGGGGACAGCGGCGCCGGCGTTCGAAAAGCGCCATTCACTCGTGCGCATCAAGCTCGACTACCCCGCGGACCGGCAAGCGCGGCTATTCCGCTCACGCTTCGAACGCGAGCGAACGCAAGCCTAGGCCGACGTGGGCAGTGCGACTCGCGCGATCGTTCCACCACCCTCGCGCGGCAGCAGATCGAAGCGACCTTCGTGCATGCGTGCGATGCGATCGACGATCGCGAGGCCGAGACCTGCGCCGGCGACGCCGGCCTGGTTCGTGCGCGAGAACGACGCGCGGGTGAACGGCTGCTTCAGCCGCTCGATGTCGGCCGCCGGAATGCCGGGTCCGCGATCGGCGACGTCGACGACGAAGCGATCGCCGTCCGTATAGGTCGTGACGTCGACCGGCGGCGCGCCGTACGCGAGCGCGTTGTCGATCAGGTTCGAGACGAGCCGCGAGAACGCCGTCGGCTTCAGCGGTATCTCGCCCGCCGCTTTCGCGACGAAGCGCACGTCGCGTCCCGACTTCGCGTAACGATCGACGCATTGCGCGACGAGCATGTTCGGGTCGCGTCGCTCTCTCGCCGCTTCGTGGTCGCTGCGCGCGAAATCGAGGAACTGGCCGATGATGCGGTCCATCTCCTCGATGTCGGCGACCATGCCGGCGCGCGTTGCCTCGTCCTGGTCGCGCATCTCGACGCCGAGTCGCAGCCGCGCGAGTGGCGTGCGCAGATCATGCGACACGCCCGCCAGCAGCAGCGCGCGATCCTGCTCGAGTTGGCGAAGGCTCGCCGTCATCCGGTTGAAGCCGCGATTGAGGTTCGCGATTTCCGAGGGACCACTCTCCGGGAGCGGCGGCGGCATCTCGCCGCGCCCGACCCTTTCGGCGGCCGAAGACAGCTCGCGCAGCGGCCGCGCGAGATAGCGCGCGAACAGGAACGCTGCGGCGAGCAGCACGGCGGCGAGCGTCGCGCTCCAGACGATCGCGCGCGACGGTTCATCCTCGCCCGGCCTCGGCAGTGGAACGCCGATCCAGTAGCCGTCGCCGTGCGCTTCGACACGCACCAGCAGCAGGCCGCGCCCCGGCGCGAATCGCAGCTCGGTTCCCGGGCCCAGCCGCTCGCGCAGCCGTTGCTCGAGCTCCTGCATCCGCGGCGGCAGCGGCAGGCCGGCGCCGATCATCCGGCGCTCGCTCTCCGGCACGATGCGCACGCCGTATTCGCGCGAGATCCGCCCGATCGCTTCGCGCCGCTCGCTCGGATCGGCGGCCTCGAGCGCCGCACGCACCGCCTGCAATTGCACGATCTTGGTTTCGCCGAACTGGCGCGCGAGCAGCGCCGCGCGATCCTGGCGGAAAAAGAGGATCGTCGCGGCAAGCGCAAGCGCGACGACGACGAGCAACAGCAGTGCGAGCCGCACGAACAGCGAGCGCGGCCACAGGCGAACGTTCATCACGGCTCGACGCCGGCGGTCTCGTCGCCCGGCACGAACACGTAGCCGAAGCCCCAGACGGTCTGGATATAGCGCGGATTGGCCGGGTCGGGCTCGATCAGCTTGCGCAGCCGCGACACCTGCACATCGATCGCACGGTCGAACACGTCGTGGTCGCGACCGCGCGCGAGCAGCATCAATTTCTCGCGCGCGAGCGGCTGCCGCGGATGCTGGACGAACACTTTCACCAGCGAAAACTCGCCGGTGGTGAGATGGATCGTCTGCTCGCTGTCGGACAGCGTGCGGGCGGCGAGATCGAGCGTGAAGCGGCCGAACGCTACTCGGCCCTCGGCAGCGGGCGCACCGGGCGCATGATGCTCGCTCTGACGACGCAGCACGGCGTTGATGCGCGCGACGAGCTCGCGCGGATTGAAGGGCTTCGGCAGGTAATCGTCGGCGCCCATCTCGAGACCGACGATGCGGTCGACGTCCTCGCCCTTGGCGGTCAGCATGATGATCGGCACCGATTCGCCGGCGCCGCGCAGCCGCCGGCACACGGCGAGGCCGTCCTCGCCGGGCAGCATCAGGTCGAGCACGAGCAGGTGCGGCGGATCGCGCTGCAGCTTCTTGTCGAGGTCGCGCGCGTCGGAAAGCGTCGCGACCTGGAAGCCCTGCTCGCCGAGATAACGCGACAGAAGGTCGCGCAATCGCACGTCGTCATCGACGACGAGGATCTTCGGCGGTGCGTTCTTCGCAGGCATGCGTCAATTAGACGACGGCGGGGTTCGCGGATCGCGACGTCGAATGTAACGAATTGTAACGTCCGCGGCCGGCGGCAACCTCCGGTTGCAATCGAGGTTCACGATTGCGGAACGCGGCGCGACAATGGTGCCCTAAGCCGATGGAAGCCGCGCGAGTGCCGAAGCGGCGCCGAAGCGGATCATCAACCCGCGCCGTACCGTCAGTACGAACGGCGGCCAACCGAAAGGAAGTCGAACATGGCAGAAGGTACGAACTCGAACGCCCCGCGCAGTGAGCGGCGGATGCGGATCGCCGCTGTCGCGGCCGCAGCGCTTGCGCTCGCGCTCGGCGGCGCCGCGATGGCGCAGCCCGGGCCGATGGGGCATCACGGTCCCGGCATGGGAGCGGGCCCCGACATGTTGCCGCAACTGATCGCGCACGCGAAGGACAAGCTCAACCTCAACACGTCGCAACAGACGCAGTTCGACGCCGTGGTTGCGCAAAGCAAAGCCGCGATGCAGACCGGTCGCGGCAACCTGCAACGCGTGAAGGACGCGCTTGCTGGGGAGATCGCGAAGACCGAGCCCAACCTCGCGGCCGTCGCCGCAGTCGCCGACGACGTGCAGGCGCAGAACCAGGCGCTGCGCCGTCAGGTCCGCGACCAGTGGCTCGCGCTGTACAACACGTTCTCGCCTGAACAGAAGGCGGTGGTGAAGCAGATGATCCAGAACCGCATGGCGCGAGCGGAGAAGTTCCGCGAGAAGATGCGCGAGCACATGCTCGAGCGGCAGGGCAACGGCTGAGACGGTCAGCGAACTGTTCGAACGGCGCGCCTCGAGTGCGCCGTCTTTTTGGCTCGCGTCAAATGCAGCCGGCCGTGGCGCGCCCGAGCGCCCGCTCCGCTGCGCGGCGCAACGCCGCGGCGACGACCGGTTTCGCGAGCAAGGTGACGCCTGCTGCCGCGACCTCCGAACGCGCCGCTTCGCTCGTGTCGCCCGACACGATCAGCGCTGCGACGTCGGTGCTGAAATGCCCGCGCAGCGACGCGATCGCGCCGACGCCGGACGCGCCGCCGGCAAGCCGCAAGTCGGCGACGACGAGATCCGGCGCGCCGGCCCGAGTGCCGAGCGCCGCGATTGCACTCGGGGCATCGCCGGCGCCGGTCACGCGGGCGCCCCACGCGGTGAAGAGCGCGCGCATCGCGGCGACGACCGCCGGGTCGTCATCGACGACGAGCACGTGCTTCGCATCGAAAGGCGCGGCGCAGATGGCGGCGTTCGTGACGCCCGTGCCTTCCACACGCGCACGCCGGGCGGCGCTGCGCGGCACGGTCAGCGAGAAACGCGATCCGCGCCCCGGCACTGACGCGAGCTCGAGCGGATGATCGAGCAGTCGCGCGAGCCGGCGAACGATCGCGAGCCCGAGGCCCATGCCGCGCGAGCGCGCGTCGCTGCGCGGGTTGCGTCCGAGCTGCACGAACTCCTCGAACACGCGCTCGCGATCGGCGACTGCGATGCCCACACCGGAGTCGACGACGTCGATGCGCAGCGCACCGGGGCGACGTCGCACGCCGACGACCACGCCGCCCGCCTCGGTGTAGCGAAGCGCGTTCGCGATCAGGTTACGCAGGATCCGCTCGAGCAGTACGGGATCGCTGTGAGCGGCGAGCCGTGTCGGCACGACGGCGAGCGCAAGCGCGCGGGCGGCGGCGAGCGGTGCGAAGTCGGCGCGCAGCCGCTCGAACAATGACGCGAGCGGCACCGCGCAGCGCTCGGGCGTCAACGCGCCCGCGTCGAGCCGCGACAGATCGAGCAATTGCGCGAACAACGCCTCGAGCGCTTCGACCGATGCGTTGAGGCTGCCGACCAGCGGCTGCACATCCGGATCGCGCGCACGCGTCGTCAGCGCCGCGGCGAAAAGGCCGAGCGCGTGCAGCGGCTGCCGCAGATCGTGGCTCGCGGCGGCCAGGAACTGGCTTTTCGCGCGATTGGCCGCCTCGGCCGCGCTGCGCGCGCTTTCGGCTTCGCGCGTACGCACGGTGAGCTCGCCGATCAGATCGACGTTCTCGTAGCGCATCGCGAGCGACCCGGTCAGTACGTCGTTCAGGTGATGGCCGAACGCGAGCACGAAAGCGAGCACGACGACCATGACGAGCGCGGTGAACAGATGGACGCTTCCGCCTTCGAGCGCGACGCGCACGATCAGCGGCAAGAGCGCCGGCAGCACGAAGCCGTAGAACGACGCCTTGTAGACCGCGGTCAGGTTCAGGCCGGCGAGCGCGACGCCGAAGAGACACACGATGACGAGCGCCTGCTGTGCCGGCGCCGCCGGAAAGAAGACGACGCCTGCTGCGCCCCATAGTGCGCCCGCGATCGTCGAGCCGATCGACCAGCGCCATCCCCAGCGCGGCGCGGCCGCGACGTCCGGTTTCGCCCGCGCGTAGGCGCGTGCGAGCAGGCCGCGCCACGCCTGGTTCGCGACGATCGCCGCGATCCATAGTGCCATCTGGGCAATCGCAACCTCGTCCCAAAGCACGAGGCACAACAGCGCCGCGCCCAGCGCCATCGACAATGTCGTCCGATGCCACTGCCGGTACAGCGTGCCGACGAGATCGGCGCGCGCTCGCGCGACGAGCGCGTCAGCGGGTGCGGAAGCTTCCATCGCGATGCGGTGCGCCCCGTCGCCGCGACGACTGCGCGCGCAAGAGGGCTCTAGCGGCGCGCGACGACGAGCGACTCGACGTTGATGCCGCGGCGCGCGAGCTCGGCGACCGCCTGCGTGCGCGTGCGTACGTGGAGCGTGCGCAGGATCGCGCTCACGTGGACCTTGACGGTTCCTTCGGACAGGCGCAGATCGCGACAGATCAGCTTGTTCGGCTTGCCTTGAACGAGAAGCCGCAGCACGTCCGACTGTCGCGCGGTCAGCCCGAGGTCGGACGACGCGATGTGAACACCGTCGCGTTCGGGCTCGAACGACACATCGTCGGTGCGGTACGTCTCGCCGTCGAACACGCGCGCGAGCGCGGCGAGCAGCGCGTGCGGACTCGCGGTCTTTGCGATGAATCCGCGCGCGCCGGCAGCCAGCGCGGCGCTGACGGTGGCGTCGTCGTGCGTGGCGGACAGCACGACGATCGGCACGCCGGGATAATCGAGAATGAGATCGGCGAGGAAATCGAGGCCGCGCGTTCCCGGCAGCGCGAGGTCCAGCAGAACGAGCGCGACGTCGGGCTCGTCATCGAGAATCGCGACCGCTTCGGCGGCGTCGATCGCCGAGCGCACCTCGGCGCCTGCATCGAGCTGCGGCAGCAGTTGCGCGAGCGCGTCGAGCACGAGCGGATGGTCGTCGACGACGAGGATCTTCATGGCGCCTCCCGGGTGGCGGTGCACGCCCGTGTTGCATCGAGCGAGGCATGCGATCGTTGTAAGGCGCAACACTAGTCCGCGACGCTTCGCGGCGCACCTGTCAGAAGCGGCAGGATTTGGCGCTCGCGTGTCGGTCGTTCGGATGATGGTACGGCCGTGGTGGATCAGGCACGCTCGTCGGCTTGCTTCGTTGACCGTCGCCGCGGGGTGGACTAGACTTAGCTAAGCCGAAGACCGGGGAGCCCTACGGTAATGAACGACACGTTCAACATCCACGACGCGAAGACTCAATTGTCCAAGCTGGTCGAGCGTGCCGCCGCGGGGAACGAAATCGTCATCGCCAAGGCAGGCACGCCGGTGGCACGGCTGGTGCCGCTCGCGTCCGCAGGTCGCAAGCGAAAGCTCGGCTTGCTCAGGGGTCGAATAAAAGTGCCGGACGATTTCGACGCGCCGCTTCCCGCCAAGATCAACGCCGCTTTCGAAGGGCGCTGATGCGCTTGCTGCTCGACACCCACATCCTCTTGTGGGCGCTCGGCGAGCCCGCGAGACTGCCGCCGGTCGCGCGACAAGCCATCGTCGATACCGCTAACGTCGTCCTGTTCTCGGCAGCGAGCATCTGGGAAATCGCGATCAAGTCCCAACTGGGCCGCGCCGGTTTCGATGCGAGTCCCGAGGAAATCGCTCGCGCTGCCGTGGACAGCGGCTTCGAGGAACTGCCGGTGCGAGCCGGCCATGCTGCGTTGACGGCGACGCTTGCTGCACATCACCGCGATCCGTTCGACCGGCTGCTCGTTGCGCAGGCGCTGGCCGAGCCGGCGCGCCTACTGACGGTCGACGCGGCATTGCGTCCTTACTCCGAGTTGGTCGTCGTTCTCTGAAGCGGGCTCGATCGTCGCAGCCGCCGGAGGTCGCCCCGGCATCTCCTTCGGCACCGGTCACCGAGGAGCACGATCCATGGCGGCCGCCGGGCGCGCCGGAACGCGGCTACCCGCTTTTTGCGAGCGCCGCCCGCTGCTCGGCCAACTCCTGGCGCAGCGAGCGAAGGCGCGTTTCGACCACCGATGCCTGGTAGAAGTCGCCGTCGTTCGATTTGCTCGCGAGCTCGAACTGCACGACCGCGCCGCGCAGATCTCCCTGCCACGCGTAGAACTCGCCCTGATGGCGGTGCTGCTGCATCTTCCCGCCGAGCTCCGCGTACGCTTGCGCGGCGATCCGGTGCAGCGGCCCGTTGGCGGGAAAGCGAGCGAGCTCGCGCTCGAGGAACACGGCCGCGTCACGGGCGCGGTGCGCCTTCAGCAGCGCGTCGGGATAGTCGTAGACGAGCTGCATCTTGTTCGGATAGCGGGCGAGCGCCGACTCGAAGCGCGCGATCGCCGCGGGCAGATCGCCCGAATCCATGAACACGTGGCCGGCAATTGCATCGATCATCGGATGCGACGGCGCGATCTTCTCGAGTCGCGCGAGCTCCGTCTTCGCTCGCGCGTAGCTTTTCGCGCGCAGCAACGACGCGACGAGGCCATAGCGCGTCGCGACCTCGTTGTTGAACTTGCGCTCGGCGATCGCATCGTCGAAGAACGCCACCGCTTCGCGGTCGCTTCCCGTGTAGCTCTTCAGCAGCGCGCGCACCATCTGGAAGTCGAGCGAGTCGGGGATCTGCCGATAGGGAATGCTCGCCGCGCGCGCCTCGGCTTCGGCGATGCGCTCGTAGGTGACCGGGTGCGTGCGCAGGTACGAAGGCGTCGAGCCGTCGGCGAACTGGCTCGCCTTCTGCAGCCGCTTCATCATCGTCGCCATCGCCGTGACGTCGTAGCCGGCGGCGTTCAATCGCTGGAACCCGATGCGATCCGCCTCGTATTCGTTCTCGCGCGTGAAGTTGAGCTGGTTCTGGATCGCGAGCGCCTGAGCGGAAGCGATCGCCGCCTGCGCCATGTCGCCGGAAGACGATGATTTCGACTTCGCGGAGGCGAGCGCCACCGCGAGCGCGGCGAGCGACAGCAGCATCGAGCGCTGCGTCTTCGCCGCCATCCGCGTCATGTGATGCTGCGTGACGTGCGAGATTTCGTGCGCGAGCACTCCGGCGAGCTCGGACTCGGTCTGCGTCATCAGGATCAGGCCGGTATGCACGCCGACGAAACCGCCGGGCAGCGCGAACGCATTGACCGAGGGATCGCCGATCGCGAAAAATTCGAAATCCTGGCGGCCGTCCACACCGACGGCGACCAGCCGGTGCCCGATCTCGTTCAGGTAATCGTTGACTTCGGGATCGTCGAGATATGCGCCGGCCGCGCGGATCTGGCGCACGACACCTTCGCCGAGCTTGCGCTCCGCGGAGGGGGTGAGCATCGACTGCGATTCATCACCGAGGTCGGGCAGCGACTGCGCGGGCAGCGACTGCGCGGCCGCGACCGGAATGCCGACGGGCGCGAGCGGCTGCGTCGCCATCGCGAGCGCAAGAAGCGCAGCCAGCGGACGGCGGCGAACGGTACGCGCGAGACATTTCAGTGGCATGGTCGCAGGAGCGGCGGACAAAGACGTGATGCTAAGATGGTCGGCCCAATACGAAGTTCAAGCCACAATCATGCCCGAGGAGCGTCGTCGTGGCGCGCGGCGATAACAAGCAAGGCGCATCGGCATCGGAGTCTCCGCGTGCATCGAGGCGAGCGCACGCACCCGCGAGGGAGAAAGCGGCGTCGTCGGCGAAACAATCCCCGACTCCGCATTTTACGCATTTCGACGCCGCCGGGCAGGCGCACATGGTCGACGTCGGAGGCAAGGGTGTAACCAGACGTTTCGCCCGCGCCGGAGGACGCATCGTGATGCAGCCGGCCACGCTCGCGCTGATCCGATCGGGCTCGGCGCGCAAGGGCGACGTGCTCGGCGTCGCGCGCATCGCGGCGATCCAGGCAGCCAAGCGCACGGCCGACCTGATTCCGCTGTGCCATGCGTTGCCGCTGACGCGCGTCGCCGTCGACTTCACGCTCGACGACGCGAACGGCGCCGTGGCGATCGAAGTGACCGCCGAGACACGCGACCGAACGGGCGTCGAAATGGAGGCGCTCACCGCGGCGGCCATCGGGTTGCTGACGATCTACGACATGTGCAAGGCCGCCGATCGCGGCATGCGCATCGAAGGTGTGCGCCTGCTCGAGAAGGCCGGCGGGCGATCGGGACATTTCAGCGCGCCGTGACAGGCGCCGAACGGGTTGCGACCGACCGTCGCGGTCCGGTGGTCAGACCACTTGACCAGTTGCGGCGTCGGCACTACGATGCGCGGGCCAGATGTCATTCCGAGGAGCGCAGCGACGAGGAATCTGCTGTCGTCTGGCAAAGCAGATCCCTCGCCGCGCTCGGGATGACGAGACACGGAGGACACCGATGCCGCTCGTCGCGGTCGAGCCGCGCCGGCTGTACCGGCAGATCGCCGACCAGCTCGCGACGTTGATCGCCGCCGGCGAATTCCCGCCGGGTTCGCGGCTGCCGCCCGAGCGCGAGCTCGCCGAAAAGCTCGGCGTGTCACGCGCGTCGGTGCGCGAGGCGGTGATCTGCCTCGAGCTCGGCGGCGCGGTCGAGGTGCGCGTGGGCACCGGCATTTTCGTTTGCGACGCGAGGGCGGCGCGAGCCGGCGCGGCGTACGGCACGAGAATCGTCAACGACGCGCCGGGGCCATTCGAGCTTCTCGCCGCGCGCGCGCTGATCGAGGGCGAGATCGCCGCGATCGCCGCGCGCAGCATCCGGGCGCCGCGGCTCGCCGCGCTTCGCGAGACGATCACCCGGATGCGCGCGCATGGCGACGATGCGATCGAGCGCGATGCCGCCGACCGAGCATTCCACCTGACGATCGCCGAGGCGACCGGCAACGGCGCGCTCGTGCTTTCGGTCGCCACATTGTGGGACCTTCGGCACGGCGCGCTGTGGGCGGCCACCGAGCAGCATTTCCACACGCGCGCGCTTCGCGCGAAGACACTCGCCGACCACGAAGCAATCGCCGATGCGCTCGCCGCGCGCGATGCGAACGCCGCTCGCCTCGCGATGCGCCGCCATCTGTCGCGCGTGGCACGCGAATTCCAGCGCCGCATCGACGCCGAGCCACCCGCCGGCGCGCGGCCGGCGCGCAAGCGCGTGCGCTCGGGCACGGCGCGCGCTGCCGTTTCCGAGCTAAAGTGATGCACAAGCGGGTGCCTTCGTCGACGTCCGGCGCCCGGATGAAAACCGCCGCGAGGCGCGAGCCGTTCGAGTAACGCCAACAAAGGAGGAAACGATGAAAGCACCGTACGAAAGCCGTGTGCGCCGCAACGTCCTGCGCTCGGCCGTCGCCGCCGCAGCGCTTCTCGCGATGGCGCCGTTGCCGGCCGTGTTCGCGCAAGTGCCGCCAATGCCGAAGAGCCCGGTGACGCTCAACATCAGCGATCCGGCTGGCGATCTCGCGTTGACGCAGGCGGCAATCGACGAGTACCAGAAGAAGCATCCGGAATTCCTCGCCAAGATAAACATCGTCAGGGCGACTGCGCCGGAGCTGCCCGGCAAGCTGAAAGCGATGCAGGGCGCCGGTCGAAGCGACATCGATCTCGTGCTGACCGGAACCGACTTTCTCGCCGCAGGCATCGAGCAGGGGCTGTTGATCAAGCTGCTTCCCGATTACGGGCCGAAGTTCCCGAACCTGACTCAAAACTATCAACCGGCCGCTGCCAAGATGCAGGATCTCGCCCAGGGCTACGGCGTCGTTGTCACGTTCATGCCGGCGGGGCCGCTTCTCGAGTACAACCCGGCGAAGGTGAAGCAGGCGCCGACGACACCGCAGGAGCTCCTCGCGTGGTGCAAGGCGAACCCGAACCGTCTGATCTACGCGCGGCCCGCGAACTCCGGACCGGGTCGCACGTTCATCATGGGGCTGCCGTACGTTCTCGGCGACAAGGACCCGAAGGATCCGGTGAAGGGTTGGGACAAGACGTGGGCGTACCTGAAGGATCTCGACTCCTGCATCGAGTACTACCCGACGGGCACGGGCGCGGTGATGAAGGAGCTGGGCGAAGGCTCGCGCGACATGACGGTGACGATGACAGGATGGGATCTCAATCCGCGCATTCTCGGCATCGTGCCAAAGGAATTCAAGGTCGCGCCGTTCAAGGGCATGACGTGGGTGAATGACGCACACTACATGGTGATCCCGAAGGGCGTGGCGCCGGAGAAGGTCGCCGTTGTGCTCGACCTGATGGCGTATTTGCTGACGCCCGAGGCGCAGGCGTACACGTACGACAAGGGCTATTTCTATCCGGGTCCGGCGGTGAAGAACGTGTCGCTGTCGATGGCACCGAAGGAGAGCCAGGACGCGATCAAGGAATACGGGCGCCCCGAATACGACAAGTGGCTCACCGAGTTCCCGCACACGCAGTCGCTGCCGCCGGCGGCGCAGGTCGAGGCATTCCGCATCTGGGACCAGCAGGTGGGCGCGAAGATCAAGAAGTGACGTTGAGGCTCAACATCGGATTCCTCGCCCGTAACGGCATCGGCCTCGGAATGACACGCGCACGTGTGGGTGTCATCCCGAGCGCAGCGAGGGATCTGCTGTTCTTGCAGCGCACATGAAACACGACTTTTCCGAGCTCAAGCTGGACGGCGTCACGCGCCGCTTCGCCGGCGCCGGCGGCAAGGCGTTCAACGCGCTGTCCGAAATGACGCTGACGATCCGCCGCGGCGAGTTCATTGCGCTGCTGGGCCCGTCGGGTTGCGGAAAATCGACGGCATTGAACTGCATCGCCGGTCTGCTGCCGCTTTCGAGCGGCAGCATCTGGCTCGACGACCAGCGGATCGACACATTGCCGCCGGAGAAGCGCGGCTTCGGCATGGTGTTCCAGAACTACGCGTTGTTTCCGCACATGAGCGTGGCCAAGAACGTCGGCTTCGGCCTCAAGATGCGCGGCGTTTCGGGCGCGGACACGGCTGCGCGCGTCGAGCGCACGTTGAAGCTCGTGCAGCTCACCGGCCAGGAGCACAAGCTCCCGGGCCAGCTTTCCGGCGGCCAGCAGCAGCGCGTCGCGATCGCGCGTGCGATCGTGATCGAACCGCCGCTGATCCTGATGGACGAGCCGCTGTCGAACCTCGACGCGAAGTTGCGGCTCGAGACGCGCTCCGAAATCCGGCGCATCCATCGCGAGCTCGATCGGGCGACGATCTACGTCACGCACGACCAGGACGAAGCGCTGTCGCTCGCCGACCGCATCGTCGTGATGAAGGACGGCATCGTCCAGCAGGTCGCAACACCGCACGAGGTCTACGCGCAGCCGGCGAATCTCGACGTCGCGCGCTTCATGGGCTATCGCAACGTCGTCGAGTTCGGCGTCGAGCGCGAGGACGGCCATCGCGTGACGCTCTCCCGCAACGGGGTTCGGATGATCGGCACGCGCAGGCAGCCGCTCTTCAGCGGGCCGGTGGTCGTCGCGATGCGACCCGAAGAGATCGTCGTCGGAGAAGGTCCGGACGGCCTGAACACGCTCAGCGGCCGCGTCGATAATGTCGAATACGGCGGCCGCGACTCGCTCGTCGACGTGATCACGACCGACGGAACGCGGCTGCACGTGCGCACGCCCGTTCCCGTCGCGGTCGGCGATGCCGTGCGCGTTCATGTCCCGCCCGAGCGCGCGCTCGTGTATCCGGCGTAGATCGGCATGGCTGCCGCCGCACCGCCGCTCGCCCGCGCGCCGTTCGACCGTGCGCTGCTGCTCGTCGTGCCCGCCGCGGCGTTCATGCTGCTGCTGTTCGTCTACCCGTTCCTGTACGGCTTGCTGCTGTCGTTCGAGCCGAAGGACGCTTTCACGCTCGCGAATTACCGCACTTTCTGGAGCGACGAGCGGCTCTGGCCGACGATCTGGACGACGTTGCGGCTCGCGCTGCCCGCGACGATCCTCAACGTCTTCGTGGCGCTGCCGATCGCCTACAAGATGCGCACGAAGTCGCGCTACCAGCGCTTCGTGACGACGGTTCTCGTCGTGCCGATCACGCTCGGCACGGTGCTGATCGCCGAGGGGATGCTCACGTACTTCGGGCCGAGAGGCTGGCTGTCGCAGTCGCTGCAGTTCTTCCACCTCTACGAGGGCCCCATCCGGCTCACGCACAACTACTGGGGCGTGCTGATCTCGCTCGTGATCTCGGGCTTCCCGTTCGCGTTCCTGCTGATCCTGTCCTACATCACCGGCATCGATCCGGTGCTTCCCCGCGCAGCGGCGACACTCGGTGCCAATCCGACTGCGCAATTCCGCTACATCTACCTGCCGCTGCTCGCGCCCGGGCTCGCCATGTGCTTCTGCCTCGCCTTCGTGCAGGCGTTTTCGGTGTTCCCGTCTGCCGTGCTGCTCGGCGCTCCCGCAGGCCCGACGCGCGTGATCTCCATCGCCGCGTACGAGGCCGCGTTCGAGCAGTACGACTACTCGCTTGCTTCGGCGATCGCGATGATCATGGGCTTCGTGCAACTGATCATCGTCGCCGGCGTGCTCGCGCTGCGCAACGCGTTCTATCGCGGGCCGGTTGTCGGGGGCAAGGGATGAGCAGCCGGGCCGACGCGCTCGACTCGCCCGTACGCGCCGCGTCGCGCGCGATCGAGAAGCGCTGGCTCGACCGCGCCTGGAGCGGGCTGCTGTGGGGCATGATGACGTTCTTCGTCGTCAACATCGGCCTGATGATCGCGGCGGTGGCGACCAATTCCTTCGCGCGGCGATGGCTCGGCACGTGGCTTCCCGAGGGCTTCACGACGAGCTGGTATACGGCCGCGTGGAAGGAGTTCCAGCTTTCCGACATCCTGATGGTGACCGTGCAGGTCGTGCTCGCCGTCGTGTTCCTCGCGCTCCTGATCGGCGTTCCGGCCGCGTACTCGCTCGCGCGGCGCGATTTCCTGGGCAAGCGCGCGCTGATGCTGCTGTTCCTGCTGCCGCTGATGGTGCCGCCGATCACGTACGGCATTCCGCTCGCGACCGTCCTCTACCAGGCTCATCTCGCCGGCACGATCTGGGGCGTGATCCTCGCGAACCTGATTCCCGCCGCGCCGTTCGTGATCCTCGTGATGACGCCGTTCATCGAGCAGATCGATCCGAACCTCGAATCGGCGGCGCGCGTATTCGGCGCAAGCACCGGACGGATGTTCTGGTACGTGCTGGTGCCGCTGCTCGGTCCCGGCATCCTCGCCGCATCGCTGCTCGTGCTCGTGCGCACGATCGCGCTGTTCGAGCTGACGTTCCTCACGGCCGGTCCGGACTCGCAGACGCTCGTCGTCGCGCTGTACTACGCGGTGTTCGCCGCGGGCGTGCGCGCGCCGCAGTCGGTCGACGCGATGGCGATGATCTACATGGTCGTCACGCTCGTCTGGTTGCTGATCGCCATGCGCTTTGTCAACCCGACGCAGCTCGTGAGCCGGGTGAAATAGCATCCGCGCGCCGCATGAGCCGCCTGTCCCGCACGACGCTGCCGCAAGTCCCGCCGTCGATCGAGCGTGCGGTCGCGCGCCCGCATACCGTCGGTATCGTGCACCTCGGCCTCGGCGCGTTTCACCGCGCGCACCAGGCGCTGTATACCGACGAGGTCGCGAACGATCGGTTCGGCATCTGCGGCGTGAGCTTGAAGACGCCCGGTGCGCGTGATGCGCTCGCGCCGCAGGACGGGCTGTACACGATCGTCGAGAAAAGCCCGGCGGGGACGCGCCGGCGCATCGTCGGCAGCGTGCTCGAGGCGCGCTTCCTCGGCGACGAGCGCGACGAGGTCCACCGGCGGCTCATTGCGCCCGACACGGCGATCGTGTCGCTGACGATCACGGAAAAGGGCTACGGCCATGATCCGGCGAGCGGCGCGTTGAATCCCGCCCATCCCGAGATCGCGCACGATCTGGCCGCTCCGGAGCATCCCGGCAGCGCGATCGGTTTGATCGTCGCAGCGCTCGATGCGCGTCGGCACACGCATGGCCGTCCCTTTACCGTGCTCACGTGCGACAACCTCCCGCACAACGGCCCGCTCGTGCGCGGGCTCACGCTCGCATACGCACAGCGCCTCGATGCGGCGCTCGCGCAATGGATCGACGCGAATGTCACGTTTCCCGCGACGATGGTCGACCGCATCGTTCCGGCGACGACACCCGCCGATGTGGAAGCGAACGACGCCGCGCTCGGCGTGCACGATGCCGCCGCGGTCGTCTGCGAGCCGTTCCGACAATGGGTGATCGAGGACGCGTTCGTCGGCGCACGCCCGCCGTGGGAGCGGGCGGGCGCGCAACTCGTCACGGACGTCGCCCCGTTCGAGGCGATGAAGCTGCGGCTTTTGAACGCGAGCCACTCGGCGTTCGCCTATCTCGGCTATCTCGCCGGGCACGAGTTCATCTACCAGGTCGCCGCCGTGCCGGCGTTCGTCGCGTTCATGCGTGCGCTGATGGCCGAGGTGTCGCCGACGATCGCCGTGCCGCCGGGGCAGGATCTCGCCGCGTATTGCGACGCGCTGGTCGAGCGTTTCGCCAATCCCGCGCTTCCGCACAAGACGCGGCAGATCGCGATGGACGGCTCGCAGAAGCTTCCGCAGCGCTTGCTCGGCACGGTGCGCGACGACCTCGCAGCCCGGCGGCCGATCGACGCGCTCGCGCTTGCCGTTGCCGGATGGATGCGCTACATGTGCGGTGTCGACGAAGCGGGCCGCACGATCGACGTGCAGGATCCGCTCGCGCGCGAGCTCGCGCGCGTCGCCGCAGCGAACGACCGCGACCCGGCCGCGCTCGTTCGTGGATTCACGAGTCTCACGCAGATATTCGGCGATGACCTGCCGAACGATCCGCGCTTTACCGCGCCGGTCACGCGCGCGCTCGCCGATCTCTTCGCGCACGGCGCGGCGGCGACGGTTGCCCGCGCCGCCGGCGATCGCTCATAGGCATCCGATGATTCCACTCGAACTGTCCCCCGACCGGTTGTTTCCCGCCGACGCGATGACGCGCGGCCTCGCGCGCGCGCTCTACGCGACGGTGAAGGACCTGCCGATCGTGAGCCCGCACGGGCATACGGATCCACAATGGTTCGCCGACGACGCGCCGTTTCCCGATGCATCGTCGCTGTTCATCACACCGGATCATTACGTGTTCCGCATGCTCTACAGCCAGGGCGTGCGGCTCGACGATCTCGGCATTGCGCGCCGCGACGGCAAGCCGGTCGATTCGGATGCGCGCAGGATCTGGCATGTATTCGCCGAGCATTGGCCGCTCTTTCGCGGCACGCCGACGCGGATATGGTTCGAGCATGCGCTGACCGAAGTTTTCGGCATTCGCGAGCATCTGACGGCCGAATCGGCCGACCGAATCTTCGATCAGATCAACGCGAGCCTCGCCACGGCGGAGTTCCGGCCGCGCGCGCTGTTCGAGCGCTTCCGCATCGAGACGCTCGCGACGACGGAATCGCCGCTCGATCCACTCGAGCAGCACAGGAAGATCCGCGCTTCGGGTTGGCGGGGTCGGGTGATCACGGCTTACCGTCCCGATGCGGTCGGCGATCCCGAATTCGACGGCTTTCGCGACAACGTGCATCGCTTTGGCGAGATCGCCGGCGAAAACACGGCGACGTGGCGCGGCTATCTCGCCGCGCATCGCAACCGCCGCGCGTTCTTCAAGACGATGGGCGCGACATCGACCGACCACGGCCATCCGACGGCGTACACCGCCGACTTGACGGAGGCGGAGTGCCAGACACTGCTCGATCGCGCGCTCGCCGGCACGATCTCGCCGGCCGAAGCGGAGCAGTTCCGCGGCCAGCTGCTGACCGAGATGGCGACGATGAGCGTCGACGACGGCCTCGTGATGCAGATCCATCCGGGCAGCGTGCGCAACCACAATCCGGCCATCCTGCGCGAGTTCGGACGCGACAAGGGCGCCGACATTCCGTCGCGCACCGATTACGTCCGCGCATTGAAGCCGCTGCTCGACAAGCTCGGCAACGAAAGGTCGCTCGCGATCATCCTGTTCACGCTCGACGAGACAAGCTATGCGCGCGAGCTCGCGCCGCTCGCCGGTCACTATCCGGTGCTGAAGCTTGGGCCTCCGTGGTGGTTCCACGACAGCTTCGAAGGCATGCAACGGTTCCTGTCATCGGTCGTCGAGACGGCGGGCTACGCGAACCTCGCCGGCTTCAACGACGACACGCGTGCGTTCCTTTCGATCCCGGCGCGCCACGACGTGTGGCGCCGCGTCGCATGCCGCCATCTGGCGACACTCGTCGTCGAGCATCGTCTCGACGAAGGCGACGCGTTCGAGCTTGCGACCGACCTCGCGTACGGGCTCGCGAAGAAAGCATACCGGCTGTAACGGCTAGGGGTGCAGCGTTGCAAGAAGGTTGCACTGCGCTGCAATCGCAGGTGAATCCGATGCATGGTTCTTACGGCTCATCCATGTTCCCGGTTAGAATGAGAATCATTCTCATTACGACAGGCGAATGATGGGTCCGTACAACGGGTACAAAAAGTTCAACTTCGAAAAGTTACGCGATTTCGCGCCCGCCGGGAGGTTCGCCATTGCCCGGGCCGTCGCTGCCAAGCGAAGATTCCTCGGTGCACTCGTGGTCGCGTCGCTTGTATTGCCCGGACTCGCGTTCGCGGCCCATCCACTGATTACCGAAGACACGGGAACGCAGGGAGACGGCCGCTTCGAGTGGGAGAACGGTCTCGCGTTCACCCGCGATGCCGACGTGCGCTCGTTCGAGTACGGTCCGCAGCTCTCCTACGGTGCGCTCGATACGCTTGATGTCATCGTGCGGCCGACGTGGGTCGAACAGCGGTTCGCCGCATCCGCGCGCGGCGGCCGAGAGCGCGGTGCCGGCGATACGGCGCTCGACGTCAAGTGGCGCTTTCACGAGAGCGGCCCGTTGTCGTTCGGCACGCGTGCGGGCGTCGGGCTGCCGACGGGAAACGCGGACAAGGGGCTCGGTGCGGGCAGGGTGTCGATTCACGCGCTCGCGATTGCGACGATCGATGTCGCGCCGCTCGCGCTGCACGCGAACGCAGGCTACGTTCACAGCGTCGCCGACGGCGAGCGCCGTCACCAATGGCAGGCATCGGTCGCGGCCGTGTGGTCGGCGCACGAGCGCGCGAAGCTCACGCTCGATGTCGCCGCAACGACGAACGCCGACGCGCAACGCGCGAGCGCGCCGGCCGTCGCGCGTGCCGGCGCGATCTTCACGATCGTCGAGGGATTCGATGTCGACGCCGGCTATCAGGCGCGACTCAATCGCGCCGCCCCCGAGCGCGTCGTGCTCGTCGGCGCGACGCTTCGCTGGTAGCGACGCGCTACTGAAACGACGTCCCGCGGTCGGGCTTGCCGAGGCGGAATTCGGGGTCGCCGCCGGGGTCGCCACCGGCCCCCGCGAGCAGATCCTTCAGCTCGGCGATCGCGACGTCGACCTGCGTCGCCGTGCGCACGAGCCGCTCACGCAACGCGTCGGTGTCGAGCGTCGCGAGATCGAGCGCGATGTCGATGCGCACGGTGACCAGGCGATCGAGCAGCGCGAACAGCCGCTCAGGAGGAACCCTCAACTCGGTCGTCATCGTTACTTTTTCTTGATTGTTCCAGATGCAACAGAACACGAACGCGCGGCGATACCCCCAGAATCGTTATGTACGCCAAGCCACAAACGCAACGGGGTTTTGCTGCGTCGGTCATCAGCTTACCTTGTTTTCGGACAACGCGAGATCGGAGCCGCGGCGCCAATCGCGTAACGTGTTCGGCGGGACACACAGGAGCCGCCAGATGACGACGCCGTGCAAGCCCCATGACAATCGCCTGCTCGCCGCGATCGCCGCCGCCGACCTCGAGCGGTTGCGCCCGCATCTGGAAACCGTCGAGCTCGAGCTCGGCCGTGCGATCTACGAGCCGGGCAGCGAACTGCCGTTCGTCTATTTTCCGACGACGGCAATCATCTCGATCCTGCATCTGACGCAGAGCGGCGGCTCGGCCGAAACTGCGGTGGTCGGGCGCGAAGGTGTGGTCAGCATGGCGACGTACCTTGGCGGCGGGTGGACCGTCGGTCGCGCCGTGGTCCAGATCGCCGGGACGAGCGTGCGCGTTCCGGCGTCCGTGATTCTGCAGGACTTCGAGCGAGGCCGCGACGTGCGTCGCGTGCTGTTGCGCTACACGCAGGCGCTGCTCACGCAAATGGCGCAGACCGCCGTGTGCAATCGTCATCACGAAGTCGCCCAGCAGCTGTGCCGCTGGATCCTCACGATGCTCGACCGCGTGCAGACCCCCGAAATACCGATGACGCACCAGCTGATCGCCGACATGCTCGGCGTTCGCCGCGAGGGCATCACCGAGGCGGCGCGAAAGCTGAAGCACGCAGGCGTGATCGAGTACAGCCGCGGGCGCGTGCGCGTGCTCGATCGCGCCGGCCTCGAGGCGTGCGCGTGCGAGTGCTATCGAGTGGTCCGCTCGGAGTACGACCGGCTGCTCAACGGGAGCGCGTAACGGTTCGCGCGTCAGCGCCGGCGTCGCGAATGCGGCGAGCGCGACATCGCAGAAGCGGGTGCGCCGAGCGCCCAATCCGCGCGCGACACGGCGTCGATCCACCATGCGAGCGCGTTGCCCGGACGCGTCTCGCGCCACGCGACGTGTACGCGCAGCGGCGGCGGCGGCGACTCGACGCGCTTCGCGACGAGACGGCCGAGCGCGAGGTCGTCGGCTGCGACGTGCATCGGCAGGAAGCCGCAGCCGAGTCCGAGCACGTGCGCGGAACGCTTGGTGTCGAGATCGGGCACGGTGAGCGTTTGCTGCCCCGCGACGATGCCGAAGCTGCGCGGCGGCAGCCGGCGCGAGGTGTCTGCCGCGACAACGGCGCGATACGCTGCGATCGTCGTCTCGGACAGCGGCTCCGCAGCGCCGGCGAGCGGATGCTTGGGCGCGACCACGAACTGCAAGACCGATTCCGCCAGCACGCGAATGCGATAGCCGCCCCCGGGCGGCGGATCGCCGGACGCGCCCAGAACGAGGTCGGCACGAGCTTCCGCAAGCGCGTCCCACGCGCCGCCGAACACTTCGCGTATCAGGCGCAGTCGGGTGTGCGCGGCCGACTGCGAATCGCAATACGCATAGAACGCGCCGACGAGCGGCCACACGCGATCCCACGGAATGATCGCGTCGACCGCAACGGCGAGCTCCGTCTCCCAGCCGGTCGCAACGCGCCGCACGCGCTGCTCGAGGGTTGCCGCGGCGTCGAGCAGGCGGCGGCCCGAATCGAGAAGCTCCCGGCCGGCGGGCGTCAACGTCGCGCGGTGCGAGCGCCGATCGAACAACAGCACGTCGAGGTCCTGTTCCAGCTTCTGGACCTGATAGGTGATGGCGGACGGTACGCGATGCAGCTCGGCTGCCGCAGCCGCGAAGCTGCCCCGGCGTTCGATCGCATCGAGTGCGGTCAGCGCATCGAGCGAGAGCGGCATGTTGAAAATAATTGATGGACTACACCGGAATTATTCGCTATCCACGGCGGATCCGCAAGATTAAGATGCGTTCCGTATCGGGAACAAAAGCTCGACGACCGCTTTGCAGGAGTTTCGAATGATTACGCTGAGACCCGCCGCCGAACGCGGCCATAAGAACCACGGCTGGCTCGATTCGTTCCACAGCTTTTCGTTCGCCGACTACTACGACCCCGCCCATATGGGTTTCGGCCCACTGCGGGTCATCAACGAGGACCGCGTGCGGCCGGGGATGGGATTCGGCACCCACGGGCACCGCGACATGGAAATCCTGTCGTACGTGCTGGAAGGCCGGCTCGAGCACAAGGACGATATGGGTAACGGATCGATCATCGCCCCGGGCGACGTCCAGCGGATGAGCGCCGGCCGCGGCGTGCTGCACAGCGAGTACAACCCGTCGCGCGAAGCCGGCGTGCATTTCCTGCAGATCTGGATCGAGCCGTCGGTGCGCGGCATCGCGCCCGGTTACGAGCAGAGCCACGTCGACGATGCGGCGAAGCGCGGGCGTCTTGCGCTGATCGCGGGACCGGCGGGCTCGGGTGCGGCGGTGACGATCCATCAGGATGCGCGAGTCCATGCGGCGTTGATCGACGGGGCGGAGCAGCTCTCGCACACTGTCGCGGCCGGACGTCGCGCCTACGTGCACGTCGTGCGCGGACGCGTCGAAGTCAATGGAGTGGCACTTGCGGCGGGTGACGCCGCGAAGATCGAGAACGAGGCGAAGGTCGAGCTCGCGAAAGGCGATCGCGCCGAAGTTCTCCTGTTCGATCTCAATTGAAAACGGAGGCATCGATGGCACTGGAATGGACGAGGCACGGCGAGACTTCGATCTCGACCGCGCACAGCGAATCAATGGAGTGGACGAGGGACGGCGGCGCCCTGGTCGGCCGCGTCCTGCTCGCCGCGATGTTCGTCATCTCCGGCTGGGGCAAGCTGATGGGGTTCAGCGACACGGCCGGGTACATCGGAAGCCGCGGGCTGCCGCTGCCCGAAGTGCTCACGGCGATCGCGATCCTGTTCGAGCTGGGCGGCGGGCTCGCGATCGTGCTCGGCTGGAAGACGCGCTGGGCGGCGTTTGCACTCGCGATTTTCCTGATCGTGATCACGCCGATCTTCCACAACTACTGGGATGCGGCGCCCGACATGAAGATGTCGCAGCTCATCAACTTCCAGAAGAACTTCTCGATTCTCGGCGCCATGCTGTTGCTCTACGCGTTCGGCCCCGGCCGCTACAGCATCGACAGAGGGTAGCGGCGCGAGCGGCCGGCGAGGGGCCCCGAGTGCGAAGCACGCGGGGATCGCCGGCAAACGCGAGGCGACGCTTGAGGCCGATGATTCGAGCGTCGCATTGCGGCAAGCGTGGTCGAGACCAAACAGCGCCGGTTCCATCGATTCACATAGCCTATCATCATTATTGTATCAATCGATTGGACTTATGACATGTTCGCCCCTAGAGTGGGGCCTGACGCATCCACTTTAGGAGACTGCCATGTCAAACCTTGCCGAATCGCGCCGGTCCGTCGGCGCGCCGCCGATCGACACCGGCATCGGTGAATCGCAGCGCGCGCGCATCGCCGAGGGGCTCGCGCGGCTGCTCGCCGATACGTACACGGTTTATCTCAAGACGCACAATTTCCACTGGAACGTCACGGGGCCGATGTTCAGCACGCTGCATCTGATGTTCCAGACGCAATACAACGAGCTGTGGCTTGCGACCGACGCGATTGCCGAACGGATTCGTTCGCTCGGGTTTCCGGCGCCGGGAACCTACACCGAGTTCTCGAAGCTCGCGTCGATTGCCGAAACGTCGGGGCAGCCGAACGCGGACAGCATGATCCGGCTGCTCGTCGAGGGCAACGAAGCGGTCGTGCGCACCGCGCGAAGCCTCTTCCCGCTGGTCGACGAAGCGCACGACGAGCCGACCGCCGACCTGCTGACGCAGCGGATGCAGATCCACGAGAAGAACGCGTGGATGCTGCGAAGCCTGCTCGAGTAGTGAAGCCGCGCTATTCGCGGCTGCGCGAGTCGAGCCAGATCGTCACCGGGCCGTCATTGACCAGCGCAACGCGCATCACCGCGCCGAAAACGCCGGTCGGAACGGGCTTGCCGAGCTCGCGCGCGAGCGTGGCGACGAACGCGTCGAATCTCGGCTTCGCTAGCTCCGGGGGCGCCGCCCCCGACCACGATGGCCGGTTGCCTTTTCGAGTCGACGCGTACAGCGTGAACTGACTCACGGCGAGCACGTCGCCGCCCGCATCGAGCACCGAGCGATTCATCACGCCCGCGTCGTCGTCGAAAATGCGCAGGGCGATGATCTTGCGCGCGAGCCAGTCGCGATCGTCGTCGGTGTCGTCGCCGGCGACGGCGGCGAGCACGAGAAGGCCTTCGCCTATCGCGCCGCTGACGCGTCCGTCGACTGCGACCGACGCCTCGCGCACGCGCTGGATGAGCGCCCTCACTTCTTGACGACCTTGCGGTCGACGTCGCTGACGGCGCCGTTGACGAGCGTCACCGTCGTGATCGTGTCGGGATCGCCCTCCGTCGGCAGCCACGTCCAGCGAAGGCTGCGCTTCTGCTTGTTGCCCGATGTGACGTCCGGCGCGCCGAGATGCAGGAGCAGCTCGGCCTCGCTCATGCCGACGCGGACGTGCTTGCGCTGCGCCGGATCGCCGCGCAGTTTCGCGTGCTTGTCGGCTTTCGCGCCTTTCGGCTCCTTCGCCGCTCGCGCCGCGGGCGGCGCGGATTCGCGGGGCGCAGCGTTGTTCGGTCGACCCGGAATGATCGACAAGCTCGGCGGGTCGGTGTCGAAATTGCGAAGCTCCTTGCCCGGTGGGCACGGCTCGTCCTGGTAGATCGGCGTCGAATTCGCACCGGCGCATTTGTACACCGCATGCGCGACGATCGGCTGCGTGAGCGCGAACACCGCGAGCACGAGCGAACGCGCGGCAAGACGATGCGGCAGGGCAGGTGTCACAGCTCGCATGAATGAAGGACTCCGTTGTCCAACGAAGGCCGATGCGGTCACAGGCATTACCATAGCGCTTTTCGCAGCCGCACGTCGCTACGCCTTTCGATGGACCCTCGCCTCGCCACTGCCGCGCGTCTTCGCGATATCGCGCCTTTCCATGTGATGGAAGTGCAGACCGCGGCGCGCGCGCTCGAAGCGGCCGGCCGCAGCGTTGTGCACATGGAAATCGGCGAGCCCGATTTCCCGACGCCGCCGCAGGTGGTCGCCGCCGCGCAACGTGCCATTGCACATGGCGGTGTCTACTACACGTCCGCGCTCGGCCTGCCGGAGCTGCGCGAGGCGATCTCGCGCCATTACGGTGATCATTACGGCGTCGACGTGCCCGCATCGCGGATCGTCGTTACCGCCGGATCGTCGGCGGCGCTGCTGCTCGTGCTCGCGCTGTTGCTCGACCGCGACGACGAAGTGCTCCTCGCCGATCCCGGGTACCCGTGCAACCGGCACTTCGTGCGCGTGCTCGAAGGGCGTCCGGTCGGCGTTGCGGTCGGCCCGCAGGCGAACTATCAGCTCTCCGCCGATTCGATCGAGCGCAACTGGACGCCGGCCACGTGCGCCGCGCTGATCGCATCGCCGTCGAACCCAACGGGCACGACGGTCGCGCACGACGAGATGACGCGAATCGCTCGCGTCGTCGATCGTCTCGGCGGACGGCTGATCGTCGACGAGATCTACCTCGGCCTCACATACGACGGGCGGCCGCGCTCGGCGCTCGAGCTCGCGGGCGCGCACGCGCAGGACATCTTCGTCGTGTCGAGCTTCTCCAAGTACTTCAACATGACCGGATGGCGGCTCGGGTGGATCGTCGCGCCCGAACGGCACGTGCGGGACATCGAAAAGCTCGCGCAGAACCTCTACATCTCGCCGCCGACGGTGTCGCAGCGCGCCGCGCTCGCGTGCTTCGAGCCGGCCACACTTGCGCTGCTCGAGGAGCGCCGCCGCGAGTTCCAGGCGCGGCGCGACCGCCTCGTTCCCGGCCTTCGCGACCTCGGATTCGGCGTGCCGGTGACGCCCTCGGGCGGATTCTTCGTCTACGCCGACTGCTCGGCGTTCGCCGCGGACAGCGAGGCGTTCTGCCGCGACGCGCTCGGGCACGCCGGCGTCGCGATCACGCCCGGTGTCGATTTCGGCAGCAACCGGGCCGACGCGCACGTGCGTTTTTCGTATACGATCGGGCTCGCGAAGATCGAGGACGGTCTCGCCCGTCTGGGTCAATTCCTGCAACGATGATGGATTCGATGAAAGTCTGGATCAGTGGTGTCTTCGCCGCGGTTGCGCTTGCCGGCTGCGGCTATGCGGAGTTCTATTGGCAAGGCGTGAGCGGCCAGGTCGATCTGCTCACGCGCGCAAAGCCCATTTCGGAGGTCGTCGCGACGACCGACGATCCCTCGCTCAAGGACCGGCTGACGCGCATCCAGCAGATCCGCGCGTTCGCAAGCCACGAGCTCGGACTGCCGCAGAACCGCAGCTACACGCGTTATTCGGACCTCGGGCGGCCGTTCGTCGTGTGGAACGTGTTCGCGACGCCGGAGCTGTCGCTCAATCCGCGCGAGTGGTGCTTCCCGGTCGCGGGCTGCGTGTCCTACCGCGGCTATTTCAACGAGGCCGAGGCGAAGGCGGAGGCCGAGCGGCTGCGCGCGAGCGGCGACGACGTCTACATGAGCGGCGTGCCCGCGTATTCGACGCTCGGCTATTTCGAAGACCCGGTGCTCTCGACGTTCGTGCGCTTTCGCGAAATCGAGCTCGCGCGGCTGCTCTTCCATGAGCTGTCGCACCAGATCGTGTACGTCAGGGACGATACGTCGTTCAACGAGTCGTTCGCCGTCGCGGTCGAGGAGGAGGGGTTGCGGCGCTGGCTCGACGCGCAGCAGCGCGTGCGCGACCCCGCGGAGATGGCGCGGCTCACCGAGGACGCCGCACGCGCGCAGCGGCTGCGCTCGGACTTCCGCACGCTGATGCGCGCGACGCGCGAGCATCTCGGCGTGCTTTACGCGAGCAACGCGACCGAGGCAGACAAGCGCGCGGGCAAGGCGGCCGCGTTCGCGACGATGCGCAACGAGTACGAACGGATGAAGAGCGCATGGGGCGGCGCTCCGGCGTTCGATCGCTGGTTCTCCGCCGGGGCGAACAACGCCGGCATCGCGGCATCGGGCCTGTACAACGACCGCGTGCCGCAATTCGCTGCGCTGCTCGCTTCCGAGCATGGCGACCTGCCTCGGTTCTACGCGCGGGTGAAGGAGCTTGCGGCTCTGCCGAAGGCGGAGCGCGAAGTGACGCTCGCGCGCGTCACGGCGGACGTCCAATCCGCGCAGGCTCGCTGACGCGCCGGCGTAACGGTCGCACACGTCACGCGATCGTCATCATCACCGGCGCATGATCGCTGGTGCCGACGTCGGTTTGGACGACGCAGCTCGTCGCGCGCGCGGCGATCGTCTTCGACGCGAGGATGTAGTCGATCCGCCAGCCGATATTGCGTTGGCGCATGTTGCGCCATGGCGGCCACCACGTGAAAAGGCCCTCGTTGGCGGGATCGAGCGCGCGACCGATGTCGACGAGATGGCCGCCGAGGAGCTTCTCGAACAGCTCGCGCTCCTCGGGGCGCTGCCCGATGATCCCCGGCTTTCGCTCCTTCGGGTGGACGTCGATTTCGAGACGCGCGACGTTCAAGTCGCCGCAGATCACGAGCTCGCGTCCCGCATCGTGCAGCTTGCCGGCCCATGCGGCGAGACGCTCGAGGAATGCGAGCTTGGCGGGGTAGTCCTTGCCGCCGTTCGGCACGTAGACCGATGCGACAACCCAGTTGCCGATCTCGATCCGGACGATGCGCGTCTCCATGTCGAACTCGGGGTGACTCCATTGCGGATCGGCGTCGAGCAGGTGCCGGCGCACATGCAAGGACACGCCGGAATAACCTCGGCCGCCGTGCCAGTACGCGTGGTAGTCGGCGAGCTTGCAGCGCTCGGGAATTTGCGCCGGCTCCGCCTTGATCTCCTGCAGGCAGACGACATCCGGCTTGTCGCGCTCGAGCCAGTCGCAGACCTGCGCCTCCCGCGCGCGAATGCCGTTGACGTTCCAGGTCGCAATCTTCATCGCGGCGCCTGTCATCGCTTTTCGGCGACGTAGGGCTTCGTGAGCTTCGCCGGATCGACGAGCCGGTCGTAATCGGACGCCGACAGCAGGCCGAGCGCGACCGCCGATTCCTTCGGCGTCGTATCGTGCTCGACGGCATGGTGAGCAACGCGCGCTGCGTTGTCGTAGCCGATCACCGGCGTGAGCGCGGTGACGAGCATCAGCGAGCGCTCGACCATCTTCGTGATGCGCGCGCGGTCGGCCGTCATGCCTTCGACCGCATAGCGATGGAAGTTCGTGCAGCCGTCGGCCAGCAGCCGGATCGACTGCAGCACGTTGTGCGCGATCAGCGGCTTGTAGACGTTCATTTCGAGATGGCCGCCGGCGCCGCCGAGCGTCACCGCGAGGTCGTTCGCGATCACTTGCAGCGTCAGCATCGCCATCGCCTCGCACTGCGTCGGATTGACCTTGCCCGGCATGATCGACGAGCCGGGCTCGTTTGCGGGCAGCACGAGCTCGCCGAGCCCTGCGCGCGGACCGCTCGCGAGCAGCCGGATGTCGTTCGCGATCTTGTGCAGCGACGCGGCGAGCGTCTTGAGCGTCGATGAGAGCGCGGTGAGCGCGTCGTGCGCGCCCTGAGCGGCGAACTTGTCCGGGGCCGGGACGAACGGAAGGCCCGTCAATGCGGCGACTTCGGCGGCGATTTCGCGATCGAAGCCCGGCGGCGCGTTGATGCCCGTGCCGACCGCGGTGCCGCCGGCCGCGAGCTCGTAGACGTCGAGCAGCGCGTGGTCGATGCGCGCGAGATCGGCGGTGACCATCGACGCGTAACCGCCGAACTCCTGGCCGAGCATCAACGGCGTTGCGTCCTGCAGATGCGTGCGGCCGACCTTCACGATATCGGCCCAGTCGCGCGCCTTGTCGGCGAGCGCGTCGCGAAGGCCGATCACGGCGGGAACGAGCCGTGCGACAACCGCTTCCGCCGCCGCAACGTGCATCGCCGCCGGGATCATGTCGTTCGACGACTGCGCCATGTTGACGTGGTCGTTCGGATGGACCGGGCGCTTCGAGCCGGGCGGCTCGCCGGCGGCGCGCGAGCAGAGATTCGCGATCACCTCGTTCACGTTCATGTTGAGTTGCGTGCCGCTGCCCGTCATCCAGACGTGCAACGGGAACTCGTCCGGATGGCGGCCGGCGAGGATGTCGTCGCACGCCGCGACGATCAGCTCGGCGAGCTCGGCGGGAAGCCGGCCGGACCTCGCGTTGACGCGTGCCGCGGCCTTTTTGATGATCGCGAGCGCGCGCACGAGCTCGCGCGGCATTCGCTCCTCGCCGATGTTGAAGTACTGCAGCGAGCGTTGCGTCTGCGCGCCCCAAAGGCGGTCGGCGGGCACCTCGACTTCGCCCAGGCTGTCGGTCTCGATGCGCGTGTTCGTCATGGCGTTCCTTCGGGCGACGGCAGGCTTTGTGCGGCTTCGGTCCCTCATTAGATCGCTCGCGCGGCGAAAGATCGAGCCGGTGCCGGTCCGGGCAGATACCATCTTGTTTTCCAAAGGGAATCACCGTATAATTTTTGATTCCCTTGCCTCACCCGCTTTGCAGACGGGGAGGCCGCCGGCGACAGTTACCCAACTGAGCGATCGCCCAACCAGACCACAAGGAGCATTCTGCATGCGTCACTACGAAGTCGTGTTCATCGTGCATCCCGACCAGAGCGAGCAGGTGCCCGGGATGGTCGAGCGCTATCGCGCGATGGTCACGAGCAGGAACGGGCGGATTCACCGCCTCGAGGATTGGGGCCGGCGCCAGCTCGCCTATCAGATCGCCAAGATTCACAAGGCGCACTACGTGCTGATGAACATCGAATGCGATGCCGCGACGCTCACCGAGCTCGAGCACGCGTTCAAGTTCAACGACGCCGTGCTGCGCCACCTGATCGTCGCGATGAACGAGGCGGTCGTCGCGCCGTCGCCGATGATGCGCGAGGAGAAGAAGCCGCGCGAAGGCCGCGAGGGACGTGAAGGTCGTGAGGGCCGCGAACCGCGCGAGCCGCGCGAGGTTCGCGAGCCGGCGCGCGAAGTCCGCGAGCCCGTACGCGAAACGGCCGAGAAGCCGGCGGCTTGACGCAGGCGGCACTGAATCGCGTGACGCTCGACGGCACGCTGACCGAGGCGAGCGCGCTGCGCTACACACCGGCAGGGATCCCGGCATTCGACGGCGTGCTGCGGCACGCTTCGAGGCAGCCGGAGGCGGGCGGCGATCGGGCGGTCGACTGCGAGATCGCGGCGGTTGCCTATGGCGATCCGGCGCGTGCGCTTGCGAAGATCGCGACCGGAACGACGCTGCGCTGCCACGGCTTTCTCGCGCGCCGCTATCGCACCGGCATCACGCTCGCGCTGCACGTGAACGAATTCGAATTGACGCAACGAGACTGAAAGGAACACGACCATGCCAAGACCAATCGGCAGAGGCAAAGGGAAAGGGAAGGACGGCAAGAACACGAAGCGGCGGGAGCGCGGCAACGCGCTGTTCAAGCGGCGCAAGTTCTGCCGCTTCACCGCAGAAGGCGTCAAGCAGATCGACTACAAGGACATCGATGTTCTGAAGGACTTCGTGCAGGAGAACGGCAAGATCATGCCGGCGCGCATCACCGGCACGAAAGCGCGTTATCAGCGGCAGCTCTCGACCGCGATCAAGCGCGCGCGCTATCTCGCATTGCTGCCCTACACCGATTTGCACTGAGCGGGATACAACATGCAGATCATCCTGCTCGAAAAGGTCGCGAACGTCGGCAACCTGGGCGACGTCGTCAAAGTCAAGCAAGGCTACGCGCGTAATTACCTGATCCCGCAAGGCAAGGCGAAGCGCGCGACACCCGAGAACATCAAGCAGATCGAGGAGAAGCGCGTCGAGCTCGAGCGCATCGCCGGCGAGAAGCTCACGCAGGCGCAGGAGCTCGCGACGAAAGTCGAGGGGCTCGCGTTGTCGATCACGCAGAAAGCCGGCGTGGACGGGCGCCTCTTCGGCTCGGTCACCAACATTGACGTCGTCGAAGCGCTCAAGACGCACGGCGTCACCGTCGAGAAATCGGCGGTGCGGATGCCGTCGGGCCCGCTGAAGCAGGTCGGCGAATACCCGATCACGATTGCGCTGCACACCGACGTGCTCGCGCACGTGAGCGTCGCGGTCGTCGGCGAGACGATCACCAGCTGACGCTCGCCCACCCGCGAAATCGGTGACGGGGGCCCGCAAGGGCCCTTTCGTCACTGATTCGTCCGAACGGTGGAGCTGCGAACGCGCACGCGCGCGCGGCGCGGCGGTAGAATGCACGTGCCCACGCCGACGCGCCGTCGGCGTTTTTTCCGCCCCCAATGCCCGACGATCGCGAAATCGAAGCACTGAAGCTGCCGCCGCACTCGCTCGAGGCGGAGCAGTCGGTGCTGGGCGGCCTGCTGCTCGACAACGAGGCCGCCGATCGCATCGGCGACGCGCTCAGCGCGCCTGATTTCTACAGCGAAGCGCATCGGCTGATTTACGCGCATGTCATCCGGCTACTCGCCGACGGCAAGCCGGCCGACGTCGTCACCGTGTCCGAATCGCTCGCGTCGGTGCAGAAGCTCGACTACATCGGCGGGCTCGCGTATCTCGGCGCGCTCGTGCAGAACGTGCCGACCGCGGCGAACATCCGTCACTACGCGGCGATCGTGCGCGAGCGCTCGATCCTGCGCCAGCTTGCGGCGACCGCCGGCGAGATCGCCGACGCCGCGTACAACCCGCTCGGCCGCAGCGCGCGCGACGTGCTCGACGAGGCGGAAACGAAAGTGATGCACATCGCCGAGCAGGGCGCGCGCGGCCATCAGCAATTCGCCGAGCTGCCGAAGCTGCTTGCGGAGGTCGTCGATCGCATCGAGCTCTTGTACAACCGCGACGATCCGTCGGAGGTGACGGGCATTCCGACCGGCTTCAACGATCTCGACCGGATGACGGCAGGATTGCAGGAGGGCGATCTGATCGTCGTGGCTGGAAGGCCGTCGATGGGAAAAACCGCGATGGCGCTCAACATCGGCGAGCACGTCGCACTCCATGCGAAGATGCCCGTCGCAGTGTTCTCGATGGAAATGGGCGCGACACAGCTCGCGATGCGCATGATCGGCTCGGTGGGGCGACTCGATCAATCTAAATTGCGCATCGGCCGACTGACAAGCGAGGATTGGGAAAAGCTCACCGTCGCGCTCGGACGGCTCAATGACGCGCCGATCCTCGTCGACGAAACGCCTGCGTTGACGGCGATGGAGGTGCGCTCGCGCGCCCGGCGACTGCTGAAGACGTACGGCAAGCTCGGCCTCGTCATCGTCGACTATCTGCAGTTGATGCAGGCGACGGCGACCGGCGAAAACCGCGCGACCGAGATCTCTGAAATTTCGCGCTCGTTGAAGGCACTCGCAAAAGAACTCAAGGTGCCGGTAATGGCGCTTTCCCAGCTCAATCGCTCGCTCGAGCAGCGGCCGAACAAGCGGCCGGTGATGTCGGATCTTCGTGAATGCGTGACCGGCGAGACGCTTGTCTGTCTCACGGATGGTCGGCGCATCCCGATTCGCGACCTCGTTGGAACCACACCCGACGTGTGGTCGGTTGATGAGGCGCAGAAGCTCACCGCGGCGCGCGCCGAGCTCGTCTGGTCGAAAGGCGTCAAGCCGATATTCCGGATTTCACTCGCGAGCGGCCGCAGTTTATCGGCAACTGCCGAGCATCGATTGCTGAGCCACGACGGATGGAGCCGCGTGAGCGAGTTAAGCCCGGGATCCCGACTGGCCGTGTCGCGAATGCTGCCTGAGCCCAAACAGCCCATCGAATGGCCCGATCATGCGGTGATCCTGCTTGGCCACCTCGTCGGCGACGGAAGCTATGCATCGCGTCAACCGTTGCGCTATACGAGCGCGTCCGATGAGAACAGCGAGGCCGTCCGCGACGCCGCAATCGCGATGGGTAGCACCGTCAAGCGAGCGGAAGGTCGTGGCGCATGGCATCAATTGCTGATCAGCGGAAACGGCAACCGCTGGCATCCGGCGGGTGTAGGGGCGTGGCTGAAGTCACTCGGGATAGCGGGGCAGCGATCGCATCAAAAGCATCTTCCCGCCGACGTGTTCCGTCTGGACAAACGCCAGATCGCCCTTCTGTTACGACATCTTTGGGCGACCGACGGCTGCATCTCGCTGCGTCGTGCCGGCGCAAAGGGATCGCCACGCGTCTACTTCTCGACCTCCAGCCGCGCGCTTGCCGACGACGTCGCGGCGCTGCTGCTTCGGATGGATATCGTCGCCCGGTTGCGCGAAACGATACACAACGGAGGACGTCCCGTTTACAGCGTCGACGTCGCCGGCGCCGAAAATCAATTGCGCTTTCTGAACGACGTCGGCGCGTTCGGACCCCGCGTCGCACCCGCCGATCGCCTGAGGGCCTATCTCGCCAATGTGAAGTCGAACACCAACGTGGACACGCTTCCCATCGAAGTGTTCATGCAGGTGAAGGCGTCGATGGGTATCCGTGGTATTACGCAACGCGAAATGGCGTCGCTGCGCGGCACCTCATATGGTGGGGCTGCCCATTTCGCGTTCGCGCCGAGCCGCGCAACGGTTGCTTCATATGCTCTGCTGCTCGATGACACGATGCTCGCGCGGTGGGCGCAGCCGGAGCTGTATTGGGATCGCATCGTGGCAATCGAGCCGGCGGGAGAGCAGGAAGTCTTCGATCTCACCGTTCCCGGCCCATCGAGTTGGCTTGCCGACGGCATCGTGAGCCACAACTCGGGGGCGATCGAACAGGATGCAGACGTGATCCTGTTCATCTACCGCGACGAGGTCTACAACCCCGATACGCAGGACAAGGGCGTTGCGGAGATCATCATCGGCAAGCAGCGAAACGGCCCGATCGGTACCGTGCGCCTGACTTTCCTCGGCGAGTACACGCGATTCGAGAACTTCGCGTCGCCGGGCTCGTATTAGAGCGCATGCCGCAGGACGCCGGCATCGCGAACGCCGCACCGCGAGCGAGGCCGCGCGCGGCCGCCGCGTTTCCGCTGCTGATCGCCGACGGCGACATCCCGACCACGCAGTTGATCGCGCGCGTACTGCGCGAGGCGCACGGCGGCGTCGAGACGCGCTATCCGGAAACGCTGTTCGGCGCCGACGTCGAGCGAGCGCACGTCGCATTCTCGCGCTTCTGCGTGCCGACGCATGGATGGCTGCCGCGCTACCTCGCTGCGCGGGGCATTGGCTACACGTACTTCCTCGACGACAATTTCTGGGCACTGACGGCCGACGTCGATCCGCATCTGTCGACGTTCTTTTCGCATCCTGAAACCATCGCCACGCTCGATGTGTTCATCCGCGGCGCGCGCGCTGCGGTCGTCATGTCGCGGCGGCTCGGCGAGGTGATCCGCGATCGCTTGCCCGGCACGCCGATCGAGTACCTGAATCCCCCGTTCGACACGGACAAGGCGAACGCGCTGCTGCAGGCGATACCGAACACGCCTCGCGATGACGGCGTCGTGCGCATCGGTTATCCGACGAGCCGCCGGCCGAGCGTGGCGGCGCTGCTCGACCCGGTCGTGCGCCACCTCGCGCAGCGCTACGCCGGGCGCATCGCGTTCGAGTTCGTCGGCTGGATGCCCGATGCGCTCGCCGATGTCCCGGGCGTCACGCTGCTGCCGCACGTGCCCGATTACGACCGCTATCTCGAATTCAAAGTCTCGCGGCGCTGGGACATCGGGCTCGCGCCGCTCGTGGGCAGCGCGTTCGACGCGTGCAAGACAAGCGTCAAGTATCGCGAATACGGCGGCTGCCGCATCGCCGGCGTGTACGGCAACGTCCCGCCCTATACCGACGACGTCGCGCACGGGCGAACGGGCCTCCTCGCCGACCATCACGCCGACGCATGGATCGCCGCGCTCGAGCGGCTGGTCGAATCGCCCGAGCTCCGCGATGCGATCGCGGCAAACGCGCACGCCGACATCGAAGCGCGGTTCAGCCAGCGCGCGTCCGTTCGCCGCTGGATCGACATCGCCACGACGTATGCCAACCGCTGAACGCGCGATCGGGCGCAACGACCCCTGCCCGTGCGGCAGCGGCAAGCGCTACAAGCATTGCTGCGGCAGCACCGCGGCGGCGGCAACGAGCACCGGGGCGGCCCGCGCGCAGCGGTTGATGGCGGCCGCGCTCGCTGCCCAACAGGCACGCCGGCTCGACGAAGCGGAGCGGCTCTACCGCGAGGCGCTCGCGCTTGCTCCGGATACCGCCGATGCGCTGCACATGCTGGGCGTGATTCGCTACGAGCGGCGCGACTACGACGAGGCGAAGACGCTCATTCTTCGCGCGCTCGACCTCACCGGCTGGCGCTTCGCGAGCTATCGGCACAACCTCGGTCTCGTCGTCGCGCGCGCGAATGTGAAAGGCGCGCTGGAAGCGCAGCACGCGCGCCAGCGTCAGTGGTACGAAGCGCATCGCGCGCGTCGACAGCCGCCCGCGGACCGCTCGCCGCGCGTGGCCGTCGTCGTTCCGGCCTACAACCACGAGCGCTACGTCGCTGCGGCGCTCGAATCCGTCTTCGCGCAGACGTATCGCGACATCGAGATCGTGCTGATCGACGATGGGTCGAGCGACGATACCGCTGCGCTCGCCCGCCGCGCGCTCGCGCGATCACCGTTCCCGCATCGGTTTGTGACGCGCGGCAATCGAGGCGCGGCTGCGACGATCAACGAAGGGATCGCGTTGTCGTCGGCGCCTTTCGTCAACGTGCTGAACTCCGACGACCTGTTCGAGCCGGCCCGCATCGAGACAATGGTGCGCGAAGTCGCCGCAACCGGCGCGAGCTGGGGCTTTTCCGCGATCACGTTCGTCGACGCCGCGGGTGCGGAAATCGATGTGCTGCACGACGCGCGGGCGTACCCGCTGTGTTGCGCGATCTCGGCGATTCCGTCCGGACGCTCGACCGGTTTCGCGCTGCTCGCGGCAAACGTCGTGGTGTCGACCGGCAACCTGTTCTGCTCGCGCGCGCTGTGGGAATCGCTCGGCGGATTCCGCGATCTTCGATACAACCACGACTGGGACTTCGCGTTGCGTGCGCTGTGGCGCGACGAGCCGGTGTTCGTTCGCGACGCGCTCTATCGCTACCGGCTTCATGCGGCCAACACGATCGACGAGTCGGCGACGAAGCCGCGCGAGGAAGCCCACGGCGTCATGGCCGATTACCTCGCGCTTGCGTCCGCAGCCGCGCCGCCGCCAAACGCGTTCGCGCCATCGATCCACGCCTGGGGCGCCGACTTCGCCGTCGCCGCGCTGCAAGGCGGACTTGCGGAAACGATGGACGCGCCGATGCTGCGACGACTCGTCGAGCTCGCGGAACGGCGCGAACGCGCCGAAAACTCGTTCGAAACGGCATGACGACCACGCGCGCGGTCAACCTCGAGGAGCTGCGTTGGGCCGACGCCGACGCCGAGCCGAAGCTCGCGGTGCGCTGCACCGTCTGCGGTCACGCCGGTCCTCACGCGCCGCTGCTTTCGGTGCCGTCGCTCGCGCCGCCGCATCAATTGCTGACGCTGCTCCATTGCGACCGGTGCGGCAGCGGTTTCTACGATCCGCCGGGCATCACGGACTTCAGCGATCTCAACCAGGACCGCGAGGACTTCTGGCGCTTCTACGTCGAAGTCGGCGGCGGCGTCTGGGAGACGATCTGGCCGCTTCTCGCCGACACGACGCAAGGCACGCGCACACTGCTCGACGTCGGTTGCGGCTTTGGCTTCGCCGTCGACTTCTGGCGGCGGGCGATGGACGCCGAGGCGATCGGCGTGGAACTGGCGGACTACGGCGGCGTTGGCGCCCGCATGCTCGACATCCCCGTGTACCGGGAGATGGTGCAGGACTGCGCCGCGCTCGCCGGGCGGCGCTTCGACATCGTCTACGCGTCGGAAGTGGTCGAGCACGTGCCGGACCCGCGCGCGTTCGTCGAGCTGCTCTCGCGCTTCGTCGCCGACGACGGCGTGCTCGTGTTGACGACGCCGGCGGTCGAATTCGTCAAGCGCAGCAACCAATCGCCGACGCTGCTCGCCGCGCTCGCGCCGGGCTTCCACGGGTTCCTGCTCTCCGCTCAGGCGTTCGGCGACTGCGCGCGCGCCGCGGGCTTCGAGCACGTCGAGGTGCGCACGTTCGCCGAGCGGCAGATGCTGTGGGCGTCGCGCGTTCCTCGCCGGCTCGACTTCGCACCCGAGCGCTCGCGTCCGATCTATTTCACGTATCTCGATGAGCGGCTCCGGCATCACGAGCCGTCTTCGCTGCTTTGGCAGGGGCTTGCGTATCGCGCGATCCGCGACCTCGTCGGCGCGTCCCGCTTCGCGGAAGCGCGGGCGAGGGCCGACGCGCTTTTGCCTGCGCTCACCGAGCTCTACGGGCCGGCGATCGTCGACCCGGACGCGATGCAGCCGCTGCTGCGCGAGGCAGCCACGCTGAGTGAATTCGGCGCGCGCGCGCCGTTCTTCTTGCCCAATCTGTACTACGCGCTCGGCGGGATCGCCGAGTATCACGACCGCGACGTTGCCTCGGCGCGGCGCTGGTACCGCGGCGCGGCTGCGATCGGACACGAGTGTGCGCGGCTCGGCGCGATCTTCTTTCTGGAAGCCACGCAGTTCGTCTGGCCTGCCCGCGCGGCAGAAGCGGGGCTCGCGCTCGCGCAGGGCGAGGTCGCCACCGCGGCCGCGGCGTTCGCGCGGCTCGCGCGCGACGGCCGGCGCTGCGAAGCCGCGAATGGCTACGCGTGCGCGAGCCCCGAATACATCGAGATGGTCGTGCCGCGTGCGTGCGAAGGCTTCGTGCTCGCCGGGGCATGGGACGCCGCGCGCGAAGTCTTCGCCGGATATTGCGACTACCTTGCGCAGCGGTTTCCGGGCCGCGATTTCGCGAGCCGCGAAACGGTCGAGCGTGCGCTCGCCGGCGGGGCCGACGAAGGGCCGGCGGATCCGGTGTTCGCCTTCTTCTTCCAGGGCCTGCTCGACGTGGCGCCCGACACGCGCGAACCGAACGTCGAGCGGTCGCGCGCGCTTGCCGCGCTCGCGGCGGCGCATCGCACTGACCCGAAGCACGGCGCGCTCATCGCGCGCTATGCGGACATCGCGCGCCGCTATTTGCCGGTTGCTCCACCGAAGACGCTGTTCGATTTCTCGTACAGCGTTGCGCCGCCGACCGACCGAAAGCTCTGAGCGCGGCTAGGAGACGACGATCCGGTTGCGGCCTTGCGCCTTCGCCGCGTAGAGCGCGCGGTCGGCGGCGGCGATCGTCGTCGCCACACTCGCCTGCGCCGCATGCGCGGCAGCGCCGATCGACAGGCTGACGGCGAGGCCGATCGCGACGTCATCCCACCGACTGCCGTCGACTGCTTGCTTCAACCGCCGGAGCACGCGCAGCGCGGCCGTCGAGTCGACATCGGCGAGCACGACCAGGAACTCGTCGCCGCCGTAGCGCACCGGCAGGTCGTGCGTGCGGCAATGCGCGCCGATCGCGGCCGCGACGCGCTTGAGCACCGCGTCGCCGACCGCGTGCGAAAAGCGATCGTTGATCGACTTGAAGCGGTCGATGTCGATCAGCGCGATCGCGAACGGCGTGCCGCTCGCCTCGCTCGCGCTGACGAGCGCGCCGACCTGCGCGTCGAGGCCTCGGCGGTTGAGCAGCCCCGTCAGCGGATCGTGCTGCGATTCCGCCGCGAATGCGGCCGCCTCGCGCACGAGCGCTTTCTTGTCCTCGGCAAGAGACTGTGCCTGCTCCCGGTAGCGCGTGGCGGTGCGCGTCGCCTGCTCGAAGTCGACCCAGAGCTGGCCCGCGCGCAGCGCGTGCTGGCGGGCGGTGGCGAGCGCCTGCTCGCGCACGGCGTGAAAATGCTTGTACTGCGCGAGCGCGGCCGCGTGGTCGCCGGCGCGCTCGTGGAAGGCGGACAGCGTTTCGCTCGCATCGGCGAGAATGCGCCGCGCGTTGACGCGCGCAGACAGCTCGATCGCCTGCTCGAGATAGTGCTGCTCGGCCGCGCTGTCGCGACCGGCTTCGAGCCGCCCCAGCTCGAGCAACGCCTCGGCGGACAGTTGCGGATCGCCGATCTCGTTGCCGAGCGCGAGCGTCGCGATGAGCCGCTCGCGCGCTTCGTCATGGCGCCCGAGCAGCCGCAGCATCGTGCCCGACTGCCCGATGCAATAAGCTTCGTCGTAGCGGTTGCCGAGCGCTCGCGCGAGCTCGAGCGCCTGCGCGACAAGGGCGTGCGCCGCCTCGTACTCGGCGAGCGCCTTCGCGCGGTCCGCGGCTTCGTCGCCGCGTCGTTTCGCCACCAGACTGCGATTGAGCAGCACCTTGGTGAGCAGAGGCTTGTTGTCGTTCTGGCGCGCAAGATCGGCGCCCTTGGCGAGATGAGCTTCGGCGTCGTCCGCGCGGCCCGCTTCGAGCATCGACGTGCCGAGCGTGTTGTGGATGTTGATCTCGAGCGCGACGATGCCGAACTCGCGCGCCGGGCCGAGCGCGCGCGACAGCGACACGATCGCGTCCTCGTAAGCGCCGAGCCGGTACTGGCACTGTCCGACACCGGCGGTGGCGATCGTGGCGTTCGGACCGTCGGCGAGCTTCTGGTAACCCTTGAGCGCATCGAGCATCAGCTCGAGCGCGGCAACGAAATCGGCGCGATAGAAATG